>Ga0209718_1001537_pt1 | contig 25640 bp, 20 predicted proteins | sample AD_JPNAS1_MetaG_FD_184420 | JGI IMG/M metagenome (GOLD analysis project Ga0209718, IMG submission 184420) | Active sludge microbial communities of municipal wastewater-treating anaerobic digesters from Japan - AD_JPNAS1_MetaG (SPAdes) (version 2) | ecosystem: Engineered > Bioreactor > Anaerobic... | reverse complement strand
TCAAGCGGTGTCACCGGCTCTGTGAATCCGTGGCGTCGGCGACAGCTACCGGTTGGCTGTATTGAGATCCAAGTGGTTAAGACTACGTCTGCGATCAACTCGTCGGAGGCGGATGCAACTCGGTCGCGTCGATGGCAGTCGTGAATGGATGTCGCACCGGATGCGGGCCTTCTGGGGCGCGAGCATCTCGGCGGAGCCCTACCGGCACTGGGTCGCTCGCCGGAAAATGTACAAGGAACGGATTCGACAATAAACCGGCCGCAGGGCTGCTCGTTTTACGGGAAGACACTTACTGCGATGTTCCGCCATCCCTTGGATGGCAGGGTCGAAAAAAGGTGCGGCGTGCCGTGGGTGCAAGCTTTCAGATGACGACCACGTTGGCGCTGGGCACGGGCAGACCGGGGCCGAGCACGGTGGCGCGCGCGCGGGCGGCATCGGTGTCGGTATCGAGGGCTAGGAGGAGCACCTCGTCTTCATCGTGTTTGATGATTTCCCGCAGGTGGCGCTCCAGGCGCACGCGATCGATCTCCTTGAGCTGGCAAAAGAACACCGAGAACTGCCAGGGCTCGCCGTACCCTCTGAGCAATCGATGCACGCGGCGTAGCCGGCGCGCGTCGCGGATGTCGTAGCAGACGAGGTAGCAGCGGCGCATGGCGCTCAGCGGGTTTCCAGAAAGGCGAGTTTCGGCACTTCGCCCAGGCACCACGCCGAGATGAGCCGTGCGTGGAGATGGAGCATGCGGCGATAGGTGAGTCGGTAGTCGAAGACGGGGTGCGTGATTTCCGTTTCCATCCGCCGGCCGTAGGCCCGGAAGAACACGCGGCGCCCGTGCTCGGTGAGCGCGCAGCCGCCGGCGGTGCAGGCAAAATGGCCCTCGGCGAACTCGCCCTTGTTGAATGCGGTTAGGGCGAGCGAGTCGGCGATGAGTGGGCGGAAGGGCTCCATCAGGTCGAGCGCCAGCGCGGGGCGTCCGGGCCGGGAAACATGCAGTGCGCCGAGAGAGGGCTCCAGTCGCGCGAGGCGCAGGGCGGTGACGCATTCATGGGTGAGCAGGCTGTAGGCGAGCGAGAGTACGGCGTTGACGGGGTCGGGCGGCGGGCGGCGCTGCCGTCCATTGGCCTGGAACTGCGGGGCGTAAGGCTCGCGCAGCATCCCGTGAAACTCACCGAAATAAAGCGCCGCACAGGCACCTTCGATCCCGCGCAAGACGGGAATATCGGGGGCGCTTTCGAGGTCGCGGGCGAGCGAGTCGAGCGCGGGGATGAGGGGCGGCGGCAGGTTGGAGTGGTTGCGCAGCAGGAGCGTGCGCTGGTTGGCGAGTTTGGCGCGCAGAAGTGCCCGCGTCAGCTCGATGGACGGGGCCTGCTCATCCAACTTTCGCACCTGCGCTCGGCGCACGAGGGCGCTGACGGAGTCGAGCGGATCGAGCATGGCCGTGAGGCGGCCGGCGGCGCTGCACCAGGCGACAGGTTTGCCGAGGTCGGCCAGGGTGTGCACAGCCTGGGTGGAGAGTTGCACGCTGCCGAGCAGCATGAGCGACTCGAGCTGGGTGAGCGGGATCTCGCGGAGCACCTCGCCGCCCCGCGACGAGACGCGCAGACACTCGCCACGCACGCCCACGGTGGCGCCCTTGGCCTGGGCGACGACGAGCAGGCCGTCGGCCAGTGGGGGCCAGAGCTTTCTGGGGGTGAGTTCGTCGGTGGGATCATCGCTCGCCTGCTGGTGGGCGATTTCGTCGGGTAGGCAGAAGGGCTGGAGCGAACAACCGTCGCAGCGCGGGTCGTGGAGCAGCGGGGGCGGGCGTCTGCCGGCTGCGGCAGCCTGACGGGCGGCGGTCAGACAGCCGAGCGCCTCTTGCTTGAGCGAATCGTCGATGGGGACGCGGAGCCGGAGGCGTTCGCTGGCGTAGTAGAGCACGCCTTCTGAAACGGCATAGCCGGCCTCGGTCAGCAGCAGCGCCTGCAACCCGAGTTGCACCCGGTCGGTCGGCCACGGGGTGGGCGCACCAAGTCCCGACTCGGGCGGGGGCGCGTCGTCATCGCTGGAGTGCAAGTGCCGAGGGCGTCGTGGCCGGCCTTTGCGGTACTCGACAGGCACGGCGGCGTTTTCATGAAACTCGGCCAGATCGAGCGTGGCTGTGAGGCCGAGGGTGGCACTGGTAAGGACGAGGCTGCGCACGGGCGTCGGCCGGTCTTCGCCGGGCGGAGGTGGCGCAGCACCGGTTGCATCCACTCGCGTGTGGACCGACTGGCCCTCCTCGGTGTCGGCACTGGGCAGGTGCACGCCTTCGACCTCCATGAGGTAGAAGAGGCGTGGGCAATAGGCGTGCTCGGCGACGTTGCGCGCCGGCCAGAGTGCTTCGTCGCTCATACGAGTTCCTGGGCTGCGGCGGGATCGTCTGAGTTGTGGCGGCGGAGTCGGTCGCAGACGCGGGAGAGCACGGACCGCTGGTAATCGGTGTAGAGTTGCCAGCCCGTTTCGGGCAATGGCGTGCCTGCGGGATCGCGCCAGAGATTGTAGCGGGTGATCGCGGTGTCGCCCTGGCGACGTTTCCGTTTGGTGGTGGCAACGGATTGCGCGGCGGTCTGACCGAGCGAAAGCACGGTCAGTTTCTCGACGGCGGCCGAGCCTTTGATGTCGTCGGCCACGAGCCGGAACGCGCCTGCGGCATCGAGTGGCTCGGCGAGCAGGTGCCACCACGTGCCCGACCAGTCCGGATCGAGAAGTGGGCGCAGGCCGATGTTGGCGGAGGCGTTGAGGTCGGCCTGGATGTCGGGTGAGCCATCGGCGGCGGAGACGAAAAGATCGCCGCCGCGTTGCGGCAGGCGGAGCGGCAGCGGTGTCGTGGGCTTCTTGTCCGGGGCGTAGGCGGAGCGTCGGGCGAGTTGCCACTTGCCGTCGGCGGAGAATGTCCAGTGTCCCCATCGGTCGGTCCAAGTGCGGGCGGCCGGTTGCCAGCGGGCGAAGATCTCGGACATCAGTGCCTGCTCGGCACTCTCGGCTTTCTCGCGCCGTTTGGCCCACCAACCGGTCGTGGCGACGAAGTCCGCCACCGGTACATCGACGCAGCGCAGGCCGGGGGCGCCGGTGCGGGCGTCCTGGCGCGAGGTATAGGAAGCGGTGACGTCTCGGAGGAACAGCCCGTGGAGTTCGCATTGGTCGGACAACTGTTTCTTGAGTTGTCCTGCGGCCCACTGCTGAAGCCCGCGATTCTCGCGCCGCAGTCGGGTCTCATCGGGCCGGTAGTGATCGAGCCGCTCGATGACGATGGCGTGACAGACTGGATGCGTGCCGACACTGGCGCGGGCCGCGAGGTGGCGTCGCTCGCCGGGATCCAAGGGGGAGCGGGTGTCGCGTTCCGGTGCTGCACCGAGGCCGAGCGCGGCTTCCGCCAGACGGCTGGCGAGCTGGCGCACGCGGTTCTCACGGAGTTGCTCAAAGGTGTCGCGTAGCCGCTGGCCGAAGCGTTCGAAGTGGGTATCGCCCTCGGCGGGAATGTTGGCGCGGAGATTGTCCGGCGTTGGCCGCATCGCGAAAGCCTTCTGCGTGCGCCAGAGGCTTTCGATTAGGGAAAGGCGGTCGAGTGAGAGGCCGCCGAGGTGGCGGGCCGCGCCGAGCCGAGAGAGGTGAGACTCTTGCTCCTCTTGGGTGAGTCGGTCGTGGAACCCCCGGCGATCGATGCGTGGCATGAGCCAGCGACGCAGCCAGCGGAGACTTGATTGGACTTCCGTGCTCTGGCGCTCCCACGCGATGCGGAGATCGGCGCTGAGGGCGGCGCGGAGCTCCGGGGCGGCGACGAGTCGTTGGGCTGCTGGTGCGAGTTTGGTGAGGAGAGACTCCTCGCGCTTCTTGCGCGTGCGGTCGGAGGGCGGCACGGGCAGTTCGCCAAGGTGGCGTTGCCACGCGGCGGCAACTTCGGCGGAGCGCCACCGGTCTCCGGTGGCGGCACGGTGGGCGTGGGCGAGCGCGGCGGAGATGCACGCGGCATCGGCAGACTCGGTGAGACCACAGACGGCACGGGCGAGGTCGCGGGCGAGATTGAGGCCGCGCTGAACGGCGGTGACGCATTCGCCCATGAGCTCGCCGATGTCCCGAGGGAGATCCAGCGTGGCGGCATCGCTGCGGCCGAGTTTTGCCAGCCGTTCACGAACCTCCGCGATCTCCGCCGGAGATGCGGCGCGAGGTGCTTCATCTTCTCCGGGGAGTTTGACGAGGAACTGGCGTTCCAGCAGCGCCCAGGGGGCCGGGTGGGGGCGGCCATCGGGCAGGGTGTCGCCTCCAACTCGGCGGAGCACGACCCGGCCGGGTTTTCCGTCGGTACGTGGCAATTGGCTGTGGAGCACGTCGGCGGCAGGGGTCGGCCGGCCGGCGGTTTTGCAAAGTTCGGCGACATCGGCGGACGAGAGCACTCGCCAGACGGTACAGGCGGCGGCGTGGCGCAGACCGAGGTCGACACCGAGCACGCGTAGGCCGGGGATACGGCAGAGTTCAAGGCGACTGTGCTTGGCGCGCACCTTGTTGGCGGCTACGTGCGGGGCGCGATCGTCGGGGCCGGTGGGGTTGGCCTTCCAGAATTTTTTCCAAGGCCCGATAGTTTTGGGCAGGTCAGGGGAGGTGGAAAGGAACCAACGGAGTTTGGCGATGAGGGGGGCGCGATTCGGGCTATTGGCGGGCAGTCGGTCGATGGCGTCGAGTTGATCGCGCGGAGCTTGGAGGCGGGCGTTCCAGTTAACCTTATCGAGAGCCGCCAGCGGTGCGATTGGGACGTCGGGTTCCAGTCCGGCTGCCGCTCGGCCGAGGCGTGTGTTGCGAGGCGCATCGCGGAGTGCGGCGAGTTTGTCGGGATCGATATCCAAGCCCAGGTCGGTGGCCAGCCGTGAGCCTGTCCAGGGCAGCGTGAGCGTGCCGGTGGTGTTTACTGGGAGGAGTACATCAAGGTCGAGCGTCCGGCGGCATTCCGCTGCTTTGGCGAGCAACTCGACGCGGTCCTTCCCAAGGCGTTTTCGTTTCTTCTCCTGCTTTGGATTGGCGGTGCCGGCGGGGGGAATCGCGGCCAGCTCTCTGTCGAGCTCGCGGAGTTCGCGCAGTTGTTCCGCCGCATGGAAGACCACGCCGGGGCGGGAATTTCCGAAATCGACGAAGACGGGATGGGCCAGTTCGTCGGGGTGGCGGTAGAGCGGCACCTTGCGGCGCCGGCTTTGGACTTTGGCATCCGTGCCACGCACGAAATCAGCCAGGGCTTCGGGGCTTCCTTCGGGCGCACGCCAGACGACGGTCGCTTCATCCGAGGCGAGGGCTTCGAAGAGTTGGATGTCGCCGAACTTGTCCTCGGTGTCCTGAAGCTCGTGGGCTACGTCGATGCGGTCCTGTGCGGTCTTGCATTCTGGCCGTGCCCAGCGGGCCACGATGGCTGACCAGCCGCCGACAGCGCGGCGTCGGATGCGGTAGTCTTCGAGGGCGCCGGTGTCTTCGGTGCGGCGTGCGCAGTAATCGCGGAGCCACTGGAAGGCGGCCGGGTGCTCTTGTTCGATTTCGTCAAGCCGACGGCTTTCGGTGATGAACTTCTCGCGGGCGGCTTCGGCGTTCTTGGCCGAAGAGTGGGCCGCCGAGACACGCCGGGCGGCGTGGTCGAGCATGACAGAAATTTCGCGATGCCGGGATGCCCCGCCTTGCGGACAGAGGTAGGTGAGTCCACAGGCTCGCTCCACCACCGAAAGCAGAAGGCCTGCATAGACGCGGGCGCCCTTGCCAGCGCCGTTGGCCTTGGCTCGTGCCTCCGCCAAATTGTCGGCAGCCGCCTCTTTGAGGCGCGCAATTTGTTCAGGCTTGATGGATGCGGATTCCAGCAGTGCCTCTAGTCGGATACGTGTTGCCGAGGGACGGCCTTTGGCGGCGATTGCCGCGAGAATCGAGGAGTTCTCCGGCGGAACCGCCAGTGCTTGAGCGAGCGAGTTGACTGCTGCCGTGCCGGGCCGACCTGAGAGGTCTTCATCTGACCAGTTCGCGATCACCCCGTAAGATTGAATGAGGCGTTCGTAGTCAGATCCGAGTCCGGTTCCAAAGCGGGCAGATAGAAAATGACCGGCGGCCTGTACCATTGGGGCCGGATCGGAGCTTGGACCATTGGATGCAATGTCTTCCGTGTCCGTTGCGGGCTTTGAAAGAAAGGCTTCAGGGGTGCCAAGGAAGTGGCCGAGCAGGTCCCACCCTTCGATACCGGCGAACAATTTGCCATCATCGGATGCTTCGACTTTGGCGGCGAACTCACGGAAAGCGGCGTGGCGGTTCACCCAGGTGCCTTCATCTCGGATGCGGGCGTTCAAGGCCGGGAGACAGTCGTCTGCCCATTGCTGGCGATCGGACTCAGGCACGCCTTGCTCGACGAGGATTTGGCGGAAGGTTGCCTCCAGATCGGTGGTGAGGATGCGAAACCGTTCGGGGGCGTGTCGGGTGTCCTCAACGGTGAGCCAGCAGAGCGAGAGCAACCGTCGGCGCCAGCGTTGCTCTTCCGCTGTCGGCGGACGTTGCGTCCGTTTCTCGGTGATCGGAATCTCGTCGACCCAAGTGTGGGGCAGCCCACCGCGGAGGGTCAGGAGAGCTTCGCCAAAGGCACGGGCACCGCGATTGACAGCACAGTGCGTATGCCAGAGGGCGGCGGCTTGTTCGGGCAATGGACGAAGACGGGCGGTGTAGGCACGCTGGGGCATGGGCCGAGAGTGTTCACTCGGCCGTCAAATACAAGCCGCACTTGATGATGCGATTGGAACTCTTCGACTCCGGTGCGTGGTGCCCCGCTCATCGCATTTTTGCCGACGGGCAATCTGCCCAGCGCGCTACAACACGCGGCCGGCGCGGATCGTCTCGCGGTACCAGTGGTAGCCGAGCTTGGGTGTGCGGCGCTGCGTGGCGTAGTCCACATGGACGAGCCCGAAGCGGCTGCGATAGCCCTCAGCCCACTCGAAGTTGTCGAGGAAGCTCCAGTGATAATAGCCACTGACGGGGAAGCCCTCTTCGCGCGCGCGCAGCACCTGCCGCAGGTAGGCGCGGGTGTAGGCGATGCGGTCCACATCGGAGACGAGCCCGGTGGCGTCGGCCGTGGCGCTGTCGGAGAGTCCGTTTTCGCTCATGAAGATCGGCAGGCGCCGGCTCCCGAGTTGTTCGCTGGCGAGGCGGATCCCCCAATACGCCGCCTCGGGAATGATGCTCAGCCAGGGCAGGCCGCCCTTCGGATAACCGGTGGGAATCGCGATGCCCTCGTAACCGCGGCCTTCGGGCGAGGCCTTGAAATAGCTGCCAGTGTAGCAATTGAAGCCGAGCTCATCGAGCGGCTGGGCAATGATCTTCCAGTCGCCGTCGGAGACCTCGGGGAGCCGCTCGCGGTGCAGTTCCGCCCAGGCCGGGTCCCAGTTGCCGTGCAGTAGCGGGTGCAGGATGGCGCCGTTGACGAACGAGTCGTCGAAGGCCTTTCGGGCGGCGGCGATGTGCTCGGGCGTTTCGACGATGGGCACGCAGCTTTCGAAGTTTTCCGCCGCGGCGATGCGGCACGGACGCGGCGAGGCGGCGCGGATCGCCTGGGTACCGAGTCCGTAGGCGAGGAGCGCGTGATGGATGATCTGGGACTGCTCGCGTGGTATGCTCAGGGTGATGCCCGGCGCGTGCGGCGGCGTGTGGCCGACCGCGTAGCCGCTGTAATAGGCAAACGTGGCGATCTCGTTGAGAGGGATCCAGCGGTCGATCCGGTCGCCGAGCCGCGTGGCGACGGCGGTGGCAAAGTCGGCGAAATCCTTCGCGACCTCGCGGCTTTGCCAGCCGGCGTAGCGGTCCTGCAACGCTTGCGGCAGGTCCCAGTGGTAGAGCGTGGCGTGCGGGGTGATGCCGTGCTCGCGCAGGCAGTCCACCAGCCGGCGGTAGAAGTCGACGCCCTTCTCGTTCACGGCGCCGCGGCCCTCCGGCACGATGCGCGGCCAGGCGATGCTGAACCGGTAGTGCTTCACGCCGAGCGCGGCCATCAGCGCGATGTCGTCGGCCATGCGGTGATAGTGGTCGCAGGAAACATCCACGGTGCCGCCGTCGGCGATGCGGCCGGGCTGGCGGCAAAACGTATCCCAGATGCTCGGCCCGCGCCCGTCCGCGGAGGCGGCGCCCTCTACCTGGATGGCCGCGGTGGCGACGCCCCATTCGAACTCGGGGACTTTGGGAGCGGCGGTGGTGGCGGGCGTGGTGGCGGCATCTGGCGCGGCGAAGTTGAGCGCGGGCGTGGCGAGTGCGGCGGCGGTCAGGCCGATGCCTTGAGCGAGAAACTGGCGACGGCCGGAGGGAGAGGCAGGCGAGGTGGACATGTGCGAAAAGGCGTGTTTTCGGGCGGGCTAAAACGGACGAGGGCCGCAGCTGCGGCCCTCGTGGACTGTGTTTTATTTTTTCGGGGCGAGGATCTGGAGCAGCTCCTCATCGGGCTTGCCGGTGAGGTCTTTGAGACCGAGCCATTCGTAGACGCCGAAGTCGCCCTTGTATTCCCAGTTGGCGTAGGCGATGCCTTCGGAAGCGAAGACGCCGACGAGGTCGCGGTAGTAGGCGAGGCGGGCTTTGCGCGGGACGGTGGGCAGGCAGCCGAACTCGCCGCAATAGAGCTGGAGGCCGAGCTCCTTGGCGCGGCGGATGGCCGGTTCACACTCCTTGCGGAGCAGGGCGGGGCCCCAGTCCGCGGCGGCGTTGCCGATCTGGTTCATCAGGCTTTCGTCGTAGTTGCGGGTGAGCTCGGCAAAGGTTTCGGCGCTCACAATCGGGCCGGGGTAGTTGACCGGGCCGGTGTAGACCTTGATGGGCACCCAGTCGGCTTTGTAGTGGGTGAGCAGCAGCGGGGTGTAGGTGTGGAAGCTGAGGATGATGTTCTTGTCGCCCTCGGGGACCTTGAGGAACGGGACGTTCTCGGGCATCTGCCAGCGGTTGGCGCCGAAGATGAAGACGCGGTTGGGCTCCGCCTTGCGGAGCATCGTGTAGCATTTTGCGATGAGCTGGTTCCAGTCCTCGGGATTATCGGCGACGGGTTCGTTGAGGATTTCGTACGCGACCTGATCGACGGGGAAATGGCGGAGTCGTGCGGAGAGATCGCGCCAGAGATCGAGGAGGTGTTCCTGCTCGGCGGGATCGGTCCAGAGGGTGTTTTTGAGCCCTTCGTTGACCGCGTTGAAATGGTGCGAGTTGAGCGTGTGCAGATCGACGATCACGCGCAGGCCGGCCTTTTGGGCCCACTCGATGGCAGTGATCAGGCGCTTAAACTCGGACTCGATGGCTTGTCCCTTGGCGGACCAGAGTTCCTTTTCGTCGACCGGGAGGCGGATGTGATCGAATCCCTGGGCTGCGATGAACTGGACATCTTTTTCGGTGAACCAGCTTTCGCGGGGAGCCCAGCCGAAGTCTTGCGAGAGCCAGTGGCTGATGTTGGTGCCGCGCTGGATGGCGAAGCCGGCGGGGTTGGTGGGGGCGGCTGTCGCGGTGAGGGGAGCGATCAGCGAGCCGAGGCAGAGCGCGAGGCCTGCGAACAGGGAGCGTGAGGTCGGGGTGTTTTTCATGAGAAGAGGTGGGTCGAGTGTTGGCCGGAGTGGGAGGATAACGAGCTGTCTGGAAGGCTTACGTTAGCGCGGTGCCGGTTAACGCAGGGGGATGCGGTAGAGCACGCAGCTGCGGGCGGGGACTTCGAGCGGCTGAGCGGCATCGAGGCCGTCGGTTTGCACGATGTCGACGCGGCGCGGCTTGCCGGGGAAGTTGACGGCGCGTTCGTCGGGGCCGCCGATCATCCAGCGGGTCGCCGGGCCGTCGGGTTGGAGTCCGGTCAGGGCGAGTGGCAGAGCGGCGGGTTTCTCGGTCGGATTGACGATGGCGACCGTGAGTGCCTTGCCGTCGGCGGTGAGGGCCGCGGCGACGTCGAGCGGGGCGAAGTCCTGCGCGATCTTGATCGGCGTCTGGCCGAAATGGGCACGGTACATTTGGAGCACGAGTCCGGTCGTTTCTGTCTCGGCCGCGGTCTTCGAGGTTTTGATGGCGCCGATCACGTTTACCGTTTGGGCGTAGTGGGCCATCTGGATGATGTCGCTTTGCCGGTAGTACTCGTGGAGAGCGGCGGCGATGCCGAGTGCGTCGGCGAGGTCGTAGGCGCAGCCGAGCTCGCCGAAGGTGTATTCGCGGTGCCAGTAGTTCCACTCGTCCATGGCGATGGGGACGATGCGGCCCTTCAATTCGGGGCGGCCGGTCTGGAATGCGCGGTGCTGCTCGGCGACGTTGCGGATCGCGGTGCGCAGCAGGCCGACGTGGGTTTCGAGCGGGGCGCGGGCGGTGCCGGGCTCCCAGGGGAGGCGGCCGGCGTAGACGTGTTCCGAGATCAGATCCATACGGTCGCCGCAGGCCAGGAGCATGCCTTCGGACCAGCCGAGGCCGCGCTTCACCTGCTCGGGATCGTTGTCCTTGTTGATTTTCCCGATGGAACCGACGCCGACCAGCACGAGCGATGGATCGACGGCGTGCATGGCTTTGGCGACGAGGTTGTGCTTCAGCGCGTACTGGTGGAGTTGCATGAAGCCGAGCTGCCAGGGGCCGAACATCTCGTTGCCCACGCACCAGTGCTTCACGGAGTAGGGGGCGGGGTGGCCATTTTTTGCGCGCCAGCCGCCGGCGAGCGAGGTGGCCGGGCTGTTGACGTACTCGACCCATTGGGCGGCGGAGTAGGCGTCGCCGAAGCCGGTGTTGGCGGCGATCATGGGCTCGGTGCCGATCTCGCGGCAGAAGTCGAGAAACTCGTCGGTGCCGAAATCGTTGTGCTCGATGCCGGTCCAGGCGGGATTGCCGCGGGGCGGGCGGCGGTCTCGGTCGCCGATGCCGTCGCGCCAGTCGTAGCCGCTCACGAAGTTGCCGCCCGGCCAGCGATAGATCGTGCCGTTGAGTTGTTTGAGGAGGGCGAGGGTGTCGCGCCGCATGCCGCGGACATTGTCGCCCGGCATGAGGGAAACGGTGCCGACGAGGGCGTCGGCTTGTTGGACGTGGAGTTCGAGGCGGGCGGCGTCGGTGCGGCCCTGCGCGCGCAGGGTGAAGGGCTGGCGGCTGTAGTCGCCGGGGGCGAAGGTGAGCTGCCGGGTGGCGCGCTCGTCGGGGCTGTTGCCCCAGATCAGGCAGACCTCGATGGTGGTGGCCCGGTCGCCGGTGGGGCGGGCCCAGACGTAGCCGACATAGTCGAGACCGGCCACGACGCCGAGCTTGTGGTGGCGGATGCCATGGCCCGCCTGGATGCGGGGGGTATGGTCGCCGACGAAGGCGTCCTTGGTCTGCATGGTGACGCCTGCGGGCGTGCCAATGATCTCCCAAGGCGAGGCGACGAGCGCGGGGTAGTCAGACTGTTGGAGGTTGCCGACGTTGAAATCGGAGGTGCCGGCGGTGGGCGTCAGCTCGCGGTACGGCTCGAATTTTTCGGTGATCGGGAAGTAGAATTTACGATCCTCCAACATTTCGGCCCAGATACCGCCGTAGATGCAGCGGCCGAGGTGTTCGATGAACTGTCCGTAGATGTACGGGTTGATGGGCGCCGTGGTGGCGGAGGTGTCGAGTTGCATGGCCGGCGTCGGCTCGGAAGCGCGGAGGCCTGTGCCGAGCAGAAGGATGGAGAGCAGGAGGGAGGAGGTGCGCATGGGGTGGACGGGGACAGTGACGGCGAAGAGGGTTGCCTCCCACCGGAGTTCGCCAATTAAAGCACGACATCCCCTGTTTGGCCAATGCTCCCCGCCCCCGAGTTGTTAACTGAAACCCACCTGATCGGTCCGCGTTGCCGTGAGTGGGTGCTCGATGCCACGAGCTTCCCGCAGCTGCGTGCGGCCCGGCTGATGTGGGTGGGGCATAGCGTGCTGTACCCGCCGTATCGGATGGTGCGTCCGGTATCGAGATACAGCCATGTGGTGGCGGCTTTCGACGGAGAGGGCCGTGCGTTGATCGACGGGATGGAGGTCGCCTGGCATCCGGGCGAGGTGCTGCTGGCGCCCGCGGGGGCGTGCCATGCTTTTGAGATCGCGGGCGCGGGACCGTGGCGGATCGCGTGGGTGTTTTTCGACGACCACGATGGGCCGCCGGTCATCCAGGCGATCGGGCGCGGCTGGTGCAGGCCGATGCGGGCGATTTTGTCGCGACGATGCAGATGCTGGCGCGCGAGGCGGCGGGGGCGGCGCAGCCGGCGGCGCTGCAGGCGCTCGCGACTTTACTCGAAACGCATGCGCGGCGGCTGGCCGGCGCGGGGCAGGTCGACGCGCGGTTGTGGCGCCTATGGGAGCGGGTGGAGGCCGATCTGGGCCGGGACTGGACTGGATCGGAGCTGGCGCATGTGGCGGCGCTGAGCGAGGAGCATCTGCGCCGGCTGTGCCACCGGCATTACCAACGCAGCCCGATGGCCTATCTGGCGCAGCTGCGTATGCAACGGGCGGGGATTTTGCTGCGCTCGACGCCGGCGAAGGTAGAGGAGGTGGCGCTGCGGGTGGGCTTTTCGAGCGTGTACGCGTTTTCGGCGGCGTTTAAGCGGTGGAGTGGGGTGCCGCCGTCGCAGTTTCGCGCCCGCTCGGTCACGGGCGGGCCGGCGGAGTGAGCGGGCCTTTTTTAACCAACTCGATGATCGTTTGGATCTGGGTGTCGCCGTTGCGGCGTTCGAGCATCATCTCGACCGGGGCTTGCTGCGGGTAATATCTCCAGGCGAGGCGGTGGTTGACCGAGCCGCGGATGAAGCGCTGCTTGGCGTACTCCTCGTCGAGGCGCAGGCGTTGTTCGACGCCAAAATTGTTGGCCCCATCGTCGAGCTCGAAGACGAGGCGGATGCGGCCGGTTTTCCGGTAGGGGGTGCCCCGGGGCCAGAAGGGCACGGTGACTTCGTACTCGGCCCAGCAGTGGAGAAAGAGGAGCTCGCCCTTTTCGAGGGGGATGCGTTGCGGGCGCACGTCGTATTCGGCGACGAGCAGCTCCATGCCGCGCTGGCTGAGCGGGACGGTGGGGCTGTCGTAAAAGTCCTCCGCTTTGCGGACTGACTCCAACCGGTAGAAAGCGGAACCCACGGCGCCGAGGATCGCCACGGTGATGAGGAGTGAGCGGATTTTCATGGGGTGGGAAAATCTATGACGTCGTGGCCGGGCGACGTCCACACAGGTTTTCAGCCGGACTGCGGACGCAGGTGATCAGCTGACGTAGCGCTGGACGATCGGGATGCGGCGGCCGACGCCAAAGGCCAGGGGCGTGATTTTGAGGCCGGGGGCGGCCTGCTTCCGCTTGTACTCGTTGAGATCGACCTTGCGGGCGATGTCGTGGACGACGGCTTCGGGGAAGCCCTGGGCAACGAGGTCGCGCCGCGAGAGGCCTTGCTCGACGTAGCCGCGGAGCAGGGCATCAAGCAGGTCGTAGGGCGGGAGCGAGTCTTGGTCGACCTGGCCGGGGCGGAGCTCGGCGCTGGGGGCCTTGTCGATGGTGTTTTGCGGGATCGGCGCAACGCGACCGGCGGCGCGGGCGGTGTCGTTGATCCAGCGCGAGAGGGCATAGACCTGCGTCTTGAAGACGTCGGAGATGACCGAGAGGCCGCCGCACATGTCGCCGTAAAGGGTGCAGTAGCCGACGGCGACTTCGCTCTTGTTGCCTGTCGAGAGGAGCAGCGCGCCAAATTTATTGGAGATGGCCATCATGAGCACGCCGCGCATGCGGGCCTGGATGTTTTCTTCGGCGACGTCGCGGGGGCGTCCGGTGAAAAGCGGGGCGAGCGCGGCCTCGCCGGCGGCGACCATGTCGGCGATGGCGATCGTCTCGAAGCGGATGCCGAGGTTGTCGGCGAGGATGCGGGCGTCGTCGCGGGAGTGCTGGCTGGAGATGGCGGAGGGGAGGGAGACGCCGATGACGTTTTCGCTGCCGAGCGCGGCGGCGGCGAGCACGGCGACGAGCGCGGAGTCGATGCCGCCGGAGAGGGCGACGAGGGCTTTTTTGAAGCCGCTTTTGTGTGCGTAGTCGCGCAGTCCGAGGACGAGCGCGTCGTAGAGGTCGGGCAACTCGGTGTCGGGCGCGCTGGCGGGGACGGACTTGGGCGCGGGTTTCGGCGGGCAGGCAGCGGCGGGCGCGGGGACCTCGACCTCGACGATTTCGGTGCAGGGGCGGAAGGCGGGGAGCTCGGCGAGCAGGCGGCCCTGCGCATCGGTGACGAGGGAGCGGCCGTCGAAGATGATCTCGTCGTTTCCGCCGACGGCGTTGCAATAGACGACGGGGCAGGCGAGGGCGCGGGCGGTGTCGGTGACGACGCGTTCTCGGATGCGGCGTTTGCCGTGGTGCCAGGGGCTGGCGGAGAGGTTGACCATGAGGTCGCAGCCGCGGGCGGCGAGGTGCTGGATGGGATCGAGCTGGCGGTAGAGGCGGCGTTCGCCGTCGGCGGTGCTCGTCCACACGTCTTCACAGATGGTCAGTCCGAGGCGCAGGCCGTCGATTTTGACGATGGTGGGGGCGGCGGCGGGCTCGAAGTAGCGGTCCTCGTCGAAGACGTCGTAGCTGGGGAGGAGGCATTTGTGGGCGACGGCGACGACCTTGCCGTGGTGGCAGAAGGCGGCGGCGTTGAAAAAGGGGCGGCCGAGGTTGCTGGCATTGGGCTCGACGGTGCCGAGGATGGCCGGGACCTCTCCGGTGGCGGCGGCGATTTCGGCGAGGCAGGCGCGGGTGTCGTCGACGAAACGGCGTTTGAACAGCAGATCGCGCGGCGGGTAGCCGCAGACGACGAGCTCGGGGAACACGACGAGTTGCGCGCCCTGAGCGACGAGGGCGTGGTAGGCGTCGAGGATGAGGCGGCGATTGCCAGGGAGGTCGCCGACGGTCGTGTTGAGCTGAGCGAGGCCGATGCGCATGGGAAAGCGGGACGTTGAAGGGCTTTTGGCGGCGTGACAACTCCGGGGCTTGCGCCTCGCGCTTCGCGGTGGTGCCGTGGCGCCATGTCTGCTCCCGCCTCGTGCCACGCTCCCGCGCCCGTGATTCTCGCCTCGGCCAGTCCGCGCCGGCGCGAATTGCTGGGGCAACTCGGCGTGGCCTTCGAGGTGGTGGTGGCGCAGATCGTGGAGCACGAGGATCCGGCGACCGATCCACGCGTGATGGTCGCGCACAACGCCGCGCTGAAGGCCGACTGGGTCGCTGCGCGGCACCCGGAGTCGCTTGTCATCGGCGCCGACACGACCGTGTTTATCGACGGACACGCGCTCAACAAGCCCGCCGACCTCGACGAGGCGCGCGCGATGCTCCGCCGGTTATCCGGGCAGACGCACACGGTTTTCACCGGGCTGGCGGTGCGGCATCGGGCCACTGGTTTGCAGATCGACGAGGGCGTGGCCAGCGAGGTGACCTTCAAACGCCTCGATGGCGCCACCATCGAAACCTACCTCTCCCGCGTGCACGTGCTCGACAAGGCCGGCGCCTACGCGATCCAGGAGCACGGCGAGCTCATCGTCGCCGGCTGGACCGGCTCGTGGACCAATATCGTCGGGCTTCCGGTGGAGACGATGAAACAAATTTTGACGCAGACGGGTCACCTGCGTTGATCTCAGACGTCTTTTAACTGTCACATGCCCACGCTCCACTCTGCGCCACCGCCCGCTGCGGCCCGACCACGCCGGCGGTTTGTCCCGCGTCTCTCGGCCAATCCCGAGACGCGCTCGATGCAGATCGGCGTGGGCGCGACGATCCTCGTGCACATCCTCTTGCTGGTGCTCCTGCCGGACTCGTTTGACTCCGGCGAGATCGTCCTCGGCGAGGAGCGCACGCGCCAGGAGCCGGTGTACGACATCGAGATGATGTCCGAGATGTTTCCGGAAGACAGTGCCCGGCAGCCGCAGAAGCCGCCCATGAATTTCGTCGAGACCAACTCCGACGCCCCGGACAATGTGCCCGACGATACGAATAATTTCGGTGCGCAAAACCAGCAGGCCGCCCAGCTGACGCCTCCGAAAAACGACGGCGGCGACCGGCCCGAATTGGAAGGCCGCACGGACATCGCGCCCACCCAGATCGTCAGCGGTACGATGTCGGAATCCCGTCCCGCGAGCCCGCCGGTGCCTCCGAGCCCGGAGGAGATCGAGGCCGCCGCCGCCCAGATGCGCGCCGAGATCGCCCGCGAGCAGGTCCCGTTGCCCGGAGTTGAAAAAGACATCGGCGACAACCCCGACACCTTTGGCACCAACGTCGCCAAGATCGCGCCACATCCCGAAGACGTCGAAGAGTGGAAAAAAGGCGCGCCCGACACTCCGGTGAAACCGCTCTCGCCCGAGGCGCTGCGTGCGGTCGTCAACCCCACGCGCCCGAGGCCCCGGCCCCAGCTCGCGGCGCAATCGCGCGCGCGCCCCGCCGTGTTTGCCCAAAATACCAAGGGCACGAAAAACCTCGGCATGCCGGCCGTCGACGCACGCTGGAGCCGCTACGGCGAGTACCTCCAGAAGCTCGTCGAGGCCGTGCAGATGCAGTTCGACAAGCTCATTGATGACAGCCGCAGCTATCCGACCAGCAACAGCATGGTTCGTGTGAAGTTTGTGCTCAACGCCGACGGCGAGATCGCCCGCATCCTCTCCGTCGAGGGCGGCGAGGCCGGCCCACAGGCCGAGGGCTGGTGTGTCTCCTCAATCTCCAATCCCGCTCCCTACGGGAAGTGGACCGAGGACATGGTGGCACTGCTCGGCGAAGAGCAGGAAATGACTTTCTCCTTCTTCTTCCATTGAGCACCACCGCCGACGACTTTTGGACCACGCTGCCGCTCGGCCGGGGCGTGCAACTCATCACTCAGGACGCCCAGGGGCTGGCCGCGTTTGCCAAACCCGCCGGCGTCCTCTCGCACCCCAACACCGCCGCCGACCAGCCGCGCTCGCTGCTCAACGCCCGCTACGCGCTCGACGGCGAGTATTTCGAGTGGAGCCCCGGCGCCGGCCTCCCGCTGCGGCGCTTGTGGCTGCTCAACCGGCTCGATTCCGCGACCTCCGGCGTGATCCTCGCCGCCGCGAGCGAGCCGCTGGCCCGCGAAGTGCGTGCGCAGTTCAAACGCAAACAGGTCCGCAAGCTCTACAACGCACTCGTCTTCGGGCGCCCCAAAGTGGCGCGCCAGGTCTGGCACGACCGCCTCATGATCGACAAACGCGGCGGGCAGGTCCGCACCCGCGGCGAGGGAAACATCCCCTGCGAGAGCCTGATGAGCCTCCTGAAGCGCACCGAGGCGGAGCCGTTTTTCTCGTTGATCCAACTGGAGCCGCGCACGGGCCGCAGCCACCAGCTGCGCGTGCAGTGCGCGATGCGGCATCTGCCGATCGTGGGCGACGGCACCTACGGCGATTTTGCCCGCAACCGCGAGTACGCCAAAATCTACGGTGCGAAGCGCCTCTTCCTGCACTCGCTCTCCACGCGCTTCGAGTACGAGTTTGGCGGACGCAAACACGCCTTTGCCGCCGAAGCCCCGCTCCCGCCCGAGTTCACCGAAGCCCTCCGTCCCGGCGCCTGAGCGGCCCGCCGGCCCCGAGGCCAGTCGTAGCGCAGACTTCCAGTCTGCACAGACACTTGGGCCGGAGACCTGCGTCACGTCACTGGAAGCTTGGCGTGGCGCCGTGCGCTACTCCTTGCTCCAATCATCCGCCAGCGCCTCGGCTTGCTGGAGCACGAGCGTGACGGCCTCTTCCTGGCCTTCCGGCGGGTATTTGTATTTACGGAGCAGGCGTTTGATCAGGATGCGCATCTGGGCGCGGACGGTATCGCGCACCTGCCAGTCCACCGTCGTGCTCTTGCGGAGCTGTTCGGTGAGTTCGGCCGCGAGCTGTTTGAGGGTCGCGTCGCCCATCGTCTTGAGGACTTCCGGGCGTTCGGCCAGAGCATCGTAGAACGCGATCTCGTCGACGCTTAGCCCGAGCGCCTCGTTGCGGCTGAGGGCGTCTTTGAAGTCACCGGCCATGGCGAGGAGCTCCGCGATCACCTGGGCGGTTTCGATGGCGCGGTTGTGATATTTGCGGAGCGCCTCCAGCAGGCGGTCGCCGAATTTCTTTTGCAGGACGACGTTGGTTCGCGTGTGCGCCTTGATTTCGTCGCGCAGGAGTTTTTCCAGCAACTCCACCGCGAGGTTCTTCTGCGGCATGGCGCGGACGTCTTCCAGAAACTCCTTCGAGAGAAGTCCGATGTTGGGCTTCTTGATGCCGGCGAGGGCGAAGATGTCTTCTACGCCATCGGAGACGACGGCGTTGTCGAGGATGCGGCGGAGCGCGGAGTGTTTCTCCGCTTCGGTCAACTTACGATCCACCGAGGTGTACTTTACGATGGCGGCTTTGACCGCGCTGAAGAATGCGATCTCGGTGCGCAGCGCCTCCGCCTCGTCGAGCGTGCCGCAGACGGCGAAGGCGCGGGTGATGGCGGTGACCAGATCGAGGAAACGCTTTTTGCCGTCGGGCAGTTTCCGGTCGTCGAGGATGTGGTTTGCGGCGGGGAGGATCAGGGCAACGGGGTTCTTTTCGTAGCCGGAGTAGTCGAAGCCGCCTCCCGCTCGGAAGAGCGCGCGGCAGGCATCAAGCTTGGCGCGGAGCACGTCGAGGTACTCCTCGGCATTGCGGCTGGGTTGGCCGCGGCCGTTGGAGTCGGCGTAGATCTTCATTGCGGCCTTCAGGTCGTTGGCGATGCCGATGTAGTCCACCACGAGGCCGCCGGGCTTGTCTTTGAAAACGCGGTTCACGCGGGCGATGGCCTGCATGAGGTTGTGCCCCTTCATCGGCTTATCGACGTACATCGTGTGGCAGCACGGGGCGTCAAAGCCGGTCAGCCACATGTCGCGTACGATCACGAGGCGCAGCGGGTCGGCGGGGTTTTTGAAACGTTTTTCGAGGCGCTTCTTCTGCCGCTTGGTGGTGACGTGCGGCTGGAGCGCTTTTTCGTCGGAGGCGCTGCCGGTCATCACGACTTTGATCGCGCCCTTCTCGATGTCAGCATCGTGCCACTCCGGTCGGATCGCGACGATGGCCGCGTAGAGGCGGGCGCAGATGTCGCGGCTCATGCCGACGACCATCGCCTTGCCGGGCATGACGGCGTTGCGCGTCTCGAAATGGGCCACGAGGTCGGCGGCGATTTCCTCGACGCGCTCCTTGGCGCCGACGAGCTTTTCGAGCGTGGACCACAGCCCCTTGGTCTTTTCGCGCTGGGTTTCCTCCTCGTCTTCGACGACCTCCTCGACCTTGGCGCTGAGCTTTTCGATCTCGGCGTGGTTGACGTCAAGTTTGGCGAGGCGGCTTTCGTAGAGGATTTCGACCGTGGCGCCGTCGTCCACTGCGTCCTGGATGTCGTAGATGCTGATGTAGTCGCCGAAGACGGCGCGGGTGTCCTTGTCGTCGCGCTCGATGGGCGTACCGGTGAAACCGATGAACGAAGCCGTCGGCAGGGCATCGCGCAGGTGCTTGGCGAAGCCGTAGACGTATTTGCCGGTCTTCGTGTTCAGCCGCGCCTTGAGCCCGTACTGACTGCGATGGGCTTCATCGGAGATGACGACGACATTGCTGCGGTCGCACAGCACCGGGTGCTTCTCTTCGCCGTCGGTGGGGGCGAATTTCTGGATCGTCGTGAAAATGATGCCGCCGGCCTGCCGCGACGCCAGTTTCTCGCGGAGTTCCTCCCGGCTGTCCGCCTGTTCGGGCGTCTGTTTGAGGAGCTCCTGGGCGCCGCAGAAGGTTTCGTAGAGCTGGCCGTCGAGGTCGTTGCGGTCGGTCACGACGACGAGGGTGGGGTTTTTCATCTCCGGCTGCTGGATCAGTTTCCCGGCGTAGCAAACCATGGAGATGCTCTTGCCCGAGCCCTGCGTGTGCCAGACGACGCCGGCCTTGCGCGAGCCGGGCACGACTTCCTTGCCGTAGGGGGCACGCGATTCGTTCAGCGAACCGCTGGCCATCTCCTGCGCGGCGATGACGGTCACGCGCACGGCTTCGCGCACGGCGTGGAACTGGTGGTAGCCGGCGATCTTCTTCACCAGCTTGTCTCCGTCCTGCTCGAAGAGGATGAAGTGCTTCAGATAATCGAGAAACAGTTCTCGGTCGAAGAAGCCGCGAACGACCTTTTCGATTTCGTACTCCACGACCGGCTTGTCGTCCTCGCTTTTGATCGTGCGCCAGGGCTGGAAGCGCTCCTGGTCGGCGGTCAGCGAGCCTACGCGGGCGGTGAAGCCGTCGCTGACGATGAGCGCCTCGTTAGTGTTAAAGAGGTCGGGAATCTCTTCCTTGTAGGTCTGGAGCTGCCGCCAGGCTTTCCAGACATCGGCTTGTGCGTCGGCCGGGTTCTTAAGCTCGATGACCGCGAGGGGCAGGCCGTTGAGGAAAACGACGAGATCGGGCCGGGGGCCTTTGATCGCGAATTGGTTGACGACGAGGAATTCGTTGGCGTCGAGGTTCGCGAAATCCACCAGCCGCAGGTCTTCGTGTTTGACGGCGTCGCCCTCGCGCCAGCTCACCTTGAGGCCGCTGAGCAGCAGACGGTGAAAGTCGCGGTTGCGCTGCTCGGCGACGGGATGGTCGAGCTTGAGCAGGCGTTGCACGGCCTCGTCGAGCACGGTGGCCGGCACGCCGGGATTGAGCCGCGCCAGCGCGCGCGTGAGACGCTGCACCAAGACCACCTCGCGATAGTTCGCCCGCTCCGGCGTCGCGCCGTCGTGCGCGATGTCCGGACCGAAGACCGTTTCCCAGCCGCCTTCGCGAAACCATCCGAGGCATTGTTGTTCGAGTTGGTCTTCGGTGATCATGAGGAAAGTGAGAAGTTAGAAGTGAAAAGTGAAAAACTAGGAGGATGCGTGAGCTTTGAGCTTTTTGACGATGGTGGTCAGGATGGCGGTGATTTGTCCGGCCTCGTCGAGAAGCGACGCAAGCTGGTGCTCGGGAACGGTGCCAGTTGCTGCGAGAAGCCGCAGCCAATAGTGCGTTTCGCGGGCTTCTTTGAGTGCGATGGAGTTTTTGGAAAGAAAATCGGCCCGGCTTTGTCCTCCCTTGGATTCCTCCAAATTCGCCCCGATGGACGTTCCCGAACGCAAAAGCTGGTTCGATAAGGTGCGCGAAACGCCGGGCCGTTCATCCAAGGTCTGGCACAGTTTCACCACCCGCACAGCGAAGGCGAATGCCCGCTCACCAATCTCCTGTGGCCCGGCATCCGACTTCTCACTTTTCACTTCTCACCCTTCTCTTGTTCCGCGTGCGGCGGGTTCTTGAGCATTTGGTCGAAGTCGGACTCATACAGCCGGTCCTGCACGATGCGGTATTTCTCGAATTCGCTTTCGGCGTGGGCGCGGGCGATCTCAGCGGTGACTTTGCCGGCATCCTGTAGAATTTCGCGATCCGTCGCGGCGATGAAGCGATTCAGTCGCGTCTCCCAATCCTGCATCGTCATGGGAATCTGCCGCGTCGCCATGTCCTCCGCTACGTCGAGATAGGCCGAGACGAGGCGTTGGAGCTGGGCGAGCTCGGGTTCGGTCAGGTAGTTTTTGGCGACGACGACGTCGAACTTTTGGATTTTTCCCTTGGGCGCGTCCTTCCAGGTGGTGAGCCCCATGCGGTCTTTGGTGGCGTCGGCCCGATTCACGATGAGCTCGGCGGCGGTCTGACCGTGGATGGCCCAGTGGAGCTTGTTTTGCACAGTGGCAAAGAAGCGCTGGGTGGCGGCAGCAGTGACATCGTAGTCGATCGAGGTCGCATAGATGTCGGTGATCTTTTGGTAGAACTTGCGCTCGCTCAGGCGGATTTCCCGGATGCGCTGGAGCTGCTCCTCGAAGTATTTTTTGCCGAGGATGGAGCCGTCGTTTTTCAGGCGCTCGTCGTCCATCGCATAGCCTTTGATCGTGAAGGACTCGATGATGCCGGTGGCCCACTTGCGGAACTGGACGGCGCGCTCGGAGTTCACCTTGTAGCCGACCGCGATGACGGCGGAGAGGTTGTAGTGGCCGGTGTCGTAGGTTTTGCCGTCGGCGGCAGTTATTCGAAAATTTCGAATAACTGAGTCTGCCTCCAGCTCTTTGTCCTCGAAGATCTTCTTCAGGTGGTAATTGATGGTATGGGTCTCCACGTCGTAGAGCAGCCCCATCATTTTCTGGCTGAGCCAGACGTTTTCGTCGGCGTAAACGGCTTCGACGCCGCCCTGACCGCTGGCGGCGACAAAGGTCAGATACTCGGCGGCAGACGAGCGCACCAAGGAGGCATCGGCCTTCTTTTTAGCGGAAGCGCGGGACGTAGGCTTCTTTTTGTTCATCGGATCGAACTTTTAAGTAAGGGTTGATCGTTCAGCTCAACCGGCGAGCACCTCGCTCCGGTGCCGCGCCGTCGTGCGCGATGTCCGGGCCGAAGACTGTTTCCCAGCCGCCTTCGCGAAACCATCCGAGGCATTGTTGTTCGAGTTGGTCTTCGGTGATCATGGGGGCTATCAGTGGGTGGTGAGACGAAACGCTTTACTTTTCCGGGCAATGCGTCGATCAGTTCTCCCGCCGCAGGTCCTGCCGCGCGGCTGAAAGTTTAAAGGTTCCACCCCGGTGACAAGAACCCAAGGGGTTCTCTCGCAAGAGTAGCCGGGGTGGTCGCTTTTTAGGGCTGTGGGCATCAGTAGTAGCGGGTCGTGCCCGTGCGGAAGATGTCGAACTCTGAGGTCACCGCAGACTGGATGTGTTGATAGGAACGGGCGTCGCCCGAGTTCCACTTCCGATAGATCGCCCACGTGCAATAATCGGCGATTTGGAGATCGAGGTTGGACTTCGATGCATGGTGGAGCAGCCGGTAGCGAGCGGTGGACGGCAACACGGCGGTCAGGGTGGTCTTCACGGCTTTTTCCAAGGCGGTCCGGCGCTTCTGGACCGGCAGGGTGTCGGTGAAGACAATCACTTCCCGGTAAAGCGAGAGGTCGTGTTGCTTGAGAATGTAATCCAACAGACAGCCGAGCATGTGCGGGTAAAACTGCTCCTCCGCTCGCATCGCCGGACCGGTTTTGCACTTCTCGACCACGAGCGCATCGACGCGCACCCCGCCAAGATTGCCCCGCACGACGTCGAAGACGCGATTGCGCGTCGCCTGATTATCCTCGGCCGCGTGGAAATATTCGAGATCCAGGCCCAGCTCGGCCAAGTCGTATTTCAGTTCGGTCAGCTCCTTGTAGGCATGGAACGGACGCTCCTTGGTCAACGCCCCGAGCAGGAAGTATTTCGTGCCGGTCGGCGAGAAGTCCAGGTTCCCGGCTTCATCAAGAAAGATGTAGAGGAATCGATCGGACATGGCGCAACGTTAGCAACACTTAGCCCCAGCCATTGCGGCGACGCCGTCGTGCGCGAGGTCGGGACCGAAGACTGTTTCCCCGCCGCCTTCGCGGAACCAGCCGAGGCACGGTTGTTCGAGTTGTTCTTCGGTGATCATGGCATGGGGGGCGTCGGAGTTATTCTGCGGCGCGATAGGCCTGCCTTGCGTGGGTCGGGGCTGTGGGGAACGCCAGCCTCAGCTTTCCGCTTTTTGCGAGAGGCTTTAGGTGCTGCTGGCGTAGGGCATCTGGATCGCGATTCACAAGTTCCGCCAGACTGCCCAAGGCGACAAAGTGCCCTTTGCACAGGGCGAGGAGAACGGTCCGCATATCTTCGGCACTCATCTTCCCTTTCGTCCGTGGGGCTGAGGCTAGCTTTTCCAACGAGGCTCGAAACTCGGGTCTCAGCCGACTCAACGAATCGATCACCGGAGCGTCGAGTTGATCGCTTAACAGGCATCCGTCGGCATCGCGTTCCTCGGCGGTATGAGGCGTGTTGCCAGCCAAATGTGCGGAGCTTCCCGTCAAATGTGCGGAGCTGGGCATGGATTGTTCGGAGCTAGCACCGAACACTTCCTCAGGGGTGGGGATTCCCGCGCCTGGGAGGCAATAAACAGCCCCGCGACCGGGGTTATGCGATTCGAGGAGGCCTTGTTCCACCGCCTCCTGCAGCAGTCGCGTGGCGTCGAATGGGTGCAACCCGGTCATCTCGCGCACGCGGCCATGCGTGATGACTTTCTCCGATGCGGCGGCGGCCAATTCTCCGCTCAGCAGCTTGGGCAGCAGCGTGTCGCGCAGGGTGAACGAGTAGCCGTCGTGCGCGAGGTCCGGTCCGAAGGCCGTTTCCCAGCCGCCTTCGCGGAACCAGCCGAGGCACTGCTGTTCGAGTTGGTCTTCGGTGATCATAGCCAGTAATTTAGGTGGGATTGGCGGCTGCCGGGACGATAGATGTCTTTACTTTTATACAAATTGAGTCGATAGGTATGCCATCTCATCCACCCACGGTGGAAAGAGTTGGGCCTCCGTTCTGCGGGGGCCTTTTTTTGCCCGGATCATGAGAGGCGCCGGTTCCACTTCTTTTCGATTTTCCGGCGCTCGTGGGCGCTATCCAAGTGATACGAGGTGATCAAGCGGCGCTTACCGTCCCGCAGTTTCTTCATGATGATGACAAAATCGTGTTGGTGTAGCCAGACGTAGGTCTTGATAGCGCCGTCGCCTTCCTCGTGATCCCAATTTCGCAGGTCACCAGTGGCACAGGGACAACGCAGGATCATTGGACGCACCCAGTTAAGACGCTCGCTACGTCGCGGGTCTGGCAGGCGGACCGGCGGATCGATGGTTTTGTCGTCGCGCGACGTGAGGTGCCAGAAGATCGCCTCGCGGCCGTCCTCCTCGGTGTCGGGATAAAACCATACGTTGAAGCCGAGATAGGTTAGCCGACCGTTGAGGAGATCGCGGCAGAAAACGGCATAAAGCAGATCGTAGGTGCCGCTGTTCCACGGCATCACAACCAGCGGTTCTGGCAGCCATGTGGGCAGGCTCACTGCGGTACCTCCGACGGAGTGAAGGTGTAGAAGTTGTATTTTTCCACCCATGGCGGCGTGCCACCCTTGAGCGGGTAGCCGGTGCGCTGCTCGATGCGCCGCACGCAGGCGAGTTTGGCCGCGCTTTGTTGGGCGGCGGGGCGGTTGCGATAGGTGAGCGCGCCGAGCAGGAAATCGGTGAGCTGCATCACCTGCACCTCGTCGGCGTGGGTGCTTTGCACCCGCGAGATCAAGGTGCCGTCCCAATCGTGCTTTTTGTTGCGCAACACCTCGGTGAGTTCACGCACCTTGATGCGGCTACGGGTGTCCTTCACGTCGAGGTAAACGCGATAGGTGCGTTCCGACTGATCCGGCTGCGGGCGCCGGATGAGCGGCTCCAGCAGATAATAAAACATCTTGTAGTAAAACGAATCGTGGCTGCCTGCGTTGAAATAGTCGTGGGCGAGCCGTTCCTTGTGCTCCACCAGCCACCCTCGAAACCGAAGCTGGGGATCGGCGAAAAACCAGTCGATCAGCTCCTCGTAGAACGCCAGCCGTGAGGGGGAGACCTTCTCCCATTTCAACTCGCCTCGCGCACGGTGCTTTTCCTTCAAGGCGGCGAGAGCTTGGGTGACGGTCGTCAGATGGGCTGCTGGGCAGCGCAGCGCCCCAAACCCCATGATGGGCAGGCCGTCGTTTTCGAGATGACAGCTCTCGTCGCAGTAGAGGTTGATGATTTCGGGCATGGCGGAGCGATTTAGGCGGCGGTGGCGGTGGACAATTCCCCGCTCAGCAGCTTGGGCAGCAGTGTGTCGCGCAGGGTGG
>Ga0209718_1001534_pt1 | contig 25663 bp, 28 predicted proteins | sample AD_JPNAS1_MetaG_FD_184420 | JGI IMG/M metagenome (GOLD analysis project Ga0209718, IMG submission 184420) | Active sludge microbial communities of municipal wastewater-treating anaerobic digesters from Japan - AD_JPNAS1_MetaG (SPAdes) (version 2) | ecosystem: Engineered > Bioreactor > Anaerobic... | reverse complement strand
AATGCAGAAAAAATTGATGCTACATACGATAGCGGAATGTTACTAATTACTTTGCCGAAAAAAGAGCAAAAAGAATTGGAAACATCAAAAGTGATAAAAATCAAATAAAAGCAGAATAAAATTTTTCATGATGAGCCTGTGTTTTTTAACGCAGGCTTTTTTGTTTTCCACTAAACCAATGATTGTTCGTTTAGATTAAACAAGTTATAAATTAAAACAATCACTTCACTACCATCCAATAAAAATCATTTTGAACCGATTTTCATTTTTTATTGTTCAGTAATAAAAAAATATTTATCTTTGCAAAAAAATAATATTAAAAAAATATAGAGTCATGAAATCAAAATTATTTGTAGTAAGTTTTTTATGTATGTTTTTGTCTTTGAGTATAAATGCTCAAAATACGGAAGCTATTGTTGCTGATGAACTCCAAACTTTTGGAGAATTAATGGACATGGATTTGAACGGTGGAAAACCATTTATGGATGTTTTAAGAGAAAAATACATATTTCCCCATATTTCCGACAGAAATTTAGAACCCCATCATTTATCCTGGCTATTATTAGCTGCTAATGGTACTCCACATCGCGGCGATATGCATAATCGTACTGCATTTGCTCCTATGGATGTCCAATGCATTACTTTATATGTACTAGCCCGCACAGGAATTTATTTATACGATGCCGAAACGCATAAATTAAAAATAATAGACAAAATAGATGCGAGAATGAAAGTATCGGAAGATCACTCTATTAACAAAGCACCCGTTGTATTACTATACGTAATAAACCCTGATGCTATGAGTGCTGTTAAAAATGAAAACTTAACGAATTATGCCTATTTACAAGCTGGCAGTATTTCTCAAAACGTATTTCTATTCTGCTCGTCCGAAGACATGGCTACTAACGTCATCTTAGACATCAAAAAAGAAGAAGTAGCTAAACGATTAAATACCAAAGCCACTAATTTATTATATATTCAATCAGTAGGTTACAGAGAATAAAAACAAAATAAAAAGTAAGAGAGCAAAGCATTATTTGTCTTTGCTCTTTTTTTTCTGTCTTTTCACGAATATTTAGACCAATGAACTCGAAAATTTAATAATTGAAAAATGATTATGAATAGTAAATGGGCAAGTTTATTAAGTGGAATATATTATTATTTCTTTCAAATAGTTTTTCACAAGATACTTTGAGATATAAATATATTCCAGCATATAGTACAGATTCTTCTTTTTCACATAATGTTTTACAATATTTTGTGGAAGATTCAATTTTTATTATTGATAAATTATTCGGTGGAAGTTTGAAATATTATTTTAAGGTAAAAGATGGGCAGTGGTTTATGAAACATGATTCAACAGATTGAAAGGTTTTTTTCAATGGAAAAGAAGAAAAATGCGAGAATTGGTTCAAAGGATATATGAATCATATTGTTACGTAAAAAAAACAAATGTAGTAGATAATAAAGATACTATTTATAAATTTAATTTTGTTATTTTACCACTCCAAATAAAAAGAGGAAATAAAATTATAATATATGAATATGTAAAAGCGAATGGTCCAGATTATTATTTTACCTATTCATCAGGCATAATAGCTTTCGATACTCCAAGCGATATTTGGGATGGATTGTTTATTAGAGAAGACAAAAAATATTTGAAAGACAATTTAATGGATTATGTAATAAAACAATTTAAACAGAAGTAATAGGGTAGTGTACCACCTTATACTTTTTAATTTTCTCAAATTTATTATAAAAAAGAGCAAGAAAACAAATAAAAGTATATTTTTGCAACGTTAAAAAATAAAGTTCTTTTTAAAATAAAAATATTAACAAGTAAAAAAACTATCCTACTATAGGGGGACACTTAATTTTTTCATAAGCTTTGAGTTATTTATACTATTTTAATAGTATTTTTTGTATTTTTGCATTTAATTAAATACGTTTTTTAGGTATTATTATCTAAAATATTAACTTATAATAGAAGTTTATGAAAGTAGTTATTTTAGCAGGAGGATATGGTACGCGTTTAAGCGAACACACACACCTCATTCCTAAGCCCATGGTCGAAATTGGAGGAAAACCTATCCTATGGCACATTATGAAAATCTATAGTCATTACGGATTTAACGAATTTATTATTTGCTGCGGATACAAGCAATACGTTATTAAAGAATATTTTTCCAATTATTTTCGACACAATTGCGATATTACAGTCGATCTTTCTAACAATAGTATTGAAGTCCTTGACAATCACTCTGAAAATTGGAAAGTTACCATAATCGATACCGGACTTGATACTATGACAGGAGGAAGAATAAAACGCATTCAAAAATACATCGGCGATCATCCTTTTCTTCTTACTTATGGAGACGGCGTTGCAGATGTCAATATCCGTAAAACGATAGAAGAGCATAATAAATCAAAGAAACACTTGTCGATGATGGCTTATCAACCCGGAGGACACCTTGGCGTATTAGACATACAAGGCGATGAAGTAGTATCATTTATCGAAAAACCACAACAATCGGGTACATGGATTAATGCCGGATTTTTCGTGTGCGAACCTCAAGTGTTTGATTATTTAGAGGGTGATCACGAAATGTTTGAGCGTCAACCCATGAGTCGTATGATGGAAAAATCTCAAATCCATGCTTTTAAACATACGGGATTTTGGAAACCCATGGATACATTAAGAGATTTAAATGAATTAAATAAACTTTGGGAAAAAGGAAATGCTCCATGGAAAGTATGGTAATTCAATAATAAAAATTTCACCAATGGATATAGCAACTTTTTATAAAAATAAAAAAGTCTTTATTACAGGACATACCGGATTCAAAGGATCTTGGTTGACTGCTATTTTGCATAGTTTTGGTGCTGAAGTTAAAGGATATGCTTTAGAACCGGAAACAAATCCGTCACTTTATCAAGCTATCCATGGCGATAGCTTATGTTATTCGATTATCGGTGATGTTCGTGATGCTTCTTTTTTGCATAAGCATATCAGTGAATTTGCTCCCGATATCGTTTTTCATCTTGCAGCCCAGCCCATTGTCAGAACTTCTTACGACATTCCCGTTGATACTTTTGAAATCAACGCTATGGGAACGGTCAATGTACTTGAAGCTATCAGACAAATGAGGAAAAAATGTATCGCTGTTTTAATAACTACCGACAAAGTGTATGAAAACAACGAAAGTGGACAAGCCTATAAAGAAAACAATCGCTTAGGAGGCTATGACCCCTACAGTTCAAGTAAAGCATGTGCCGAGTTAATCATAGATTCTTATCGAAAATCTTTTTTTAATCCACAAAAATATTCAACACATCAAGTAGCAATTGCTTCAGCACGAGCAGGAAATGTAATAGGCGGAGGCGATTGGGCTAAAGATCGTTTACTCCCCGATATCGTAAGAGCATTAGTGAAAAATGAAACAATCAATATTCGCAATCCCAAGGCTGTAAGACCTTGGCAACATGTATTGGAACCTCTATGGGGCTACCTTACTCTCGCAATGAAAATGGAAGAAGACCCTATTGTATATGCCGATGCTTTTAATTTCGGACCTTACCCTTACGATGTATTAACCGTCAAAGAAATAACAGACTTAGCCGTTCGTATTTGGGGAAAAGGAAATGTAGCTTTTCCCAAATTACAAGGACAAGTGCACGAAGCGGGTTTATTATCGCTCAGTATTGAAAAAGCAAAAAAAGTACTTCGTTGGAAACCTAAATTAAATGCAGAAAAAGCATTGACATACACCTTAGAATGGTATAAAAACTATTATGACAAAAATGCAAACATGTTGGAATTTACCATTAACCAATTAAATGATTATCAAAAAATATAATTATTATTATGACAAAACGCGAACAAATACTTGCATTAGTAAGAGAATATTACGAAGAAACTTTTGAAACAAAAAAACCTTTTAAACCGGGCGATCAAATTGTCTATGGTGGGAGAAAATTCGATGCGGAAGAAATGTATAATTTAGTAGATGCTTCTCTCGATTTTTGGTTAACATCCGGTCGTTATACACAACAATTTGAAAAAGAGTTTGCTAAATATATAAATGCAAAGCATTGTTTACTTACCAATTCAGGCTCTTCTGCAAATCTACTGGCTTTTAGTGCATTGACTTCCCCGCTATTAAAAGAAAGGGCAATTAAAAGAGGAGACGAAATCATAACGGTAGCCGCAGGCTTTCCAACAACTGTTTCCCCAATCATACAATTTGGTGCCATTCCCGTTTTTGTTGATGTAACAATTCCTCAATACAACATTGATTGTTCACAATTAGAAAAGGCATTATCATCTAAAACAAAAGCAGTTATGATAGCCCATACCCTTGGGAATCCTTTTGATTTAGAAAAAACAAAAGCGTTTTGCGACAAACACAATCTATGGTTGATTGAAGACAATTGCGATGCTTTAGGGTCAAAATACCGTATTAATGGAGAATGGAAATACACAGGTACCATTGGAGATATCGGAACTTCGAGTTTTTATCCACCTCACCATATTACAATGGGAGAAGGTGGAGCCGTTTATACCAACAATTCTCTTTTAAATCGCATTTTAGTCTCATTTCGTGGGTGGGGACGCGATTGCTTCTGTGACTCCGGTAAAGACGATACCTGCAAACAACGCTTTTCACAACAACATGGACAACTACCCTTTGGTTATGACCATAAATATGTATACTCTCACTTTGGGTATAATCTGAAAGTTACGGATATGCAAGCAGCAATAGGCTGTGCCCAATTAAAAAAATTAGACGATTTTACAACCGATAGAAGAAAAAATTGGGACTATTTAAAAGAAAAATTAAACGGATTATCCGATGTTTTCATTTTACCGGAACCATGCCCTAATTCCGAACCTTCTTGGTTTGGTTTTCTAATCACTATTCGACCGAAAGCTAAATTTAATAGACTCGAAATTTTACAATATTTAGAGAGTAAAAAAATTCAAACTCGTTTACTCTTTGCAGGAAACTTGATAAAACATCCCTGTTTTGACCCAATGCGAGCAACAAATGAAGGATTTAGAGTAGTTGGAAATCTGACAAATAGCGATATAATTACGGAAAACACTTTCTGGATAGGAGTTTTTCCGGGTATGCAACCAAAAATGTTAGAATACATGGCAGATGAAATCATTACTTTTGTGAAAAATCATTAATAAAATGGAAGTTCAGACAACCATATTACCGAATTTGTTTATTTTAAAAAACATTATCTCTCAGGATAACAGAGGAATGTTTCGAAAAGTATTTACATCTGATTTATTCCAAAAAAATGATTTAAATACTGATTTTAAAGAATTTTATTATTCCGTTTCGTATAAAAATACGATAAGAGGAATGCATTTTCAAATTCCTCCACACGAGCATCATAAACTTGTCTTTGTAAATCAAGGAAGTATTGTTGACGTAGTTTTAGATATACGGAAAAACTCACCAACTTATGGAAAACACTTTAGTTGTGTCTTAAATGCTGACAATGGTATTGCATTATATATTCCTAAAGGAATGGCACATGGATTTTTAGCACAAGAAGATAATACGATTGTGAATTATATGCAAACATCTTTATATTCTAAAGAATGTGATAAGGGAATTCACTATAACTCTTTTGGGTTTAATTGGAAAACTACAGAGCCTATTGTATCGGAAAGAGATTTGGCATTTGAAACGTTTCAAAATTTTAAAACACCATTTTTATGAATTTATTGCTAACGGGAGGCACCGGATTTATTGGAACTCACCTTGTAAAAGCGTTGGCTGTTGAGCACAATGTACATATTTTGTTACGGTCCAATTTGAATGTTGTTCTTCCTGAAAATGTACACTCTTTTCTATTTTCGAATAATATCAATGAGTTAAACGAATATATTATTAAAAATGAAATTGAAGGGGTTGTACATTTAGCCACTTTATTTGTCGCACAACATCAACCCGAAGATATCAAAGATTTGATACTTTCCAATATTTATCTTGGTACTGCTATTTTAGAAGCTTTGAAAGGGAGTAAGGTCAAATGGTTTTTAAATACAGGCACTATTTGGCAAAATTATCGTCCAAATTGCCGAAGATATCACCCAACCAATTTATATGCAGCTACAAAACAAGCTTTTATTGATATGGCTGCTTACTATGTTGAAACCTCTCGATTGAAATTTGTAACACTTAAACTTTCAGATACTTTTGGAGATGGTGATACGCGTCGTAAGTTGTTTACCATCTTAAAAGAAGCAAGTACAACAGGTGAAACAATTCAAATGTCGCCCGGAGAGCAATATATAGATATTTTGCATATACAGGATGTTGTTTCCGGATTTATGCACTTAATTCAGTTATTAAACGATAATATAAAATTAGGTAACGAATATGTCCTTGCAGCAAGACAGCGTTATACATTAAAAGAAATTGCTGCTTTGTTTGAAAAAGTAAGCGGTAAAAAAATAACTATTAATTGGGGTGGACGTCCTTATCGTCAGAGAGAAATCATGCAGCCATGGAAAAAAGGGAAAATTCTTCCGTATTGGCAAGCCTCTTTATCGCTCGAAGAAGGAATCGCTCTATACTTAAAAACAAAATAAATGATAGAAAAAGAAAAACATACTCTTCCTTTAATCAGCGTTTGCATTCCTACTTACAACGCCAAAGATTCTATCATTAATACTTTAAATAGCGTTATCAATCAAACATATAAACACCTCGAAATTATTATTTGCGACAACCAATCAACAGACAATACAGTTGAACTTATCCAAACAATCGAAGACAAAAGAATACAACTCAGCGTTAACAGTGAAAACTTTGGAATGGTAGGCAATTTTAACATTGTCTTATCAAAAGCAAATGGAGTGTTTGTAAAATTACTATGTGCCGATGATGTAATAGAAGCTGATTGTATTGAAAAACAAGTCGATGCTTTTCTTGATAATCCAAATAGTAATATTGTAATGGTAACTGCCGAAAAATATGTTATTAACGATAAAGGAAAATGTATGTTTATCAAGCGATTTCCGGGAAAAGCAGGCATTTATCAAGGAGAAAACGCTATTAGAAAAAGTTTTCGTCATGGCACCAATATTTTTGGCGAACCCGGCGTAGTACTTTTCTTAAACGATGCTATTCGCAAAGCAGGACCTATTGATATTTCTCCGGCATTGACTTATGTGGTTGATTTGCAATTATATACACAAGTTTTAAAACTTGGAAATCTGTTTGTTATCAAAGAACCTTTGTTTTCGTTTAGAGTATCTGCTACTTCTTTTACGGCTTCATCAAAATGGAATCCTCCGAAAATATTTAACCGATTAAGAAAAAAATATACAAAAGAAAAATTCATTCGTTTTACTTTTATCGATAAAATCCTTGCTTTTATCATGGCATGGATATTGAGCATTGCTCGCAATTTAATTTTTAAATTCACCAATAAAAAATAAAACCCATGTTACTATCAGTTATTATCCCATGTTATAACGAAGAGTTGGTCATAGAAGAAACCTATAAACGTCTGACTTCAGTTTTAGGAAGCATGCAACACTCTTATGAGTTGATTTTTATCAACGACGGTAGTCGAGATAAAACCTATGATATTTTATTTCAATTATCAGAAAAAGATGCGAAAGTGAAAATACTCCATTTTTCACGTAATTTTGGGCATCAATGTGCAGTTACGGCAGGTATTAATCATTGCAATGGAGATGCTGCCGTTATTATTGATTCCGACTTACAAGACCCCCCTGAAGTCATTATTGATATGCTAAAAATAATGGAAGAAGAAAAAGCCAATGTCGTTTATGGTGTTCGAAAAAAACGCAAAGGCGAAACTTGGTTCAAATTGGTTACAGCCAAATATTTCTATCGAATATTAAACAGTTTGTCCGATGTTAAATTCCCTGTCGACACAGGCGATTTTCGTTTAATCGACCGAAATATTATCGACACTTTTAACCGCATGGAAGAAAAAAACAAATACATCCGAGGCTTAATCAGTTGGATGGGATACAAACAAGTGCCTTGTTATTATGAAAGAGAAGAACGTTTTGCAGGAGAAACAAAGTATCCTCTCAAAAAAATGTTGAAATTCGCTATGATTGGCGTTTTCTATTTTTCCAAAAAACCCCTAAAACTGGCTACTTACACAGGATTTATTTCTGTTGCTATCGGTATCCTTTACGCCTTGATTGCCTTAATAACCAAACTAATCAATCCTTCCGCTTTGGTAACAGGATGGACAACTATCATTGTTTTGATTGTCTTTTTCGGAGGCGTACAACTGATAACAATTGGAGTATTAGGACAATACATAGGTAACCTTTTCGATGAAGCTAAAAAACGACCTGAATACATTGTTGGTAAAAAAATAAACTTCTAACACACAAGTAAAAAATATGAAAATGAAAATCAATTTCGATTATTTTAAAGACAAGAAAAATATTGCTTGGATAGCTTTTTTTGCTCTCCTACTTATAGCCATGATTGTTATGAGTGTAGGAGCCGGAATGAACGGAGACGAAGAAATGCAGGCTACACATGCCGGTAATGTGTTGGATTATTATCAAAGTTTTGGAAAAGATACGGCAGCCGTTTCCACTACGTATATAAAAAACGATAAACCTGAATTTTGGAACCTCCCTTATTACGGGCAAGTGGTAGATAATCTGGCAAGTTTTATTGCACGTTTGTTTAATATAGAGGATATCATGATGACCCGCCATATTGTTTGCTCTATTTTTGGGTGGTTAGCCATCGTTTTTGTCGCTTTAATGAGCTTACGAATCAGTGGCAGTCAGCGAGCAGCTATATTTTCTGCTTTATTATTATTCCTATCGCCACGTTTTATAGGACACTCATTTAATAATATTAAAGACGTTTCTTTTGCTACGGCTATGATAATCGGAACATATTATATCTATCTGTTTTTAAAGGAATTTCCCAATGTTAAACGTTCTACCGTTATTAAGCTAATATTGAGTTTTGCTTTTGCAATGGCGATTCGTGTTCCCGGTATATTATTGATTCCTTATTTTGCTTTATTTAGTTTAATATATCTTATTCGTCAATATTATGTCAATGAAAAGGTAAAGAAAACCACAGACTCAAAAAGAAAATCAAAAATAACAATTCATAGAGAGCAGACTGTTCGCTATCTATTTATTAAACTGCTAAAATACGGAATAGGTGTTGCTTTAGCAGCCTATGTTCTTATGGTATTAATGTGGCCCTATGCTATCGAAGCACCTATTGCTCACGTTAAAGAAGCATTTACGGGCATGTCGCAGTTTACCACCGGAATACGTCAGATTTTTGAAGGCAGTATGCAATGGTCCGATACTTTACCTTGGTATTATACTCCTAAATTTATTCTAATTAGCTCTCCTATTGCAGTGATTATAGGAATGTTGATTTATCCTTTTATAGGCGGATGGAAAAAGGAAAAACGTTTTTCAACTTTTATCGTTTACTTTACCTTTATTTTCCCTGTTTTTTGGATTATTTATTCTCAAGCTAATGTGTATGGCGGTTGGCGACATTCGCTTTTCACTTACTTACCGATGGTAGTAGCAGCAGGATTAGGATTTGATGCTTTGGTAGAAATAGTAAAAAACAGATACGCTAAAATTGTCTTAAACATTCTTCCTTTCATCTTACTACTTCCTCCTTTTTTCCATATCGTAAAAAATCATCCTTACGAATATGTCTATTTCAATGAAATGGTAGGAGGCGTTAAAGGAGCTTATGGAAATTACGAATTAGATTATTATTATCACTCAACACGAGAAGCTTCGGAGTGGGTTATCGAAAACGCTGAAAAATCGGGTTTGGAAACAAGCGATAAAATCATTGTAGCTACTTGGCATCCGGCTTCTGTAGGTTATTATTTCCGTCACGATACCAATCGTTTTTCAGTAGGTTTTGCTCGCTGGTACGAAAGAGGGAATACGGATTGGGATTATGCAATTTTTGTAATTACAGGCATTGCCCCCGAATTACAAAAGAGTCCGTATTTTCCACCTAAAAACACAGTGCACACTATCACCGTTGATGGGAAACCCATTTGTTTGATATTAAAGCGTTCCGACAAATCGGATGTGATTGGATTTCAATATAAAGAAAAACAACAATACGATAGTGCATTGGTTTATTTAGAAAAAGCTATAAGCATTGAACCTGCTAATGAAGCAAGTTTAATAAATATAGCAGAAATCTACTTTAATATTCAGCAGCCTGAGAGAGCAAAAATTTATATAGACAAACTACTTGCTATAGAACCTCATAGCGAAATTGCCAATCTATATTTAATGCAATATCATTTGATGCTAAATAACATTGACCAAGCGGTACAAATCTGTCATCTTTTGAAAACCATTAATTATAAAAATGCACAAGCCTATTTGGTATTAAGTGATATTTATATGAGCCGAGGCAATCTGATAGGTGCCGAACAAGAGTTATTAAACTTGATAGACATAGGCAGAATAGACGATCATATCGTACAAAAACTAATGAAAATTTTCCAATCGCAAGGATTAAATGAACGTGCGGCAACTAAAAAACTTTATAAAATTCTTGCCGACAGCTTTAAAAAACAAGGAATGGAAGATTTGTATTATGAATACCAACAAGCTTATGAAAGATTATAAGCAAACACAGAATATTTATTAATACTACTCATCGGATGATTTTAAGTCATCCGATGAGTGATTTTTAACATTTAAGCTACACTTCAAAAAAGTTTTAACTACACTCGTTGATTAAAGTCGTGTGTTTTTATTTTTTCTATGTTCTTTTTTTTCAAAAACAAATTTAGTCTAAAATTTCTTCTTCTATTTTTTGTTATTCCTCTTCAAATAAAGATGGTGCAACTTCTTCTAATAACGGTGGTTTCTCCCACAAGTTTTGTCTATAGAAATAGAAATAGTTGTTAATAAATATTGAGAATGGGATTAGTTTAGACATTATCACTTTTTCATATTCTTCTTGCGATTTGAATTTTTTATTTTTCTCTTTTACTACTTTTTTATTTTCTTGATAAAGATTCAAAATTTTGTGTAGAGGACAACATTTTAATAAACTAACTTGATTGTAAATAAGAGAATCTATATTTACAACTGATAAAGGTTTAACACGATGAATAAATAAATTTTCTTCCGATAGTTTTTTTAATTCGTCTTGAAACCAAAAATCAATAAGTTCATTAAAACCCATTGTATCATATTGGTGGTCGTGTGTAAGCAAAATAGGATAAATAAAAACGTCTCTATAATAATAATCCTTATCCGCAGAAAATTCCTTTTTCAAAATTCTACGAATGTTATTAATTAATTGCATAATTGCCTTGGGTTTTACTTTTCCATCTGATAATTCTTTATAATACAAAACATTACTAAATTCTTCTTCATACTCATTGAAATTAAAAGACATTTTTTTATCAGCTGCAATTAGAAAATCTTTTGATTCAACCAACAAAATGTTTTTCCCTTTTCTTACATAATAATCGGGTGCTGCATCAATTTTCAAATCTGACAATTCTTTGCCCGAAAAGCGAATACATTCATCGGGATAAATGCTTTCCATAACTTTGTAGCAAAGTATCTTTTCTGAAAATTCATCTCCATAAAAACTTTTAAGTTCTTCTATTTTTTGATTTGCAGGAAGATTTTCATTTACATCTCTCAAAAGAAAATAAACACCTTTGAAAATTTTCTCAACTACAAACAAATTAAAAATTATTCGGTAAACTCCATCTTTTATTTTGTAAAAAGGTTTTGCTCTTACTGTAAGAAAATCGTTTTGGTCAAATTCGTCATTTGTTTGGATTATTAGTTTTTCAATAAATGCACATTTTTGTCCAAAGTTTTCTCCTGATTCTACAAAAATATCAGTATGTTCTTCTCTTTTATTTTTAATTGCAGGCAACGTTAAAGGGATAAGGTTTTTTAAATATTCTTTCCACGTCAAACAATTAAAATGATTTAAAAATGCCGTTAATAGAGGTTTGCTTTTTTCATTTGATTCAAGAAATTGAAAAAGATAAATAGCTTTAATTATTTGAGTTATCCAAATTTGTTTTATATCGTAGTTTGATTTATCCGAAAGGGGATATTGCATACAAAACACTATCATAGGAATTTTTAACTCTTCATCACTTTTTTTTGCAGTTGAAAAAGCAACTCTTTGTTTTTCTGTAAATTCACTGTTTAAGACTAAATATGCTTTAAATAAATTAACCTCTAATTCTGTTTCTGTTTGAAATTGAATTTCATTTTCTTCAGGTTTTGAAAAATAATATTCAAAAAATTTTAAACTTGAATAAGTATTTATTATTTTTATTTTAACGCCGTTTTCTTTTTCAATTTTTTCTATTCTACTGTAAATTTTTTTTGCAAATTCATTATTTTCTGTTTGAAAAAACATTCTTAGAAACTCCTTGTTGTCTTCAAACTTTGATTGATGGTCTTTGAATCCTAGAAGGAAAACTATAGCATTTAAAATCACATCTCTGCTACTCCCCTTTAAATATTGTTCAATAGGTAATTTTTCTTCATTTGGAAAAGCAACTTCAAATTCCAATAATTGGTCTATTCTTGCAGTATTTTCTATATGTGTTTTATTACTTTTCAAACTATGCAAAATAAAATTTATTTAATTGAAAAAATACAAAGAAATAGCATCTGTGAATACAAATAAAAGTATTATTCTATGATAATTTTTCCTTTTTTATAATCAAATGTATAACTACCAATACCTTTGTTTTGACAAAAAGGCAAGCCCTTTTACAAAACCAAAAACACAACTTTATATGCGTAAATATCGGTTAGTTGATAAAAACAGATTGACTAATTTTGAGTTTAGTCGGTCAATAATGATTCTAAAACCACTTTCTATTCCTCTTCATCTTCAGAAGATTCGCTTTGTGATTTTTGTTTTATTGTTTGAATGCCATTCTCTTCTGAATGCACATAAGCAATAACTTCATTTAGTTCTTTACTAAAACTATCAACATCTTGAATATGAAGAAATATTTTATGTTTTTCATAAAAAAACGTTCCTTTACTTTCGTCAAAACGTCGCTTGCTTTCCGTAATTGTTAAATAATGCTCCTTGTTTTTTGTTTCTTTTAAATCAAAAAAATAAGTTCTTTTTCCTGCTCTCAGTACTCTCGACATCACTTCAGATTGCGTTTTATAATCCTCTTTTTCCATAACTGCTTTTTTTCGTTCATTACTCAATTGTTTTGCAAAAGTAAAATATTTTTTCATATATTAGCGATAATATCTTACTTTTTTATGAAATTTATTCAAAATAAGTGAAAAATTCTCATTTAAATACGAATATAAAAATAATCTTTCAACAGATATGCGTATTATTCAATAATTTTTTATACATTTGCAAAACTAAAAGGTTCCGTGGCCGAGTGGCTTAGGCATCGGTCTGCAAAACCGAGTACAGCGGTTCGAATCCGCTCGGAACCTCTTAATAAACAAAGGAATAGCTCTAATTGCTTATTTCTTTGTTTTTACATAAGGACAATATACTAATAATAAAATTAGAAAAGAAAAAATCAAGTAACATACTTTTTCTTGAAAAAAAGCGTTGTAAACAATTATCTAAAAATATAAAATATAAAAATAATATGAAAAAATTTTCAATTCTTACAGTTATCATCATTGGCTTATTAGCTTTTACTTCTAATAATGTATCGGCACAAGCAAAGTTAAAAATAGCTCACCTTAACTCTGCCGATTTAATGCAAGTAATGCCGGGAAAAGACACCGCACAAAAAATCATAGAAACCTATGCCGCTTCGTTAGAAGAAGAACTGAAAACCATGTATACGGAATATCAAAATAAAGCTAAAATTTTTCAAGAATCGCAAGCCACTATGTCTCAATTAGTGCAACAAAGTAAATTAAAAGAATTGCAAGACCTTGAAAATAGAATTAAAATGTTTGACGAACAAGCACAAGAAGATTTGCAAGCAAAACAAGAAGAATTGCTAAAACCCCTTATTGACAAAGCTAAAGCAGGAATCGCTGAAGTTGCAAAAGAAAACGGCTATTCTTATGTTTTCGATACAAGTGTAGGTGCTTTATTGTATCAAGAAGATAGCGATGACATTTTACCTTTGGTAAAGAAAAAGTTAAATATTAAATAAATAAATTAAAAATGAAAAAACAGAAGTTATTCACCCTATTCTTCTTTTTCCTTGTTTTTTCTTTTATAGCATGTGAAGAAAAAGATGAATATGGAAGTATTGAGGTACATTTCAATCACTTGATTGAAAATGAAGAAATTATTTTCGATAGCATGGGCTATATCAACGAAGCAAACAACCTGTATTTAGTTACTGAAATCAAATGGTTTGTTTCGCGTGTATGCTTGTTTAAAGACGGTGAAAAAATCGAAATCAGCGAAAACGACGGCATACATTATATTGATACTAAATTAGAAAACACATTAAAATGGAAAATTAACCAAGAGATAGCCGTCGGAGATTACGATTCATTACAATTTATTTTCGGCTTTAACGAAAAAGACAATATTTCCAATCGTTTTGTCAATCATCCCGAAACATCAATGGCATGGCCTCGCCACTTAGGAGGAGGTTTTCATTATATGATGATTAATGGAAAATTTACGCGTAACGACGAAGCGGTATCGTCAATGAATGTGCACATGGGCATAGGACAAATCTACGAAGGAACGACCTATAGTGTTGATTCGATAAAGAGTTTTGTACATAACCATTTTACAGTTACTCTACGTCAACCTTTTAATGTAGAGAAAAACAAAACACGAACGATAGTTATCAATATGAATGTTGAAAATTGGTTTAAAAATCCGCATACTTACGATCACAACTATTGGGGAAGCCACATTATGCAAAAGCAAGATGCAATGCATATGTTGAAAGAAAACGGTTGGAATGTGTTTGACATGAAAATAAAATAATATTAACTTTTGATAGGGGAAAAATAATTTTTTTTTACATTTTTTGATATAAAATAAAGATTATTTTTGTATTTTAAATAAAAACAAAAAAAAGCGATATATCAATATGATAAAAAATAAATTATGGATTATTATTTTATGTTTATGCTATGGCAATACCTCTTTATTGGCACAACAAAAAGACAGCATAAAAAATACGGATTATCCTGTTGAACAAGTTGATGCCAGTTATAAAGGAGGATTATGTGCAATGGTTTTATTTATAGATAAAAACATTCAACTACCAGCAGCAAAAAAAGGATTGAAAAAAACTGTTTTGATAAATATAGAAATTGATGAAGAAGGAAATATAACCAATGCAAGCATGTTGTCGGGCGTAAATAAAGTTATAGACCAATCTATCATTGATGTCATAAAGAAAATGCCCCCGTGGCAGCCGGCAAGCGCAAATGGAATTCCAATTCCTTCTCGACAAGTAATAGGATATAATATTAGTTATTAAACAACTATATGGTAGATGTACAATCGATAAAACAACGATACGGAATCATTGGCAACTCTCCATTGATAGATAGAGCCATTACTATTGCCATTCAAGTAGCTCCGACAGACCTTACGGTTCTTATAACAGGCGAAAGTGGTGTAGGAAAAGAAAATTTCCCGAAAATCATTCACGACAATAGTGCCGAACGAAAATTTAAAACCTACACCGCCATTAATTGCGGTGCTATTCCCGAAGGAACCATTGATTCGGAATTATTCGGACACGAAAAAGGCTCTTTTACAGGAGCTAGCGAAGCACGAAAAGGATATTTTGAGCAATCGGACGGAGGAACTATTTTCTTAGACGAAGTGGCAGAACTACCTCATGCAACGCAAGTTCGTTTATTACGCGTTTTAGAAACAGGCGATTTTATGAGAGTAGGCTCTTCAAAAGTACAAAAAACCGACGTAAGAGTGGTAGCTGCTACCAATGTCAATATTCCGGAAGCTATTAGCAGAGGAAAATTTAGAGAAGACCTTTATTATCGTTTAAATACCGTTCCTATACATATTCCGCCTTTAAGAGAAAGAAAAGAAGACATATTCTTATTGTTCATGAAATTTTCTCTCGATTTTGCAGAAAAATACCGAGTTCCCGAATTGGAATTAACGGAAGAAGCCAAACATGCTCTCAGCAATTATTGTTGGCCCGGTAATGTCAGACAACTAAAAAATATTACGGAACAAATCTCTATTTTAGAAAAAGACAGATTAATCACTCCCGACATTTTGAAAAAATACATTAATTTTGATAAAAATGAATTCCTTCCCGTTATCTATAAACACAAAACGGATTTCCCGCCGGAAGGAACCGCTTTTGAAAGAGAATTGATTTTTAAATTCTTGGGAGATATGCAAAAAGACATTAATGATTTAAAGCAGTTTGTAGCACATTTATCGAGAAATCAAGCTCAACCTATAACTACACCCGATAAAAAAACATTGTTTTTTGACCCCAACGAAAATAAAACAACTTCCATTGCCAATCCGGATAATACCATTGAACTGACTGAATATTACGATGATTTTGACAAAACAGAAGATTCCGACGATAACTTATTATTACAGAAACAAGAAAAAGAATTAATAATAAAAGCCCTCGCTAAAAATAATGGAAAACGAAAAGATACGGCGAAAGATTTAGGTATCTCGGAAAGAACACTTTATCGAAAATTAAAAACATACAATTTAGATGACGTATAAAAATATTTTTTCTTACCTCATTATATTAGCCACTATTACAGCATGTAGTGGATTAAAATATTCGGCAATAGGTGTTGATATTCCACCCGATGCTAAAACCGTATCCATAAAAACATTTCAAAACAATGCGAGCTTAGTCAATTTAAAATTAAGTAACGAAATTACTACCCTACTCAAAGATAAATTCCAATCGCAAACAAAACTAGATATCATTGACTCACGCGGCGATTTACAATTCGAAGGAGAAATTACCAATTATTCGGTATCGGCAACTGCTATCGGAGAAGATAAAGCTGCAATGAATCGCCTAACAATAACGGTAAGAGTTACTTATATCAATAAATTAGACGAAAAAAAGAATTTTGAACAAAGTTTTGCACGCTATGCCGACTACGATAGCTCAAAAAACTTATCCGAAGTCGAAGATAATCTAGTAACGCAAATATGCGAAGTCTTAATAGACGATATTTTTAACAAAGCGGTAGGAAATTGGTAGAAAGTAAAAAAAGAAGTAAAAATAATTTGCATTATCTTAAAAAAATAGTATCTTTGCATTCTGTTTTCGAATGCGAACGTACTTGGATGAAAAAATAAAAAAATCTTTAAATAACAGATGAATAGAGAAGTTTTTTATGATGAAATAAAACAAATTCATAGTTCGACCGACTCTGCTGTCGATATGAAAGAAACCATCGTTTTATATCCCTATTTTATGTTAGCACAACTCATACAAGCAAAAAAAGACAATACCCATTTGTTTCATCTAAATGTTTTATTCCCCGACCGAAACTATTTGTATGAATTATTAAACAAAAATCAAAAGCCGGAAACAATATTAAGCAAAGATAATTTACAAACAACTTCCCCAACAGCAACGACAGAAGAAAGCCCTTTGACCAATGAAGAAGATGATGAAAATAACAGTTGTCGTTTTGATGAAGAAAGTGTTTCTTTGGATGAATTAATTGAAAAATTTAATAAAAATTGTCCGAAAATTGTCTGTACTTGCGAAGAATTAGAAGAAGAACATGCCTATGAAGACCTATGTAAAAGTAGCGTTTCGGAAAAAATGAATATTGTAAGTGAAACATTAGCAGAAGTTTACGTAACGCAAAAAAACTATGATAAAGCAATTAAAATTTATAGAACATTAATGGCTAGATATCCCGAAAAAAGTAGTACTTTTGCAGACTTAATAGAAAAATTAAAAGACATAAAAAGTAGTCAACAAAATTAAGAGAAAATAAAAATGTATACAGCGGTTATTATCATTATCATTATAGCATCCATTTTATTAGGATTAGTAATATTAATGCAAAATTCGAAAGGTGGAGGATTGGCTTCCGAATTTTCATCATCGAATCAAATATTAGGAGTAAAAAGAACGACAGATTTTCTAGAAAAAGCAACATGGACTTTAGCCATCATTATTGTAGTGCTTTCTTTTATTTCCGGCTTTTTAGCGAAAAGTGTCAATAAAGATAAAGCCAATGAAATGCAAAAAAGTAAAGCTCAATCGGCTCAAACAACTACAGCTCCTATTCAACAATCGGCTCCTATTGCTACACCTGTCGAAGAAGGGATGTAATTTTTTGTAATCATGTATATCTTAGGAATCGAATCTTCTTGTGACGATACCTCTGCTTCTGTATTACGCAACAATCAATTAGTTTCTAATGTAATAGCAAGTCAGCTTGTGCATGCACAATACGGAGGTGTAGTGCCCGAATTAGCTTCACGTGCTCACCAGCAAAATATTATACCGGTAGTTGATATCGCTTTAAAAAAAGCAAATATCAGCATGTCAAAACTTTCGGCTATTTCCTTCACAAGAGGTCCCGGATTATTAGGCTCTTTGTTGGTCGGCAATTCTTTTGCCAAAGCTGCGGCATACGCACTGAAAATTCCACTCATAGCAGTCGACCATTTAGAAGGACATGTCTTAGCACATTTCATCAAAAATGAAACAGACAGTTATCCTTCTTTTCCTTTTCTATGCTTACTTGTATCGGGAGGACATACACAAATAATGCTTGTAAAAGATTTTTTTGAAACGGAAATAATCGGAACCACTATTGATGATGCCGCCGGCGAAGCATTTGATAAAGCCGCTAAAATTTTGGGGTTCCCCTATCCCGGCGGACCTCATATTGATAAATTAGCACAAACAGGCAATCCCGATGCTTTTACATTTAATCAAGCAAACATTCAAGGTTATGATTACAGTTTTAGCGGATTGAAAACATCTTTTCTCTATGTTTTACGCGATTATCTGAAAACCAATCCTTCTTTTATAGAAGAAAACAAAGCCGATATTTGTGCTTCCATTCAAAAAGCCATTATCGAATCCTTAATGAAAAAACTGAAAAAAGCAGCCGACGATTTACAAATTAAAGAAATTGCAATAGCAGGAGGCGTGTCTGCCAATTTAGGATTGCAAAACACATTGAAAAAGACTGCAAATGAAAAAAAATGGAATATTTATATCCCTCCATTAGAATTAACTACCGATAATGCCGCCATGATAGGCATTGCAGGTTATTACAAATATTTACGCAAAGATTTTGCCGATATCTATACCGTTCCTTACACAAAAGCCATTTATTAATATGAACATAGAATTAGTTATTTTCGACCTCGACGGAACCTTATTAAATACCATAGACGACTTAGGTGATAGCGGAAATTATATATTGAAAAAATACAATTTTAAAACGCACCCCATTGACACATATCGCTATTTCGTGGGCAATGGTATTCGTAAATTAGTAGAGCGTATGCTCCCCGAAAACAAAAGAGATGAAGCTTTTATTGATGAAGTAAAAAAAGAATTTATTACTTATTACGACCTACACAAAGCGGATAAAACAGCTCCTTATGAAGGAATTACCGAATTATTAGCAACACTACAAGAAAACAATATCAAAATAGCCGTTGCCTCCAACAAAATACACGATGTAATGGACGAACTAATGCAGTATTACTTTCCAAACATTCGATTCAATGCTGTTTTTGGTCAACGAAAAGGTGTTCCTATAAAGCCCGACCCTACTATTGTCGGCGATATTTTAAAGAAAACAGAAGTTGCCAAAGAAAAAACATTGTATGTAGGCGATACTTCTATTGATATGCTCACAGCAAAAAACGCTCATATAAAGAGCGTTGGTGCTTTATGGGGATTCCGGACAAAAGATGAATTGTTGCAAGCCGGTGCCCACATCATCATCGAACATCCTAAAGAACTATTAGCCTATTGTTGGTAATAGCACAATGCAACGACAATGTTTAATATTTTTGTTTATCATACTTCTTTTTTTATACTATAAAATAGATGAAAGTCAAGAGGTAAAAAATTTATGAATGATGAATTACTTTTTTATAATTACCTGAAAACCAAAAAACACTCCCTTTATTCTTGGCTTTGCATACCGAAGAAAGTCGAATGATTAGATTTTAATTTCATTAATAAAGCATGGTCTAAATCCATATAATTGATTATAGGGTCAGGATGATTTAATGATAAGCCCATCTGTTCAGCAGCTGCTCTACATCCGGCTTTGCAACTATCATAAGCTTTACAATCCATACAGAAATCAGGTACTGTATTTTTCCATTCTTGCACTTTTCGAGAATTAAATATGTTTTCTAAACTATGCTGAAAAATATTGCCTAATTCTATGGGCGAATGATTACAAAATCGAATATTTCCCTTATAATCAAGTGTTATAGGACGGTTTTTCATATCAAACGAGCAGGATGTAAATCTTATCCCTTTGAAATTTTTCGGGTTTAAAATACAAATCGGTGTACAAACATTAGAAGTAACCGACAGTTTCAATTCTTTTGAAATTAAAGCCGCTGTTTCAAAAGCCTTATTTAATTCATCTCTTGTCATCAGCAAGTCTTCTGTGTTTTTAATCGCTTCTCCTCCAATATTTACACGATTAATCATTACTCTTTTAATACCTATAGAATGAATAAATTTCAAAGTATCGCCAATATCATTGCAATTTTCTTTCGTCAAAACAATAACAGCAACAACCTCAGCATTTTTTGCTAAGAGTTTTTTTATCGTTGTTATTGATTTATTCCAGCTACCGCTATGCTGTGAAAGACTGTCATGGACAGTTGCATTGTAGGAATGTATCGGCAATTCAAATAATGCAACTCCCAAATCAACTAATTTTTCGTAATCATGTAATTCTCCATAAGTTCCATTTGAAATAATGGAAACCGTTGCTCCTTTCATTCTTGCATAAAGCACTAATTCTAAAAAACGTTCCGCCATTAATGGCTCACCTCCTGTAAAGTTCAGATAATTGACATCTGCTACTCTAAAAAGTTTTCTTAACGTTTTTTTCGCTATTGTATAATTGCTAAAATTAGAAATTTGGTTATTATCGCATTTCCAATGATTATAACAATACTTGCAATGTAAATTGCATAAATTTGTTACTTCAAAACTAATACTTGGTATATTAATTTTCATTCCTGACAGACGCTAAGTCTATAAGTAGATATAGGATAAAGTTGCTCGGTTTGTCTCGTGTCATACAGATTTAACAGATATTCATCGGCAGGTAAATTTTTGTCAAGTTGAATATAAATAGACTCCGTACTTTCATCAAATTTACCGTCGGAAGGGACAATATTTCCAACTTGAAGAGTATCTTTGTTTAATAGGTCCGTAATATTAAATGAAAATTCCTTACTTTTTCTATCATATATGGTTCCGGTAAGTTTAGTGTTTTCATTAATATTAATTACGATAGTTGAAGAATAATCGGGATTATCTAACTCAATTTGATTAGGGGATGCAGGATCATAACAGCTTACAATACAAGACTGATTGACGATAGAAGTTAGCGAAAGCAAGAGAGACCCAAAAAGCATTTTTTTAGAAATCCAAAATTTTGACTTCCCCCTTGTCATATATACTCCAACAACAACAATAGCAAATGCAACGGATAATCCTATAATTACAAGGGGGGTGCTTATGTTTTTTACACTCATATTATCATAGTTTAAATTGTTTCTAACATTTGTATTTACTTTTTGCAAAAGTAGTCTTTTTTTTCCATTTTGTTCGTTTATAATTAAAAAATATTTATTTTTGCAAAAAAATAATCCATTACTATACTATCGTTATGAATTAATTCTAATAAAGAATGAATAGGCTTTTATTTATATTTTCTTTATTTTCTTTTAAACTTCTATTCTCGCAAGAAAATAAATCCATTGAAATAATTAAAGAACTAAATATATCCTATACGGATACAATATACAATAATGTCTACTTTGGAAATTATGAACCAACAGGAATCATAAAAACGAATGATAGTTCGTACCTTATTTCAACTATTTTATCAATTTTTTTTCCGCATGATACTACTTATCGTAGTTCTGATTTTAACAAATATGTAGAACTTCTTAACTTACAGAATTCAAAAGAACATATTAGTAGTGGTAGTATTCTTAAACTTAACAAAAACTTAGAAAAACAGTGGGAAATAATATTGAAAGACAGAAGAGTTACCCATATAGAGAATTTTGACAGTAACTCTTTTATTATTGCAGGAGAAAGAGTTGATCAAAAAAAAATATGGGTAGCACAATTAAGAACCGCCGATGGTTCAATCCTATGGCTTAAAGAATACAAGATAGGTCATAAACACTCAACTTATGATTTATGTATTCAAAATAATATTATATATGTTCTTGGTGAAATGCGAAGATTAGTTCCCATAAGCATAGAAAAAAATTATAAAAAACGAAGAATTGTATTTTTTCAAAAACTTTCCTTACGATCTTTAGTTTTACTAAGTATATCAAAAAATGGAGATTTGATTCGCAAAAGTAATATTGACCCTAAAAAGAAATACTTTAATTATAAATGTTGTTTGAAAGTAAATACTAATGAAAAAATAATGTTTGCTAGATTTATCGGTTATTATAAAAAGGGAAAAGAATGGGTAGAAGATGACGGTTTTGCGCTATATCGTATAAATTCCAAAGACAAAATTACGTCAAAATTGATAGTGGATGCAAATAATTTACTCTTATCTGAAAACGATTTGATTTTCTCTGAAACCAACTATGAAAGTGATGTGTTGAAAATCAAGAAACTATCAGATTCACAATTGGTTTTAATTGATTCAATTAAAATGCCATTCAAGGATATAAGGATAGAATCACTCTTAAAAACAGATAATTTGTATTATTTATCTGGTTCAATTTGGACTAGGAATTATCTCATATGCAGTATGAATAATGAATATCTCATAACAGACTTTAGAAAATATGAAAGAGATAAATATAGTCATTTGGTCAAATTAATTGAAACGTATGATGGGAACTTAATGATTGTTGGGTGGTGTTATGGAAAGAATAAAAAAACAGGATATCCTTATACATATATGAATCTTGTTAAATGTAAAAAATTCGGACCTTAACTTATAATTGTTCTATATGAGTTAAAGATATTTAGTAAACTTACTTTATGTTAGAATATTGCTTCAATTTCCAAATAAAAATAACAGATAAAACATTAACAATATAAAAAAAAGAGCGTATGAAAAGATATTTGATAACATTTGTTTTATTTTTTGCAATAACTATGGGTTATGGACAATTTTCTGAAGAAGAAAAGAAAATATTATACCCTACGAATTACACATTTGAGCAAGCAGAAGTGTTTGAAAACGAAGGAAATTATGATAAAGCAATGTGGTTTTATATTAATTTATATCCCGAAAATAGAGAAAAGGTGATTGAAAAAATAAAACATTTTAAAGAAAAGCACGACACTATTGATTTGCGTAGTTTTATTATTAATTCATTCAGCACATATTCTGTTTTTGATCCAAGTATTTCAAATTGGAAGAATGGGTATCCGGAATTAAATAAAGAAAAACTTGATATAAAAGGGAGTTGGGGAGATGCTTTGATTGCTGAATTTTATAAAGAAGATTATTCAAAAAAGGATATAGTACCCATAAAAACAAAAGCAGGGTTTTTAATTGTTTTTAATTATGAAAATGCAAAATTTACCTTAAGAATAGAAGGCAAAGACGCAAAATTAACAGATAGATTTATGAGTTTTATTATAGATAATAAAATATTAGGAATTACTATTGCAAATGTTTCGGATGTTTCTAATTTTGAAAATTGTAAAAACATGAAAGATTCCTTAATTGTTCACAAAAACTATGAATTAAATTATTTAAGTAAAATGATTGGAGAAAAATTAAATGTCAAGAAAGAGGAAAGTTTAAATGCATCCGGCACAGAATTGTTATTATGGTATTACCTATTGCCTCCGAAATTAAATGCTGAACTTGTAAAGCAATACATAGGAACAACCATAATTGGAGATAAAATATTAATGTTATATACTGCAAGTGAGAAAAAAGAAAAATATAAATCACAGAAAGATTATTTAATGAAATTTATCTCAACAATTAAGGTTTATAATGAAACTATAGATGTTGATAAAATAATTGAAAGCGTTAAGAATGAATAATCTACACCTCACTTTCATCTTTTATAAAACGTAATCCGAGGGATGAAAAAAGGGTGCCGATAAGTGGGGTATTGAGAACGCGTTGACGGTCGGCACGGTTGCAGGCTTGAAGCAATTGAGCCAAATCGTCAATGGGGGCACTCAGGCTTTTGTCGTTGAGGTCAAAGCGAATCTTTTGGTCTTTATCGAGCAGTAGGATGTTATCATAGCGGGGCAAGTTTTTAATCAAGCGTTTGTAATTGCTTATCGGACAGCAATAAGCAAGCAAACGGTAGAGGTTTTTCTCGTCAAAAATATAATGACCGCATTGAGAACATTGAACACAACGTATCTTCCTAAACGACAAACTCTTAGCTTCAACATCACTCTTACAATGCTTGCAATGCCCGGAAAGTACCTTGGTACGAATTTGAAAAAGACTTTCGTTGAGAAAAACTCTGTGTTCGGAAAAGCCCAATACGGTACGCAACAAAAACAGCTGCAATAAAACCAAAGCCAAAAAAACAAATTGAAAAAATTCGCTGACTTCGTAATGAAAGAGAAAACCATCGTAAAAACCGTGAGCAAGAGCAGCCAATCCTATTGACCAAAACAAGCCCGTATAATTTCTATGTACTTTTTTATGAATGTAAAAAGCCAATCCCATATAGCCCGAAAAAGAGATATGACCCATCACCGAAAACACAGAACGATGAAAGAGAAGAAAGAAAGGATCTTCCGATTGAAAACAATAAAAAATATTCTCTATTACGGCAAAACCCAAAGAAATAGCAGAAATATAAACTATGCCATCAACAATTTCATTAAAATCCTTTTTGATAATCAAATACAATATCATCAAAGCAAGAAGTTTGGATGTTTCTTCAATAAAACCGATTTTAAAAACAGCATCAAAGATATTGTGCTTAATAGATACAAAATCGTAAACCACCAAACTTATCACAATAGAAATTATGCCCCCAAACAACATCATTAGCAACAACTTAATAAAAGGTTCTTTTTCGTAAAAATCGTAAGACCGTATTGCCCATAAAAACGCTACACCAACAGCCATCGCCGATATTAAAATAAAAATGTCTGTGAGAGTCATATTTATATATTTTTATGTTAGTTGATAATTTCAAACGTTTTGCAAAAGTATTAATATTTTTAATATAATCGAACTTATTTTATATTTCTCATTAAATCTTTTTTTATCCATACAAAAACACTAAGGTTTTTCGTTTACTTTTGCAGTATTCAACAAAAAAGAAAAAAATGTCGAAGGTGCCACTTTATATCAATAAAAGCAAAGCCCTTGCTAATGGACAGGGGGCTTGTGTACTAAGCGGTGCCGTAATAGTAAAAAACGAGCAAGAAATATATGCTACCGCAGCCACAACATTAAAAGACGACGACCCTACAGCCCATGCAG
>Ga0209718_1001528_pt1 | contig 25804 bp, 21 predicted proteins | sample AD_JPNAS1_MetaG_FD_184420 | JGI IMG/M metagenome (GOLD analysis project Ga0209718, IMG submission 184420) | Active sludge microbial communities of municipal wastewater-treating anaerobic digesters from Japan - AD_JPNAS1_MetaG (SPAdes) (version 2) | ecosystem: Engineered > Bioreactor > Anaerobic... | reverse complement strand
CTCCATCTTGGGCGTGAAGACGCCGACTTCCTTCACTTCGGCCTTCTGGCCGGTGCTCATGAGCTGCATCATCTCGCCGGCCTTGATGCGACCGGAGAAGACGCGGGCATAGGCGATGACGCCGCGATAGGTGTCGTAAAGCGAGTCGAAGACGAGGGCGCGCGTGGCCTTGTAATCAGCCCAGCGCGGCGGCGGCACGCGGGCGACGACGGCTTCGAGGATGTCTTCGATGCCGATGCCGGATTTGCCGCTGGCGAGGATGGCCTCCTCGGCCGGGATGGAGAGGATGTCTTCGAGCTGGCGCGTGCACAGGTCGAGATTGGCGCTGGGCAGGTCGATCTTGTTGATGACCGGGATGACTTTCAGGCCCTGGGCAAACGCGAGGTGCGCGTTGGCCACGGTCTGTGCCTCGACGCCCTGCGCGGCGTCGATCAGGAGGAGTGCGCCCTCACACGCGGCGAGCGAACGCGAGACTTCGTAGGAGAAGTCCACGTGGCCCGGCGTGTCCATAAGGTTGAGCTTATAGGTTTTTCCGTCCTTCGCAGGATAGGTCATCGCGACCGGGTGCATCTTGATCGTGATGCCCCGCTCGCGCTCCAAATCCATGGCGTCGAGATGCTGGTCGGTCATCTGGCGCATCGTGACGGTGTGGGTGTGTTCCAGCAACCGGTCCGACAGCGTCGTCTTACCGTGATCGACGTGGGCGATGATGCAGAAATTACGTGTGAGGGAGACGTCCATCCGGGTGTTTTCCAAAGATCAGGCCGAGAGGTCGGCGAACTCGGAGTAGCTCTTGGCGGGCCAGCTCTTGTCGATGCGGCGCACGAGGCCGGCGAGCACGCCGCCCACGCCCAGTTCCCAGTACTCGGTGGCACCGGCGGCGGAGGCGCTGCGCATGCAGTCTTCCCAGAGCACGGAGGAGACGACCTGCTTGACCAGCGCGGCGCGCAGGTCGTCGGGCTGGCTGATGGCCTGGCCCGTGGTGTTGGTGAACACCGTGTACTTCGGGGCCGCAAACGGCACCGTCTTCAAAAACTCGGCGAACGCGGCGCGGGCCGGCTCCATGAGGCGGCTGTGGTAGGCGCCAGCGACATTCAGCGGCATGACCTTCTTCCAGCCGCGCTCCTTGGCGGCGGCGACGGCGGCATCGACCTTGGTCTTGTCGCCGGAGACGATGATCTGGCCGGGGGCGTTGAAATTGGCGGCCTCGATGTCGAACTCCTTGCAGAGCTCGGCGACCTTGGCGCGCTCCTCGCCGACGATGGCGGCCATGCCGCCCTTGCTCTGTTCGCAGGCGACCTGCATGAGGCGGCCGCGCTCGGCGACGACGCGCAGGCCGGTGCCGAAATCGAACACGCCGGCGGCGGTGTAGGCGGTGATTTCGCCCAGGCTCAGACCGAGGGCGTACTTCACTTCGGGGAGCTTGCCGGCTTCCTTCAACGCGGCGAGCACGGCCATGCCGTGCACGAAGAGCGCCGGCTGGCAGACCTTGGTCTGCGTCAGCTCGGTGTCCGGACCCTCAAAACACAGCTTGGTCAGGGACCAGCCCAACACACGATCCGCCTCGTCGAAAACCGCGCGGGCGGCGGGCGATTGGTCGTAGAGCGATTTGCCCATACCGACTTTCTGAGCGCCTTGACCGGAGAATAAGAGTGCGAGTGCCATAGTGAAACCGCCGACAAAATGAGTGCGGGGCACAAAAACCAAGCCCTAAAATGAGCGCAGCGCTAGCGCCTTGCGGACCATCGTTGGCACAAAAAGAGCCGTCGCGGTGGGCGACGGCTCTTTTGCGAAAGCCAAACCGCATGGCGGCACCGGGAGGGCCACCGCGGGGGTTGGTTAGGCTTACGATTTGATAAAGATGCCCTTGAGGTTCATCTCCAATTGCTGCGGGTTCGGCGAGAACCGCATGCCGTCGGCCTTGCTGATGAGCCCGGACTTGATGAGTCGATAGATATCCTTGTTGAAAGAGAAGTTGTTGGAGTCGATACCGCTCTCCAGCAGGCTCTGGATCTTATCGAACTGACCTTCGAGAATCAGGTTCTTCACTGTGACATCGGCGTAGAGGATCTCGCTGGCCGGCACGCGACCGCCCCCTTCCAGCTTGGGGATCAGCTTCTGACAGATAAACCCGCGCAGCGACCCCGCGATCTGCCGTCGTGCCTGCACCTGCTGCTCCGGCGGGAAAAACTCGAACAAGCGTGTGAGCGATTGGGCGACGGTCGCAGCGTGCATGGTGGAGAACACCAGATGTCCAGTCTCGGCCGCGCTGATTGCCGTCTCAAAGGTCACACGGTCACGCATTTCGCCGATCAGAATGATGTCCGGGTTTTGGCGCAGGACCGACTTGATGGCCAGTTCGAAGCTCGGGACGTCGAGCCCGATTTCGCGTTGCTGAAACACCGACTTGTCGTCGGTAAACGTGTACTCGATCGGGTCTTCGATCGTCACTATGTGCTTATCCATGTTCTGGTTAATCCAGTCCAGCATGGCGGCCATAGTGGAGCTTTTGCCAGACCCCGTCGCACCGCAGACGAGCAAAATACCGTCCTTTGCCTGCGCCATCCGCAGAAGCGGATCGGGCTGGAGGTTGAGATCGGCGAAACTCGGCACACGGCTCTTGATATGACGGAAGACGACGCTCACCAAACCGCGCTGATGGAAGGCGTTTACGCGGAAACGCCCCACTCCCTCGGTCGAGTAGGCAAAGTCCACCTGTCCCTCTTTCTCCCACTGCTCCATGAAGACACGCGGCGCGTGTTCCTCCACGAACGCCATCACCTCCATCGGAGAGATCGGGTCCATGTCTACAGGCTTTAGGCGGCCGGATAAACGGACGAAGCCCGGCCGGTTTGATTTGATCACGATGTCGCTGGCGCCGCTCTCAACCGCCAACTTCAGAAGCTCATTAAAAATTTCAGTATGTGGGGTCATGGGGAAATCTTCAGACAAAAAAACGTTGCACCCTGAGTATATGCGCCTGCTTTTCTCATCAAGGTTACAATCAGCAAATATCCATGAAACTCCGCCCTATCTCCGGTACGATCACGGCCCTCATCACGCCGTTCCGCAATCAGCAGGTCGACTACGCTGACCTGAAGAAGCTCATCGAACTCCAGATCAAAGGCGGCGTAAACGGATTTGTCCCCGTCGGCACCACCGGCGAATCGCCCACACTCGACCACGACGAGCACCTGCAGGTCATCGAAGCCACGATTGAGTACGCGCGCGGCCGCGTCCCCGTCATCGCTGGCACTGGCTCCAACTCCACCGCCGAGGCCGTCGACCTGACCCGCCTCGCTCATGATGCCGGCGCCGACGCCATGCTGCTCGTCGCGCCCTACTACAACAAGCCCAGCCAGGAGGGCCTCTACCGCCACTTTGCAACCCTCGCGGAGACGACCGACCGGCCCATCATCCTCTACTCTATTCCCGGCCGCTGCGGCATCGAGATCGGCATCCCTGTGATCGAGCGCCTCCGCGCGAAATACCCGCACGTCCGGTACATCAAGGAAGCCGGCGGCAGCGTCGACCGCGTCGACCAGCTCAAGCAGGCCCTCGGCAAGGACATCACCGTGCTCAGCGGCGACGATTCCCTCACCCTGCCCTTCATGTCCGTCGGCGCCGAAGGCGTCATCAGCGTCGCCTCGCACCTCTTCCCGAAGCAAGTCTCACAGATGGTCAACTTCGCCCTGGCCAACGATTACGCCAAGGCAGGCAAGATCCACCGCAAGCTCTACCCGATCTTCAAGGCCCTCTTCGTCGAGCCCAATCCCGTGCCCGTGAAGACCGCTCTCGCCCGCGCCGGCATCATCGGCACCGCCGAAGTCCGCCCGCCGCTGTGCGAGATGACCGACGCCAACCGCGCCGTCCTCGAGCAGGCCCTCGTCAACCTCGGCAAGTAAACGCCATGTCCGCTCCCCGCATCCTCCTCAACGGCGCCAAGGGCCGCATGGGTCAGGTCATCACGGCCACCGCCGCCGAGTTCGGCGTGCCCATCTCCGCCGCCCTCGACGTCGGCGACAAGCCCGCCGACCACATCGCCGGTTGCGACGTGATCATCGACTTCAGCAGCCACCACGTCACCCGCTCGCTGCTCGAGCTCGCTATCCAGCACCAAAAGCCGATTGTCATCGGCACCACCGGCCACAGCGCCGAGACCAAAGCGGAGCTCCTCAAACTCGCCGCGCAGGTCCCCTGCGTCTGGTCGGGCAACTACTCCGTCGGCGTCAACCTCCTCTTCGCCCTCACCCGCCGCGCCGCCGCCATCCTCGGCTCCGACTACGACGCCGAAGTGCTGGAAATGCACCACCGCTTCAAGAAAGACGCCCCCAGCGGCACCGCCGCCCGCCTCCTCGAAATCATCCTCGAGGAACGCAAACTCGGCGCCGAAGCAGTCCGCCACGGCCGCGAAGGCATCACCGGCGAACGCACCGCGACCGAAGTCGGCATGCACGCCATCCGCGGCGGCGACGTCGTCGGCGACCACACCGTCATGTTTGCCGCCCTCGGCGAACGCCTCGAACTCACCCACAAAGCCACCGACCGCGGCATCTTCGCGCGCGGCTCCGTGCGCGCCGCCCAGTGGATCGTCGGCAAGAAACCCGGCGTGTACGACATGCAGGACGTCCTCGGCGTGAAATGATCGTTTCCATCCAGGGCCAGCTCGTCTCCGCCACACCGCTGCACGCCGTCATTGAGACCGGCGGCCTCGGCTACGAAGTCCATATCCCGATCACCACGGCCGAGAAGCTGCCCGCGCCCGGCGCGCAGGTGAAACTGCACACGCTCGCCATCTACCGCGAGGACGCGCAAACCCTCTTCGGCTTCGCCACCCTCGCCGAGCGCGACTTCTTCCGCCTGCTCATCGAAAACGTGACCGGCGTCGGCCCCAAAAGCGCCATCACGATCATGAGCAAGCTCTCGCTGCCCGTGCTCGAAAACGCCATCCGCATCGGTGACATCGCCACCCTCGCCAAGTGCCCCGGCATCGGCAAAAAGACCGCCGAGCGCCTCGTCGTGGAGTTGAAAAACAAAGTCGGCGGCGTGGGCCTCGAAGGCGCCATCGCCCCCGCTGAAGAATCCTCCGGCAAGCCCGCCGTCGCCATCGACACGCGCCAGCGCGACGCCGTTTCCGCCCTCGTTGCCCTCGGCTACAAGGCCGCCGACGCCGACCAATCCGTGCGCCGCGCCGCCCTCGCCCTCGGCGCCACCGCGACCACCGAACAACTCATCAAAAAGTCCCTGGGTTGATCCCTCGGACTCTGTGCAGGTGGCCGCGAAAACTCGTTTCACAAGGACACACGCGACGCCATGAAAACGCCCGCCGAATGTCCCGTCTGCGGCGCACGCGTGCCACGCGGAGCCAAAGCCTGCCCCGAGTGCGGCGCCGACGAGCGCGCCGGCTGGGATGAGGAGTCTACGCGCTACGACGGACTCGATTTGCCCGACTCCGCATTCGATTCCGACGACGCCCCCAAGCGCGCGCCGATGCGCCGCCACGGGCTTTCGCCACTCTGGACCGCCACCGCGCTGATACTTCTGCTTTTGCTCGCGATGGCCTTTTTCGGCCTCCGTTAAAACGAGACCTCGCCCTCGCCGACCGGCGCCGCCCCGGTGAGATGGGCCAGAATCAGCTCCTGCAGCGACGTCAGGAAAAAGAAACACAACTGCGGCGACTGCACGGCAGGATCGAGCCCCGCCGGGTCCGCCGATTCGGAGCTCCATTGTTCCGGCGTCAGCTCCTTCAGATAGCGACTCCACAAATGCAGCCGGACCGCCGCACACGCGCGCAGGATCGGCTCCGCATTGCTCTCGTGAAAAACGACCGTGCCATCCGAGAAAAAATCGTGGTCAAACAAGGAGAGAAAACGCGCGAGGTCCGACCGCTGTCCGTGGAGCAACTCCTCCAAGAGAATCTCGCGCAAATCCTCCTCAATCACATCCGGGCAAAGCGGCACCGCCGGCCGATCGCACAACCCGTCGGCGGCCGCCTTGACGATGTCGAGCAACGGAGCCGCCGCCGTCAGATTCAATTTCACGCTAAGCCGTTTCATCGGGCTCCATCGAGGCCGTCAGATGCCAGCGCTGGAGCGCGAGCACCTGGGCTTCCGCGTTTTCCCGACACTCGACGCCGACCGGAGCACAACCCTGCTCGCACACCGCGCGCACATGCCGGCGCGCCTCAGTCTCGTCGCAACCCAGCACCCGGCGCAACGCGAGCGCCACATACGGCATCAGGTTGACGGGGTCGTCGTGGACGACCACGCGCCAACGCGCGACGCTCGAGTTCGCAGGGTGATCGGCCATTATTTCGCAGCGGCTTCGGCGACAGCGGCCGCGATGCGCGCCGGCGCTTCCGCCAGCGGCACTTTGACGACCTCTTTTTGGTGGCGCCACTTCAGCTCGATGACGCCTTCCTTGAGACCTTTTCCGCCCACGGTCAGGCGCAGCGGAATGCCGATCAGGTCGGCGTCCTTGAACTTCACGCCGGGGCGCTCCGCGCGGTCGTCCACCAACACGTCCGCGCCGGCCTTTTCGGCGGCGGTCGCGAGTTGTTTTGCGACATCCGAGGCGGCGGCGTCCTGCGGATCGAGCAGGCAGACGAGCACCTGGAATGGCGCCACCGACCACGGCCAGATGATGCCGTCGGCATCGTGGCTCTGCTCGATGATGGCCTGCATGGTGCGGCTGATGCCGATGCCGTAGCAGCCCATGATCATCGGGTGCGTCTGCTTCTGGTCGTCGGTATAAACGGCGCCGTACTTGTCGGAGTACTTGGTGCCGAGCTTGAAGATGTGGCCGACCTCGATGCCACGGCGGCTCTTGAGTGGATGGCCCGACTTCGGGCAGGGCTCACCGGCGACCACGCGGCGGAAATCGCCGAATTTCGTGATCGCGAGATCGCGGGTCACGTTGACGTTGCGCAGGTGGAAACCGTCCTTGTTGGCGCCGGTCGTGCCGTTGCCGGTGAGGCGAATCGCGTGGTCGGCAAAGATGCCGGCGAGTGCGCTGGCGTCCTTGATCGTGCCTTTGACGGCGCCGAGGCTGCCGGGCTTCGCGCCCATGACGGGCACGATTTCGTCCGGCGTCGCCGGGCGGAAAAGCGTGAAACCGAGCGAGCCGAGCTTGGCCTCTTCGAGCTCGTCGCAGCCGCGCAGGATGACGAGGAAGGGCTTGCCGTCGCCGATGTAGACGAGGGTCTTGAACTGCTGGTCGGCCGGCACGGAGAACGGCGCCGCCTCAAGCGCGGCGATCGTGACGACGCCAGGCGTGGCAAACTCCTCGACCGCGCCCGCAGGAGCGGCATCGGCGAGATCCTTCGGGATGATCCCGCTGGTGGCCTTTTCGCGGTTGGCGGAGTAGCCGCTCTCCTCGCAGTAGATAATGTCGTCGTCGCCCACCTCGGCGGGGACCATGAACTCGTGCGAGTAGCTGCCGCCCATCACGCCGGTGTCGGCCTCGACCGGGATGGCGAGCACGCCGATGCGTTTGAAGAATTTCTCGTAGGCCGCCTTCATCACGAGGTAGCTCTTCACCGCGTTGTCGTCGGTGGTGTCGAACGAGTACGAATCCATCATGATGAACTCGCGGGCGCGCATCAGGCCGTAGCGCGGGCGGATCTCGTTACGGAACTTGGTCGCGATCTGGTAGAAATTCTTCGGGAGGTCGCGGTAGCTGGTGATCTCCGTCTTCACGAGCGGGGTGATGACCTCTTCGTGAGTCGGGCCGAGCACAAACTCGGGCTCCTTGGAGCGTCCCTTGCCGGCGCCGGCATGGTCGACGCGGTACATGATCTCGCGTGCGGCCGCCCAGCGCGGGCCCTGCTCCCACGTCTCCACCGGATGGACGTGCGGCATCCACAACTCGATGGCGCCGGCGGCATCCATCTCCTGGCGACACGCCTCGGTGATCTTGTGGATCGCACGCAGGCCAAACGGCATGTACGTGTAGAGGCCACCGCCCAGCTTGCGCACGAGGCCGGCGCGCATGAGCAGCTTATGGGAAACGATCTCGGCGTCGGCCGGGCTTTCCTTGAGTGTGGGGATGTAAAATTGGGACCAGTATTTCATGAAGTCCGGCAACGAAACAGTGCCCCACGCCCGGAGCAAATTTATTTGCGCCGGGCGCCTTCCAATCACGCCACTTAGGCGGAATGCGAGGCCGCTTGTGCGGGCTGGAGCCGCCGCGGTTCGCGCCGCCCGCAGACGATGCGGAGCACGCGCAGCAGCTTCTCGGTGCTGGCCCGCGCGGGATCGCCGAGGAGCGCGATCTGAATCCAGTTACGCTGCAACAGGTAGCTGCTGCGATAGCTCAACCAGAAGCCGCGCATTTCGAGTTCGTCGCCAATCTCAGCCGCCGAGATGCCTTGCTCCGGGCTGATGGAAACAATGCCGGGGCAAGCGACCGACTCCGGCGCGACGAGTGAAAAGCCGAGGGCACGCAACTCGGCGCGCAGCCACTTCGCGTGTTCCTGGATGCGCTGCATGCGCTCGGGCGTCGCCTCGCGCACGGCAACCGCGAGCGCGTTGAGAAGGTTGGAGGAGTGTGTGTGCGGCACGCTCTGATGGGCCGCCCAGTGGCCAAGATCCAGATACCCCGGCAGGCGCTCGGGCTCCGAGCGCGGCGCGTAATCGTGGAAAACCAGCGCGAGGCCGGGAAAACTCCCAAGGCCCTTGCCGCTGGTCGCCGTCGCCAGATGCACGCCGCGCAGATCGATCGGCATCGCTCCGATGGTGCTGATGCAATCGACGCAAAGGTTCAGCCCGCGCTGGGCGCAGAGCGCCTTGAGCTGGTCCATCGGGTTCAAGATGCCGGTGGAGGTTTCGTGGTGGACAAACCAGATCCAGCCGCCACGCGGGAGCCGCTCGGCGAAATGCGCGACCTGCTCCATGTCGAAACACTCGCCCCAACCGAGGCGCAGCCAGTCGAAGCGCAGGCGGGCGCGGCGGGCGTTGTTGGCCAGCCGCTCGCCAAATTCGCCGTTGGAAAGCACCAGGCCGGTCGTGTCGTTGAGAGAAAGCTGGGCGGCGACGACCTCGTTGGCCAGCGAGCCGGAGCCGACGAGGATCTGGACCTCGCGGGCGTTGGTCAACCGGCACAGGCCTTCGCGCACCTCAGCCATCTGGGCCAGAAAGACCTTGCCGCGATGCGAGACCGGCGGCGCGGCAAACGCCTCGCGCACGGAGGCGGCGACCGTCACGGGACCGGGCAGGAAGTTCAACTCGTGGTGCGTGCTCGGCGCGTCGGTGAACGCCCCGCGCAAGACCGCGCTCTTTTCGAGCGTTTTGCCAAAATCTTCGAGGGTGAGATACATCGGCTGGTACGCCGCGCTCTCGGTGCCGACCAGCGGGCCGAATGGGACGAAACCCAGGTGCCGGTAGAGTTTGATCTGGCGCGTCGTGCCGGAGATGACCGCGAGGTCGTAGCCCTCGGACAGACAGTGCTTCACCGTGAAGTCGAAAAGCTGGGTGAACAGGGTGGTCTTGCGCACATCCGGCTCGACCGCGAGCAGGCGCACTTCCACCGGGATGCGGCCCGCCGGGAGATACTGGTCGAGGTTGGGCACCTTCGAATCGAGCGAGAAGGGCCGCTGGGCGCGCAGCGCGAGCATGCCGATCAGCCGCTCGCCCTGGAGGGCGATGACGTAGGTGTTTTCCGCGTGAAAACGATCGACCAGGCGGCCGTCTGCATTGGGCGCGTGTTGGGGGATTTCCTCAACAAAGGTCCGGTAATTGAGCCGGTGGATTTGCTCGAACTCCGCGTCTTCAGACGCGATTTTCAACAACAGGTCGGAGGCTGATGTGCTCACGGTATATGGAGGTAAAATGCAGGGCTGGTGGACTTTTACAAAGCAGGCGTCCGTTCAGAATACCACCGGCGCAAATGGTCGCGGTGGGCGTAGAGGATCAATATGAGGGCACACAGCGCTCCGAGCGCCGCGATGCGCGAATCGCCAGCAGCCCACCATGTTGCCGCGGGCAGGACTGACAACCCTGCCAGGCCCGCGAGCGTAAAACGCCGCACGATCAAAATGACGATCACCGCAAGGATGAGACATGGCAGGAGCGCCCACGGTGCCAGCGCCAGCCAGGCACCGAGCAAGGTCGCGATCCCCTTCCCTCCACGAAATCCCAGTTGGATCGGCCAGACGTGGCCGATGATCGCCGCCACTGCCGCCGCATACAGCCACAGCTCGGGTTGCTGCTGCCAGCGAGCCAGCGCAACGGCCAAGGCCCCCTTCAAACCATCGAGCACCATGACCACCATGAAGCCGCTGCGACCGAGCGCGCGTCCGGCATTGGTCGCGCCCGTGCCGCCACTGCCCTGATCGCGCACATCTCTTCCGGTCCGCCAGCGGACGAACCAATAGCCAGGCATGCACCCGCCCATGAGATAGGCAGCTAAAACGACGGCAATGGAGACAGCTAGGCTCATCTATTGGACACTCGGGTTAACACGACCGTGACATTAACAACTATCCGCAACGCCTATGGCGAGTAATTTGCAGGCGCGCAGGTCCAGTTTGCCGCTTCCCAGCACCGGGATATGGGCGACATGGCATACGACCTTCGGCACCCACAAAGCGGGCAAACCCGCGGCCAACAAGCGTTCGCGCACATCACTCGGCGTGATCTTCTCAGTCGTCAGCACCACCAGTTGTTCGCCTTTGGTGGCATCGGGTACACCGACGACGGCGACTTTGGGCGCCTCGCTCGGATCCCATGCAAAGGCATCGTTGAGGCATTGCTCGACCGTCCCATGCGGGACCATCTCGCCACCGATCTTCGAAAAGCGCGACAAGCGGCCCTCGATATAGAGAAAGCCGGCGCTGTCGAACCGGGCCAGGTCCCCCGTGTAAAACCAGCCGCCGGGCAAAAAGGCCGCCTTCGTCTTTTCTTCGTCGCGAAGGTACTGGCCGAAAATATTCGAGCCTCGCAAACAAAGGATGCCCGTCGACGTCAACGGCAGCATCTCTCCGGTTTCCGGGTGGACGATGCGCGCGGACAATCCCGGCAGGAGTCGGCCGACCGACCCCGTGCTCTTGCCGACCTGGACCTTCGCTGAACGCGTGACGATCGGGGGATTCGGCTGGTTGATATTCGTGACCGGCGAGGCTTCGGTAATCCCGTAACCCTGCATGATCTCGATGTTGAAACGCTCGCGAAACGCCTCGTAGAGCTCCATCGGCAACTTCTCCGAACCGGTCACCAGCAGCTCCATCGTCTTCAGCTCCGCAGGCTCTGCCTTTTTCAAAAACGGGCGCATGAACGTCGGCGTGCTGATCATCACGCTCGCCCGCTCGTCGCGGATCGCATCGATGATCTTTCGGGAGTCCAGCGGGCTTGGCACCGTGACCACACGACAACCGCGCAACATCGGATACCAAAGCGTCACCGTGCACCCGAAACTGTGAAACACCGGCAGGCAGGCGATGAGCGTCGCCGAGTCCGGCAAAATCGCCAACGACGAGATCTGCGAGCAATTCGCAAGGATGTTTCTATGCGTCAGCGGCACCCCCTTGGGCTCCCCCGAACTGCCGCTGGTGAAAAGCAACGAGACCTCCTCGCGGTCGCCCACCTTGGGCAGGCCGAGCAAGGCCGGCAGCCACTGATTGGGCAGCAGCCAGACGGCCACCAACCAGCGTATGATCGCCGGCTTGCCACCTGCGGCCGCAACCAACGACGTCATGTCCCGAGTGTCCGCCGGCCATGGGAAGTCCGAGAATTTCGTCTTGAGGATCTCCGCCGAGATCACCGTGCGAACCTCGCCGATGCGCAAACACGCCTCCTGCGCCGCGCGGCCCACAGTGAAATTCAAATTCACCGGAATCTTGCCCGCACAGGCGACGGCCAGATTGGCGATCGTGGCCCCCGCCCCCGGAGGCAATACGATGCCCACGCGACGGTCCGGAATCGTTTTCCGGATGTGTCGCGACAACGCCGCCGCCACCGCCAACAACTGTCCTGCCCGCACCTCGCGGCGATCGCTCGTGCGGTCGACGATCTCCACCCGCCATGGCCGTTTCGCCAATGCACGGACGGCCTCGCGCGCCAAGTTACGGCGCAGCAGTGGGCGCCCTTCAAACGCCTGCTGGATCAGATCGAGCAGCGCCTGCCGCACATTCGTTGCATCCAGTTTTTCCGGCGGAATCGGCTGGCCAAAGGCAACAAACACCGAGGTCGGCATCAGCCGGGGCGACTTCCAAAGGTATTTTTTTCCCGCAAAGGAAAAGACCGAGCCCCAAAGGCCATCGTGGCCCACCGGCAACACCGGCACGCCCGCACGATGCGCCAGCCAGTCGTAGCCCGGCCGCAGGTCCATCAGTTGCCCCGTCCGCGAAATTCCGCCCTCGGGGAACATACACACCACCTCGCCGGCTTGCAGCGCCGCCAGTATCCGGCGCGTGCCCGAAAGTGTACTACGCGGCCCCAGCGGGATTGTCCCCGTCAGTCGAAATATCCGCCGGGCAAACCAGTGCGACCGCCGGTAATCGTCGTCGCCGACAAAACGAACCGGACGCGGGCAGGCCAGCTGAAGGACCACCCCGTCGACGTACGACATATGGTTTGCCACCAAAAGCACGCCCCCACACTCAGGCAGGTTCTCGAGGCCCGACGTGCTGACATTGTACAGCAGGCGGGCGATCCATGACAATGGGCGCCCCAGCCATCGCGGGAGCAATCCGGCACTTCGGGTACGAGACAGTTTAGCCATGGGAAAGGGCGTGCAGGTATTGCCGCTCTCCTACCGGAAGCGCAAGCCCGCAGCCATGCCTCCCATACTCGCCGAATTTTTGCATCTAGCCCAATCAACGCACTTCCGAACCCTTGTATAGGTCGGGCACAGACAACCAGGGGTTTTCCTCAAACCAATACGATAATCCCCAATAACAGACTCGGGATAACCGCAGCCCGATGTCACACTGCGCAGCCCTATAATGGATCTTTATCAACAAAAAACCCCGGCTGGTATGCCGGGGTTTTATAGAAAAATCAGTCAATCAAGCCTCACGAGCCTTCACCAAGCCCATGGCTTTCTTAATGTTCTGCACGCTTGGAAGAGAAATCCCGAGCTCAGCGGCGATCTCGCTGCCCGTCTTTCCAGCCTCCACCAGCTGCTTCACCTGGGCACGTGTTTCGTCGGTGATTTTAGCACGACGACGCGGACCAGCCTTCGGAGCCTTCACCGCCTTGCGACGGCCTTTGCCTTTGGAAACTGAAGGACCCGCGGCCTCCTTAAGCGCTTTAACAAAGGCGCTCAGGCTCGTATAGCCATACTTCGCAGGCAACGCTGCTAGTTCGGCAAAGCGTTCACTTTCGATCTTCTTACGAAGCTCCTCGACTTTAGCCTGAGCCGCTTCGAGTTCCTTGATGTTTTCGGTCAGCATAGTGGCGCAAAAGAGAGATTATATAATTCCGCAAATCAAGCTACTTTTTGCAAATCACCAAAGATTTTAGCAAAACTACGATAATAGTAACCATGAGCATGGCCCCTCGCTATAGCCAAATCCATGGCGTTCACTACACCAGCCGGCTGAAACGGCCCTTCCGGCCGCATCCAATGTTTTCCCCTAAAGCGTCCCGCCGCCCGGGATTCTAAAACAACCGCCCCGGCGGGGCAGTCGCGGCTTGTACCTCTCATCAACTCGCATTTGGGTAGCCCACGCATGCCACAAATCCCACTGGAAGATAATTTCAACGACCTGATCAATAAAGCCCAGCGGGGGTGGAAAATCACGGACGCACGTCTCGCGGAGCTCGCGGGTGTCAGCCTCGCGGATCTCGCAGCCTTGCAACAAGGCAAGCCGATCTATGCCGCCCTGCGTCGCGTCGCCCGGCATCTGCGCCTCGACCCAGAAGCGTTGGAGGTCCTCGCCAAGGGCGGCTGGTATCCCCAGCAGCCGGTGTTCCCAAGGGGATTTGCCATGTTCAACACCCCCTGCGGCGACATGCGCGTTAATAGTTTCCTCATCTGGGACCCGCGCACCCGCGAGGCCGCCGCCATCGACACTGGCGCCGACTGCGAGGACATGCTCCACCTCATCCGCAGCACCCAGCTCGACCTCAGGCACATTTTCATCACGCACTCCCATGAAGACCATGTCGGAGCGCTCCCGCAGCTCGCCGATGCGACACGCGCGATGGTCTGGCGCAGCGAACGCGAACCCGAACTGGCCCGCCCCAGCCGCACCTTCACCGAAAACGCCTATTTTCACCTCGGCGGCAACATCGCCATCAAGACCCTCCTCGTAAACGGACACACACCCGGCCTCACCACCTTTTTCGTCACCGGACTGAGCTGGCCCCTCGCCTGCGTGGGCGACGCCCTCTTCTCTTGCTCCACCGGCGGCAGCCCCACGCAGTTTGACCTGCAGTACCGCAACAACCGCCAGAAAATCCTCTCCCTACCCAAGGACACCGTCATCGCGCCGGGCCATGGCCCGCTCACCACCCTCGCGCAGGAGAAACTCCACAATCCGTTTTACACCCGCGGAGCCACCGCCCCCCACACCTACGCCCAACCAGAGCAAATCGATGAGCCCGAAGAAGATCTCCCATGAAATAGCCGCCACCGCCGACGACCTTTTCGGCGGATTGTCCCCCAGCGAGCTCCGCGCGGCACTTACCGAGCATCTCCAACGCCACTACCCGGCCCTCTCGGCCGACGAGCGGCAATCCGTCCGGGATGATGTCATCGCCATTCTCCGCGATGAGGGCTTCTTCGATTCACGCGGCAACGGCGATTCATGGGACTCCGACTCGGCCGGCGACTCCGATGAGGATTAACTCACGCCCACACTGCGCCGCTTGATATGACACCCTGCATTCTCGTCTTCGATTCGTGCAACCGGCTCGCCGTCGCGAAATCCGCCGGGCTGTACGACCTCCCCCTTCAAGGCCCGGACCTCGCCACGCTGCTGCCCCAGCTCGCCACGCTCTTCCCTCAGTCGGTGCCCATGCGTACACTCCCGTGTGAGAGCACGCCCCCAGTCACTCTCCACTGCACGCGCGCCAACGGGCCCTGCACCGATCCATCGATCGAATTCCGCACCATCGGATACCTCGAAAACGCCCGGTCCGCCCTCGCCCCCACTCTCGCCAGCGCCCTCGAAGCGCTCGAGCCCCATCTCGCGCGCATCCCCTACCTCCACCTCGGCGAAAACGATTTCATCCACCGATTCCGCCCGGAGAAAGACCGCAACCAGACGATTTACGCGCAGGATGCCGACGCCAGCCGGCTTTACCACTCGCAACTCTGCGAGGCCTTAAAACTCGTGTCCCGCCGCCAGGAACGCGCCGCCTCGGCGCCCGTCATCCTCGACTTCGGCCCCGTCCACTACGTCCTCCCCAGCCATTTCGGATTCTGCCTTGGCGTGAAAAACGCCATCGAGCGCGCATACGAGACGATGCTCGAAAACCGCTACCGGCGCATCTTCATGCTCGCCGAGCTGATTCACAATCCCTTCGTCAACGCCGACCTCTCCCAGCGCGGCCTTCGCTATCTCCAGACCGAAAAAGGCCGCCCCTACACCATTCAAAACACCATCGCCACCGGAGCCCCCGGCGAGCGCCTCTGGTGGGACGAGCTCACACCCGACGACATCGTCATCATCCCCGCATTCGGCGCAACCGATGAGGATAAACGTCGCCTCGTCCGCAAAGGCATCGCCGTCTGTCGCCACGACGCCACCTGCATGCTCGTCGAGAAAGTATGGAAAGCCGCACGCGCCTATGGCCGCGAGGGCTTCACCGTCATCATCCACGGCAAACACGAACACGAGGAAACCAAGGCAACCTTCTCCAACACCCAGCAGTCCGGACCCGCCGTGATCGTCCGCCACCTCGAAGAAGCCCGTCTGCTCGGGCGCATCGTGGCCACCGATTCACCCGCGGAGCGTGCCCAGTTCTACACCACTTTTGCCGGCCGCTACACCCCCGGCTTCGATGTAAACCGCGACCTCGAACGCATCGCCGTCGTCAACCAGACCACCCTGCTCATGAACGAAACCGTCGCCATCATCGAGCACCTGCGCGACGTCTACCAAGCAAAATACGGCGACCCCGACCGCGTCGGCGGTAAGCAACGCCGTGATACGCTCTGCTACGCCACACAGGTGAATCAGGATGCTCTCTCTCGCGCACTCCAAGAACCGCTCGACGCCGCCCTCGTCATCGGTGGGAAAAACTCCTCCAACACCTACCAGCTCTACCGACTATGCGCCGACCAGCTCGGCGACCATGCCCACTTCATCCAGTCTGAAGCATGCCTCCATCCGCCCGGACGCGTCGCGCACTACGTCTTCCCGTACGGTAATCAAGCCGGGCACACGCAGGAGCGCGAGCTCTGGAGCGGCCAGGACGGTGAGCCCAAACGCATTCTCATCACCGGCGGTGCCTCCTGCCCGGATGGAATCATTCAACAAGTCATCGCCAAGATGAACCAGTTTTTCCCCACCGGACACCTCCGTCCGATGGAGCAGGTGCTCGCGGATCTCAAGGAGCTCCAGCAGTGAGGCGGCTGCGGCGTCCCTGCCGCGCCGCCCAGAAAACAAGCGCCGCCGGCCGGAGCCTCCCCGGCGCGAGCCGCTGCCGCTCGCCTATTCGGCCGAAAGCAGCGCCTTCATCTTCTCCTTAAACTGCTGCTGCTTGACCTCAAACTGCTTGGTCTTGGTCTCCAGCGCCTTCGCCTCAGCCTCAAAAGCCACACGCTCGGCCTCCAGAGTGGCCTGCGCATTTTGCACCTGCGCAGCCTCCTTCTTGAGCCGGGCGGCTTCCGTCTGCTGACTCACTTCGACCTCCTGCAGGGCGGCTTCGTCGTCGGCGAGTTTTTTCACACGTTGATCGATATCGGCCTGGCGCTTCGCCAGCGCATCGCGGTTCTTCGCGAGCTCGGCGCGATCCTTCTCCAGCTGTTGCTGCTGTTGGCGGACTTCGGCCTGCAACGCCTCGGCCTTTTTCAGTTCCTCGCCCAGCTGAGCCTCGGCGGCCTGCGTACGCTTCTCAAGATCGGCAACCTGCTTCTTTGCAGCCGCCACATCCTTGTCGGCCTTCGTGGCCGCCTGCTTGGCGACGAGAAGGTCGGTTTCGGCCTTTTCGGCATCGGCCTCCCACTTGGCTTTTTGGTCGGCGAGTTGTTTGCGCAGCTGATCGGCCTCGGCCGACTTTTCGGCACGTGCGACCTCGGCCTTCGACAGCTTCGATTTCAAATCTTCGAGTGCCGCCGTCTGCGCCGCGCGGGCGGCGTCCGTATCCGCCTTTTCCTTGCGCAGCTGGGCACCCTGTTTTTCGAGCTCCACCTGCTTGGCGGCCGCCTCCTTGACCGATAGTTCGAGCGCGACGATCTGCGTGCGGGCGGCCTCCAGCTCCTTGTCGGCCTTGGCCGCGGCCTGCTTCGCCATGAGGCTGTCCGTCTCGGACTGGGCCTGCAACGCTTCGAGGTTGGCCTTGCCAGTCTCGATCTCGTTGCGCAGCCGCTTTACCTCGGCCTTTTGCTGGGCGATTTCCTCGTTTAGCTTCGCCTGGATCTCTGCGGCAGCCGCGCCCGATTCGCGCAGCCCAGCTAGCTCCTTTTCGAGCTTGGCGACGGCCTGCTTGGCCATGAGTGCAGCCGATTCCGACTCGGAGAGCTGGGCTTCGAAATTTGCCTTGTTCGTCTCGATCTCGTTGCGCAGCCGTTTGACCTCGGCCTGTTGCGTCTCGTAGGCCTGCGACTGTTTTGCCTTGGCCTCCTCGGCCGTGGCGAGTTTGGCCTCGACCGTTTTCCGCAGCTGTTCGGCATCCGCCACCTGCTTGCGCACGGCGGCGAGCTCTTTTTCGATCTTGGACAGGGCCTGTTTGGCGAGCAAAGCCTCCGACTCGCTCTGTTCGAGCAAGGCATCGTTCTTGGCTTTGCCGTCGGTGAGTTCTTTGCGCAGGGCTTCGAGCTCGGCGGTCTGGTCGGCCAGCGTTTTCTCGAGTGCGGCACGTTCGCCGGCGCGCTCGGTCTGGGCTTTCTCCGAGGCCGCCAGTTTGGCCTCCAATGCCTTCACGGCCTGCTCCGATGCGGCCGCCTGCTTGCGCGCCGCGGCGAGATCTTTTTCCGCCTTGGTCGACGCTTGTTTTGCAATCAGCAGCTCGCTTTCGGACTGCTCCTGCAGCGACTCCTGCTTGGACTTCAACTCCGCCACCAGCTTCTGTGCCTCGGCGAGCTCGGCGGCACGCTCCGCGAGCGTCTTCTCGAAAGTTGCTCGTTCGGCGTCACGTTGGCCCTGGGCCTTTTCCGCCGCGGCAAGTTTTGCCTCGGCGGCCTTGGCCGCCTGCTCCGCGGTGGACGCCTGTTTGCGGGCGTTGGTCAAATCCTTCTCAATGCGGAGTGCGGTTTGCTTGGCCACCTGGAGTTCCGTCTCCACGCGCTCAAGCTCCGGTCCAAACTTGGCCTGCTGTTCCGTGAGTTGCACCCTCAATTGGGCGAGCTCCGCGCCTTGGGCATCGAGCGATGCCTGAGTCTCCGCGCAAAGCGCCTCAGCCTGCTGGCGCTCCTCCTCCGACTTGGCGAGTTTCTCGCGCAGTTCGTTTAAGCCAGCCGTGGCATTTGTCCGGCTGCTCTCCAGCTGCACCTTGTCCTTTTTCAAAGCGAGCAGTGCCTGCTCCGCCTCGATCACTTTCTTGCGCGCAGCCGCCAAGTCATTCTCGACGTTTTGCTTGGATTTTTTCGCAACCAAGGCCTCGGACTCGGCCTGGGCAAGCTGCACCTCGTGACGGGTCTTGATCTCCTCAAGCTCGCTGCGCAGACGGTCGGTCTCGGCCTGCTGTTGCGCCACACTCTGCTGAAGCAAAATGCGCTCCTGCTCCAATGCCGCGCAAGCCTGCTCGACCTCGCTCAACTTCGCCTTGGTTTCCTTAAACGCCTGCTCGGCGACGGACGCTTCTTCCGACCGGCTCTTGGTCAGGCTGGCTTTCTCCTTGGCCATCTTGGCCAGCGATTGCTTCAGCACCAACTGCTCGTTCTCAAGCTCCTCACGTTCGGACAGCAGTTTGGCCTGCTCGTCGGCGATCGCCTGTTCACGCGCCTCCACCTGCGCCTTGACCTGCGCGAGCTCCTCGGCGGCAGCCTGCTTCTCGGCAGCCCACTTTTTGCGGGTTTCCTCGAAGGTCTTCATCTCGGCCGCAAATACGGCCTCGGCCTCGCTCAACTGCCGTTTGCCGCCCTTACTGTCCCCCTTGTTCCCTTGGGCGACGATTGCCTGCACGCGGGCCTGCTCCGCACGCACGAGAGCCGTGCGCAGCTCGTCGCGCTCCTTGGCCAAGGTATCACGCTCGTTTTTGAGGGCCTGCAGTTTCTGGTCATTTCCACCCGGTGCCGCGGCCTCGATGTTGCGCAAGCCCTCGGGCCGGCCGGGCACATTCGGGGCGTCGGCCAAAAGTGCCGCCAACTCGCTCCAATCTGCCGCGATTAATTCGGTCGCATTCGCGCCGTAAACCTGAGTCGCGAGTCGTTCAACAAAGGCCCGGAAATCAAGCGGGGGATTAAAGAGATCCTTCACCCCTAGGCGAATCGCCTTAACGACCGACTCCAGTTCGAGACGTTCCGATATCAGGAAAACCGGCAACTGGGCCTGCTGCTGCCGCAGCGACTCTACTAAATTGAGTGCATTACCATTTGCACCACGGCAGTCTGTGACAGCCAGATCAAACTTTTCACGGTGTAAAATCGCGGCAATATCCTCCCCGGTGTCATGCGTGCGCCAATAGACGCCACCCGCGCTGACCAATGCCGAGCGAATCTGGCAACTTGTTGGGGAATACTTAGCAAAGAGGATCTTGGCGTGCACAGTGAGGCAAAAAGTGGGTGAAAAGAGGGAGGTTTGAGAAGGATTCTCCTCAACGGAATTCTTTTTCGTCGATGCCTACTTAAATTCTTGTCAAAAACAATCCGAAACCGCCTTATCCCCTGATTAAGCTTGTGAGGAGAAAGCCCTCTAAGGCCAGAATTTGTTTCAATTAACCCGCAGCATATTGTTCATCCATGGCTACCTCAGATGCGCCCGGACGTTTCGTCGAATATAATGACTTCTCCCTAGTCTTGGTCCGCACACGCGGACAGGCTGGAGCGTATACCATCGAGGAGCTCCGCGAGGTCCCTCTCGATAATGCCGAGACGATCACCGAAGCGCTTCAGGCCGTTTTCCCTGAGGCCAAAGAAAAGCCTGTATCCGCCCTCGTCCTCCTCCGCCCCAAGCAGCGCCGTTTCAACGCGGCCGCCAACCAGACCGCCGGGGAATGGGTCGCCAAGCCCGAGTTTTCCGAATGGAACAGCCCCATCCACACCACAATCTCGGCCAAGGACGGCGCCCTCGCTGTCGTCAAAGGCACCCTCGCCGCCATGGCAGCGGCCTCGACCGAAAGCCTTAATCAGGCAAAGTCCGCCCTCGCTGAGTGGAAAATCGAACCCACCCGTACACTCGTCGCCCCCTTCGCCCTCGCAGGTGCGATCGCTGCAGCCCGGCAAAAAACCGGCGAAGCCGCCCCTGTCCTCGTTCTCGACTGCGGCAAAACCAGCTCCAACCTTCTTCTCGTCAGTCGCAACGGCCTCCTCGCGGCTCGCCCGGTCGCGTTGACGCTCGACGATATCGCCGAAGCAGTCCGCAGTGAGCTCGGCCTCAAGTTTAAAGGCGCCGCCACGAAGCTCTTCTTCAACGAGAATTACGACTTCAGCGAAGCCGGTCCGCGCATCGCCGCCCAGCTGGCCCCTGCCCTGAAAACTGAAATTGCAGCCATGGCCGGCAGCACCCCGCCAACGGCCTTCTTCTGCGCCGGCATGCCCGCCAAGCAAGACTGGTTCGCCGACAGCCTCGCCACCGCCCTTGAACTCCCGCGCCTGTCAATCGACATGACGGCATGGAGCACGGGAGCAGGCCTCACCCTCGCCGACTCCTCACTGACCCTTTCGACGACCTGGCTCGGACTACTCCACACCGTTTCCGGCAAGACACCTCAATCCTGGCTCGCCGGCTGGGGCGAAGTCGCTCCAGCCAGCAGTGCAGCACCCGCAGCTGCGGCCAAACCCGCCGCCACCGCGCCGGCCGCTACTCCCGCGGCGAAGCCCGCCGCCCCGGTGGCATCGAAGCCCGCGCCCGCACCGGTTAACCCGGTGAAAGCGGCAACGGCAGCTGCCGCTCCGGCACCCGCTGCTCCAGTCAAACCGGCCACCCCGGCGGCTCAGCCCGCACCAGCGAAACCCGCGGCCCCCGCGCCAGCCCCCAAACCCGCCGCCACCATCAAGCCGGCGCCAGTTTCCACGGCCAAAATTCCGGCGCCCACACCAAAGACCGCGACCGCCCCCCTCCCGGCAGCCAAACCCGCCCCGAGCAAGCCATCCGCGGTCTCGTATAGCCACACGCCGACCACCGTCCCGGCGGCAAAGCCTCCCTTCATTAAAACCCCCGCCGGCATGGGGGCCATCGCCGCCGTCATCGCGATCATCGCAATCGGCGCTTGGCTCTTCACCAGCTCCAAGAGCAAGGCCGAGGAAGAACGTCTCAAACTCCAGCAGCAAACCGAGCTCGCCGAAAAGCAGGCCCAGGAAGCCAAGGCCCTAGCCGAAAAGCAGGCCCAGGAACGCAAAAAAACCGAGACCGAACTGCAGGCAAAACTGCGCGCAGCCGAGCAGGCCGCCAAAACCGCTCGCGAGGAAGCGGAGCGCCAAAAGACCGCCCGTATTGCCAATGCCCGTGGCACGCTCGTCATCAAGACCGAACCCGCTGGTGCTACCGTCCACGTCGGCGATCTCCCCGCCCAAACCAGCCCGGCCACCTTCACCGATATCAAGATCGGCAGCTATCCCGTGAGCATCACCCTTCCGCGCTACGCACAGATTGATACCACGGCGGACGTCTCCGAGAATCAAACGACAGACCTCGGCACGCTTCAGCTCCAGCGTATCACCTGCGCCCTTGAGCTTGCCTGTGAACCAGCCGGCTCCAGCTACGAGCTCAAGCCCACGGCCCTCTCACTCACCCCAAACATCCGCCGCGGCACGACCCCGGCCAAGCTCGAAGACCTCGATGCTGGCGAGTATCTGGTTATTTTCCGTCGCGAAGGATGGCCGGATCGGGAGACTCGGATCACACTCGAAAAAGGAGCCACGGATCGTGTCGCGTGGGCTTTCCCTCGGGGCAACTTGGAAGTCACCAGCACTCCCTCCGGTGCCAAGGTCGTCATGAACGGACGTGAACTCGGCTCTACGCCCCTCACCGCCCGCGATCTGCCCCCCGGAGAAGTCACCCTCGCCCTTACCCTTCCGGGCTTCGATCCGATCTCCATTCCCACCACAGTCGTCAATGGCCAGACCGTCGCCGTACCAGCCATGCTGACCTCCAGCGACCGCATCGTGAAGAGCAGTGAACTCGACGAAAAGCCGATGCCCATCTTCACCAAAGCCCCGGAGCTCCCGCCGGAGCAACGCACCGCCACGATTTCCGTGCAGGTCTCGCTCATCGTCGGCCGCGACGGCGCGCCCCGCGACTTGGAAGTCATCACCAAGACGACTCCTGAAATTGCCCGCGCCTGCCTGGAAGCCGCCGCCCTCTGGCGCTTCAAGCCCGGCATGGTGAAAGGACGCCCAGTCAACACCCGCGTCAGCATCCCATTCCGGATCACTGCAAGCGAGGCCACTCAAACCGCCGAACCTGGCCGGTACTAATCAACGCAAAAAAGCCCCGGTGTTTTCCACTGGGGCTTTTTTGCGCCCCTACGAATCGCGTAATCCTTTTTCACGTGCGCGTAGGATATTTCCCTCTTCACCATTCACCCTTCCCTCTTCTATTTCTCCTACGGCACCCTCACTAGGGCCATTTGCCGTATTGCTAGAAGTTTTCGAAAATCCAAAATCAAAATTATGAGAAAACAGTCGCAGAAAACTTCCATGGATTGGTCGTCCAAGTTTTCTCTGAAAAGCCCGGCGCAAAGCATCCGGGGTTTGGCCATCCAATCTCGAAGAGCACTAACCCTGATCGAAGTCATGATGGCGATGGTCGTGATGGCTCTCGTTTTTGGTGGTGTCATTTCGTCAATGGTCCGCGCCGCCTCTCTCACACGCGACTCCAAGGTCATTTATCGCGAAACCGCGATCATCAACGATGCCATCGAAAAAATGCGGGCGATGACTTTCGATGAGCTTAAAACTTATCTGGGGACCAAAGAGATCACCATTCCCCCAAGCGGAGCAGGCACCGCATACGGCCTCGCGGGAGCGTATACATATAAACTTAAACAAGAAAGCAATGTGGGCGACGACCCCATAAGGATTACCTTAACGATCCACCCAGAAAACCAGCCCCATCGCAACATCTCCGTCGTGACATACATTTCTTCCGCCGGTCTTATAAATAAAAAATAGCGACATGGCCCACGAACATCCAGCCTATCGTCAGCGCTCGGCGCGAAACGAAGCCTTCACACTCACCGAGGTTATTATGGCGATGACAGTCTTCGGGTTGGTCATCGCCGGAGTCATGTCGGTGTTTATCGGCACGATTAAGTCGATGCACGCATCTTCGGATGCAATCGACGTAAACTCGCGTTCCCGATTTGTTCAAGAGCGCCTGCTCTATGATCTACGAGCTATTGTTAAGGTCACAGAAATCAAGAAATCAGTGGACACTTCAAAGATCATCGCAGGAGATACGGCCCAAGGATTCGAAGAGTTCACGGCTAATGTCAATGAATATACCGGGAGTGAAAGTGCCGTCACCTATAGGATCATCGAAGATGGAAAAACTCCAGGGGGAAAGGAATTAAAAGCACTCGAGCGAGAGGATTCTAACGGGAAGCAAAAGGTGCTCGTTAATATCCAAGGAGGCTGCTTTTCATTCTACACACGTGATGCGAGTGGGGTACTAACCCCAATCACAGGAAGCACAACAGGAATTCCCCCAGCAACAGCCGAGACGACCACGGCCATTCGCTTCGCATTTCTCCCAAAAGATAGAGGCCCACTTATTCCGGGCAAAGACGACCCCTCGTGCTCGGCCGTCGTTCAGCTCAGGTTTCCATCCTATAGAGAATAATTTATGAAATCCAACAAAGGCTCTGCTCTTCTCGTGGCAATCCTGCTCTCGGCCATCTTACTGGCCGCATTGGCCGGACTGCTGACTGTTGCACTCAATGAATACAGAGGATCACACCATTCATATCTCAATACCGCAGCATTTAACCTAGCAGAAGCAGGCGTTGACATAGCCGCCCATGCGATCACTGAAAAAAAATTAGATGACACAAAAGAATGGTCCTATGCCAATTCCATCTACAAAAAGGTAGTGGAAATTGATGGTAACCACAAGTTTGATATTTTTTGCAAAAAAGGGACACCCACGGCGGCCGGCGAAGAGACCTATGATATACGCACGCTGGGTACTGCGGAAAACCCAGGCGGCGCACTAGTGGCACAACGAGCGATCGAGGTCTCTCTAGCATCAAAGCAAGTTTCAACCCCAGGAGATGGCTACGCCCTCTTGGCCAAAAGTGACCTAAGCATCGGCAATGATACATCAGCCGGGCAAGTACACCCACGGGTAGCCAGTTACCACGGAGATGATGCAACCGTGAAAGCCAATGGCGCCCCAGAGTGGGACGGTCCCAATTTCAGCAAAAATGGGCGTCTGGGAATTGCGAGTGCCCAAGATGACGTCTTGAAATTAAACGATGCGACACTTTACGGTGAGCTCGTAACGGGCGGTGGGGCTAAGTCAGTTTTTGCTTCTGATGCGACAGTATTGCTTCCAGGAACAAGCACTTCACTCTCGTATCAAAACGCGACGGACCAAACCAAGATTAATGAGTCGGTAAAGGCAGACCCAGATCTAAGCAAAGACTTTGCATGCCCGCAAATCGCTGGAGAAAACGTTCCCACCTCAAGTTGGTTGGAAGTTTCTGTGGCTGCATATAAAGCCGCCTACCCCGACCAGAACGACCCCAATGGCAAGTACCAAACAGAGCCAAAGCTACAACAAACATCAAATGGTAAAGTCAAGGGATCGTCATACAATGCAGGAGTGCTAACACTAGGCGACCCTAATTACGATGTCACAAACGACACCGGGAAAAACACGATAATACTAACCGGCTCTTTTGAGAAAAGCAGCTATAGCACAGTAAACGTCTACGGCAAGGTTGTCATGGTACTCACAGATGCCATGAATACAGATGAGATGGTAATTAATTTCAAAACTCCTGGATCATCACTGGAAATATATACAACATCGACAGTAAACGGAGTTTCAGCATCAACCCTGGTCACCGATCCCGCAAGCGGGAGCACGGTTGCAAACTACGATTCCTCTCGCTATAAAATTAACGTTCTCCCATCTGAGAATGACGGGACGAAGCAGGTTTATACTAGCGATTCAATCGCGACAATGATCGATAAAATCGCAACGCGCGCTGCGGCTGCCGACGCTTCCCCTAGTTCAGTTTCCGGTCCCGATGTCACACTGAACTTCAACAAACTGAATCCATTGAACGACGCCTTTGTAGGCACCATCAATGCTCCATTCTCCAAGGTTCAGCTGAGTGTATCGAGTGATGCAGCCCAACGAGATCTTTTTTGCGGTCAAATCAAGGGTGATAAAATCAGCATCACCGGAGGAGAAGCGGTTGATATACTCTACGACGAAGATGCAGGCGGCGGCGGAAAAACTAAACCCCGCTTGGCGGTTGCGTCTTGGCGCCAAATACTTCCGTCCAGTGTAACTGCCACGGGTTGGTAAATGACGAGGGCACGAATTGTGCCCTCACACATGCTGCGACGGCGTACTAGACGTAAT
>Ga0209718_1001523_pt1 | contig 25859 bp, 31 predicted proteins | sample AD_JPNAS1_MetaG_FD_184420 | JGI IMG/M metagenome (GOLD analysis project Ga0209718, IMG submission 184420) | Active sludge microbial communities of municipal wastewater-treating anaerobic digesters from Japan - AD_JPNAS1_MetaG (SPAdes) (version 2) | ecosystem: Engineered > Bioreactor > Anaerobic... | reverse complement strand
CCTCCAAGAGACGTTCGGCATCGCCATCCAAGAGGCGATCAACCTCGGATGCGTCCCGGTTGTCCCGGACCGCCTTTCTTATCCCGACACCGTTCCCGACCTCTACCGCTACCGGTCCCTCCAATCGGCCGTCCTAATGATTCACGAAGCCCTCGAAGGCCGGCTCCTCGCCCCTCCGGTCGAATTCCGGGCCTCGATCGAACCGCTACTCGAGGAGGCTTTTGCCTGATGAGACACTATTCCCTATTTATCGAAGCGCGGCTCTCGTTTGTCGGGTTCCACGCGTGGCCCGGCGCGCCGGCTCCCGTCGATTACCTCCGCCTCCGTCACCGCCACGTTTTCGGCGTTCGCGCGCGGAGAGAAGTGACCTTCGCGGATCGCCAAATTGAATTCCAAACCTTCAAAAAAGAAATCGCCACGTTCATCGAACGTTCGTGGCCGGGCGGAGAACTCGGGGAAACATCCTGCGAAGCCTTCGCCACGGTCCTCGCCCATCAATTCGAACTCGACGAGTGCGAAGTGTCGGAGGACGGTGAAAATTCCGGCCTCATCATCCTCTCCCCGGAGAAGACCATATGAAAATCCCGAAAAAGAAAAAACCGGCCGTCTCGCCAAACCCGCCTACCGTCTCGGAAAACTCCCCAATCGTTTCACCCGAACCGCCTTCCGTTCCGCCTTCGCCCGTAAACCCTTCAATTGGGGATCCCTCCGTTCGCCTCGATCGGATGGTAGAAATCCCGGTCGACCGTCTCCGAAAGGCCCCGTGGAATTACAAAGATGACGATGAGTTTAAAGCCTCCCAACTCGCCGCAAACCTCCAACGCAACGGCCAACTCCTCAACCTCATCGTCCGCCATATCCCGGGCGACCTATTCGAAGTCATCGACGGGAATCATCGCCTCGATGCCGTCCTCCTGAACAAATGGGCCTCCGTCATCTGCTACGACCTCGGGGAAATCTCCGAACGTCAGGCCAAACGCATCGCCATCGAAATCAACGAAACCCGCTTCCCCTCGAATATCTCTCGGTTGGCTCCTATCATCACGGAATTGAACGCGGAATTCGGAAAAGACGACCTCTTGAAAACATTTCCCTATCCGGCTTCCGAAATTGATTCCTTTCTCTCCCTCGGGGCCTTCGATTGGGAATCCCCCAATCCGAAATACAAATGGGATGATCCCGGCTCCAATCTCCTCAAACTCGAAATCCTCCTCACGGCCGAACAAATGGAAATCGTCAACTCCGCCCTCACCCGGATCATTACGGAAATGAACCTCGAGGGGAAAACGAAAATGGGGCGTGCCTTGGAACTCGTGTGCGCCGACTCCCTCAATACCCCCATCGAGTCGTTCCGGTAGTGGACGAGGTGAAGGGAACCCGGTGAAAGGAGCCACGCGCGATGGGCGATAAAAAGTTAGACGCCCACCTCGTCTCGATCCTTAAACGATTGGAAACCGGATCGATCCGGCCGGAATCCCTCGACTACCATATCCGAAAAAAACTTGTTCTCTTCCTCATTCGCGAAGACTCCACGATCTCGAATGTCCGGATATCCCAAATGATCGGCATTTCGCAAGCCCACGTGGGGCGAATCCGGAAGGCGGTCCTGAGGATGACCACGTGGGACGTGGACGCGGAGGTTCGGGAACTCGTCAACCTCGTATGGATGAAGTCGAATGAATATCAACGCCGGGCGGTGCGATCGAATGATGCGGCGGCCGCGTGGAAGATATTTCGCGAATCGATCGAATTGCTCCAAGGCCTCGGATTCGTTTTCGAGGCCCCAAAGAAAATCGCCCTCGCTCATTTTGACGGAACCGCGGACCTCGGAGCGGCCCTCAAAAAGATGTTCTCTGAAACCGGCGTGCCGACGATGCCGGAATTCATCGAGCGGTTGAAGCAGATGTCGGCCGGAGGGAATGGAAATGGAAACGGAAATAAACGCGGACATGAAACCGTCCTCGCCTTGCCCCCAACAGGCGGGAACGGAGGAAACGAAACGGGAAACGGAAAGGGATAGGGGAACGGCGGAGGCCGGCCCGTTGGTATTGTCTTCCCCGAAGAGCGGCCCGGAGATATCGCCGGAGATCGTAAAGGAGGCGAAACGAGCGGCCCTCCAACTCCTCCTCCAAAATCGCCTAAAGACGGATGACGAGGTACGCTCGTTCCTTACGTGGCTCGATCGGCCGATCATTTCGACCAAGGTCAACTGCGGCCACGCGGACCACACCGCTCCCTTCCGGTTTCTCGCGGACGTCCTCACCCATCGCGTCCTCGACTACACGGTATGGGCTTCCCGGGCCGGATCGAAGTCGTATTTTGCCGGCCTCATTACGTGGGTCGAATCCTCCTCGTTCCCAAGTCTCGAGACGACCATCCTCGGAGGTTCCCTCGAGCAATCCGAAAAGGTGTATAAAGCCCTCGCCTCTTTTTGGGATCTCACGGGCCTCCAAGAAGAATTTCTCGAATCCGAACCGACTCGCCGCCTTTCGTTATGGCGCAACGGATCGGCCGCTACGGTCCTCACCGCCTCCTCTCGATCGGTCCGCGGTCCTCACCCCCAACGCCTCATCCTCGACGAGATCGACGAAATGACCCCGGACGTCTACCAAGCCGCCTTATCCCAAACCCAATCCCGGGCCGACGTTCGCGCGGGTGTCGGAAAATTCTCGACCAATCACCGCTACGGAGGCGTGATGGATGATGCGGTAGAGACGGCTCTCGCCGCCCATCAACCGTTCTACAAATGGTGCATTTGGGACGTGATGGAACCGTGTCTCGACTACCGGTGTTCGACGTGTCCGGTGTCGAGGTTTTGTCCCGGGGAGCATATGAAGCACGCGGACGGATATTACAAAATCCACGACTTCGCTCAAAAATTATCCGTCCTCAACCTAATGACGTTGAAGGTGGAATGGCTGTGCGAAAAGGTCGGCCGTTCCGATCTCGTCTACGGAGAGCAATATTCCGAAGACCTCCACTCGCCTTCCCACCTCCCGTATTTTTCCGAAGCGCGGCCGGCCTACCTGTCGATCGATTGGGGAGGCACGGTCTTTTCGGTAGGGGTGTGGCAGTTATTCGATATCGGATGGGTGAGGGTGTGCGAGATGTATCGTCACGGCACGACCAATCAACGGCTCCTCGAGGAGTGCCGGGTGCAACCGTGGTGGAAGAACGTTCGCGCGGCCGTGGCCGATCCCGCTCGAGACGATCTCATCCGCGAATGGAAGGACGCCGGCATCCCGATCATCCCGGCGAAGAACGATGTCGCCGAAGGGATCGAGGCCGTGAGGAACGCCTTGCGGCCGGTGGTCGGACGTCCGAAATTCTACGTCAATCAGTTGTGTAAGGATTGGCGGCGAGAGGTGGCGAGTTATCGCGAAAAGGGCGGCAAGCCGGTGAAAGAAGCCGACCACGCCCTCGACGAAACGAGGTATTTCGTTATGTGGATGATCGCAACGAAACCGAAGCGCGCCGGGAAGGTATACGGCCGGGCCTCGACCACTCCGCCTCCGCCTTCGATGGTTCCGGTGCCGATCGTCACGGAACACGCGGAACCGGGTGGACTTGAAAACGCGGAACGCGCGGAGCAGAATAGGACGGCGGAGGGCGGACCGGGGAAGAAGCCCGAGCCGACGCCGGTGGCGGTGATCGAGCCAAAAGGAGGATTCCATGTCACGAGGAAAGGTCGGGTCTTCGGGATTCGATAAGAACGCGACTCCGGTGCCGATAATGGAACCGGTGAAACGCGTAGGCCGCGTCTTTCGCTACGTGGCGACCGATCGAGGCTTGGTCCCTTGGGCGACGCTCCAAAAGGACGCGATCAAAAAGGCCCGGGCCGAATCGCGTTCCGCCTCCCAACAGCGGGAACTCGAGGCGAACTACATGGCGGACCGCGGCCTCATCCCTCCGCCGTTCAACGCGGCCGGCCTCCTGACGCTGATGGAGAATTGTTCGTTCTACGATGCGTGCCTCCGGCAAATCGGCCGCGATGTCGCCGGCCAAGGATGGACCGTCCACGCGGTCGATCCGGAGGCCGAAGAGAACGAGGTGGCGAAGAAAATGATTTCCGACTTCCTCGCCGATCCGAACACGGCCGAGGAGGCGGTGGACGATGTGATCGAACGCCTCGTAGTGGATTGGGGCCTTGTGGGGATGATGGCGATGGAGGTTGTGAGGGCAAGAATCACAACCGCTCCCACGAAAGACGAGGCGACGCCGGACGTCGAAGACGAGGCGGCTCCGGCCGCTCCGGTTCCCGGAGTTGTCAACGGCCTCTACCACATTCCGGCCCATACGATTCGCGCCCATCGGGACGGAAATAAATTCTGCTCCATCGTGGGGAATACCTACACGTGGTTTAAACGGTTCGGTTATGCGAAGGACGTGGACGCGAATACCGGAGATGAGCGGGAGCCGGGAACGGCCGATATGCCCGGAGCAAAAACGTTCACGCCGGCCAACGAAATCATCGTCTACCTCAACTACTATCCCCAATCGAAGCACTACGGCGCGCCGTCGATCCTCCCGGCCGTAGGATCCGTGAAGGCCCTTATCGGGATTCGCGATTACAACCTTTCGTTCTTCGAAAACTACGGCGTTCCCGCGGCCATCGTCACGGTCGAAGGCGAGTGGGATGAGGATTCGGTGAAGATGCTTTCCGACTTCATCGACGTCGAAATCAAAGGCTCGAACAACGCCCACAAAACCCTCGTCATCAATCCGCCCGAAGGCGGGAAGATCACGTGGACGCCGCTCGTGACGGAAGTGAAGGAAGGATCGTTTAAACTTTACTTCAAGCAACTCCGCGATGAGGTACTCGTTTGCTTCCGGATGCCGCCCTATCGGATCGGGATCGAGGAAACCGGTTCCCTCGGAGGGAACATCGCGAGAGAGTCGACGCGGATTTATATCGATTCGACGGTCAACCCGCTCAAAAAAGTCATCAACCGAATCTTCTCCCAAAAGATCGTTCGCGATGGATTCGGCGTTCCCGAACTCGAATTCGAACTCGGCTCCCTCGACATCCGCGACCTCGGGGCCATCCTCGACCGAGGGATCAAGATGTTCGGCGTAGGGGCGAAGACGCGGAATGAGATTCGGATCGATATGGGCCTCGAACCGATCGACGCGAAGACCGATCCCACGGCCGATAAATACTTCATCGCTTCGAATTATAAAGAGATCGGAGCGGAATCCGCGGCCGATGCCGCCGCGATCCAAATGGCCGCGGTTGAGGAAGGGATCACGAAACTCCACGCCGACTTCCGGGAAGCCGTCGAAAAGGCCCTTAAAACGGGCCGACCGGCCGAGGACGTAGGGTGACCCGGGGAACCGGGAGAAAACCGCGTAGACGCGAAATGCGCGCGAAATACAGGCAATCGAAAGGAGAACAGAAACGATGCCTCACACGGTGACGTTGGAAAAGAGCGGGATGACGATGCTCGTGGACGATTCGGTGCCGATCGAAAAGATCGTGCGCGCGATGGAACGGAAAGGCGCGGTGATGATTTTACGGGCGGTGAGCGGGAAGCGGATTGCGGTCCGCGGTTCCGACATCGTTCTCGTTCGCGAAGTCTCCCAAGCCGAGGTCGAAGAGAACACGAAACGGGCCGAAGAACTCCGCGAAAAAGAACGGCGGTTCACGCCGGCTCCCGGCCCGAAACTCGTGACCCCGGGAAGGCGTGCCGGGATCATCGGCGGATAAACGGCGATGGCGCGTGAGGACGTTTCGCGAATCGAGGCGGCGGCTCGTGGGGCGTTGACGCGGTTCGAGAAATCAATCCGCGAGTTTCGGAAGCGCGCGGCCGTCCGGGATCATAAGCGAGTGATCCGCGCGAAGCGGGAAGCGATGCGGCGCGCGGCCGCGGAGTACCTCGCCCTCATTCGCCGGTCCCTCCGCCTCGGTTCCGTCCGTCTCGATCGATCGGCCGACGAAGGGGCCGAGGCGGTAGCGGATTGGGCGGCCGTCGAAGGGGAAGGGCGGCGGATATTCGGCCGAGTCGTTCTCGACACGATCCAATCGGCCGGCCTCCCCCTCACTTCGCGCCAACGTGCGACCGTCCTAAAGGCGCGCGTCGATCCGATCGGAGACGCGGCCGTAAAATGGGCGAAAAAGAACACCGCGAAACTCGTCACCGAGGTTACGGCAAAAACGAAAGCCGGCATCGCCACGGTGATCGCCGACTCGATCGACACCGGCCGCGCCCTCGACGCCACGCGGAAAATGATCTCCGGATCGGTTGGCCTTACTTCGCGTCAATCATCGGCCGCGTTGAAGGTGTATGAAAAGGCGTTCGCCGATGGGCTGTCCCACGAAGAGGCGTTAGCCGAGATGGGCGACTATTCGGCGCGCGCCTTGCGATATCGCGAGGAGTTGATCGCCCAAACCGAATCGGCCGCGGCTTCTTCGGCCGGCCTCCTCGCCGCCTTCGACGAGAACGACATCCGGGAAGTGGAATGGGCGGCGGACCTCGGCCCGGGATGCTGTGAGGTTTGCCAAGAGCGGGACGGCACCGTCTACTCGATCGACGAGGCCGAGGGGATGCTCCCGGCCCATCCGGGTTGCGAGTGCGCGTGGCTTTCGGTGATCGGGAATCGATGACGATGAAGCCGCCTCCGGCCGTTCCGGTGATCGGATTCGATCGGACGGCCGTGGTCCCCGGGGAATTGATCGTGGCCGGCCGGACGTGTCCGCGGTGCGGATCGGCGTTATTCGTAAAGGCGGCGTGCTGTGGATGGGCGAAGGCGGGATGGTCGAAAATATTGCGGTGCATAAAGGCGGGATGCGTGTTCGCGGAAGGATTCGAACGAAACGAAACGTTCGGAGATGAGGAGGATTCGAAAAATGAAAATTGAAGACCTTACGGCCTCGGCCCTCGCCGGTTTTGAAAACGGTGAGTTGACGTCGCTTCGAAACCGGTTCCTCCACCTCTACCGGCACTATTACTCCGATCCTAATTTCATCGAAAAAAGCGACGCGCGGCTCTTCACCCTCCCGCGGCGAACGTTCATTAACAAATACGTCCTCCTCCGGAAAGAACTCCGGCGTCGCAACCTTCGAATCGCGTCCACGTGGCCGCTCGATGACGAGGTAGCGGAGAGGTTGGCGAAGAGCGGGATGACGGGCATCGACGTCCCCGAATTCGGGGACATCGTAGTCGCCGAAGGGATCGTCTCGATTACAGGGCCGTTCCTGAAAAACCCGAAGACCTCGGCGTCGATCGATCTCGTGGTGGCGAAGGCGGCGCGGGAGGAGGGATGGGAATTGCGCGTGGCCGGGGCCACGTCCGCCATCCTCGGGAAAGCCGCCTCGTTCACTTACTCGGCCTCCGGGCCGGCTCCCGGAGAGAGCTATATCCCGATGTTCGATCTCGTCCTCCGCGCGCGGCCGGAGACGGTTCGGATCAAAGCGAAAGGCGACGGGAAGGCGAAGATCGAGAAGAAGTTGTCGGCCCGGGAGAAGGCAGAATTCGAACGCGAGTCGGAGACGATCCGGGAGAACCGGAAAAAAGCGGCCGCTTCCCGGCCTCATAAGTTCAAAGCCGCCACGTGGACCCATCCGAACGGACACCCGCGGTGTATCGTTTGCGGATGCGAGGAACGAACGGGCGGAGTGTGCGTTGGAATCGATCCGAAGACCGGCCTCGAAAAAGGGAAGGACCGAGGGATCGATTATTTGAAAGCGGCCGGGCCGGAACCGCTCTCGAAACCGGAAGTCACCGACACCCTCATTCGCCTCCCGGTCCGCGCGCGCGTCGAAGGCCACGATATCCGAACGATCACGATCTCCGAAGCCGAAGGCATCACGGCCCTCGAGGACGTCGAGGATAAAGAGATCGTCACGTACCTTTTCGACCGGGAACGGTGGACGATGGACGCGGCCCGGGAGTGGATTGCCGCCCACGTCGAAAAGTCCCAAAGCGGGGAGGCGGCGGATTCGTTCCGCGCGGATGGACCGCATCCGGACGAAACGCGGTTTATAAAATTCATCAAAGTCGACTCGAGCCAACACCTCGTAGGCGGGATCATTTACGAACCGAACGAGGTCGACACCCAAGGCGACTTCGCCGTCGAAGAAGACATCACGAAGGCGATGTACCGCTTTATGGAAAAATATGCGACCCAAACCGCGCGGATCAAAGTCCAACACGAAGGCGAGAGCCATTCGTTCCCGATCATCGAGTGCTTCCAACCGGAGACGGACATCCGGAAAGGCGGGAAGACGGTGAAAAAAGGCTCGTGGTGGATGATGGTGAAGATCACGAGCGATTCGGTTTGGAGGGATATCGAGGAGGGCCGGTTGACCGGTTTTTCGATGGGCGGCCGCGCGCGCGGGAAAAACGCCCCTACACCCGCGAACTAAACCCCGTTTCCCGGGCCGCATTTCGCGCCTCCGGGCCGAACGCCGGTGGGGACGGCCGGAGGTACCGGGAAAACGAGATCGGCCCGCTACGGCGAGATTTCGCTTGACAACCGCGAGGAGTTGATTTACATATCCCGGTGAACGGCAACCTTCCGGTTTCGTTGGGTGAGATTGGAAGTCGATCGGCCGGGGCAACCGCGGCCGAGGCGATGTTCGCAATCGGCGCGCCACGCAACGTGGTGTGAGAAGGCCTCGCGAGGGGATTCCAAAATAAAGCCAAACCGATCGAGGTGGTACGATGCCCCGAAAAATTTTGGACATCGACGTTGATGAGATCAGCGTCGTTGACCTCGCGGCTAACCGCAAAAAATTCTTTATCCGCAAAGGAGCGGTCCCTATGGACGAATTACTCAAAGCCCTCCAAACGTTCCTCGGTGCGGATGTCGTGACGGCGGAGTCGGTGAAGAAGGCGGAGTTGACGGAAGAGCAAGCGGCCGAGATCAAAGCGGCCGTCGACGTCCTCGCCAAGTACAAAGCCGACTTCCCGGACGATGTCCTCGCCGCGGTCCAAACCTTGACGAAATCGGCGTTCCCGGCCCGGAAGGACGAGCCGTTCAACGTCGAAAAGTACGGAGCCAAACTCTCCAAAGCCACGGTCGAGGATCTCAAAAAGATTCGCGACATCCTCAACGGCCTCCTCCCGGACCTCGAGGCCGAGGCGAAGAAGAAGAGCGCGACTCCCCTTCCCACCGATCCCTACGCCGGCCTCGCGCCGGAAGTCGCCGAGCGGCTCCGGAAACTCGACGGCCTCGAAAAGGCCGAGGCGGAGGCCGTGGCGAAGGCCGCTTCCGACAAAGAAAAGGCCCTCACCGAAAAGGTCACGAAACTCGAGGCCGAGATCGATCTCTTGAAAAAGAGCCGCGGTGCGTCCTCGCAGAAAACCGAGGCGGACGGCGGCACCGATCCCCTCAAAAAGAAGAGCGAAGTTTTCGAGTGGACCTCGCTCAAAAGCCAAGAGGAGGCGTAACACCATGAACGACTCGAAGTCGCTTCTCGAAAAATTCCGAATCCGCAAAGGGTTCAACCTTATCTCCTTGCCGTCGATCACCCTCAACGAGCAGGAAGCCGATCGGTTCATCGACTACGTGGTCGACGAATCCTCGATGAAAAACTTCGCCCGGATCGAGCGGATGAACAAACCGCAGAAGAACATCCGCGCCCTCGGCTTCGGCTCCGGGGACTTCCTCTATCCGGCCTCGCAATTCAACGAGTCGAAGTACAAGAAGCAGTGGGCCGACAACAAGATCCAACTGTCGACCCAAAAGGCCCGGGGAGCGATCGTCATTTTCGACGATGACCTCGAGGACCTCTCCGGCACCGTGACCGAGGCGCAGTACAACGATCAGTTGATGCGGATCGTCACCAAGAAGATCGCCAACGAACTCGAAGGCGCGTTTTGGATCGCCGAGAAGAACGGCCCCAACGCGTGGCCGGCCGACGATATCCGCGTGATGTGGGACGGATGGCGGTATCGCCTCACCCATTCCGCGCTCGGCGAAACCTATTACAACAAGGTCACCGGCTCCGCCCATCTCATCAACGCGTGCGAAGGCGGCACTACCGGTTCCGACATCCTCCTCCCCGGGAAGATCGCCGAACAGGCGGCCACGGCTCCCTACAATTGGGAGTACAAATACCACTTCATGTTGAAGGCAATGCCGTCGAAGTATAAAGCGGCCAACGGACTCGCGAATATGGCCTTCCTCAACAGCGACCTCGTGACGCAGGATTACTTCGCCGCTCTTTCGGCCCGGTCGACCGGCCTCGGAGACGCCGTCTTTTCCGGCAACGTGCCGCCCCAATATGGCCGCGTGCCGATCATCGACGTTCCCCTCATGCCGACCACCCTCGGCGATCCCACGGCCACGCCGTCGACGGATGGGAAGGTCGGAGCCGGCTCGTACACCGATGTCCTGCTGACGCCGAAGAACAACCTCATCATCGGCATCCAAAGGGATGTGAAGATCGAGACGAAGCGCGAAGCCGCTGACGAGGCGACCTACGTGTTCTATTCCCTCCGGATGGACGTGGCGATCGAGAACGTCGACGCGTGCGTCCTCCTGCGGTGCCTCGAACACGCGTGCTAAAGGACGCGCCACGATGTCGGCCCTCGTGACAAATTTCGGGATGACGCGCGCGTTTCCTACCGCCATCGGGAACGTTTGGATCCCACACGGTGGGACGGTGCGCCTCGACGATGACAAAGCGATCCTCGAGATCGGCAAATATCCGGAAGTGAAAGTCGAGCAGAAAAACCTCGCTCCGGTGAAGTCGAAAGTCGACGCGGCCGCTTTGATGAAACTCCCGATCAACCTTCTCCGGTCTATCGCCGCGAGGGCCGGCGTCAAAGGCGTAGTCGGGATGAAGAAAGTCGACATTATCAAGCGAATGGAGGCTTGACCACATGAACGATCAGCAATTTCCGAAGGACGACCTCGGAGGGACGGTTGCGGAACTTTTCATCCGCGACATCGACTTCCTGAACTACCACATCAATCACGACAAATGGTCGTGGTTCAAAAACTTCGACATCATCGACGCCCAACGCGTCGAGGACGATTTCACGTACTACGTCACCGGCGATTTTTGGACCGGCGTCCTCACGGGCGGCTCCGGGTCCATCGCCGTCTCCGACGCGGTGAACGGCCACATCGTCCTCACCACCCACACCGACGCCACCGACTCGGCCGAGATTTATCAAACGAACGAGACGTGGCGGCTCTACGACAATCACCCGCTCTATTTCGAGGCCCGGGTGAAGGTCACGGTGGGGCTGACGGACCTGTTCTACGTGGGAATGGGGAACGCGAACGGCAATTATGCCGTAGGATTCGCCGATGGCGTCTACTTCAAATCCGATGGCGACGGAAATCTCGACTTCGCGGTCGAGTACAACACCACCGTCACTTCGGTCGACACCGGCATCGACCTCGAAAATCTCACGTGGCTCCGGCTCGGGTTCCATTGGGACGGATCGGGGACTATCCGGTGGTTCGTTTTCGACGATGACCAAGTGTGCCTCGCCACCGGCTCCGTCACCACCGGTTTCGCGCAGGATGAAGAGATGGGCCTCGCTATGGGCGTGAAAACGCCGGGCGGGGCGACCGCCCTTTACTGCGACTACGTGAAGTGCGCGGCGAAACGCTACGTGGCGTGACGCGCGCGGCGAAGGCGCGATGAAGTAGTTTCCCGGCCGGGAGGCGATCCTACCGTCTCCCGGCCTTTTTCTTCTTCGGCCCGGCGTCACCGTCGACGAAAGGAGCCACGCGATGCCTTACACCGGTTTTTATATCTCCGATTCCGATATCACCACGTGGCCCTCGGGGACAACGGAGGCCGAAAAACAAGCCGCCATCGAACGCGCGGAGGCGATTGCCGAGGCCGCCCTCAAAACGAAATACCGGCCCGTCGCTTTCGACGTCCGGATCAACGGGAATGATAAGAATCGCCTTTTCGTCCCCCTCCCCGCCCCGATCCTCACCGTCTCCGAGGTGAGTTTAAACGGCTACGTTTTCGATTCCTCCGACTACACGTTCGACAATAATTCGGTTTTTATCAACGTGGGGAGCGGGGCAACGGATGTCGAGACGCGCTACCTGTTGGACAATTTCGATTTAAACGCGATGTTCCCGCGCGGGTTCAATAACGTCCGGATCAAAGGCACCTACGGCTCGACCGCAGTTCCGGCGTGGATCGTCGAGGTCGTAAAAATTCTCGTCAACGACATCAACGATCCAACGGCCTACACCCATTACTTCGCCTTCGAATCGATCGGCGGATATTCGTATTCGATGGCCGCGGAGTTGGCTTCCGCGAAAGGGCTGACGGGAATTAAAGAAGCCGACGATATCATTAAACTCTTTCGCCGAAAAAAAGGGATTGTGATGGCCCCTTGACATGAACTCCCTCCGGCCGACAAACCTTTTGTTCCAATCCGCGGAAACGACCAACCGCCATTTCGAAGAGGTCATGCCGAGCGGCTCGTGGCACGGTCATCCGGCGTTCCTCGTGGGCGGAGGGCCGTCGCTCCGGGGATTCGATTTTGCGCGTCTCCGCGGCCGTCGATCGATCGGCGTCAACATCGCCTTCTACGCGTTCGATCCGACGATCATTTTCTCGATGGACACGCGGTGCCTGAATTGGATCCTCAACGGAACGTATGACCGCGGTTCGTTTCCGGGCCTTCGGGATAAATTCAAAAAAACCGCGGCCTATAAGGTTTGGCTCCTTACGTATTCGGCCTCGCTTGCGGAGGACATCTTCATCGTTCCCGTTCACAAAAGTTATCAAGACGGCCTCGGCTCGTTCACCCTCCGCTACCGGGACGGCCTCGGCCACGGAAACAACTCCGGCTACGCGGCCCTCAATCTCGCCGTCCTGCTTGGGGCGAATCCGATCTACCTCCTCGGCTACGATTGTAACCGTCCGCCGGATGCCTCCCATTGGCACGCCGGCCATCCGGTTCCCCAAAACCCGAAACACCTCGACTCGTTTATCCCGCGTTTCGAAACGGCCGCGGCCGCGACAAAAAAGGCGGGTATCCGAGTCGTGAACCTTAATCCGGCATCGGCCCTCCGGTGCTTCGAATTCGGAACGCTCGAGGAGGCGTTGAATGATTGAAGGAAAAGTTTGGGGCGAGACGGTCGAGATTTTTCGGACCGAAAACGTGTCGGTCCACGCGTTGACGATCCGGGCCGGGGGCTACTCCTCCCGCCATTCCCATCGATCGAAGTCAAATTATTTTTACGTGATCGACGGAGCCGTGACGGTCCGGACGTGGCGCGGCGACCATGCCGCCCTCGTCGACGAAATCACCCTCCGGGCCGGTCAAAGCACGATGGTCCGCCCGGGCCTCCTCCATCAATTCGACGCGCTCGAGGCGTCTCGGATGATCGAGATTTATTTCGTTGGCCTCGAGGGGCCGGATATCGATCGCCTCGACGTGGGCGGGTTGCGGTGTGAGGCGGAGATGCGCGCGAAACGGAAAACGAGCGATTAAAATGAAAGTGGCGATATTTTCCCGGACACCTCTCGCGGCCGCGCCTTATGAATTGTGGAAGGCGATCCGGAAATATACCGCCCTCGATGCGTCCCTCGTCAACGTTTCCCTCCGGTATAACGATGGCCGGACGTTCCCGGGCCACCTCACGTGGTCGACCGAAGCGGCGCGCGCGGCGATGACCGAGGCGGACGTTTGGCACGTTCATAATTACTACCTCGCCGAACTCGGGAAAATAAAAAACGGACAAGGCGTCATCGCTCAATTCCATTCGCTCCCGCGTCTCGGGAATTGGCGCGAATTGATGGCGTTCGCGAACGTCTCTACGACCATCCGCCAACCGCTCCAAATGCGGGAGTATGCGGATCTTGCCGCCCTCCCTAATTTGATAGATCCGGACGAGTACCGGCCGCGGCGGAAACCGTCGAAAGTGACGATCGGTTATGCGCCGACCTCGCGCGCGCCGATCGGTCATCCCTCGTCGAAAGGATACGGCGAAGTCCTCGGCATCCTCGGCGACGTCGCCTCCGTCCGGGATGTCGATATCGAAATCATCGAGAACCTCGATTATAAAATCAACCTCGATCTCAAAAGCCGATGCCATATCCTCGTCGATGACGTTGTGACCGGGAATTGGCACCGCACGTCCCTCGAAGGCGCGTGCTTCGCCTGTGCCGTCTTGAACAACAACGCCTCGATTCCATTCATCCCGGCCACGTTAAAAACGTTGAAAGAAAAACTCTTGGATTTAATCGATTCGCCGGGCCTCCTCTCGACCGTCTCCGAACAATCCCGCGCGTGGGTCGAATCCGAGTGGCACGCGATGGATATGGTCCGCGAATATGTCCGGCTTTACGAAAAGGTTGCCGCCGATGTCGCCCATTGAGTTGATTGTTCCGACGCGGAACCGGCGAGAGAAATTGGTCCGGATGCTGAACTCCGTTCCGGTCGAGGCGAACGGCGCGCCGGTCGAGATCGTGGTCGTTTGCGATGGCGACCGGGAAACGGAACGGTTCCTCCTTTCGCTCGGCAATCCCGCTCTCCGGACCGTCCTCGTAGCGGAACATCGAGGGGCGGTCTACTGCCGGAATCTCGCCACGAGCGTTTCGCGCGGATCGGTCCTCTACGCCACGGATGATATCGAATTCGAAGCCGGCTCGATCGATCGGGCCGCGCGGGAAATGGCCGCGCGGTTCCCGGACGAGGACGGCGTGATCGGTTTCGCCCAAACCGGGAACGGGAAATACTCCCACGCAGGAGTCGCCCTCGTGGGGCGCGCGTTCGTCGATCGATATCCCGGGCGGAGACTTTTCTATCCCGGATATTTCCATTTCGCCTGTCAAGAAATCCTCCGCGCGGCCGAAACGTTGGACCGTTTTTATTTTTGCGAAGGGGCGCGGCTCGTCCATTTCCATCCTTCCTTCAACGCCGGCCATAAGGACCGGACCCACGTCGAGGCGCGCGTTCGCCGCGGCCGCGACAAAGCCCTTTCGTTCGCGCGCGAGGCGGAAGGGCTGACGTGGGGAATCGGCCGGGAGGCGGCTCGATGAAAAACCTCCGGCGTGTCGTTTTCCCTCGAGGCGCGGCCGACCAAAAGGCCCGGGAATTATTTCCGGCCCGGACGTGGATGTTCTTCGAATCGGTTGACGATCTCGACCGCGCCTCCGGATCGGTCGACTCTACGGTGTGTTCCGAAGTGATGGAACACGTCGAGGACGATGCGCTCCTCGTTCGCCGGGTGATCGAAATGGCCCGGAGACGAGCGGTGTTTTCGACGCCTTCGAAGCGCGTAAACGATCCCGGCCACCTCCGGCTCTACACGGCCTCCGCCCTCGAGGAATTGTTCGCCGCGTGGCCCCATCGCGTCATCCTTGATCCGCCATTTTTTTTCATCGTGGTCGATCGGGAAGGAAAATTCGAATGAACCCGGAAAATGCGCGGCGGCTTTTGTTCGACGTGGCGGACACGTTAGACGCCCTCGGCGTCGAACACTTCCTTTACGGCGGCACGCTCCTCGGAGCGGTCCGCGAAAAGGGATTCATCGCCATCGATCGGGATGTCGACCTCGCGATGCTCCAAGAACATTTGACCGCGGCCGTGGCCGGCGAGATCGTGCGCGCCCTCGCGCGGCGGCATATCGTAGCCGAGGCGATCGACCACCGCCATAAAGGGGCGTGGCCGGGCGGAGTGTTCGCGGTGAAATTCCGCGGCCACGGCGTCCACGGCGACCTTTCCGCTTTTCGCGCGGTCCGCGGGAACCGGCGCGCGGTCCCTTCCCACGCCGGCTCGTTTTGGATTTGCCACGAAGCGCGGTTCCTCGAAGAACTCGGATCGATCGAATTCCTCGGCCGGACGTTCCGATGCCCGGCCGACGTCGATGGATTTTTGACCGAAAAATATGGCGCGTGGAGGATCCCCCACCGAGAGTTTAACAACGTCTCCCATCCGGCCCAACGATGGCCCGAGGCGCGGATGCGCGGAGTGATTCGATGATCGTAGGATATGCGAGCGGCGTGTTCGATCTTTTCCATATCGGCCATCTCCGCCTCCTCGAAACGGCGCGCGGATTGTGCGATCATCTCCTTGTCGGTGTGTCGACCGATGAACTCGTCCACGCCTATAAGGACCGTTGGCCGGTGATCCCGTATGCGGAACGGGCCGAGATCGTACGCTCGCTAAAGTGCGTCGACGCCGTTGTCCGGAGGGACGTCCGGGATAAAAAAGTCGAATGGGAGAAATGGCGATTCGACGTTTGTTTTGTCGGCGATGATTGGTATAGGAGAGACGAATGGAAACGATGGACGGAATGGATGGCCGGCGTGGGCGTGAAAACCGTCTACCTGCCCTACTCGTCCGGCCGATCGACCTCCTCGATCATCGCCTCGATCCGAGGCGGAGGGAAACCGGAAAATGAGTTTTAACGCGCTCCTCATCAATACCGCGGACATCCGGATCGAAACGAAGGACAAGTGGGGCAAGATCGCGTCGACCACGGATCACTCGGCCGTCCCTTGCCGGATCGTCTTTAAGAATCGAATCGTCCGCAACTCTCTCGGCCAAGAGGTTCTCTCTTCGGCCACGGTCTATTTTAAGCCCACGGCTCCGATCGAAGAAGGCGCGCTCCTGTTTTTCGAGGGCCGTTGGCATGGCATCCAAGCGATCACCCGGGCGCAAAACGCCTACGCGCTCCATCACTTCGAAGTGGCGGTAGATTGAAATGGCCGAGAATACCGGTTTCGTTTTCGACACGGTCGACTTCGACAAAAAGTTTCAGCAGATTGTCCGGTCGACGATGCCGGACCTCCTCGGCCGCGGTCTTTTCCAAGCCGGCTCCCAATTGTGCCGGGATGCGATAAAAGAGAAACCGCGCGCGCCTCATCGGATGGGAAATCTTTGGCGCGCCCAACAAGTGAACAAACCGATCCACTCCGGCCAATCTATCTCCGTCGACGCCGGGTTCAATATCGAGTACGCGGCCTACCAACACGAAGGCCAACGCGTCGACGGAACCCACGTGGTCGAGCGGTATTCGATCAGCCGAACCGAACGCGTGCCGGCCGGAGAGACGGACTACGGAAAGAAATTCCTTTCGAAAAAACAAGCCGCCAATCGGAACAAATACATGAAAATCACGGCCGACTACTGCCGGGAGAACGCAGGAAAATGATTCAAGAATTCGCCCAATGGATCGAGAACATCACGGCGTGGAAGATCGGGGAGAATCTTTTTATCGGCGAACTCCCGATCAAACGTCACGACAAAACCGAACCGCCCACGCGGTGCGTCTGCCTTTTCGAAGACGGACCTTCGACCGTCGACGGCCAACAGCCGGATCGGTCCGACAAGGAGATCCAAATTTGGAACCGGGCGGATGATTATTGGACCGCCCGGGAGGACGCCTTCGCTCTCTATCGCCGCCTCCACGGGAAAGAGAACATTTGGCTCCCCGTTTTGACTTCCGGCGAGGATTACTTGATTATGGTATTGGACGCGGTAGCGGAGCCGGCTCCTATCGCGAAACCGAACGCGAAGGGAAAATATGAGTTTTCGACCAATTACATCCTCCGGATCGAGGATCCTTATGCGTAGAATCGCGCGAGAATCGCGTAGAAAGGGCTTTCCCGGCCCTCCCCGGGGAAAGACCCGGGTGAAAAGAGATCGTCGAAAATACGCCCAAAGAGGCGTTTATTACATTTTCGGCTCAGGAGGCCAAAATGCCTAAACTCCCGATCGGTGACATCGGTGCGGTGGAGGTCGTGTACGACTACGGATCGGAATCCGGCCAAGCGAACCTCGTGATTTCGCCCTACCTCGGAGCGGTAAAGGAGCGGATCAACGATGCGTTCGCCGACGTCCAAGAGGAAGACTACGGTGACGCCTCGGTCGACGCCGTGTTCAAAGGGACCACGGTCGAGGTCGAGATTCCGATGGCGCGCTCGACCCTCCTCCAACTCGCCGGAGTCCTTCCCGGCGTGGAACTCTCCGGTTCCGTCCTCACGTTCTCGAACAAATGCGGCTCCTCGATGTACGACTCCGCGGTGCCGTTGCTGTTCAAGCCCAAACGGGATGGCGTCGTGTCGACGAATCACGCCGAGTGGATCCTCGTCTACAAGGCCTTCGCTTACCGCGCCATCGAGTTGTCTTTCGACCGCTCGACCCAACGCGTCCACCTCGTCAAATTCAAAGTGTTCCCGATGCAGGAAAGCGGCTTCGAGGGCAAGTACTCCCAAGAGGGCGTCGCCTAATCGGCGCGCCCTCCGCCCGGGTGTCCGTTGTCTTGAGAAAGGAATGAATCGATATGTCGAAGTTTAACGTCCCCTCGACCCTCCCTCCGATCGAGATTGAATTCGAAGGCGTCACCTATCCGGTGAAGCCGCTCGACCGGGCCACGTGGAAAAAACTCCGCGACATCCAACGGCGTGTTTCCGAAGGCGACTCCGAAGCCGTGTTCGAACAACTCCCGTTGCTGTTTGACATGGCGGAGGACGTTCAGGCGCGGCTCGAATTCCGCCAAGTCCTCGCCATCATCCGCCACGTGACCGAAGCCCTCTACTCGCCGTTTAAAGGGATCGAGGCCGCCGAAAAAAAAGCCTAACGGCTTGGGCGGAGGCGACCGCGTTGATCGCCTCGGAGATGCCGGGCCTTTTCGACATCGATCGCCTCGAGGCGATGGACTACCGGGACCTAATCTTTTGGTCCAATGAGGCGCGAAAAATTCGGCTCCACCGCGAGGCGACCGCTATCAATTCGGCGCGCTACGCCCAAGCCGAACGAGAAGACTACATCGATCGGATGTCCCAAATTGAATGGGAGTTGACGTTTTTAAATAATCCGGAAGCGACCGGAGAGGAGAGATAACATGAGCGAAGGCGGCGCGTTTATAGCCGGTTCGATCATCGGCAAACTCCTCCTCGATAAGATGGGGTGGGATTCTGCTATTAAAGACGTCGACAAAGATAAACAAAAACTCGGCTCGTTGGCCGGCGAGGTGTCGGATCGGTTCTCCGGGATGGGGAAGACGTTCACCGTAGTCGGCGGAGCGATCGTGGCGAGTGTCGGAGCGATGATGAAGGCGACGGCCGACACCGGCGACGTCATCGCTAAACTCTCCGATAAAACCGGCGTGTCGACGGAAATGCTTTCCGGCTACAAACTCGCCGTCGACCTCGGTGGTGCGTCGATCGAAGGGTTTGGAACCGGGTTGAAAAAACTCGCGAAAGGGATGGACGAAGCGAACACCGGAGGTAAAACCTATCAAGAAGCGTTCGAGTCGATCGGTGTCGCGTGGGCGGATGGGGAAGGCAAACTCCGGCCGTTGAATGACGTCCTCCTCGATGTCGCGGATCGGTTCGCGACGATGCCGGACGGTCCGAAAAAGTCGGCCGTCGCGATGGAACTCCTCGGGAAGGCCGGAACGGAATTGATCCCTACGTTGAACCTTGGCGCGGCCGGCCTCCGGAAAAACTACGAAGAAGCCGAAAAAATGGGATTGATTTTTTCCCATGACGCGGCCGGAGCGTGCGAGAAATTTAACGACTCGTTTACTAACCTTCAATCGGCCGGCGCAGGCCTCGCGAAAGAACTCACGGTTGCGCTCATGCCGGCCATCACCGATCTCGTCGACGATGTCCGCGGTGTCGTGACGAAGGTGCGGGAATGGGCCGCGGAGCATCCGGAACTCGTCTCCGGCATCGTAAAGATCGTCACCGTAGCGGGAGGGCTGATGGCGGTCCTCGGCCCGATCCTTATCATCCTTCCTAAACTCATCGCCGGGTGGGGCGCGCTCAAAGGATCGATGGAAGGCGTGAGCGTCACGAGCGTCGCTACGAAAGCGGCTATCGGAATTTTGATCGTCGAGGTAGCGAAGTACATCTCGATCCTCCAAGAGAAAAAGAAGGCCGAGGAATACGAAAAAGAAGCCGGTGCGCGCCTCGTCGAACAGCAAGCGAAACTCGCCGAAAAACTCCGGAAAGCCGGCGAAGAGGCCGGATGGCAAGCCGGAGCGATGGATGCGTTAATCACGAAATACGATGGGAATGTCGCCGCCCTCGCGATGGCGATAAAAAAGGGCCAAGAAGGGATCGACATCCAAGCCGCTCTCGCAAACGTTGGGAAAGAACACGCGGCGGTCCTCGAGGCCGAACAAAAAGCGCAGGAACAAGCGACCCTCGCCCTCAAAAATAAACGCCTCGCGCAAGAGGCGGCGAAAAAGGCGCAAGAGGAATATACCGCCTACCTTAACGGCCTCGGAATTTATACCGATGAGCAGAACGCCGAGGCGTTGAAGAAGGTTTGGCAAGCCGAGAAGGACGTCACCGAGGCTTATGATTCCGGGAAAATAAAAGCCGACGTCTACTCCGCCGCCATCCGAACGCTCACCGATGAAGCCTCGAAACACGGCGGCGTCATCAAAACGCAAGTCCTCCCTCCGGCCCGGGATTTGGACGCGGTGTTGGCCGCGTGTCCTACGAAATTAAAAGACGCGGAACTCGGCTACCAAAATCTCGACGAGGCGATGGAAGGGACGGCCGACCAAATGGGCGTCTCCGTCGCCACGGTTCAAATGATGGTCTACGAATTGAACCGCCTTCAATTAGCCGCGATAGGGATCACTCTCCCTGACCTTCGCATCCCTTCGGAACAAAAAACGCAGGTCGCCGCGGATGTCGACGAATTCAAAAATCTTTGGGACGGTTTTTTTAATGACGTGTCCGGGAAGTGGGGCGACACGATTAACGATTTCATATCCGGCAATACGTCGATCGTCACGGCGTGGAACCGGTTGTGGAAAAATATGGGCGAGACGATCACCGATTTCATCGGGAAATACATCACCGGAAAACTCATCAAAGCCATCCAAGGGATCATCGAACCGTCGAAGTCGGCCACAGGCGCGGCCTCCGAAGCGTTCTCGTCGATGGGCGAGACGATCGGCGGAGTCGCCTCCGGCGTGGGATCCGTCATCACGACTCTCGCCTCGGCCATCGGAACGGTCATCACGGAACTCGCCGGAGCGATCGGCACCGGCATCGTCACGATTGCCGAAGGCATCTCCCTCGCCATCGTTTCCCTTGCCGAAGGGATTGCCGCGGCCGCTACGACCCTCGCCGCGGCCGCGCCTTCGCTTTTGATCGTTGGCGGAGTCGCCCTCGCCCTTTACGCCGGGTTCACGGCCATCGGAGCGATCCTGTCGAGCGGCGGCGGAGGGGCCGGGGATGGGATGGGCCGGGTGGTCGAGAGGCAAGATATATTCCTCGCCGGTTGGAAGTGGTGGTATCTCGACGTCGTAGCGATCCTCTCTTTTATCCAAGGGCAAAACGATCATAGGGCGGATCAACTCGACAATCTCGCAAGTGTCGTGGCCGGCGTGGGTGGGGCAATTTGCGGCCGCCTCGATCGGATCAACAATTCGATCAACAACGTGCCGGCCGCGGCGAAGGGCGGCATCGTTCCGTTGCCGACGTTCGCGAAGGTGGGCGAGGTTCCGGAAGTCATCGTGCCGATGGATCAACTCGGCGGCCTCGCGAATGCGATTGTCCGGACTCCGGGAGGCGTTGGCGGCGGATCGAAAACGGTGATTGAAAATACGGTCGAGGTCGGGATGAAGCCGGTTGTGATCGATAAAGGCGATCGGTGGTTCATTACGTTCATCCAAGACCATCTCAATCACGGCGGCCTTCGCGTTCCCGCGGCCGCGGTGGGAGGATAAGTCGATGGCGAAAATTCTCTTCCTTCACGACAACCTTGCAAACGCGGCCGACACCGTCCTCACGGCGTCCTCGTCGAACGCGGAATGGCCGATCGCTAATCTTCAAAATATTTGGCCGACCTACTACCACCGCACCGCTTCCCTCGGTTCGCCGGATTATTGGGCGTGGGATCTCGGATCGGCGATGCCGGTTTCGTTCGTCATTTTATGGAATCACAACATCCGGTCCGTCGCTACGGTGAAACTCCAAGCGGACGATTCTTCCGACTACGGAAGTTTGATCCACGACATCACGCTCACTTATGGAACGCATCGCGACGCGTCGAAGATCGTCTATTATTTTTCGACTCCCCAATCGATCCGCTATTGGCGGATCACGGCCCTCGACGCCGGCAACCCGGACGGCTACCACCGGGCCGGCCACGCGTTCCTCGGTGTTCCGTTTCAGCCTCGATATTCGTACGCTCGGAAAGGGGGCGCGGTGATCGATCCGTCGACGATCCTCCTTTCCGATGGGGGCCAACCTTCGGTCTACGAGAAAGACGCCTACGAAACATTTTCCTACGAATTTTCCGCGGCGACTCCGGCCGACCTCGTGACGTTGATCGCTTCGTTTAAGGTCGTAAAAAAAGGCCGGCCGTTTTTCTTGATCGAGGATAACGCGGACCGTCTTAACACGATCCACTACGTTCGCCACGCGGCCGATTTTAACTACGGGCCGATGGCCGGCCGCTATAAATCGTTCGTTCTCCCGGTCGAAGAGTCGAGGTAATCGTGGCTTTCGATCCGAACGGCCAACACGCCCATATCATCGTCCTCCTCGATATCGAGATTGGGCGCCGTCTCGATCTCGAAACGTGGACCCAAGCGGAACATCCAAACCTTTCCGCGTGGTACATCGCCCACGCCGAAGGCGAACCTTCGAAGGTAGAGGAGGATGGTGCCGAAATGACCGCGGTGGATTCGGTCGACGAAGTGGAGGCGACGGAATCCTCGTGGTACTACGATGCGGCGAACGCGCGCCTTTACATCCACGTAGCCGGCGGAGGGGAGCCAACCGATGCTTCCCCTTACCTCCAATCCTACCATTGGTCGCGCCATGCTAACGAGACGTTCGAGTTTATGGACCACGCCTATCGTCCGGACCTCGACATTTCCTCGATGCCCGACATGTCGGCCGAAACCGGGGAATACCACGAAGGCGGAACCGCCCAATCCTTCGGCTCCATCGTTCTCCTCAACGGAGACGGCCACTACGATTCGCTCCTCGACACGTACATTTGGGAGGGGAGGCGGTTCGTGATCCGGGTGGGGGAAAAGGACAAAGGCGATTCGAATTTCGAAATAGTCGTGGACGGATGGACCGGATCGATCGATTGGACGAGCGAGAAAATCGATATCGGAACGGAGGACCTCCAAACAAATCTTTTGTGAGGTAAAAACGATGGCTACACTCGGCCGCGAGATGCTCAAAAAAATCATCCCGTCCACCCGCTATTGGATCGATGATTATCCAAATCTCGATGAGTCGGCCGAGGGATTGCCAATTCCGGAATTATATGGCGATCTCACCGGCGTTGCTCCGGTTTGTATCGACACGGAACTCGGGAAGTGGAAGTTTTCCCGGCGCGCGAACAAAACGTTCAAGGCCCTCCGCGAAGGCGGCGTCACCCTCGCTCCGACTACCGAATACACCGTCAACGCCGACAATAATGAGATCACTATCGGCTCGACGCCGATCCTTCAAGCCGACACGACCTATTATTTTGTCCTCGAGTCGGACTACGCGATCAACGGAACGGATTATCTCGGCTTCGGACAGCAAACGAATCCGGACCTTTATCCGGACGGAACGTTGTTTTATATCAACGGAGCCGGCGTGTGGGCGGACCAATCGCGCGACATCCAATTCCGCGTCTACGTGAAAGACACCCTCGAGGGCGGCGAGTATATCCTCGTCGACAATTGGGTGTGGGGACCGGGATGGAACTACAAGGCGTTTCTCCGGAAAGAGGCGGCGGACACGCGCATCGCCCAATCGTTCAAAACGCCGGCCAAAGGAGGGCCGTGGTACCTGAGCCAAATTCTCATCGAAGCGTCCCTCGTAGGCGCGCCGGCCTCGACACGGACAACGCGGATGACGCTCCTTTCGTCGAATTCCCCGGAAACAACCGTTGGCTCTCCTTCCTATCGTCTCGAAAATTATCCGGGCAACGCCGACCATGCCTACTTCCCCCAACGCGGACCGGCTACCGATCTCCGGGCCGACATCGAAGGCCGGCCGGACGGCGATGGGAACCTTATGACGAACGTGGCCGACATCCTCGAGGATATTTATATCAACGTCCTCGGCGGCTCCGCGGCCGGTTTAAACGCGGCCGATCTCGCCGCCCTTAAAGCGGCCCGGACGGAAGAGTTGGCCGTCAATTTAGATATCGATCGGGAGTTTTCCGAACAACTCCGGAAATTCGAACGCGGCCAATTATTCAAACTCATTCCGGGAGTCGATGGGACGTTCCGGTTGAAATATGCGGAGGCCGGCGAGCCGGCCGGCACGCCTCATTTTCGCGACCATCATTTTCATTCGTTCCGGATGCGCCGTGATTGGGGATCGATCTACGCGAAGGTAAAAGTGAAGTACGCCGAGGATCCGGCTCTCCAAGAGTGGCACGTTGCCGAGGCGTCCTCGGACATCGCCACGCTTTTTTATCGGAATCAACGGACCCTCGAGATCGAGACGAATTTAACGGACTACGATGACGCGCTCCAACTCGCCGAAGATTACCTCGGAACCGATCCGGCGTCTTCCCGGAAACAACATCTCCAAAACCCGAAAGTCACCGTGACGTTCACCCTCGCCGGAGGGCTCGGATGGAGCCTCCAACCCGCGGATAAAGTGAAGATCACTCGCGCACGCGCGATGTCCTCGACCGGCGCGCTTTCCGGCGTTTTATTTATCGTTCAAAAAGTGATAAAACGAGCGGTGCCGGGAACGGTCGAAGTGACGGCCGTCCTCGACAGTCAGGCGTATTAATGAAAAACCCTCTAGAATCGCGTAAGAAGGACGAACGGCCGGACCGCGTGGGGTGGGCGGCCGGGACGGAAGATCGCCGGTTTCCGGCCGGTTCCCGCGCGAATTCGGGCCGGTTGGCGGAGTAGAGGAGGAGCGCGTGGCCTCTCAATTCGTTTCGAAGCAGGAATTTGAAAAGGCGATTCGTAAACTCAAGGGTGATATCCTTACGTTAAAGCAAACCGGAGGCGGGAGCGGCGGATCGACGGCTCCGGCTTCCGGCGTTCCCGTCACCCGAATTATCAACACGACCGCGCCCCTTGCCGGAGGCGGCGACCTCGCGGCCGACCTTACTCTCTCCCTCGCCGGCCTCGCCGCGCTCGGAACCGGCGACTTCCTCGTAGGAGTGAACGCGGCCGGAGACGCGTGGGAATACAAGCAACTCCTCGGCACCGCGAACCGGGTGACGGTCGCTCACGCGGCCGGATCGGTCACGCTCTCCGGTCCTCAAGACATCCACGAAGAAGCGGTGCCGACCTTCCAAGGACTCATCCTCGGGCCGGAAGGGAGCGAAGCGGATACGTGGCTCCTCGGCTATTCGTACTTCGATTTTGGGACCACCGATGCCTACGAAAACCTCGCCGGGGCTATTTCGTTTTCCGGCGAAGGGCAAGAAGCGTCCGGATCGACAGACGTGCCGGGAACGCGCGGAACCGAGTGGAACCTCGACACGGCGGAGTTCGTTTCTTCGGCCGCTTTCGCCGGAGAAGCGGACCGGAGGAACGGATGTTTAAGTGCCGGCCTTTTGATCCTCCACAACGAGACGACAGGGAAATTTGACGGATATTCGACTTCAACCGGCCTCCTCGTGCGAAGCACCGCGGCCCATAATTTTAGTTCGGTCGAAGGATTGTGCGCCGATGGGACATATTTTTACGCAACCGGAACGAAGGTAGCGCCGGGCAACGAGCGAGTCGTTTATAAATATTTGATATCGGATTTTTCTTTTATCGACTCGTGGGAACCGGCGTGGCCGACCTATCAAGGTCCGTCCGGGATAAAGTATAACGGAGGATATCTATTCGTTTACGATTCGGCGACGGAAAAGATTTTCAAAATCGACGTATCGGACATGACCTTAAATGCGACCCTTTCCGTCCCATTTTATGACGGGAGCCACGTCTACTCGATTGAGGACTTTGACCTCGATGCGGCC
>Ga0209718_1001521_pt1 | contig 25898 bp, 26 predicted proteins | sample AD_JPNAS1_MetaG_FD_184420 | JGI IMG/M metagenome (GOLD analysis project Ga0209718, IMG submission 184420) | Active sludge microbial communities of municipal wastewater-treating anaerobic digesters from Japan - AD_JPNAS1_MetaG (SPAdes) (version 2) | ecosystem: Engineered > Bioreactor > Anaerobic... | reverse complement strand
TATACAATATTCCGGTCAGTTCATCAAGAATTGATGCCCGAACGGGAGAGACGATGTCCGACAAGGTGAATTTGTATATTTATGCAAGCACCGGCTCTTCAAAAATCCATTTTGAAATTGGCTCTGGGATCTTCAAAATGAAGCAACAACCAAAGTTCAAATTTTGGATTGCTGACAGCTAAACCTCGTTGGCTGGATGAGCTCTTCCATGCATATAATTCAGACAGCTGATCATCAGACCAATCATCTTTATCCACGACAAGCCATGCTTCATCGGAAGAACTCAGATTCTGGTAACGTATATATTGCTTCATCCGTTTGAGAACTTGGCCCGGTGAACTCTTTTTAGATCCTTTTAGACAATGTAAAATGATAGGCGATTTTGGAGGAACCAGCATACGGAAATAACTTGGCTCGGTTACGGTTCCCTCAAAGGATATTACAAACATCTTCTTGTATCTGCGCTCCCCTCGAGGTCGTTCAAATTTTCTTCTTCCCATCGTATTCCTACGTTTCTCCTTTATTGCACTCTGAATCTAATAATGTTTTATCGAGGAGGATTTTTGGAATACCGCCCAACCGTCCTTGCAGATAACTCTTCATGATATCTTTGTCATACCGAATATCTTTAAATTCACTGAATGGTATCAATACCGTGTTCCCATCATCTTCCCGCTCGGTTACCCACATCTCATCCCGACGAAGGAGTTGTTGATCCATCAACAAAACATCATGGGTTGAAAAGATCAGTTGAGATCTACTGCCTTTTGAACAAGCAGAAAGATATATACTTAACAATCTTCTTGTCAAAAGAGTATGCAAACTACGATCCAGTTCATCAATTACATACACCTTTTTTGAATCAATCTCCATGAGCTCAAGGAATGCCGGCAGCAAATCGATGATTCGCTTTGATCCATCGGATTCTTGGTGCATTTCAAATTTCACTTCTCCCATACTTCCGGAATGGTACGTAATGATTTTTTTCGCGATTAATTCATTGTTTTCCCGTGTTACGATATACCTGTCATGATTCGAGTCATCCATAATCCTTACAATAGTTCCTTCTTTCACCTCGTCCATTAACGTTTCTTTGAGATTTTGGGGAAAGGGGAGATGATTAAACGGCATTGTTTCCCCACCCAGATGAGTAATACCGGTATCAAGGTGTATAAGCATCCGGTTCATCGTTTGATATAAAGGATCGCTCTCATTAATGTACTGTTCAAATTGTGCAAACCGAGAATCAGGAGCAAGCAACACGAGGGTGTCTCTAAACCACGTATACACCGGTAAGAAAAGCTCCACATTCTGATACATGGAGGTGGTTAGAAAAAGTTGGTTTTCTCTCGTTCCTTTGGAAACAAATTGTAAGAACTTATTTTTTTTCAATGATGAGTTCAAGGTAATCTTATCGTTTTGCCGATGATACAACACTCGCTCGCTTGTGCTTGTGATAAGGATGAGTTTCTCCTCGACTACCTTTTTTCGTGTAACCATGAAGCTAAACTCATAGATTAGTTCATCTATCAACAACTCAAACACAAACCTTGAAGGACGCTTTGCCATTTCGGAATCCAGTACAAATGGCTCTATTTGAATCGATCCATCGGGCTTGGTTCCTTGAACGACAAATGTTTCGGCAAAATGCAGCGCCTTCATAAAATTCGTTTTTCCGGAAGCATTTCCTCCATATATCGTAGAAATTGGTAAGATTCTTGTTTGATATTTAGATACTTGAGGAACCCTATCGCCATGCTGTTTTTCTCGACTGGCGATCATTGAAAACTCTACCGGATCCCGAAAAGACATCCAGTTTTCAAGTGTAAAGCGTACAAGCATAGATGCATCCTCCTCATATGCGCTCAGTGAGCTCTTCACTATAAGGATAATCCATGCCATCAATAATATCAACCACAAAGAGATTATATCTCGTTATCCATAAGAATATTTACAATATTTCGGTATTTCATCTATGTAAGAGCCGTTATCAGCCTGTAAACCTCTCCAACACCCTTCCCTGTCTTATCAACCCCTCGAAGATCGGCTCGCTTACGGATTGGGGGAAATCGGGGCTGAGCTCATTGCTTACCGCCTCAACTGCAAAAGGAATCCTTCCTGCCAGATCTTGGAAGATGGTTGGCACATCCAAACCATATTTCCTGCCCATCTCCACGAAGTGCCTTGGCAGGATTTTATCCCAGTTGTAATACCGGTTTTCCCCCTGAAGGGCCATCGCCATCTTCAGCCTGCGCGGATGGATCTGTTTTCTTCCGCTTCCTAAAACCGGATATGCGCTGATGATGTCATACAAAGGAGCAAGCATATACCTCCCTCCGGATCCCAAAAAGATCGAGAAGTTTTTGGCATGTCCGTCCGGAGCCGCCAAAAGCCAGAACAGAAGCTGAGCCGAGAAGAACGTAAGCCGGTCTTCGCTCGCATTCTGCGACCCTTGAAGGATACTCATGATCGTTTGAATTCCCGGCCCACCGTCGCTTTCATATTTATCGGCACGTGAAGTTTTAGTTACTTGGCAAAAGTCTTCCTGAGGGATTCGAATGACCTGTTTCCCATCCTCACTCCATCTGCGATCGAACCGGGTGACGACGAGCGTCGGAATCTCTTCAAACTGTTCAATCTCACACTCGGCAACGGCAATCCCCAATGCCTTTGTGAGCTTTGCACAGAGATATTCATTCTCGACGGAGGAAGACATATCGATTCCCAACGGCCCAAACGATCCAAGAGGAACTTTCAGGATGTGAGTCGTTGGAGTGGAACCGTGAGGAACCATCCATTGTCCCTGATAGTTCAATAAAGCGGTTTTTTCCTGAGCGCCTGGTAAGGAAATCCGAAACTCGTCCACCGGAACACTCTCGACCGAAGTCAATTGTGTCAATCCTCTGAGCGTTTGGGCGATCTCATGCTCATCAATGACCCTGCCCGTAATCTCGCCGGTTGAGGGAAGCTCACCTTCCGGCAGGATCTGCATCGACCCCACCGCATCTCTTCCGACCTCATGCAACAGATCGAACGCAGCCAATGATTTCGCTTGAAACCTGATTCGCATGTGGTTACGAATCGCTTCTGAATCGGGCAGGAGATTATCAAAAAAATCGTGTATATATGATCCTTCGATGACTCCCTTGCCAAGCGGTATCGATAGAGAAATGGGAAACGAATCTCCGGAAGCAAGCCATGTTTCATCGTATTGAAATGTGTGAGTTCCATTCCTTGCAACACTCCATGTACCGACCGGCCTTCCGAACATCCAGATGAACAACCTCTTCATACCTTATTCCTCAATCAATCAATTCGTTGAAACCAAATGCGTCCTGCTTCGGTTTCGGAGTCAGGATGATTTCATACTCCAAGGCGGACAGAAGCTTCATGAGACTTTCAATCTTTACTGTTGCAGGGCGATTTTCCAGCGCTGAAATAGTTTTTGGAAGCATTCCTACCTGCCGGGCGACATCAGTCTGGCGAAGCCCTTTCGTTTCACGAATCTCTTTTACTGCAGAACCAAATTGGTGCGATAGATTGACGACAAACTTCATAAAGCCTCCCCATACCAAGGTCGATATATGGGTATGATAGTGTGTTCTTCAATCCCGGTCAATATTATACCCCGCAGGGGATATTATCAAAATATACCCTATAAGGTATTTTTGTATTATATCCCCTACAGGGTATTTTCACTCAATGCCCTACTATTCCTTTTTTTCCTATCCTTCCCTTATTCATTTAAATATGATTCTTCGTTTTACAACTCCCTCTTCTTTTCTCCCCTTTCCTGGGCTATAGTGGGTGTATGTGGATTATCATCATTATTGCCGTGGTTCTCTTCATTCTTTGGAACACCACGCTCATCGGGTACCGTGACGTACCGAAACGGCAGCTGGAAAGCAACGAGCAAAACGCATTCAGTGAAAATGGCAAACCCATCATCTACAAAGGCGGCCATTCGCGCTGCGTCTTGATGGTGCACGGCTTCCCTTCCACTCCGTCGATGTACTCCTACAGCGCCAAACGGATCCATGAAGCCGGATACGACGTGTACGTTCCGCTGCTTCCCGGGTTCGGCACCGACCCGAAAGATCTGGAGAACACCACGTTCATGCAGTGGTTCGACTACCTCTGTCGGTACTATGAAGACCTTCGAGGCAAATACAGGACGATGCACATCATCGGAACATCGATGGGCGGGGCGATGACCCTCAAGCTTGCCGAGCGGTATTGCTCCTCCCCTTCACTGGCGCCAAGCAGCATCGTCTCAATCGCCGCCCCGGTGGTGTACAACTCGATCAAAGACGGGATTTTTACCGATTTGAGGCAATATGTCGCCCGCACGATCGCCCTCTTCATCCCCTCGATCGGGGCCCGGATCGTCGACGGGAACCAGAACGGCTCGGACGGAGGCCAGGACTGGGTCGGCTACGGCGGCCTGATGGTCCGCCCGGGCCTCAGCTTCATCGCCTCCCTTCCCAAGATCCGAAAGGATCTGAACCATGTTACCTGTCCCCTCTTCGCGCTCCATGACCGGGGGGACACCACGATCCCCTTCAAGAACCTCTCGATCATCCAGAAGGAAACAAGGAGCAGCAATCTCGTCTCTCTGGAGACCGACATGAAGGGTGACGGCCATTCCCGGCATGCTCTCTTATCGTATTACTCGGTTCAGGAATCGCTGACCGACAGGATCATCGCATTCATGGAGGAGCACGATGCATAAGCGAGAGGACTATATCAGCTGGGACGAGTACTTCATGGGAATCGCCCAGCTCTCGGCGATGCGCAGCAAAGACCCCAACACCCAGGTGGGGGCGTGCATCGTCAGTAGCGAGCACAAGATCGTCGGCGTCGGGTACAACGGACTTCCCATCGGCGTGGATGACGACCTCATCCCCTGGCAGCGCGAAGGACAGTGGCTCGAAACGAAGTACCCGTATGTCTGCCACGCCGAACTGAACGCGATCCTCAACGCGATCCGCAGCGACCTGAAAGGATGCCGCATCTATGTCGGCCTCTTTCCCTGCAACGAGTGCGCCAAGGCGATCATCCAGGCGGGCATCAAGGAGGTAATCTACCTCTCCGACAAATACGCCGAGACCGACAATACCAAAGCGTCCAAATGGATGTTCGACCAGAGCAAAGTCACCTACCGCCAGCTGAAAGCCGCCCATACTTCATTGCACATAGACCTTTCATGCGACTGTTGACCGTTTGTTTGAACCCCACCTTCCAGATCACGATGGTGTTCCCCTCCCTTCTTCTCGGGGAGGTGAACCGAGCCAAGGAACACTACCTCGACAGCTCCGGCAAAGGGATGAACACCGCCCGAGTCCTTGCCCAATTGGGTCATGACGCTTTCCTCTTGTCCCACCTCGGAAGAGAACGAAAGCACGAATTCATCAGGATGGCCGAAAAAGACCGGGTTACCGTGCTGTGGGCCGACTCGAAGAGCGAGATCCGCACCTGCATCACCGTTCTCGGCAACGGGCAGACCACCGAGCTGATTCAGGAACCGGAGCCGGTTGGAAGCGGAACCGAGGGACCGATCCGAGAGCTGTTCACCCAAGCCCTCGAAACGGTGGACGGCGTGATCATCACCGGCACCCGGGCCGGCGGCTATGCCCACGATCTCTACCCCGCATTCGTCAAAGAAGCGAAGCAGAAAGGACTCTTCGTCCTTCTGGACCTCAAAGGGGATGACCTCAGAAATTCGCTGATCCACAGACCGGACATCATCAAACCCAACATGTGCGAATTCGTTCAGACATTTTTCAACCGTACGATTCGGGAACGGGAGATGGACCCACATCTGGAATCGGAGGTGCGAGGATTGATGAAACAGATTCATGATGAATACGGAACGATCACCTACCTTTCCCGGGGAAAGGAGGAGAGCTGGATCCAAGGTGAAACGTTCCATACCGTCACACCCCACCCGATCGAGGCGGTCAACACGATCGGCTGCGGGGACACCCTCTCGGCGGTTCTTGCCGTCGAGCTGATGGAGCACGGCGATCTTCTTCGCGCCGCCGAAACGGCGACCTGTTGGGCCGGAGTCAACGCCCGGCAGATCCGGCCCGGAACGGTTCATTGAGGAGCGACATCACATCGCCTACATCTGCCGGCAATCTCAGTTCCTGCTCTTCTTCCAATCTGTATGCCGGCTTCGTCGGCGCACTCTTGAGTCAATCGATGATATGTAGCTCCGGAAACTCCTATCTTGATAGCAATATATGTTTTGTATGTACCTTTACCGGCCCCGGTGGTGAGTCCCCGGATCACGTACTTCCGGAAGATCATCGTCAAAATGATCGCCAAAGTCATAATCATGACTACGGCGGCCATCACTGAACCCCAATGGACTTCGACGCAGGAAAGGAGGTGGCGATCGGACGGGTTCGCATCTTTTCTCATTTCAAAATACAACGATGAAGCGCCGGATTAATTAACCCAAACCCTAAGAAGCCTTACAATGACAAAGAAAAAGTGACATCACCGGAGACACATTCCGGGAAAGATTCAAGGAGAATTCGTCTCGGACTCGCCATAAAGCCAGTCAGCTATGTCTTTTATTATAATTCCTTCATATTGATAAGGTTCGTGGCGCGTTCTGGCCAATATCATTTTAGGGTAGGCATCATTAATAGCCAGTAACGATGAGTACTCCCGCTCAAATGTTTCCGGATTATCGATGAATTCGGCTACTTGAATATATAGTTTCTCGTTTTGCCTGATGGCGACAAAATCAATCTCTTTTTTATAGAGCACACCTGCATAAACTTCGTATCCGCGCCTTAATAACTCTAATGCAACGAGATTTTCCGACATTCTGCCAAAATCCGGGTTTCTGCTACCGAGCCTGGCATTTCTAAATGCCGGATCGGCAAGATAATATTTATCATTTGACGCTAAATATTTCTTTCTCTTTATGTCGTATCTTCTGATACGGTAAAAAGCGAACGCATGGCACAGATGAGAAATATATGCGCTAACCGTTCTGTCATTTGTTTTAATCCTATTCGAAATCAGCGTGTTTGCCATTTTGTTTGCCGACACAAGATTTGAAACATTGTTCATTAAAAAGTCCGTTATTTTTTCCAGAAGCGGCAGATTTCGAATTTTATACTTTTGAACTATATCTCGAATTACAAGCGTATCAAAGACGTCATTCAAATATCTGGATCTGCTCGCTTCATCATGATATACATATGACCCGGACATTCCACCTGTTTTTCGATATTCTATAAATGCTTCATAGACATCTGATTGTTCAAAATAATCCATATACTCTCGTAAAGAGAATGGAAACAGTTCAATACTGAATGTTCTACCGGTAAACAATGTAGCCAAATCACTGCTGAGCAGAAACGCATTTGAACCGGTCACATATATATCGTATTTTTCTGACGCATGAAGACTGTTTAATGCAAGTTCAAAGCCTTCACACATTTGCACCTCATCAATGAAGAGATAGTTATTCTTCGAACTGCAATAGTGTTCTTCCACGTATGAATTAAGAGTCTGATAATGCTTCAATTCTTCAAACTCAATATCGCTGTAATCAATGTTGATAATATTCGCATTCAAATCAACTTTTCGAATATATTCTGCGTAAGATGCCATTAATTTGGATTTGCCACAGCGTCGTATTCCGGTAATGACTTTTATATCCGGAACGCCTTTTACTCTTTTCAGTTGATTCAAATAAAAAGGTCGCTCAATCAGTTTCATCATATGCTCCCCAAAGCTTTTTCATATGGTACCATTCTATTTCGAGATATTCAATTTTTTTAAGTTTCTCGAAATAGAACAACGATAGAAATCGGACTGTAAGAGCCACAACGATTGTCGATTCCACGGATGACATCTCATTGCTCCCTCAGATTGTCCTGTCAGCCGGGGTGGTCTACATCCGATGGAAGATTATTGCCAAGGTCATAATCATGGCTACGACGGCCATCCCTGAACCCCTATCGACTCCGGCATAGGCAAGAAAGCTATACACAGCAAAAAACTGAAAGTATTTTTCATATCTGTGTTTATTTTCCCATTTTTGAATTTATTTTTCTGAATTAGACCGAGTTTTCCCGGTTTTTCAGGAAGAAATCAATAAATATGAATATTTTTGCCATTGTATGAATTTTTATTTCATACTATACTGAAACTATGGCAAATGGCATTCACGACATCTCCGCCCTCTTCACGATCAAGGAGCGATACGATGATTTGAGCGCGAAAGAGAAGCAAATCGCTGATTTCATCCTCGAGCATCCCCGTGAGTCCGTGAATCCTTCCATTGAAGAACTTGCCGAACGGATCGGAATCAGCGAATCGACGATGGTCCGCTTCGCCCGGAAGCTCGGGTACAGCGGCTATCAACGCTTCCGCATCGCCCTCGCCCGGGAAACGGTCCCCGTGACGAGTCAGCTCTTTGAGCGGGAAGTGATCGATGCCTCGGACGGGTTTGACGCCGTCTTCAACAGCGCGATTGCAAGCCTGCTTGAAACTCAGAAATCCCTTGATCGGGGTTTGGTCCTTGGAGTCGCCACGTTGATGGCGAACGCCCGAAACGTCTATCTGATGGGGCTCGGCGGATCGAACATCGTCGCCCAAGACGCCCTGCACAAACTGGTTCGGACCGGAATCAACTGCCAGTGGGCGGCGGATTTCCACCTTCAGCTGATGATGGCCAGCCAAGGAACGAAGGAAGATGTCGCGCTGTTGATCAGTCATACCGGAAGCGGCTATGACTCGATCGCCCTCGCTGAAGAGCTCAAAGCGAATCAGGTGAAGCTCGTGGTGCTGACAAGCAACCCCCGCTCCCCGCTCGCCCGGCTCGCCGATTACATCCTGACGGTCAAAACAGGTGCTTCCGGGGCGGTCTCGGAGTCCTTTTCCGCCCGGATCGTTGCTTTGGCGATCATCGATCTCTTGTACATCCACGTCATGGAGCTCCTGGATGAACGGGGGATCGAACAATTGAACAGAATGCGCGCCTCCATAGCGAAGCGCCGCGTATAACATAAGGAGAAACGTACAATGAAACAAGCACAGATTGGCTTGATTGGATTGGCGGTCATGGGCGAGAACCTCGTCCTGAACCTGGAATCCAAAGGCTTCAGTGTCGCGGTCTACAACCGAAACACCGAACGGGTTGACAATTTTTTGGCTTCCCGAGCCAAAGGAAAGGCAATCATCGGTGCTCACAGCGTTGAAGAGCTTGTGAGCAAAGTACAATCGCCCCGAAAAATCATGCTGATGATCAAGGCGGGCGATCCGGTCGATCAGATGATCGAATCGCTGATTCCCCTGCTCGAGGCGGGCGATACGATCATCGACGGAGGGAACTCCAACTGGGAGGACACCGAGAGACGAGTCGCCTATGTGGAGTCCAAAGGCCTGCTCTACATCGGAACGGGCGTTTCCGGCGGTGAGGAGGGCGCCCTGCTCGGCCCCTCGATCATGCCCGGCGGTTCGAAGAAAGCCTGGCCCGCCCTCAAGCCGATGCTTCAAGGGATCAGCGCCCATGTCGACGGGATTCCCTGCTGCGACTGGGTCGGCAGCGGCGGAGCCGGTCACTTCGTGAAGATGGTTCACAACGGCATCGAATACGGTGACATGCAGCTGATCTGCGAGGTGTATGACATCCAGCGCCGGCTCTTGGGCCTTTCCAACAAAGAGATGCACAAGATCTTCGCCGAGTGGAACGAGGGCGAGCTCGATTCCTATCTGATCGAGATCACCAAGGATATCCTTGCCTATCAGGAAGATGACGGCACTTTCCTCGTCGACAAGATCCTCGATGCCGCCGGCCAGAAGGGAACCGGAAAGTGGACCGGGATCAGCGCCCTCCATGAAGGCGTTCCCCTGACCCTGATCGTCGAGTCGGTGTTCGCCCGCAGCGTCTCCGCATTGAAGGAGCAGCGAGTGGCGGCGAGTAAGGTCTTCGATCTTGAGATCAAGGCTCCCGCCTTTGACAAAAAGCAGGTCATCACCCAGCTTCAGGAGGCGCTCTTCGCCGCGAAGATCATCTCCTACGCCCAGGGCTTCGACCTGATCAAGACCGCCGGCATCACCAACAAGTGGGACCTCGACCTTGGCGGAATCGCCCAGCTGTGGCGGGGCGGGTGCATCATTCGAAGCCGCTTCCTCGGCAAGATCACCGAGGCGTATCGAAAGAACCCCGATCTTCCCAACCTGATTCTCGACGCCCACTTCGCCGAGATTCTCAAGAAGAACCACCAAAGCCTGCGGGCAATCGTCGCCCTGGCCGCCCAAAGTGGAATTCCGACCCCGTCGCTGAGTGCTGCACTCTCCTGGTTTGACAGCTACCGCACCGAGCGGCTCCCGGCAAACCTCTTGCAGGCGCAGCGCGACTACTTCGGAGCCCACACCTACGAGCGGACCGACAAGCCGCGGGGCGAGTTCTTCCACACCAACTGGACCGGCCGCGGTGGTTCGACCGCTTCAACCATTTACTCAATCTAGGAGGATACTTATGAAAACATTACTCGCAAAAGACAAAGCAGCCCGTGATCTCCTTTCCCTCGGTGCACTGGTTATTCGACTCGACCCGGGAACGACTCCCTTTGAATACGCCTCGTCCTTCGACCTGCACGTCTCCGGAGGAGAGTTCAACGTCGCGGCGAACCTCAGCCGGGCGTTCGGCCAGCGGACGGCAATCGCCACGGCGATGGTCGACTACCCCCTCGGTCTGAAGATCGAAGCGGAAGTCCGCAGGATGGGCGTCCACCCGTTCTACAAGCGCTTCGAGCACGACGGTGTCCGGGGACCCAACATGGCCCACGTCTACAGCGATCGGGGCCAGGGAATGCGCGCACCGGTGGTCTTCTACAACCGGTGCGACGAAGCGGCTGCCCGCCTGGATGCCGACAGCTTCGATTATGACAAGCTGTTTGAAGGCGGAGTCCGCTGGGTTCACAGCGGTGGAATCTTCGCCGCTCTCTCCAAGACGACCCCCGAGCTGATCAAGGAGTTCTTCCGCCGGGCGAAAGCGCAGGGAGCATTCGTCTCCTTCGACCTCAACTACCGCCAGAAGCTCTGGTCCTCGCTCAGCGACGAACCCCAGAAGGCGGCCCAGAAGACGTTCAGCGAGATCGTCCAGTACGTCGATGTCCTCGTCGGCAACGAAGAGGACCTGCAGATGGGTCTCGGACTGAAGGGGCCCGAGGTCCACTCGACGGACAAGCTCGATCCTACGGCGTTCTGGGGCATGGCTGAACAAGCCAAGAAGAAGTTCCCGAACCTGAAGGCGGTCGGAACAACGATGCGGGTCGTCCATTCGACCAACCGCCACGACTGGTCGGCGGTCCTCTATCTTGACGGAAAGGGCTACCAGGCCCCGACGGCTCAACTGGACATCCTTGACCGGGTCGGCGGCGGCGACGGATTCGCCTCCGGTCTGATCTACGGCCTGCTTGACGGCCGCGAGCCGCAGGAGGCGTTGAACCTCGGCTGGGCGCATGGTGCACTGCTCACCACATACCCCGGCGACACCACGATGGCGAGGCTTCACGAGGTTGAAGCGTTCGCTTCAGGCGGCAGCGCCCGAATTCAGAGGTAAGCCATGAACGCTTTGGTATTGACTGAGTATAAGAATCTTAGCTATCAGAAGGTACCAAAACCGGTCATCACCTCCCCGACCCAGACGTTGGTCCGAATCAAAGCCGCCTCGATCTGCGGCAGCGACGTCCACGGCTACGATGGCTCCACCGGTCGAAGGCAACCGCCTTTGATCATGGGCCATGAGGGTTCGGGGGTTATTGAAGAAGTCGGGTCGATGGTCACGAACTTCAAGGTCGGCGACCGCGTTACCTTCGACTCGACGATCTTCTGCGGCGCGTGCCCCTTCTGCAAGCAGGGACTCTTCAACCTCTGCGACAACCGGAGGGTGCTCGGAGTGGGATGCGACGAGTACAAGCAGGACGGAATCTTCGCCGAGTACGCGATCATCGAAGAGCGGGTGCTCTTCCACCTCCCTGAAGGCCTTTCCTTCGAGGAGGCGGCGATGGTCGAGCCGGCGGGAGTCGCCGCCCACGCTCTTTCCCTCGCCTCCCCGTCGCTTCATGACGACGTGGCGGTCGTCGGGGCGGGGCTCATCGGGCTGCTTGTGATCAAGCTGCTTCGGACGGTGACCAGCGGAAAGATCATCGCCCTCGACATCGATGAGAAACGACGGGAAATGGCGTTGAAGGTCGGGGCGGATTACGCCTTCGACTCGACCGATCCCGCCCTGTCCCGGAAGATCATGAAGCTTACCGGCGACCTCGGGTTGAAAGTCGTCTATGAAGCGGTCGGAGCCACCGCTCCGATTCAAACGGCGGTCTCCCTTGCCCGCAAGGGCGGGACTGTCGTCCTGGTGGGCAACGTCTCGCCGAAGATCGAGCTTCCGCTGCAGAGCGTGGTAACCCGCCAGATCAGGCTGCAGGGCTCGTGCGCGATCAACGGCGAATACCCGGCTGTTCTGAAGATGATGGCTGACAAGGTTCTCGATGTGACGGACCTCATCAGCAAAACCGCTCCGCTCAGCGAAGGGAAGCTTTGGTTTGACCGCCTCTACAACAAAGAGGGGGACCTGCTCAAAGTGGTCCTGATTCCATAGGAGGATGATCATGGTTCGATATGCATTGCTCGGATACGGAAAGGTCGCGCACCTGCACGCTCAGGCGCTCAAGAGTGTGAAGGACGCTCAGCTCGTCGCCGTCTGGGGGCGAAACATGGAAAAAGCCCGACAGTTCGCACAGAAGTGGAAGATCAAAGCGTATACGGACCTTGATCAGATGGTCAAAGAGGCGAAAGTCGATGCGGTGGTGGTGACCACCGTCCACCCGCTTCACATGGAGCACACTCTTCAAGCCCTTGATGCCGGCCTTCACGTCATGGTTGAAAAACCGATGGCCCTGACCGTCCGGCAGTGCGATCTGATGATCGAGAAAGCGGAGGAGAAGCACAAGAAGCTCGGGGTGATCAGCCAGCGCCGGTGGTATCCGGCGTGCCAGCGGATCCGCAAAGCGATCGACAGCGGAAATCTCGGCACTCCGGTCATCGGGCAGGTGACGATGCTCGGATGGCGGGACAAGGCGTATTACGACAGCGACCCGTGGCGAGGATCGTGGGAGCTGGAGGGCGGCGGCGTCCTGATCAACCAAGCCCCCCACCAGCTGGATCTTCTTCATTGGTATCTTGGGGAGATCGAAGAGGTCTACGCCCAGTGGGACAACTTCAACCACCCCTACATCGAAGTGGAGGACAGCGCGGTGGCGACGGTCCGCTTCAAAAGCGGTGCGATCTCCTCGATCCTCGTTTCCAACTCGCAAAAGCCGGGAATCTACGCCAAGGTCCACGTCCACGGCTCCAACGCGTTCTCGGCCGGTGTCCAGACGGACGGCGGGGCGATGTTCGTGGCTGGACAGAGCACGATCACCGACCCGGCGGTAAACGACCTGTGGACTATCGAAGGAGAACAGGGTAATCTCGAAAGATGGAAAGAAGAGGACGCCAAGCTCTTTCGTGAAGTGGATGCGACCACCTACTTCTTCACCCTGCAGCTTGAGGACTTCACCCAAGCGATCCTGGAAGACAGGGATCCCGCTTCCTCGGGATATGACGGTCGGGAGACGGTGAAGCTGATCGAAGGGATCTACCAGAGCGGCCGCACCGGAAAGCCGGTCCGCTATTAAAGGAGCGAGCAATGCATCAGGAACTTCAGGAGATCGTATACGAAGCCAATATGGCCTTGAAGCGCAACGGTCTCATCACCCTCACCTGGGGAAACGTCTCGATGGTTGATTCCAAACGGGAAATGATGGCGATCAAGCCTTCGGGCGTTCCGTATGAATCGCTGCGCCCGAGCGACATCGTGCTTCTTAACCTTAAAACCAAAGAACAGGTAAAAGGATCTTTGAAGCCCTCCTCCGATACTCCGACCCACCTCTATCTCTACGACCACCTTCCCGAGGTGGGCGCAGTGGTCCACACCCACTCACGGTGGGCTACGATCTTCGCCCAGAGCGGGAAAGCGATTCCCGCCTTCGGAACCACCCATGCCGATACGTTTTACGGCCCGGTTCCCTGCACCCGGCCGCTGAACAGGGAAGAGACTGAAGACCACTATGAGCTGAACACCGGCAAGGTGATCGTCGAGACGGTCGACCGTTCCAACCCCTTGGCGATTCCGGCGATCCTCATCGAAGGCCACGGCCCCTTCGCCTGGGGCAAGGACGCAAAGGATGCGGTCGAACATGCGATCATCTTGGAAGAGGTGGCAATGATGGCGTACCACACCCTCCTTTTGAAAGGGAACGACCATCCGATCGACCAGCACCTTCTGGACAAGCACTACCAGCGCAAACACGGAAAGAACGCCTACTACGGTCAGTAATATCAACCCGATCGGGTATAATTCAATCTAAATCAACCCGGTCGGGTATAATCAAATAAAAATTTGAGTAAATCATCCCGTTCGGGTATAGATAAACCGAAACCTTGAAAAAACATCCCGTTCGGGTATACTATCAAGTATGAATGAATTATCAACTCTTGTCCGCGAATATCGTAAACAAGCCAAGCTCACTCAGGAAGAATTTGCCCTCTTATCCGGACTCGGTATCCGATTCGTCAGAGAGCTTGAAGGCGGCAAGCCCACCGTCAGGTTGGATAAAGTCAATCAGGCGTTGGCCTTGCTGGGATTCAAAATGGCTCCGGTGCCAATTCAGCTAAAGGAGTCTTGACGTGGCATATCGCAAAGTACTCGTCCTTGTTCACAACATTCGAGCGGGAATCCTTGAAGAGACGGATGACGGATACACCTTTTCCTATGATGACGAATACCTCGCAAGACCCGATGCGAAGCACGTCAGCCTGACCCTTCCCCTCTCTTCGACTCCGTATCACAGCACGACGATGTTCCCATTCTTTGATGGTCTCATTCCGGAGGGCTGGCTTCTCTTGGTGGCGCTTGACAACTGGAAACTGGACTCAAAGGATCGGATGGGACTTCTCAACGTCGCATGCCGAGATACGATTGGCGCAGTCACCTTGGAGAACATGGAATGACCCGCTGTCTGTATTGCAACAAACCGATTTCACGTGATGAACACGATTTCCAATGGCATCCGGCATGTGTAAAGAAATTCTTTGGAACAACGAGCCTGCCGACGCTGGCGCTTGATGAGAGTCGACTTCTTCACAGTGCCGCGACTTCTATCGAGCAGGGGCATGCCGTCCCGGGTGTTCAAAAGAAACTTGCTTTGCATCTCTTAAAAACCCGGGGCAAAGGGCAGCTGACCGTCATCGGCCGTCCGCTCGGCTACATCGTCAAGCTCCCGGTGAAGGAATACCCGCTTCTTCCCGAATATGAGCACCTGACGATGCAACTTGCATCCCTGGCGAGGATTCCCACCGTCGAACACGCCCTCTACCGCCTTGAAGACGGAACGCTTGTCTATCTGACGAAACGAATCGACCGGGTCGGCGAGACGAAGATCGCGATGGAGGATTTCTGTCAGCTGAGTGGGCGGTTGACCGAGGACAAGTACCACTCCTCCTGCGAGCAGCTGGGGAAGATCCTCAGGCGCTACTCCAGGCGCCTGCTCGATGCGGTCGCCCTCTGGCATCTCTTGCTCTTCTGCTTCGTAACGGGCAACAGCGACATGCACCTGAAGAACTTCTCCCTCTACGCTCCGAATGGCGATGATTACATCCTGACTCCCGCATATGATCTGCTACCGACCAATCTCATCCTTCCTGAAGACCGGGAAGAAAGCGCCCTGACGCTGCGAGGCAAGAAGAACAGGCTGAAAAAGGAAGATTTTGTCTGTCTGGCACAGCAGTATGGGATCCACTCCAAAACCGTCGAAAGACTCATCGCCCGAATCGTCGGTCTTCAAAAGACATTCTTCGAAGCGATCGAGCAGAGCTTTCTGCCAAAAGAGGCTCAAAAAGCGTATAAGGCGTTGATAGCGGAGCGGATCGGGCGCTTGTCATAAACGTCGCCTGAACATGTGTTACCGTAACGCCATAATGGCCTCCCAGACACCCGGTGTAACGGGAATTCCATCCTTGGTATTGATCCGGCGCGTTGCGATCGTCCGCTCGCCGGGATAGAAGACGGGAATATCCGGATCAATCGGTTCCGACCGTTTCAGATCGTCGATGATTCCTTCAAGGATTCTTTCGGCCTCCTCTCTGGTTCCCAATCGATAGGGATCGATCGCGATGAAGGTCTGGGAGATCGCGATCTCGTCCTCACAGAGCTTTCCGATCGCCTGGGTGGAGTTTCCCCCGGAGAGGACGGAGGTGACCGCATCGAGGACGAGAGCCAGAGAACTCCCCTTCCAATACCCGATCGGCAGGACCCTGCCCGTCTCCTCGATCGCCTTGGGGTCGGTGGTGAGGTTTCCATCCGAGTCATACCCTCCCGGATACGGAAGCTGTCTGTCTGCCAGCCTGGCCTCTTCAATCTTTCCATAGGAGTATTGGGCCATCGCCATATCCACGACGATGTGCTTTCCATTCTCTCGGGGGATCCCAAGAACGAAGGGATTGTTTCCAATCCGCCCATTCCTTGCTCCCCAAGCGGGCATGTTCGGCAGCGTGTTGGTGAAGCACATGCCGATACAGCCGGCTTCAGCGGCTTGCCACCCATAGGTTCCGCCCCGCATCCAGTGGTTGGTGTTTCGGACCGCCACGCACCCCATCCCATGAAAAGCGGCCAATTCGATCGCCCGCTTCATCGCTTTCTTCGCAGTCAGGTTCCCCATCCCGAGGTTGGCGTTCCAGCGCTCAATGCATCCGAAGGAACCTTCAACCTCGATCGAGGCGTTGGGGTCGATGTACCCCTTTTTGAGGTATTCGACCACCCGGGGAAATCGGTTCACCCCGTGGGAATACACCCCGTCCAAGCTGTTCTGCACAAAGATGGCGGCGCTCTCAGCTGCATCGGAATCGGAAAACCCATGACTGAGCAGGATCGTCTTGAAGACATCCTGCATTGTTTCTTTGCTGATCTTCATGGAATCCATCATACCACATCGGAAAAACATCGACTCCCATCAAATCGATGAGAGCCAAGAGGCGATATCATCCTCAATTATAGTGATATAATGCATGGCTTTAGACCGACTCCTTTTTGCACGGGCATAGTCTGTTGATTGTATTGACTATTGACCATCAATCAAATCATTTTTGCACCGACCTGATGCAAAAATTGATATTTGTAGGAGAGAATGAATGCACGAATCAACTTCTCCTTCTATACCTCTGATTTCTGCTGTTCGGCTTATCGGGAATTGTGCGTTCAATGAGTTCTTGCTCCAAAGCCGGATTCAGATAGTTTTTACGGAAGGTCGGTCTGTGGGAGAGTCCGAGCCGATCCATAAGTTCTGCTGCCGAAAGGGTATCGTCTCCAAGAACAGACAGAAGACGTGCAGTCGGTGTTTTATCTTGGTCGGTCACTTGGTCGCTATCTTGGTCGGTGGAGCGACCAACAACCGTCACTTCCTTTAAGCTGTCTCGGATAATCTCAAGCATCAATTCCACAAAGCCGGCACTATCTGCTTGCCTATCAGCTGCTCCGAGGGCATCATAGTATTCCTTCTGCCTCGACTGGATAAGTTTTTCGATTGGCAGCCAGAAGAATAGCTCTTTCCACTTGCCGAGCAGAAGGCTGTGCCACATCCGTCCCATACGTCCATTGCCGTCTGCGAAAGGATGGATGAATTCAAATTCATAGTGGAACACAGCACTTTTGATAAGTGGATGAAGCTCCGACTGTTGATACCAAGAAAACAAGTTCTTTATATGCTCCGGCACAAACTCAGCCGGAGGAGCGATATGAATCAGCACCTCGCCGTCAAACACACCTACGCCGCCGGAGCGGAATTTTCCGTTCTCCGGCACGAGCCCGTTCATCATCAGCTTATGAGCCTTCAATAAATCGTCAACAGATGCCGGATTCAGACGCAACATAAGTTCGTAGGCTTCATAAGCGTTCTGCACCTCTTTGATCTCATTGGGATTTCCAAGTACACGCTTACCGTCCAAGATAGCCGTTACCTGCTCAAGAGAGAGGGAATTGTGCTCAATCGCAAGGGAAGAGTGAATCGTGCGGATACGATTTTCACGCCGAAGATGCGGGCTGACAGTTCCTTCCTGTAAAACAGTAATACGACCGACCTGTTCACTGATTTCCGCAATCAGCGATGTCATGTTATCCGTCATATGAAAAGGCGGTTTATAGTCGCTCATAGGCGGTTACCTCCAAATTACATTTCTATGTCTACAATGGTTAAAGTTTTACATGCCATTATAGTTATCCCATCGCCATCGAAGAAAATCCCTGTTTGTGAAAGGTGGAATTACAACCTTACCTTCCTGAAATGTTATTACTCAAAATGAAAACACCTGGTCAACGCTTTCCGCTCTTTTCGATTGCAGTTATCAGCTCCTTCGCCTGAAGATTTTTCTTCTCAAGTTCTGGTATTGTAGCATCATATCTGGCTTTCGTCTTTTCAACAGTCGTCTGAGCCTTTTCAATCTTTGCATCAATGGAAGCCATCGTCTTAGTTCTTGCCATACTTCTTGCCTCCGGATTGTGCAGCAAGCGTTTCGCCGATGGACACTGCTGTAGTGTGAACATCATCACTGTCCAGCCCAAACGCCTTCAGAATCGTCTTCTGAGTCTTGGTTACCGCATGATCGAGTCGATACACTCCATCATATTGCCTCACCATCTCGATTTTGTCCAATTCTTTCAATGCGGCAGGAACCGTCATGTAGTTTGGCCTCTTGTCCATACGTTCCGTCTCATCCTTGAGAAGGGTGTAGAGACGGCTACGGATGATGAACTCATAGCCGCAGGAATCCATGTACCGGATATTCGGCTTGCAGAAGTATCCGCGGTCTAGAATGAAGCCGCAGTGTCGGTAGCCGTAGCTTTTGGCCTTCTGGAGCATATACTGAAGCTGTGAGATGTCAACAATACTGCCGGGATATGCTTCATAAAAGAGCGGAACCTCATCATCGCAGGATTCAAAGAAACCAGCGATACGGCTTTTTCGACCGAGGCGCAGGTGCTGACCGGCGAAGTGAACACGGTCGCAGAACTGATACAGAAGTGCATAGACGAAAATGCCCGCGTTTCTTCTCTTATTCCTTTTTGGAAATCGCGTTGAGAATCACGATGACGACGTAGATGAGGATGATCACGGTGAAGATTCCCACCATCCCTTTGAGCATCAAGACCAAGGATTGCTGAAATATCGAATTCATCCCACCCTCCTACAGCATCGCCGGCACAAGGCCGAGAATGACGCCGCCGGCGACGACGCTGGCGATCTGACCGGCGACGTTCGCCCCGACTGCATGCATCAGGAGGTGGTTCTGGGGATCCGCCTCCTGGCCCATCCGCTGGATTACCCGGGCGGACATCGGAAACGCACTGATCCCCGCCGCTCCGAGCATCGGGTTGATTTTCTTCTTTGTAAACAGGTTCAGGAACTTGGCGAACAGGACGCCTCCGATCGTATCAAAGACGAATGCAAGCAGCCCGAGCAGCATGATCATCAGCGTCTGAAGGCGGACGAACTGCTCCGCTTTCATCGTCGATGCGATCGTGATTCCCAGAAGCAGGGTGATGAGGTTCACCAGGGATGTCTGGGCGGTCTCCGAAAGCGAGTCCAGAACGGTGGATTCCCGGATCAGGTTTCCGAACATCAACAGCCCCACCAGAGAGACCGAGGCGGGCGCCACATACCCGGCAATGATCGTGACGACGATCGGGAAGATGATCTTCGTTGTCTTGGAGACGGACTTGGGATTGTAGCTCATCCGGATCATCCGCTCTTTCTTTGTGGTGACAAGCTTGATCGCGAAGGGCTGGATGATCGGAACCAGCGCCATGTAGGAATACGCCGCGATCGCGATTGGACCGACATACCCGGACTTGAGCACCTGCGAGACGAGAATCGAGGTCGGTCCGTCCGCCGCCCCGATGATGCCGATTGAGGCAGCATCCGCCAGAGAGAAGCCCATCAGCGTCGCCACGCTGATCGTGGCGAAGATTCCCCACTGCGCCGCCGCTCCGAAGAGAATCAGCTTGGGGTTCGACAACAGCGGTCCGAAGTCGATCATCGCCCCGATTCCCACGAAGAGGAGAAGCGGCATCATCTCGGCCGACTCGATGCCGACGGAGAAGAGCCAATCAAGGATCCCCTGCACCGGACCGATCCCTTCGACAAGCTGCGTCACCGCCCCGCTGAAGGGAAGGTTTACGAGAATCGCTCCGAAGCCCATCGGCAGAAGCAGCGAGGGTTCCAGTTTTTTCCTGATGGCCAAATAGATGAGGATTCCCCCAACACAGTACATGACCAGATCTTTCCACGTCGTGGCCAGAATACCGCCCAATAAGAAGTCCATAAAGACCTCCGGGGTAATAAAAATAGGGGAAGAAGTTGACTTCGCCCAACGGACAGGAAGCTTCCCCGACGAGATCAGTGTAATGGTCTATGCAGTTCTAGTCAAACAGCAGCCTACACCTCTTTTGCGATCGTCTCCAGGGCGACGACCACCGACGGGTAGAAGCGTTCTTCAGGCAGCAGGGAATAGAAGTCCAGCCGCCTTAACATCGACTCCACCCGCGGCTGAACCCCGCAGAAGAGCAGCTCGACCTCTTTCTTCCGGGCGAGCCGGACGATCTCGGCCAGCTCGGTGATCGAGCTGTGATCGATATTGGGAACCCCCCGAAGGGATAGAAGAATCCGCTTGACCCCGCTCTCAATCAGCGGAGCGATCGATTCGGTGAGCTTGCCTTGCGAGCCGAAGAAGAGCGCACCATCCACGTACACCACCTTGGTGGGTTTCGCTTTCTTGCCAAGCCGGTTCGTAACCGGATCGATTTCGATCGTGATCTTGTTGCTCTTGATGACGAACATCACGATTGAAAAACCGATTCCAAGGAGGATCGCGGTGGTGAGATCGAAGACGACCGTGGCGACCAGGGTGATGGAGAATTGGGCGATCGAGGTCTTCATCCGCTTGGAGAAGATCTGCTTGATCGATTTCCAGTCATTCATCCGCCATGCGGTCACCAAAAGCACGCCCGCCAACGCGGCAAGCGGAACCCGGCTTAAGAACGGAGCCAGGAAGAACACGCTTGCGATCAGGGCGACCGAGTGGAAGATGCTGGTAAGCCGGGTCTGCTGGCCCGCCCGGATCGCCACCGACGTACGGGCGATCGCGGCGGTGGCGGGAATGCCTCCGAAAAGCGGGATGATCATGTTTCCGATTCCCTGCGCATACAGCTCCCGCGTCGCATGGAACTTCTCGCCCTTCATCTTCTCGGCGTACGTTCCGCACAGAAGGCTTTCGACCATCCCGAGCGCGGCGATTGAAATCGACGGCGAGATGTAGACCCCCAGGTCCTTCCACGGAAGCGCAAAGAGATTGAGGCGCTGTTCACCGATGATGCTCCGGGGAATATGCCCGACTTCGGCGACGGGAAGGTCCAGAATGATCTGGGCGATCATCGTGACGATCAGCGCCAAAAGCGTGGAAGGAAGGCGTTCATTGAGTTTCTTGGGCCACAGGAGCATCAAGGCGATGACGAACCCGCCGAAGAGCACCGAGAGCCAATCGATGTTGAAGCCGAGGCGGGTATAGGAGAAAAGTCGTTCCAGAATCGTGACGCCTTCGCTTACGGTCCCGAAGAAGGAATTGATCTGGCCGGTGGCGATGATGATCGCCACTCCGGCGGTGAAGCCGGTGACAACGGGAATCGGGATATAGGAAACAAGCGCTCCGACCTTCAAGACCCCGGCAAGGATCCGGATGATTCCGGCGAGGAACGTAACAATAAGAACCCCCTCATGCCCATGATTCGCCACGACGATCAGAAGGACTCCCGCCATCGTTCCGGTAGGCCCGGAAATCTGGAACGACGCTCCGCCGAGGGCTCCGATGATCAGGCCGGAGAAGATCGCCGTGATGATTCCGCTGGCGGCATCCGCTCCGCAGCTGACGGCGAAGGCGAGGGCGAGCGGCAGGGCTACTGCCGCTACCGTCAAGCCCGCCACGATATCTTTAGCGAGCTTGCCCCCGTTATAGCCGGCAAACTCTTTTTGCAGATCGCTGATGAATGTACCTTGTTTTTTTCCTGCCATCCCCCCACCCTCCGCCTCGTCGGCCATATACTGCAAGCATATCTGATAGCGGGGCGGTTGCTCAAGGTCGAAGTCGGAGTAGGCACATCCGCCCCTCATACAATCCTCCATCGCTGACCGTTTCGTTGGGCGGCCAGGACCTCAACATCATATGACGATACCGCCTCCTTCAAAGCCGTTCCAACCGCAAACTCGCCCCACATGTGCATCGGGACCAAGTAGGAGACGGAGACCCGTTCAAGCAGATCGCGAGCCCCTAACCCATACCGCTTCCTCAGGCGCGGATCGACGGGAACGAACGCGAGGTCGACCGCTTCCGGTAGCCGATCGATCTCTTTGTGATACTCCCGTTCCATCCATGAGGTATACGCTTCTCCCTCCTCCTCCCAGAACCAGTTGTTCAGATCGCCGGCGAAGTAGATGACCTTTCCTTCCACCTCAAGCAGGAAGGCGACCCCCTCGTCGGTGGATTGAAGAGTCCGTGCGACGAGGCCTTCAACCTCGATCCGCTGATGGGAACCCATCCGATGGACGACGATTCCATGGGGAATATCTTCGGTGGGAATATCGTCGCTGAGAACGAACGCTTTGGCGGGAAGATCGAAGATCTTTTTATTGTAATGATCGCCGTGCCGGTGGGAAGCGAAGACGATGAGGTCCTTGTTTTCCGGAAGCGTCACCTCTCCATCGAAATAGTCGAAGAGGAGGGCGACCTTGTCGCATTCGACGAGAAAGGAAGCGTGCTGAAGAAACGTGACAACCATGCCTACACGATGAAAGAGAAGAAAGAAGGTGTCAAGCGCCTACATCCCCTCCAGCATCGTCAGCGCCGTCTCAAGCAGACCCAGCTCATTGTAATAGTCGAGAATCCCCAAATGAGGGCTCCGGAGCATCGTCCTGAGGAGCTCGTCCTTAAGTTCGCCAAGCGAACATCGAGCTTCCTCGACCGAGACAACGCACCCGGCCCCTTTCAGCTTCCTCTTGATCTCCCCGAAGGTGAGGATATTCGCTTCAAGGGTCTGTTTCACCTGATTCAGGGAGGGGCGCCGTTGGAAGGACTTCGGCTTCTTCGCAAGGAGCGCTTCCTGCTCGGCAGGGAGAAAGAGGCGTCTGATCAGGTCTTCCCGATCTTTTTTCATGTGCCCGACCGCATCCCGTTCACTGAGCGTGAACAGCTGCTCGCCGAGATAGAAGATCCCCAGCGCCAGAAGGGAAACGGGGACCCTTCGGTTCCGCCTCGTGACATACTCAAGCTCCTGATCAACCACCCCGCCCTGAGCCAGTGCTTTCGCAAGAAGCTCGAGGCTGTACCTGCTGTTGTCCAGGTACGCTTCGAAGAACTCGTCGGCGCTTCCCCATGCCAGAGTATGCAGATCGATCCTCAGGTTCTCCTCGCCGAACAGCACCGCCTCCCCGTGGGTTGCAAGAAGCAGCAAGGCCTCGGCGACCGCTTGAGGCAGGATCTTCGGCTTTCTGATCAGTTCGGTGTCGACGAGGAGGAGCGTCGGAGGCTGGGAGGGAATGAACGCCCCCGGCCAGATGAAGCGCCAGGGACTGGCGATCGCCGGTGAATCGAGAACCGTGGGAATCGCGGCGAAGGAGCGATTGAGCTTGTAAGAGACCCGCTTCCCCACCGAAAGGAGGCGGTCATCCCCGAAAAAGACGGGCACCACCGGTTTATCATCCAAAAGAGGAAATATCTTGTTGAACGCGGCTCGCTTGAACGTATGGCCGGTTGCCTCCACCCCCTCTTTTTGAAGGGAGCGGAGAATGGGGAGGGCGTAGTGGTGATGTTCATGCTCTTCGGCGATGATCATCGCCTGAGCGTGCCCGAAACACTCGATATATCCTTCGGCAAACTTCTGAAGGGCGTTTTTATTAATGATGATGACCTTTGTTTCCATAAGACATCGCCTCCTTCTTCATCAAGAGGTGCGTTTTTTCAAGAGCGTTCGCACTGCTCATCCGGGTGAGAATCTTCTTCATCAAGGCAAACAGCCCTCCTTGCGGGGTGTAGTCCGCTTCGATGAAGAAATTGATCCGCCCGGCGGCCATCAGGCGGTGGCAGAGGTCGACCTCGCCTTTGGCGTGAACGGCGATCGAGATACCCCCGGATTCCTTCACCAGCTTCATGCACGGTACGTCGGTGAGTCCGTCCCCGATGTAGATCATGTTGACAAAGGGAACCGGGCGCAGCTCCTGCGGTGTATAATCGTTGAGCGCATTGTCCTCCCACACATCAAGAATCCCTTTGTTGATTCGAAAGAGAAACTGCGTCTTTGCTGTATAGTTGATCGCCAGCTTCGGCCACTTGGCGACCCCGTTCACGTCGTAGTAGTACTCGCATGCGTAGATCTTTTTAAAGTGGCTGCCGATCGCCGAACCTTCGATGATCTCGGAAAGTCCGCTTGAGATGATGAAGTGCTCGATGTGGAGCCCCAGTTCCCTTCCAAGCTCGTTGACATGGTCGAACCACGCTTCGACCCCCGGGTAGAACTCCAGCGTCTTCCCCAACGAGACGAAGTCCCCCCGGCGAATCGGCTGGTCGTGCCGTTTCGCCTCATCCAGCATCAGCTTCATATAGGCGAGGACCGAGTCCATCCCCTCCTTCCGGGCAAGCTCGTTCGCCTTTCCCCAGAAGGCGGCGGCTTCCATCCCCAGATTGGGAATGAAGGAGTACTCCTGCATCGCCCTGGTCGTCAGCGTCTTGTCAAAATCATACATGATCGCAATCGTCGGCCGGTTGTCCATGTAAAAAGAGTATACCCGGGGAAGCTCACGGGGCAAGAGCAAACGGTTGTCAACTGCTTCCTTTGTATAACACGGCCATGCAGGATATGCTCCAAACTCCAGCAACCGCCGAGGTGGAGGAACTCACCCCATGAGTCCCGCTGCAGCCTCCGGCGATCGTCGGAATGGTCGTCAACACGCCGTACAACGTGGTGGGTTCTCAAGATTCAACCTGCAAACCCTGAGAAACTATATTTGAAGTATCCAATATGCCAGACACTGTCCGGCACATTGAGCCGGTCACAGTTTTGTGAGCTATTATCTATTTCCGACGATACTGATCCGAAGAGCGGTCTCTTACGTTGAACTCCTTGAGGTGGCGGCTTGTCATCTTTATCGCTTCCGCCGACGATCAACCTCGACGAGCCGGATGAGGGAATGGATTTGGACTATGTACCGAACCATGGCCGAAGTGGTAGGATACGCTATGCGATGAGCAACTCCCTCGGCTTCGGAGGCCACAACGGTGTGCTTGTCTTTACCACATACAAGGAGTGAATATAGTGAAACTGAGTCCTCAAGAGATATTGCCCCACCGCGATCCGTTCCTCTTCGTCGACGAAATCCTCGAAGCGGATGAGTCCCACACGGTGGCAAAGCGGGTCTTCACCCCCGATCATTTCTTCTTCAAAGGGCATTTCCCCGACTACCCGGTCGTCCCCGGAGTGCTCCTCATCGAGACGATGGCCCAAGCGGGCGGAGCGGGGCTGGGCCAAGCGGGAATCATTCCCCTGGGCTCCCTCTTCGTCCTCGCCACAATCGAAAAGGCGAAGTTCCGCTCGCAGGTAAGACCGGGGGACGAGGCGGTCATCACCGTCGAAAACGTCCGGATCTCTCAGATGGTTCTTCGCCAGAAGGGGACGATCACGGTCAACGGAACCGTCGCCGCCGAGGCGTCCTGGATGTGCATCCTCGTCA
>Ga0209718_1001512_pt1 | contig 26012 bp, 28 predicted proteins | sample AD_JPNAS1_MetaG_FD_184420 | JGI IMG/M metagenome (GOLD analysis project Ga0209718, IMG submission 184420) | Active sludge microbial communities of municipal wastewater-treating anaerobic digesters from Japan - AD_JPNAS1_MetaG (SPAdes) (version 2) | ecosystem: Engineered > Bioreactor > Anaerobic... | reverse complement strand
AGCCATACGCGTCCGCGGACGTATTCCACGACCTCGCCGATGACTTCGCCCAGGGGGTGAGCATCTGGCGAGAGGTACCGCAGCATTTCGCCCAGTACGTGCGTGAAGTCATCACCCCCATCGAGGGGCCGGAGGGCTCCGGCAGCTACGCGCTGGGCGAAATGTTTGTCAGGCGGCGCGGCGCGGTGTGCTGCGTGGTGGCCGTCGAGGGAGAGCGCTACTACGCCAAGTACTGCGACCTGCTGGAGTGGAGCGAGGAACTGCTCGCGCTGCGCGACGCGCTGGCGAGGATGGAGGGAGAGACGGAATGAAACAGATTGAACTGAAGCCTTGCCCGTTCTGCGGGGCCGAGCCCGTCGTGGGGCCGTACCCGATGGACTCAGCGATTATCAGATGCACGGCAATCGGATGCTCTGCCAATCCCTCCGTGGTTGGTGGTACGCGAGAAAGGGCCGCGCGGCTGTGGAACCAGCGGGCAGACAGTCGCCCGGCGTGGCGCGACCCGAAAACCGAACTGCCGGCGCCGCTCAACCGCGTGCTTCTGGTGATCGAGCGCGACACCGACGGACTCGTATGTTTCGCGATCGGGTCATGCGACGCAGCGTGGCGCATGAAGGACGACCGGCAATGGGCGCTGGCAAACGGACATTCGATGCGTGGTCGCGTGATCGGATGGATGCCGATGGATGAGGCGCTGGCAGCCCTTTACCGGCCAGCACAGGACAACGAACAGGAGTGAACGCCGTGGCCGCGCAACGCACCGAAACGCAGGAGCGCCTGCAGATAGCCGCCGAGCTGCTCGCGTACTGGGCGGCGTCGGCGGCCGCAAGGCAGCGCCTGCGGAGGTGGCGGCGCGAACGGCAGACACGGATGGAGGATGAACAGGATGAAATCGTTTGAGTGGCTTCACGGAAAGCTGGATTCGATTGGCGACTGGGTCGTGTTCGTGACCGTGACGATCCTTTTTGCGGTCGTTATTCTGATTCTGCTGATGACGCCGTTTTTCGACGACTGGGACGATGAACGAGGTAAGGGTGAATGACAACAACAGCGTCCGCTCGGCGGGCGCAACAACGAAGGAATGACAGACATGGCGAGAAAGAAAAAGACAGAGGCAGAGGAAGTGCGGGCACCGTGCAAGTTTGTGGACGCGGAAGGCCTGTGTACGAATCCGGATGACAACGGAGAGGGCAGAACGTGCTACGGCTGCTGCGGCTACACGCCGCGGACGGCGACGGCGACGGCGGAACACGGGCAGGATGCCCGTGACACGTACCGGAGCGACGGGCGGACGTTCATCGACGCGATGATGATCGACGCGCTTAAACCATCTGAGTACCAGACGCGCAAAGACATCGGCGACGTGAGCGAACTGGCGGAGTCGCTGAAGGCGGTCGGGATGCTGAATCCCGTCACCGTCCGAATGCTGAACAAAAACGCATTCGAGATCATCGCGGGACACCGGCGCGTTGAGGCGGCGAGGCTGGCCGGATGGACTACGGTCCCAGCGTTCGTCGTGGACTGCGACGGCAAAACTGCGGCAGAAATGTGCGTGACTGAGAACATGCAGCGCGCGGACCTCACGCCGCTTGAGGAAGCGGAGGGCGTCCGGATTCTGCTGGAGCGTCATACGCCGCAGGAAGTGGCCGACCGGCTCGGGCGGTCGCGGCAGTGGGTCGCGAGGCGGGCGAAGCTGCTCGACCTGATCGACGATGCGGTAAAGCAGTACGGCGATCCTGCCAGCCCGTTCAGCCGGGCGCCGGTGGAGGCGCTGGAGATGATCGCGGCGTTGCCGGAAGACGCGCAGGTGCAGACGGTCGGCGCGGTCACCGACAGGCACACGTATTGCAGGATCTCGCCGACGGTCAGCGCCGTCCGCTCATTCATCGAACAGCGGATCATGCGCGACCTCGACAAGTCGGATTTCGCAGACGGCGGGTGCGCGGCATGCACGGCGCGGACAGGCGCAGAGCCGGACCTGTTCGACAGCGCGGCGGAAAAGCTCGGCATGTGCTTGAACCCGCAATGCTTCGAGGGCAAGCGCAACAAGCACCTTTCCAAGGCTGTGAAAAAAGCACGGAAGGAAAATCCAAACGTTGTGGTTTTTTGCCGGGATTACAATCTCCAAAATCTTTTGGACGCACGGCCGGATTACATGATGCAGACGTGCAAAAAGAGCGACCCGAAGGCCGTGCAGGCCATCAGGATCGGCGACAACGGCAGTATCAAAAAGTGTTGGGTGATCGGCATAAAGGCCGATCAGGAAACGGACGCCGAAAAACCCGCCGTCCGCCAGCCGACGCCGGAGCAGAAGCGCCGCGCGAAGGTCGCGAAGGCGATGCGCGCGAAGCTGCAGGGGCTTGAGGATGCGACCGGCGACGACAACCCGTTCAACGCATTGAAACCGGTTGACATCCTGCGGATCATCGCAGTGACGGGGACAAGATACGGGAGCGGCTACCCGAATCCGAAAGCATGGGAAAAGAACGCCGGATCGAACTACCTCGACGCTCTGTGGGAGGACGTCCGCCCAGTGCTTGCGGAGCGCGTGAGTTTCGGCGCGATCGTAGATTGCGATCCGGCCTACGAGGAAGCGCTGGAGATCGGGCGGCGGCTGTGGAACATGAGCCCGGCGGCAGTGGATGAACTGGCGGAAACGGAGGGAAACAATGAGTAACGAAAACAACAACGAACTGAACCAGGCGCTGGCAGAGGCGCAGGCGGCGGTGTTCGCCGCCACGAAGGACGCGACAAACCCCCACTTCGGCAGCAAGTACGCGACGCTGGCCGAGGTGCTGAACACGGTGCGCGACCCGCTGGCGAAGAGCGGGTTCGCGTTGGTGCAGGATGCAGACACCGACCTGAATGATATGACGGTCGGCGTTGTGACCCGTCTGCTGCACAAGAGCGGCGGCGCAATCGAAAGCAAGCGGCTCTCATGTCCGCTACGTCCGGAGTACTCAAAGAACGGCACGGAGCTCAAGCCTAGCATCCAGCAGATCGGCGCAATGGTCACCTACCTGCGGCGCTACAGCCTGTGCAGCTTCCTATCCGTAGCCGTCGAGGATGACGACGGTAACTCAGCGAGTAGCGTGGGAACGAACGCGCCGTCGGCACAGCCGCAACCATCACCGAAGAGCAACAGAACGAGCGCGCACACTGGACAGCCGCTGGACACGCCGGAGGCGGTCGCGGCGCATCACGCGGCGGCGAAACAGGCGCAGCAGCCTCAGCCGACACAGCCCCAGCAACCGGATCAAGCGCAACGGATGGCGCGCGGTGTGAACAACCCGGATCTGGCCTCGGCGATGTTCGCCGCGAGCCTTACAGTCGAGGGGCTGGAGGGCTATTTGAGAGGCACGCTCGGCCAGCCGAGGATCACGAAACCTATGTTGATCGGCAACATGTCGATCAACACACTGGGAGCGCCCATCGTCGCGGCGATGCTGAAGCCGGACAACTGGCAGATGATCGTGGAGCGCATCCACGCGGACACTGAATACACCCCGTTCTAACCCAACCAACAACCAAAGGGCAATCAATCATGACACAGAACATGACACCAGACATGGATGAGATTCTCGATTACGACGGCGTGATCGAAAACGACGGCGAAGGTTTCGCCACGCTCCCTGACAATGACGAGGTGACATTCAAGATCACCGAGGTCGAGAAGGGGCGCAGCAAGGACGGTACGAAACCGCAGGTGCGCCTCCGCATGATGTGCGAAAGCGTGACCGGAAACGGGCGCACGTCGATCAACGACTACATCACGCTGACCAAGAAAAGCGAGTGGAAACTGTGCGAATTTTTCTTGGCTCTCGGGATGCGCCGCCACGGCGAGCGGCTGCGCATGAACTGGGACATCATCGGCTATACGGGGCGCGCGACGGTGAGCCTGGAGAAGTTCACGGGGCGCGACGGCGACGAGCGGTTCAACAACAAAATCAAGCGGTATCTGGAGCCACTTTCAAACGACCAGCAGGCGTTCGATGGCGTCGATCCAGCGTTCGCGTAACAACAGAGGAAAGGAAACGACACGATGCAAAACGGAGTAACCATCACATCGCTCGACATTGAAAATGTCAAGCGGGTCAAGGCAGTGAAATTGTCGCCGACCGAGACAGGGCTGACCCTGATCGGCGGCGACAATGGGCAGGGGAAGACGAGCGTGCTCGATGCGATCATGGGAGCGCTCGGCGGCGATACCTACAAGCAATCGGTGCATGACGGAGCGGAGCGCGGCACGGTGCAGGTGGAGCTGTCGAACGGCGTCAGCGTGAAGCGCGTCTACACGTCGGCGGGCGGGTCGCGCCTGGAGGTCACCGACTCGACGGGCAAGCGCGGCGGGCAGACGCTGCTGCAGGCGTTCGTCTCGCCGTTCGCCCTCGACATCACGACCTTCATGGACGCGACGGATAAGAAAAAGGCGGAGATCCTGCTGCAGGTGATCGGGGTGAACCCGCAGCCGTTCGAGGAACGGATCAAGACGCTGGAGAACGACCGGCTCCTGAAGGGGCGCGAACGAGACCGCGCCAAGGGACACGCGGAGAGCCTCCCCTACTGGGAGGATGCCGGAGACGAGAAGCTCGACGGCAACGCGATCAGTAGCCAGATGACCGAGGCGCTCAGCCACAACGCGCGCGTGAGGCAGGCGGCGACCGATGTTGACGCGGCGAAAGACCGTGTCAATCTGGCCGAGATCAGGGTGAAGGAAGCCGAAAAAGCGCTGGCCGATGCGAAGGAAAAGCACGAGGCGGCGAAGCGGGCGTACGCCGACTCGCAGGAAAAGGCGGCGTCGGCAGGACAGCCGGTGGACACGCAGGCGATCAGCGCGAAGCTCCAGCAGGTGACCGAGCACAACGAGCGCGTGAGCCAGAATCTTGCGCGCAAGGCCGCCCAGGACGCGCACGAGGCGCTGGCCGACGAGTACAGGGAGCTGACGCGGGAGATCGAGCAGACGCGCGAGGAACTGCGGGCGCTGCTCGAAGGCGCGCCGCTTCCCTACCCCGGCCTGAGCGTCGAGGGCGGTGTGCTTACATACAACGGTCGTCCGTGGTCGCAGTTGAGCGAGAGCGAGAAGCTGATCCTCGCGACGGCGATCAGCCGCGCGGTGCTGCCGGAGTGCGGCTTCGTGCTGATCGACGGCATGGAGCGCATGGACCGCAAGACACTCGCGACGTTCGCCGCGTGGCTCGGAACGCAGGGGCTGCAGGCGATCGGGACGCGCGTCGGCGACGACGGCGGCAACACGATCATCATCGAGGACGGCATGGTGGCCGGCGCTGCCGTGGAGGAAGAGCCTAACTTCGGGTGAGGCTAGACACCGCGCCGGTCAGCGAGGGCCGGCGCGGTTTTTCAACAGTGGAGGTAATGCAAAATGAGAGAATCAGTCATCCAGATGGCGCTTGAGAGAGTAGCCGCCGACATCGCCGCTCTCATCAGAGAGAATAGCGAAAGAATTGTCATAGACATCCAAGAACAGGAGAAGGTCAAGGCCGACGAAGACCCGTTCGCAGAGTTTGCGTTCAGCCTGTCGGTCGGTGCGAAAATCTCGCCGAAGAACAACGGCGCTGACGTAGACACGAACCTGTCATGGAACGTGAAACAGAAAAAGACATCGACCGGCTTTGTCTCCGACCATCCGGAGCTTCCTCTTGGCGACAGCGACACGAATGCGGGCGTGACCATTGAGAGCGGCGGCGACTCCGTGACCATCGACAGCGAAGGCGCGAAGCGGTTCCGTGAATTGGTGAAAGAAAAGTGTAAGAGAACACTGAAAAAACAAGCGGCGAAAACAAGGGGTGAACACGATGAAAATAGATTTGCTAAAAAACATCGTTAAGCGTCTGCTTTTTCCGCGCTTATATTGGGAATGCCGGGCAAAAGCGCTGCGGAATAACGACGGCTGGTTTGTCGGCCGCACGGCCATGTATTCGTATCTATTCGATGGCGGATACGTTCACTATGCCTATTCACCGATCAACTGCACACCTCAGGTGCGCGTTGGCTTTCGCGGATGTCCAGTATCTGCACTACGCAAAGCGGTGCGATTCGCGGAGCGGATGAATAGGCAGGAACGATGGGGACTTGGTGTTGTGACGCAAACAAATTGTCATACCTATTCGATAATCAAACGGAATGCGCAATGACAGAACTACAAAAGGCCGTGAAAAATCGATCCGTCGTTTTTTTCGTAATCACCAGACATTGGCTAAGCCTAATGCTGGCCGGTAAAAAAGACATCGAATATCGAGACGTAACGCCATACTGGACGGCACGGCTTACAAAGCGACCGATCACCCATGCTGTTTTTAGCCCAGGCTATACGAAGCTAGGAAGGATCGCCAGACTCGTCTGCGGAATCGATGTGGGCTCTTGTCCATATCCGGGATGGAAAGGTGAGTATTACAGAATTAGTTTGGGACCGATCATAAAGGACGGGGGGACGCGATGAACAAGACCAAAATCGAATGGTGCGACTATACGTGGAATCCCGTCGTCGGGTGCTCGGCGATCAGCGCGGGCTGCAGGAACTGCTACGCGAAAGAGATGGCGCTGCGGTTCGATTTCCCGTGGGGCTTCCCCGTTTTCATGCCGGACAGGCTGGGGCAGCCGGGCAGGGTTAAGACGCCGTCGCGCATCTTCGTATGCTCGATGTCCGACCTGTTCCACGAGAATCTGGACAACCGCGTCATCGCCAGGGTGTTCGATGTCATGCGCGAAAATCTCCGCCACACCTTCATGCTGCTGACCAAGCGTGCAGGCCGCATGCGGAGCTTTGTGCGCGGCTACGGGAGCGTCCTTCCCAACGTCTGGCTTGGGGTCACGGCGGAAAACCAGCATATAGCGGATCGCCGCATCCCGATCCTTATCGACACGCCCGCGGCCGTCCGCTTCGCCAGCGTCGAGCCGATGCTGGAGGCCATGCACCTGCCGTCGATCAGCGAGCTGGACTGGGTGATCGCGGGGCCGGAGACGGGGAGCAGGGCACGGCCGTGCAAGGACAGATGGATAAGCTGGCTGGCGGCGGACTGCGAGATTTTCGGGGTTCCGTTTTTCGACAAGCGCAAGCATGATTGGCTGCGCCGGGAGTGGCCGATTCAAAACAGGGACGACGAATGAGCACGATCACGCCGCGCCCCTACCAGATCGCCGCGCATGACGCGGTGTTCAACGAGTGGAAGGACAAGCGGTCCACGCTGCTGGAGATGGCCACCGGCACGGGAAAGACTATCGTGTTTGCCATGATCCTGCGGACGCTGGCCGTGCAGGGGAAGCGCGGCCTTGTGCTTGCGCACCGTGACGAGCTGATCCGTCAGGCTGTCGACAAGCTGAAGATGGCCGCCGGGCTGGAGTGCGCGGTGGAGAAGGCCGACGAACGCGGCGACGGCTCTATGTTCCCCGTCGTCGTCGGGAGCGTCCAGACGCTGATGCGGCGGAAGCGCCTCGAACGGTTTGACCGCGACGAGTTCGACGTGATCATCACCGACGAAGCGCACCACTCTCTGGCCCCGTCTTACCAGGGGATCTATGAGTACTTCGGACGCGCCAAGATGCTGGGCGTGACGGCGACGCCGGACCGTGGCGACAAGAAGAACCTCGGGCAGGTCTACGAGTCCCTGGCGTTTTCCTACGGGCTCCGGCAGGCGGTCGTGGACGGCAACCTTTCGCGCATCGAGGCGCAGACGGTGCCGCTGCGCGTTGATCTCGGGCGGGTGAAGGTGAAGGCCGGGGATTATGACGAGAACGCGCTGGGTGACGCGCTGGGGCCGTACCTTGAGGCGATCGCGGACGAGGTGTCGGCGCGGGCGCGCGACCGGAAGACGCTGGCGTTCCTGCCGCTCCGCGCGACCAGCCGGGCGTTCATGGGGATGCTGGGCGAGCGCGGGATCGACGCGCGGCATGTGGACGGCGAAAGCGAGGACCGCGCCGACGTGCTGGCGTGGCTCAAGTCGCCGGGCCCGAAGGTGTGTTGCAACGCGATGCTGCTGACCGAGGGGTTTGACGAACCGAGCGTCGATTGCATTGTGCCGCTGCGGCCGACGAAGAGCAGGGCGCTGTACACGCAGATCGTGGGGCGCGGCACGCGGCTCTATCCCGGCAAGGACAAGCTGCTGCTGCTCGATTTCCTGTGGCAGACGGAGCAGCACGACCTGTGCAGGCCGTGCCACCTCGTGGCCACGCGCGCGGAGACGGCCGCCGGCATGACCGAGATTCAGGAGCGCGAGGCGCAGGCGGGCACGGAGCAGATGGACCTGCTGGACCTCGAACAGATGGCCAACACCGAGGAACTGCGCAAGCGTCACGAGGCGCTGGCCGAGAAGCTGAAAGAGCAGGCGCGGAAAAAGGCGCGGCTCATCGATCCGGTGCTGCTGGGCGTGATGATCGGCGACGGCGACCTGACGGACTACCAGCCGACCATGCGGTGGGAGGCGCAGCCGCCGACCGAGGCGCAGATCAGGGCGCTTGAGCGGTTCGGGGTGGCGGCCTCGGCGGTGACGTGCAAGGGACACGCGAGCATGCTTATGGGCGTGATGATCGAGCGCAGCAGGATGAAGCTGGCGAGCGTCGGCAAGCTGAAGGTGCTGGCGCGTTACGGATTTGAGGATCTCGGGGTGATCTCCGAAAAAGAGGCAAACGGGCTTATGGACAGGATCAAGGCCGGCAACTGGCAGCAGCCGGAGAACTGGAGCTTTATATGAAAGTCGACGCACGAATGCTCATTGAAGAACTACAGAAAATGCACAGCAAGGCAATGGGCTGGATATTCATCCAGGAGCTACGGATAGGAACGGGATATGGCCCCGGCAAAGAGCAGCGTCTGGACGCATGGGCTATCAACGCGTGGACGTTGCGCTCAGGTAAGAACAGGACATCCAATATCAGAAGAGCGTTCGAGGTGAAGGTCAGCCGATCAGACGTACAGAACGAATTGAGAAATCCTGACAAACGGTGGCATGCCTACGCGGTGTCGCATGAGTTCTACTTCGTGGCGCCGGCCGGGCTTATCAGGCTGGCAGAATTGGACAAGGATGACGGACTGATCGAATGGACAGGGACTGATCTGAAGATCGCAAAACCGGCGAGAGTGAGGGAGTCTATGCCCCCGAGATGGTCATTTGTCGTGTCAATTGCGCGGCGTGTAAACGAGGTGACGAATGGATTGTGACCGAGGCACAAGAGTGCCTAAATTCATTGAGGACGCGGCGTTTGCCGGAGCGTCGGAAGGCAACCGCAACGACAGGGCGTTCTGGTTGGCGGCGCAATGCCGCGACGCGCGGATCGACAAAGGGGCGGCGCGGTCGCTGCTCGGGATTTTCGCGACGCGCTGCACGCCGCCGCTGTCGGAGCGCGAGGCGGCGACGGTGATGGAGAGCGCGTACAGGTCAATCCCGCGCGAACCGCCCAGCGGAAGGGGCAGGGTCCAGCGGCCGGACGCGGATGAGATCATCCCGTGGGACGGCGAGATCGGGCCGGCTAAGGGCGCGGCGCTGGAGGGCGAGGGGAATCCTGACTACGTGCTCGATGTCCCCCCGCCGTCGGGAGACCCGGCAGGTGATTTGCGGCGGTGGCTGGCCGCGCTGTTCCAGCCGGATGACAAGGTGAACTATGTCACGGCTTCGGCCAAGGGCGATGACGGCAGGCACTACCCGCGCACCACCGGCGTTACACGCACGCGCGCCGACATCGAGGCCGACCTCGACAGATACGAGAAGAAGGGATACACGGGCGAGGCGCTGCTGCGCTACGTGTTGGGCGACTGGGATGCGGAGGCCGGAGTCTGGGCGAGGATCAACCCGATGGACGGCAACGGCTGCGGGAACGCGAACGTGACGCGCCTAGACCATGTGCTGGTGGAGGGCGACGAGCAGAGCATCGAGCGGCAGATGGCGGTGATCTCTTCCCTGCGGCTCCCCTGCTCGGCCGTGGTGCATTCGGGCGGGAAGAGCGTCCACGCGGTGGTCAGGATCGGCGCGGGGACGGACCAGGCTTTGTACAAGTCGCGGATAGAGATGCTGTTCAAGAAGCTGGAAGCGGCGGGGTTCAAGCCTGACGTGAAGTGCCGGAACTCCAGCCGCCTGAGCCGTATGCCGGGGCCGGTGCGCGGCGGAAAACCCCAGTACCTCGTGTCGGGGCCCTGCGGGGCGGCGGACTGGGATGAGTGGATCTCCGAGCAGCAGGCGGGCGAGTTCTCGGCGCAGGTGAGGGCGCCGCGCGACCTGTTCGTTGCGCCGCAGCCGGACAACCTGGTCGGCGAACGGTTCCTGTGCCGACAGGGGTCGTGGCTGGTCGTGGCGCAGTCGGGCGTGGGCAAGTCGGTGTTCGCGATCCAGGCGGCGGTCAGCTTCGCGGTCGGCCGCGACGTGTTCGGCTTGCGCGTCGAGCGGCCGCTGCGCAACCTGATGATCCAGGCCGAGAACAACGAGGGGGATATGCACGAGGCGTTCTCCGGCATCTGTCACGGGCTGAACCTTGGACCGGGCGAGCTTGATGACTTGGACGCGAACTTCCGGACGGTCCACTGTTCGCGGTACACGGGCGCGGAGTTCGCGCGGTTTCTGGCTCATCTGTGCCGTACGCACAAGCCGGACATCGTGTGGATCGATCCGCTTCTCTCTTACATCGGCGGCGAGATTTCCAAGATGCAGGATTGCAGCCGGTTCTTGCAGAACCAGATTCAGCCGGTCATCGAGGATGCGGACTGCGGGCTGGTGGTGATCCACCACACCGGAAAGCCGCCGAAGTCGGATGAGAACAAGTACAAGGGGGCGGATCTGGCGTACCTCGGCATCGGATCATCGGTGCTGACGAACTGGGCGCGCGCGACATCCACCCTGCTGCGGGCGGAAGGCGAGAACAACCGGTTTACCCTCGAACACGCCAAGCGCGGCGACCGCTGCGGGTGCTCGCGGTCGGTGGACATCCGGCACGCGCCGGCGCCGGGCATCTGCTGGCTCCCGGCCGAACCGATGCCGACTGGGTTCCCCAAGAAGCCGGCCAAGCCGCGCAGGCCTAGCAAGTATGACGGGATCGGGCTGGAGAGCATGCCGCCGATGTCGGCCGTCTGGGATGACGAGGCGCGGACCTCTTCGGAGGCGGCGCGGGCGGTCGCGAAGCTGGCCAACGACGCCGGCATGGGGCTGACTTTGAAGCAGGCGTCCGTGTTGCTCCGGCAGCGCAGACTGCTTGATTTCTTGGAGTTCGACAAGAACACGAACACATGGAAAGGGGTGCTCTATGACCCGGATTTCAAGTGATTTTCCCAAACTGTTCATGAACAGTGTTCGAACAGTGTTCATGAACAGTTTTGAAAAGTGTTCAACGCGTACGTGCGCGCGCGCGTTGAACACACAAAAAACACTGTTCAACGCGCGCGCGGTACTCTCTACAAGAGAGAGTACTAGAGGAAGAACTCTGATATTCTTCCTCTGTACGGGATTCTTAAAGGGGGATGGGCGCTTGACCGGACGGCCAAACACGGAGGTGCGGACATGGCGATAAGACTCGATCAACTGCCTCCCCACCTGCGAGCCCAAGTCGAGCGCAAGCTGCGGGAAGAGGACACGCGCAGGAACGCGCCCAGAATCGGCCAGGACGCGCCGGAGCGCGGAACGGGCAAAGAGACGGGCGGAAGGGCGACAGGCGGCACGGTGGCGAAAAAACGGCGCAGGGAGCCGAATAAGACGGAAGCAGAGTACAACCGCCGTTTCCTGTCCGGCCGGGGGCGCTACGAGGCGGTCACGCTCAGATTGCCGGGAGGGAGCCGGTATACGCCGGACTGGGTGTCGGTGGAGGACGGGCGCATGACGCTCCACGAGGTGAAGGGGGCCTACCGCTTCCACAGCCAGGGACGCGCGCTGACAGCGTTTCGCGAGGCGGTCGCGGCGTTTCCCGAGTTCGGATTTGTCTGGGCCGTGCGCCGCGGCCCCGGCGACTGGGAGATTACGCGCCATGCCTGAGTGCCACAAATGCCCACACAACGGGACGGGATCGCCGGCATGCCTGACGTGCGCGGGACCGCCGGACACGAACCACCGGGGGCGCAGCCACATCTCCATCGATGCGGGTGATGATGCCCAGACGCTCGGGGAGGTGGCGGCATCGATGCAGCAGATGCAGGAAGCCGACCAGCACGACGGCCACAGGGAGCCAGCCGGAATCGACGCGGCGCGGCGCGTGCTGCATGAGTTCGTCACGCTCGCCGATGACGACGTGAGGCTTGTCTGCTCCCTGATGCGCGGGGAGAGCATGGCGGCGGTCGCAAAACGCGAGGGGCTGACACGGGCGGCGGTGTCGTGGCGCGTGAAGCGTCTTGTGGCCAAGCATCCGGTTTTTTCGTTCTTACGGCAGGGATAGCCCCTGTTGGGCGTCCACATTGTCCGGCAAAAAACGCGCGCGCGGTGCGTTTATGCGGGCTTTATGCGGACTAGTGCTTGACCTCGCGGCCATAGTCATGGCTATTCTCTCACAATTCGGCGAACTCACGCCCAATCCGACCAACCCGCGCACGATCTCGGCGGGCGCGATGCAGCGTTTGCAGGAATCGATCAGCCGTGATCCGGAGTTCATGCGGCTACGTCCTATCGTGATCGGAGCCGACGGCACGGTACTCGGCGGCAACCAGCGCCTGCAAGCCTGCATGAATCTCGGCATGGAGCGGCTGCCTGACGGCTGGGTGGTCAGAGCCGACGACATCACGCCGGAGCAGGCGCGTCGGTTCATCCCGATCGACAATGCTCCGGACGGCATGTCCGGCGAATGGGACGCCGAGGCGTTGGCGCGTGACCACTCGTTTGAGGAACTCGACGGGCTCGGGTTCGATCTTGCCGACCTGCGGGCGTTCGATGACATCGGCCAGATCATGCAGGATGAGGCTCCCGACATCGCCCCGGACGCGCCTGTTTCGCGTTGTGGCGCGTTGTATCAGCTCGGGGCGCACCGCTTGCTTTGCGGCGACGCGGCGCAGGCGGCGGACGTGGAGCGGCTGACTGGCGGAATCCAGATGGATATGTGCTTCACCGACCCGCCGTACAACGTGGCCTACGAGGGCGAGGCCGGCAAAATCGCCAACGACGACATGTCGCCGGAGGCGTTCGCCCGGTTGTTGCGCGAGTCGATGCGGCAGATCGTGAGAGCCACGGCGGGCGGGATCTACGTGTGCATGAGCACGAAAGAGATGCCTACCTTACGCGCGGTGTTTGTCGAGGTCGGCGGCTACTGGTCCAGCGACATCGTGTGGGTGAAGGACACGTTCACGCTCGGGCGCGGCGATTACCAGCAGCAGTTTGAGCCGATCTTGTACGGATGGCGATCTGGAACCAAGGACAAGTTCTTCACGAGCGACAGAAACGAGCCGAACGTGTGGGAGAATGTAATGGCCGTGCAGACCATCGAGCAGGACGGGCAGACGCTGATCCGGTTCATGGGTTTCGAGGTGGCCATTCCCGGACGCGTCGAGGGCACAATCAGGCGGCAGAAGGCAAAAACCGACATTTGGCGCTTCGACAAGCCCCGCAAGTCGCCGGAGCATCCGACCATGAAGCCAGTCGCGCTGGCTGCGCAGGCGATCAGGAACTCGTCTAAGCGCGGCGGCACGGTGCTCGACACGTTCGCGGGATCGGGCAGCACGATACTTGCATGCGAGCAGTTGAACCGGCGGTGTTTCGCAATGGAGATCGACCCGCGCTACTGCGACGTGATCAGGAAACGCTACTGCATGGCCACGACCGGCGCTTATGACGGCTGGGCAGAAGCGACACCGGAGGTGACAGCGTGACCGATAGGCCGACAGTCATATCGACCTTCGCGGGTTGCGGCGGTTCGGCGCTGGGCTACCGGATGGCCGGTTTCCGCGAACTACTGGCCGTGGAGTGGGATGCGAACGCCGTGGAAACGTTTCGGCTCAACTTCCCTGACGTGCCTGTGTTCCACGGCGATATTGCCGACCTGTCGGTGGATGAGTGTCTGCGTCTGGCTGGCATCGATCGCGGTGAACTGGACGCGTTCGATGGATCGCCGCCGTGCCAAGGCTTCTCGATTGCCGGAAAGCGGGAGGTCGGCGACCCTCGCAATGGCCTGTTCCGGCAGTACGTGCGGCTGCTCGACGGCCTGCAGCCCCGTGTGTTCGTGTTCGAGAACGTGCGCGGGTTGATTTCTAGGCGCATGCGCGGCATCTACGCCGACATCGTGAAGGCATTGCGGGAGTGCGGATACGAGACGGTCACAGAGGTCAAGGTGGCGAGCTATTACGGCGTCCCCCAGTCACGCGAGCGAGTGATCATCCTTGGCGTTCGTTCGGATCTCGGGATTGCGCCGTCACTGCCGAAGCCGCAGACGCTCCCCGTCACGGCCGGCGACGCGCTGGTCGGGATTCAGAACGATCCGGATGAGGTGCAAGCGCTGATCGCCGATGCGGCGGGACGCCCACACATGAACCTGTGGGATCGCATGGAGCCGGGGCAGTCAGGCGATGACATCACCGGAAAAAACCATTTCACGCTCGTCAAGTTGCACCCGGCGCGACCGGCTCCGACGTTGACCAAGTTCGAGGAAAACCTAGGCGCGTCCGGACTGATGCACTGGGCAGAAAAGCGCAAGCTGACCGTCGCCGAAGCCAAGCGGCTGTCGTCGTTTCCTGATTCTTTCCAGTTCGCAGGATCGCGATCCGACGCGATGGCGCGGATCGGCAACTGTGTGCCGCCGTTGCTCATGAAAGCGATCGCGGATCACATCAAACAGGAGATACTGCCGTGAAGTCTCCGACCAATGTGCCGAAACAGATGCGAGTCACCAACGAGCAGGTCGAGGCTGCGTTGCGGGCGACCGGCGGTTTTCTTGCGTTGGCTGCGCAGCGTCTCGGGTGCAGTTACAAGACCGTCTATCGGCGCATCAGAGCGTCGGCGCGGCTTCAGGAGGCGTTACAGGAGATCGCAGACAAGAGGCTCGATCTGGCCGAAGCTGCGTTGACGAAGGCGATCAACAATGGCGAATCGTGGGCAGTCTGTTTTTACCTAAAATGCAAAGGAAAGCATCGTGGTTACGTCGAGCGTACCGAGGTCACGGGGCGCGACGGCGGACCGATTGAGCATTTAGAAACTGAAAAACTGACTGACGAGGAGCTGGACAAGATCATCGATGGCGATTAGTAAGCGCAAGGCCAAGTTGGAGAAGGCCAGGAGACTCGCACGCGGCAGTCTGCTGGCTTTTTTGCGCTGGTGTTGGTGGATGCCACATCCGTTGGTTGTCGGCAGACACACCCGCGCGATCTGCGACCGGCTGACACGGGCGAGCGACGAGTGGCGGGATGGCAAAAGCACGTTCTTGCTGATCGCGGTTCCGTTCCGACACGGCAAGTCTGACATCGTGAGTCGGGCGTTTCCGGCGTGGTTTCTCGGGCGCAACGCCGACCGGCAGCCGGATGTGATTATGAGCGGGTACGGCATCAGCCTTGTGCGCGGATTCTCGAAGCGCGTGAAGCGGATCATGGAGGAACCGCGCTACCAGATGCTGTTTCCCGGCGTACACCCGGCGCGCGGATCAAACAAGGCCGAAGAGTGGCAAGTCGAGGATTCAGCAGGTACGGTGGTCGCGCAGGGGCTTGGCGGCTCCGTGACGGGCAAGGGCGCCCACCTGCTGGTGATCGACGATTACTGCAAGAACAGGGCGGAAGCGGTGTCGACGATCTTTAGAAACAAAACGTGGGACGCATTCAGGAACGACTTGATGACGCGATTGAACGCGCCTGCGTCCATCGTGATCGTTTGCGCGACGCCGTGGCATGTCGATGATCTTCGCGGCAGAATCAGGAAGGCGATGGAGGAAGACCCGAGCTTCCCGCGATTTGAAGAGTTGAACTTTCCGGCAACAAAGCCGGGCGAATGGGAGTATCTTTTCCCGGAGCGGTTCTCGCCGGAATGGTATGACGCGCAGCGGGCATCGTTGCGAAAACAGGCGGCCGCGTTGCTTGATTGCGAGCCGATAGTCGAGGGCGGTAACCGGTTCGCGACGGATCGGATCGTGATCCACCACGACATGAAGGGGTGGCCGAAGCTGCGGGAAGGGCGCGGATGGGACTTGGCGTCGTCGGCCAAAGAGCGGGACAAGGACGACCCGGACTGGACATGGGGCATTCGCGCCGGTGTGCGAACTACGCATCCGGGCGCGGGACTGGTTGTCCGCGAGCTGTGGATATCATCGATGACCGCATGCAGAGCCGAGGCGACCGAGCGCAACGAGCTGATACGCAGCACGGCGCTGGCCGACGGCCCCGGCGTGGCGCAGCACATCGAGGCGTTCGGCGCGTACAAAGACGCGTATACCCAGTTGCGCGACCTGTTGCGCGGCGTCTGCACGGTGCGCCCGTCGAGGCTGCCGGGAGACAAAGCGGCGAAGCTGGCCGATCTTGAGCCAGTGTTCGAGGCCGGCAACGTGCATGTGTACATGCCGGGGTGTGCGAGGTTTTTCGACGAATGGCGGTCGCAGTTCGCGGCGTTCCCCGACGGCGCCCACGACGACGCATGCGACGCAACGGCGGTGATTTTCCATGCGCTGGCGGGAACGGCTGGCTCGACGATGCTGATTTGACCGCACGGCCATTGCCATGAGCAACATCATCAGCACACGGGTACACCGCATCCTTGCGGCGCGACGCGAACAGATCGCGCGGAACATCGCAGCGTGGAGAGGCGGACAGCCGTACATCGATCTGCGGCTGTGGCGCGCGCCGAACGAGTCTGAACTGTCGTGGGCGGGCACGCGTTCAGAGGGCGGCAAGCAGGTGTTCGTGAGCGTCGGGCGGAAGCAACGCGCGGCGATGATCAACGACGCCGGCCGGGTGGTCTCCAAAATCACGCAGTATCTGTTCAAGACTCACGCGGACAGGACCGGCATCGACGATGCGTGGGGCAAGGACGTGACCGGGCGCGGGCAGAGCGTCGGCAGCTTCTGGGTGGATGTTTCGGAGTTACTGACCGCCGGGCAGTGGGTGTGGCTGCAGGTGGACCGGCTCGGGCAGATCAAGGACCCGATCACGGGGGAGATGCGGCAGCGCACACTGCTGGAGAAGCAGCGCGACAGCGACCAGGTGCGGTGGACGGCGTGGCCGAGCCTTTCAGTTCCGGACTGGTCGTTTGACTCGGCTGGCAGGCTGCGGTGGGTGATCACCGAGGGCGAGCAGTACGTGAACGACGACCCGAAGGTCGAGGCGGAAACGTACAAGCTGCGTACGCTGTGGGAGCGGACGGCGGGCGGGTACCGTGTGACGCAGTACCGTTCGGGCAAGGACGGCGAAAGCGTCCAGATCGGCGATACGGTGGCCGTCATCGGCGACGGTTTGCCATTCGTGCTGGTCGGGAAGCCAGATGAAGCCCCGTGGTGGTTCGATGACGTGGAATCGATACAGGCGCAACTGCTGAACCTCGACAGCCTGCATTACGAGAACCTGGTCCGCACCGTTTTTCCGCAGCTCGTGATCCCGACCGGCATGCTGGATTCATTGCAGTCCAAGCTGATCGAGCGCGTCGGTGCGCAGAACGGAGAAAAGATCGTCGAGCTGGTCAAGGAGATCGTCCGCGGGCTCGACGCGCCGATTGTCGAGTCAGCGGACGAGGCGGGAGTGACGCGGTTCATCATGCCCGCTGCGAGCGACCAGAAAACGATTCCGGACGAGCTTCAGCGCAAGCGGGCGCTGCTGTTCGATATGGTTGGCCTGTCGCTGTTCAACAAAGAGACGCGGCAGATTCAGACGGCGGAATCTAAGCAGTTTGACCAGCTTGACACTGAATCGACGCTGAAGCACCGCGCCATCATCATGCAGGCGGCAGAGGAACGTCTGGTGGAAATCACGCTGAAGGTTGACCCGACGTTCGCGAAGTACACTCCGGTATGGCCGACATCGTTTGACGTGGTGGACGTGGAGTCCGACAGCGCGGCGATCGCCATGATCGGCAACCTGCCGGACATCACGCTGAGCATGCGCAAGATCGTTCTGCTGGCAGCCCTCCGGATCATCTCCGAGCGCGGCGGGTACGATCAGGACCTCATCGAGAAGGCGCGCCAGGAGATCAAGGACATCGCGGAAGAGCCGCCCGTAGAAGCAGGCGGCGACGGCCTTGTTTTTTGACGCGCAGGCCATCATTACCCAATCGCTGGCTCCGCAGGGCGTGTCTACTGCGGTGAAACGACGCGGCGTATTCCGCGCGACAACGGAGACAGGTATCCATGAACATCAAGGACATTCTCGCCAAACTTGCCAAGGGAGAGGAGCTCACGGACGCTGAGAAAGCCTTCCTGAAAACGTACGATCCCGACAAGGAAAAGAACGATGCGGCGGCGGCCGCCCGGCGCAAGGCCGAAGAGGAAGCGGCAGCGCTGAAGGCGGAAAACGCCGAGCTGAAAAAGAAGGCCGACGAGGCGAAGAAGGCGGAGGACGAAGCGAAGAAATCGCAGATGACCGCCGACCAGAAACGCGACGCCGAGTTCGCCGAACTGAAGGCGAAGATCGAGAGTTTGGAGAAGGCCAAGACGGACGCCGAGCAGAAGGCGGCAGCCGTTCAGCGGTCGCAGACCATCCGCGACGCGGCGAAGGCCGCGGGCATCGCGCTCGCTCCGAAAACCGTATCCGAGACACTGTTCTACCAGATGCTGGAGGCGACACTCTCCGGAATCGACATCACCAACCAAGAGGCGCTCACGGCGGCGCTCGACAAGTTCAAGACCGAGAACCCCGGCATTATCACCGCCCCCGGCAACGGCAGCGGCGTGAATCCCGGCGACCCGGCGAACAGCGACAAGTCGGGCAAAAACCCGTGGGCGAAGGACACGTTCAATCTGAGCGAGCAGGTCACGCTGCTCGAAAAAGACCCGGACAAGGCGCGCGCGCTCGCGGCCGAGGCCGGCGTCAAACTTGAGTAAAGGAGCAAGTCGTTATGGCTGCAACAGTACTACAGGACATTGTATTCAACAACGCATTCGCGTTGTATTTCCACCGCGCCGTGACCGAGCTTTCGGCGCTGGTGCAATCCGGCATCGCGGCGGTCGATCCGCGCATCGCGGCGTTGTGCGCCGAGGCCGGATTCGGCGGCAAGACGGTAAACCTGCCGTTTTGGAATGCGCTCGACGGCGACGACGAAGTGACTCCGGACGGAGAGGATATCGGCGTCAGCCCGCTGACCGCCGGGCAGGACGTGGCGGTCATCCTGCGCCGCAGCAAGGCATGGGGCGTCACAGACCTGGCGGTCGAGATCGCCGGCGACGATCCCATGAAAACCCTCGCCGACAAACTCGCCAACTATTGGAACCGCCGCCGCCAGAAAGCGCTGTTCAGCCAGTTGACGGGTGTGTTCGCGAACAACGTCGCCGAAAACGACAGCGACCTGGTGCTCGACATCAGCGGCGAGACCGGAGATGACGCGCTGCTGTCGAAAGACACGCTGTTGTATGCGGCTCAACTGCTTGGCGACGCCAAGGGCGGTTTGACCGCCGTCGCTATGCACTCGATGTGCGAGACGGTTCTGAACACCGGCAACACCGGCAACCTGTTCAAGCCGGCCGATTCTCCGGCCACGCTGCCCACCTACAACGGCCGCAAGATCGTGATGGACGACGGGTGCCCGTACAACCCGACCACCAAAGTCGCCGACATTTACCTGTTCGGCGCAGGTGCTGTCGCGTTGAACCCTGTGCCGTCGCGAAGGCCGTTCGAGGTTGGACGCGCGCCGCTCTCAAGCACGGATCTGGTTGTTTCGCGGCAGGCGTGGATTTCGCACCTGCGCGGCATCAAATGGAATCCGGCTCAGGGGGTGCCTGCGGGCGCGACGCCCACTAACGCGGAGCTGGCCGATGGCGCCAACTGGTCGCGTGTGTACGACAAGAAGGAAATCCGCGTCGTCAAGCTGCGCTGCAAGCTCGCGGCGTCGTAATCCGCACGGGGCGGCGTCTGCCAATTCCGGACGCGCCCCGCTTTTCTCACTCCAACGGAGACGAATTGTATGAAAAAGATGTTCCTGATTCTGGCGTTTCTTGTGGCCGTCGCGGGCTACGTGAACACGGTGGTAGCAGCACCGGCGGCAAGCGACGTAGTATGCAACGACAAGCTGATCCCGACCAACAAGGTCGTGAGTTTCACGCTGTCGCAACGGTACACCTCGCGCCCGATCTGGCTGAACGTGGACGCGGCCTATCCCGACAACGGGACGGTGACCGTCCGCTGGTTGCACCACCGTGCCGACGGCACGGTGCAGACCAACACGGCCGGCGCGATCTCGCTCACGTCCGGAGCGGTGAGCACGAACCTCGCGTCGCTGTTCACGCAGTACTGCTACCCCGGCGAACCGGTGAGCGTGATTTTCAGCACGGCGACCAACGGCGCTTTGCAGGTGGTCGGCGAACTGTACGGATCTCGAAAATAGGAGGCTTCCATGGCTGAGAAGAAACCCAACGACACACTCTCACTCTACCGGTCGCACTGCCAGGCGGCGCGCAACCGGGCAGACGCGGCGCTTGCGAAAGCCGTTGCCGCCGTTCTGCCGAAGCAGCTCGCTGCCGACGGCGACAAGCCACCCATCCCCCCGCCCGGCGGGGATAAAACGAACCCTGATCCGGACGCGGAGAAATCCGCGCCGACGGGCAAGAAGCGCGGGTAACCAAATTAACCCCCCAATGAACGCGCCGCTCCGGCATGGGACCCCCCGTGACGGGGCGGCTTTTTTGTGAGGCACCATGATTTCTTTCGACAGAGCGCAAACCTACTTCGGAGCAGAGAACCACCACAAGGCGGCCGTGTGGTCGGCGTTCGGACAGGCGCACAGGACAGGCGCGATCGCGGCGGCGCGGCGCGTGTTGTCGCGCGGGCTCGGCCGCTCGATGGATGAAAACGAACCTGCCTACAAAGAGGGCGACAGGACGCGCGACGAGTACGCCGTGTACGAACAGGCGTTGTGGATGCTGGAGAACGGGCAGGTGGCCGACGCCGACGGAAACGACCCTGTGCCGGTCTTGACCGGACGCCCGGACACGGAAGACGTGCGCAGCACAAGCGCATCGGTGTACGCGCCCGAGGCATTGCGATGGCTAGGCATGACAGGCGGCGCGGTGATCAGGGGGTGAGACGTGACGAGCATCAGCGTTAGATTCACGCCCGGTCAGACGGTTGTTGTCTTGGCTCTGAATGTCCAGGGATTCATCGAAAACGTGCTGATCAGTCGCGGCAATGTAATCCGGTATGACGTGACCTATTGGTTCAACGGTAACCGCGAAACAAAATGCCTGACAGAGGAAGAGATCGATGCCGTCTAACCTCCCGACACCTCTCCGGAAGCTACGCGCGTACCAGACGCGCACGATGGCCGATCTCATGCGCGAACTGAAACGCGCCCGCAAAGAGGTACGTGCTGCGATCGCGCTGGCCGCGGCGAAGGCAAAGGCAGCATCGAGCGCGAAGGAACGCGAGGAACTGTACGCGGAGATCGAAGAGAAGTACAGGGAGCTGGCCGAAAACATTGATGCGCAGATCAGAAAACTGACCGGCATTGCGGCGAAGGCGGGACATGACACGGCGTTGGCGGACATTGCGGATCGCGCGAAAATAACAGCTTACGACCCGGAACGCGCCGAGCGTTATTTCCAGCTCGTCCACCCGTCTAACGCGCAAAATCTGGCAGCCGTGTTCACCGACCAGATGAGCAGGCGGACGGTCGAATCGTTACGGTTCGCCGTTGTTGATGCGTTCCGGCGCGGCGCGATCGAGGGCCTGTCCGCCAACGAGATGCAGCGGGCGATCCGCGACAAATGGGACGCGCTCGCCGGCAGCGAAGACCCGTTCCGGTTTGTTGATCGCGCGGGGCGCCGGTGGGAGGGCGCGCGATACCTGCAGATGGTGACGCGCACAACAGCGCAGCGCGTGGCCATCGAGAGCAGCATCGACACTTTTACGGCCAACGGCTACGAGTTGGCGCAGATCAGTCGAGGCGGCGACGGCGAATGCCCGATCTGCGCAGCGTGGGAAGGGCGTATCATCCAGATGGCCGGAAAATCGAAACGCTGGCCGACGTATGCCGAGGCGCGCGCGGCGGGCATGTTCCATCCCAACTGCGTCCATCGGCTGCTTCCCGTGGACAGCCTGGTGGACGCAGACGAGATCGAGCAGCAGGGGCGGATCACCAAGCCGACGGCCGACCAAATGGCAGACCCGGAGTTCATGCAGGCGCAGCACGACCAGATCGACGAGGCGCGATACATGGCCACAGGATTGACGGAAGAGGACGCCAGACGCGCCGTGACCGCCGACCGGCTGGAGAAGGCAATCAGAAGCGGGACATTTTCCGACGCAGCAGCAGAGGCAGCACGCATGCTTTCGCCGGAGCAGCTCGACATGATCAGAGAGCGCGGCATCCCGAAGTTTGAACAGGCGCGAAACAACGAGCAGCCGGGGACAAAATTTCAAGGCCGGCTTTTGACACCGCGCAACCCAAACGCCGACGACATTTTGCGGGTGCTCGGGCTGCCCAAGAGCGGGGGCGACACATCTCCGAAGCCGACACCGAAACCCCCTCCAAGCCTGAAACGCCTGGAGGGGAAGATCGGCGACTGGAAATCGTTGGGACTCGAAAAAGGGGAGTCCATGAAGGCCGACAACCGCGAGCCGCTCGTATCGGCAAAAGATGCCAGAGCGCGCATCGCCGCCGGTGAGAGTGTCGAGAATCCGATCGGGGAAACGTTGGCGTTTGACACCGTGACGCTCAAGCGCTTGCTGAAATCAGACAGGAAGCCAAGCGATGTCCAGAAACGTTTGGCCGAGATGGATCAAGCGAAGGCGACGGTGGCGGCTCCGCATGAAATCTGGAAAGACCCGAAGACGGGGCGCAAGAAGTACATCCGTTTCGTCAAGGGCAGCGGCGGCAACATAGTCGTCAATGTCGTGGATCACAAGGGCAGGCATATCTATAGCTGGCACACGAACGAGCGCAGCCTGAACCATTGGAGAAAAGGGACGCTGGTCTACGTCAGGTAAAAAAATGGCGGGCCCCCTTTCAAGGTCCCGCCTGAAGGTTAGACTCGCGCCCCCTTCCATGGACACGGGGGACTGTGCCGCCCCCCCCCAGCAACATCCGGTCGCAGCCTGGCACGGCTACCGGATCGCCCCTTACGGGTAGTCGGAGACTTTCCCGTAGCAGTGTTAAGATAGCATTTATCCGGCCTTTGTGTCAACCGCTGATTTTGACAAATTCCGCCCCGCGTTCCGCCCCCTTGATTTTGACGCGCCGGCCATAGTTGCACACTGTACACGCCGACACTCGCATGTCGTGTTGATTCCTTCACTAGCCTCCCCCGTCTGACCACAGGCGGGGGAGGTTTTTGTTTTACCGTATGGCCATAGCTATGGACGTGATCGTAACAGGGACAGAGGAACTGCTCGCCGCATTAGACAAGTTGCCTGCGACAGCCCGGGCTGCGGCCGTACGCGGAATCACGCGAGCCACTACGCTCGTGTGGCGCGAATCGGTGAAGAACGCGCCGAGATCGCCGACGGCGGCGCAGAAGGCCAGATTCACGCGCAAGACGCGCCGCGACACATCGGCAAGACGAAAGGCAACGGCGCACACACGCGCGAAACCGGGCGGTCTGGAACGCTCAATTTCGATGGACGTGAACGCATCCGCAATCGCGGGTGCGGTGTTCGTGGCTCGGAACGCGGAGGCCGGAAAGTACGCCAAGCGTATCCACGATGAAAAGGGGGCTTCGTGGCAGAACAGAGGCCCGGGAACAATCGCCAAGGGTCCGCGAGCAGACGAACTGTTCATCTCCCGTGCGCTTGAAGATAACCGCCCGAAGATCGACGCGATCATGGCGGAAGAAATGCGGAAGGTGGACCTATGATTGACCCGGCATCATTCGAGACGGCATGGACAGAGGCGGAGCGGCGCGCGTTCGAGGTGCTTATTGCAGCCGCAGGCGGCACTGAAAACCGCGACGCATTTCTCGGGCGCAACCCCGGCATCCTGAACGCCTGGCATTTTACGAGCCTCGACGTGACCAACATCGGCGAGAGCGTGCTGCTCGCCCGCGACCTCCCGTCCCTCGGCATCCCCTACTACGCCGAGTGCGCGTACCTGAACCGCGACCGCTGCCAGGAGTGGGCGATGCGCGTGATCGCCGGACTGCCGCTGGTGCAGGATGAAATGTCGAACATCGCCTTGTTCCGGATCAACGGGATCGGCGGGATCGACCATATCACCGTGGACGTGCCGAACGAGAAGCAGCCGGTTGACGTGTGGGGCCTGCGCTTGACGTTCGATCTCGTGTTCGCTACCGGCGGCAAGCAGAACGCCGTCACGGCCACGGCTTGACGGCGCGGCCATAGGAAAGGAGAAAACCTATGGCCACAACCCCAACTTTTTTCAGTCCCACCGACGCAATCGACATCAACACGCTGCTGGGGCTCAGCGGCGCGGCGCGATGGATCATCCAGACGGCGTCGCCGTCCACATCGCAAGACCGCGCATCCGGACTCAAGGCAGACGGCGACGAAGCGGCATACAAAGAGCACAACAAGCTGCAGAACGTCTCGCTGGCCTATAAATGCTTCGCGGTTTCCGGCAACCTCACGATTCCGTCGGTCGGCACGGTGACGGGCGGCTACCACATCGACTCGGTCGCACTGGCCTATTCGCCGACCGACTGGCCGACGCTGACCGTGACCGCCCACAAGCACGACGACGGCGCGACGCACGCCGCGGACTCATGCCGGACATACACGTCGGCGCTCACGTTCACGGCCGGTTTCGGAGTTCCGTCGAGCGTGAAGGAAGGCACGACATCGATATTCTCGCTGTCGGCCGCCGGGATAGGCATGCGGAGCCTGTCGTTCAATCTCGCCTGCACTCACGTCGATGAACTTGGGTCTTCCGGCAACTGGCTGGCCGGAGAAAACCACGACGGCGTGGAAACCATCGACGCCGAGTTCACCGGCGTCCCGAACGATACAGCAGACCTGACCATCGGCGCGGGATGGAGCCGCATGTCCGACGGGCAGACCGAGGGCAACACGGCGGTCAACGCGCGGACGCTGTCCATCACGCGCCACATCGCCGCCGACGCTGAAGAGCCCGAAGGCGGAAGCGGGGGAGCCTAAACATGCTCGCCAAGCCGGAACTACACCCGTTGGCGGCGCGGCATCTGGCCGAGCTGCGCGACCGCATCGGCGGCGACCCGACCATCGAAGAGGCGATGTGGATCGTGCAGCTCTGCGATCGCGTTCTCTGCCCGTTCGAGGGCGAGCGCTCCGACCTGTGCGGCTATCCGGTTCGTTGCGGCATCAGTTCGACATACATCTGGCCGATGACCGTGGGCGCGTCGGTGTGGTTCCAGGACTACGCCAGCGCCTGGTGGGGCAGGCGCGACAGCAAGCTGTATTTCGCGCTGGCGTACGCGCTGGCGAACGGGCGCGACAGAGAGGCGATGCGGGCGGTCGCGGCAGGCAGGCGCGAGGCAGAGGCGGCGATCACGGCATGGGCGAAAACGCTGACCTGCACCCGCGAGGAACTCGACGCGGCGATCGACGTTGTCCTGCCTCCGCGCCACCGCGACCCGAAGGAAGGCGACACCCCCGCCGACAGCCGACCCGCGAAGATCGACTGGGAGCGTATCGTCGGCGAGATCGAGGCGGCGACCGGCATCCCTGCTGACCACTGGCTGTGGGAAGTCTCCCGCGACGCGACGATCCGTGCGTGGGAGCGGAGCAAGGCCGTGCTGCTCGCGAGGTCCGGCAGGGGTTCCGGCGCCGGCATCCTCGATCCGCTAAACACTGCGCTCCAAGATCTGGCGCAGGCCAAGGCCGCGATCATCAAGGCGCATGAGGGAACCGGCAGTGAGCAATAAAGTCCTCGAATACATCATCCGCGCGATCGATAAGACACGCGGGGGAACCAGCTCGGCGCGGAAGAACGTCGAGGAAATGGCCGACGCCGGTGAGAAGGCATCGAGCAGGTGGGGCGACGCGATGGCCGGACTTG
>Ga0209718_1001508_pt1 | contig 26066 bp, 13 predicted proteins | sample AD_JPNAS1_MetaG_FD_184420 | JGI IMG/M metagenome (GOLD analysis project Ga0209718, IMG submission 184420) | Active sludge microbial communities of municipal wastewater-treating anaerobic digesters from Japan - AD_JPNAS1_MetaG (SPAdes) (version 2) | ecosystem: Engineered > Bioreactor > Anaerobic... | reverse complement strand
ATACTGCTGGACGTTAGTCGGCAGTCGCTCCGCGTCGCTCTTTGCGTTAACCTACTCGTCTCGCCAAGCCGCCAAGAAAGCCAGAATTAACGCAAGCGTCGCTGACGTCGCAAAAGCCCGCAAAAGAATCAGAAAATAGAAGCCCAAGGATAGGTGGACAGCCAGAAATACTGCTGGACGTTAGTCGGCAGTCGCTCCGCGTCGCTCTTTGCGTTAACCTACTCGTCTCGCCAAGCCGCCAAGAAAGCCAGAATTAACGCAAGCGTCGCTGACGTCGCAAAAGCCCGCAAAAGAGCCTAAACTGAATCATTCATCAACACGGGTGAAAACATCTTTACCCATTGAGGGTTGGCATGATGCCGCTGTTTTGAAGGCCACTGTTACCAGCCCCAGCGCGGCTGTTCGTCCTTTTGCGGCGCTTGCGTCTTTTGCGTTAATGTTTTCCGGTTTGCTGTCCCCGTGTCTGGTGAGTCATCGAAGACGGCACGCCTGCTGCCAACCCGCTTCAGGCCAAAGGGTTGACAATAGGCCAAAAGGCCTCGCCCAGAAAAAACGGAATATTCGCAAAATATGGCGAATAATGCCGAGAAAAACGGTTTATTAGAATTTGGTTAGTTCCTTGACACAGCAGGGGGAATAGATGATCTTCTATATATACAACTATGGCTCGAACTGTGCACAGAGGTTTTCAGGGAGGAACGCCGACGATGAAACGCCAGCGTCGTAGCCGGAGAATACCGAATGCTGCATGTGCGATACCGCGACTAGCCCGCCGGTATGCCCAAGCCATTCGCCAAGACTTGACTGATCAGGTGCGGTTGATCGCACTGTATGGTTCGCGTGCCCGTGGCGATGCCCATGCCGGTTCCGACTATGATTTTCTGGTGGTGTTGAGTTCGCCCACGCAGAAAGAACGCGAAACCGTGACGGCTGCGGGCGCGAAACTATTGGCGGAAACCGATCAACTCTGCACCGCGCTGGTCTACAGTCCGGAGCAATGGGAGCGCGTACAGCAGTCGCCGTTGGGCTGGAATATTCTGCGGGAAGGGGTGGAGTTGTGACCCGCGTCGCATCCAGAACTGTGTTGCGCCAAATGCTGGCTAAGGCAAGGAGAAAGTTGGCGGCGGCCAGACGCGAACTGAAAGCCAGATATTTCGAGGAGGCAACCACCCACGCCTACTATGCAGCTTTTCATGCCGTAACAGCGATTTTGGCGACTCAGGGACTGGCCTTTTCATCGCACGCTCAAACAATTGGGGCGTTTAACGCCCGTTTTGTCCGGGCGGGTTTGTTTGACAAAGAGTTTGCCAAAATTCTGCATCGCTTATTTGGAAACCGCCAACTCGCTGACTATGACTGGATGTTTGCCGGCGATGCGAAGTCAGCAAGAGAAGACGTCCAAGATGCGGCCGCTCTGGTTGCACGATGCCATGGCTTTATCCGGCAGTTTGGAGTGGAACAAAAGACGGTTGCCGCTTTGCGGAGCACAAAATCCGCCCCGTCAAAGGTGATTTCTGCCAAGAAAAAGTCGAAGGAAGGGCGGCCATGAACTGGGACGCACCAACCGCGGTTTACGCGAGTCAACGCGAAAAAGTTCCGGCCTCGGCGAGGCCGGCTACAGCGTGCGGAATGGCTTTGACTGTAGGCGGGGGCGGTGACCCCGCGAGCGAAAAGCGGATGAAAGTTCAGACCAAAGCGGGAGGGCAGCGATGAATCGAGCCCTGCAAACGACAAATCTCACGGATAGGCCTGAATCCCGACGCACCTTGGGTTCCGTCCAACTGGACGCCCGGTTGATTGCGCCGATTGTAGCCGCGATTACGGCGCACAAGCCGGTGCGCCGGATTTGGCTGTATGGCTCACGCGCGGCGGGGGTGGCGCGCGCCGCGTCCGATGTGGATCTCGCCATTGAGGCCGACAACTGGTCCGATTCGGACACGAATTTGGCGCACGACCGGCTGGAGTCGGAGGTCCCGACCGCGCTGAAGTTCGATTTGGTGAATGTGAATGCGGTGACCAAACCCCGTTTTCGTGAATCCATCCAACGCCACGGGAAGGTGATTTATGAAGCCTGACCGGGTCAACGAATTGCTCACGGATTACCGCGCGGCGCTGGCAGTGGCCATATCCTACCCAAGGCTGGCAGCCGATTTAACGCAAGTGGCGCAAACGGCGCAAATGAAACGCAATCGGGAACAACCGCAAGCCGGAGAACCGGGACTCTCGCCAAGACGCGAAGAGCGCCAAGGACACTACGCACCTCTCGGTTCTATCAATCCCGACTGGGCCATGCAGAAAATTTATAGGGCTGACCGTTTATGGGAAAAGACACCGGCCTCAGCGAGGCCGGCTACAGGGGGCGGAATGGGTTGGACTGTAGGCGGGGGCGGTGACCCCGCGTGGCTTGCAGGATTTAGCGCCTTGAATAAAGCGGAGAAAACAGCGGTGGCGCCATGAAGGTGTTAAACGAAAACATCCCGCCGGCTTTGCGGCATCCGTCAACAGGATTGGCGCACTGCCTGCGTGCGTTGGGGCAAGCGCGGCCTGTACAGCGTGTTGTGTTGTTCGGTCCCTATGCCCGCGGTGAACAGCGACCGGACAGCGACGTGGATTTGTGCATTGTGGCCGAAGGGGCCGAGGACCAATTGGCTGCCGCCCGCGACTTCCGCCGCGCCCTGCGAAACGTCAGACCCAAGCCGGCGTTCACGCTGATTCCCATCACCCCGGCGCGCTTTGAGGAGAAAAAGGCTGCCGGAGATTATTTTTTCAAAACCATCCAGGAAGAGGGCATTTGTGTTGCCGAGAAAGTAGCGCTGGGAGAGCGGAGACGCCCGGCCCTCTCGCCAAGACGCAAAGAACGCCAAGGGGTAGCGCCATGATTTTGCGGCAGGTCCAGCAGTACGTGGATCATCTGGTGGAGCAGTTCCGTCCGGAGCGGGTCATCCTGTTTGGCTCCATGGCGGAAGGCCGGGCCACGGCGGACAGCGACGTGGATCTGATGGTCGTGATGGCGGGAACGCAAAACACCACCGATAGCGCGTTGGAAATTCGGCGACGAATTCCGCGATCGTTTCCGCTGGATTTGGTTGTCAAAACTCCGGGTGAAGTGCGGCGCGGCATGCAAGGTCGCGATGGCTTCATCTGTTCGGTGTTGGAGCGGGGAAAGGTGCTGTATGAAAAGCGCCGTTAAAGCTTGGTTATGCAAGGCTGAAGCTGACGCGATTTCCGCGCGCCGGGAATTCCGCGCGCGGAAGCGCCCAAACTTTGACAGTGCCTGCTTCCATGCCCAGCAGTGCGTCGAGAAGACCATCAAGGCTATTCTGGAATCAGCCAACTGCCCGATCCGCAAGGTCCATGATCTCGTGGTGTTGTTGACACAATGTCCGACCGGAGCGGCACGGACAGAATTGCTGCGCGATGATTTGGAATTGCTGTCGCAGTATGCCGTCACTTTCCGCTACCCTGGGGCTGACGCAACAAGGGAACAAGCGAAACTGGCGATCAGCGCAATGGATCGTTGTCGAGAGCAGTTGTTGCCGCTTTTATCCAGTTCGCGCGGTGCAAGGGGGAAGAAGAAATGAAACCGTATTCCTTTTGTAGGACCGACCGTTTATGGGAAAACGCCCCGGCCTCAGCGAGGCCGGCTACAGGATGCGGAATGGGTTGGACTGTAGGCGGGGGCGGTGACCCCGCGGGCTCGGGGGTTTTTGGATCTGGAACAGCCCCGGCCTCAGCGAGGCCGGCTACAGGAACAGCCCCGGCCTCAACGAGGCCGGCTACAGGGGGCGGCATGGGTTGGACTGTAGGCGGGGGCGGTGACCCCGCTGTTGCGCGGATTTTGGGATCTGGAACAGCCCCGGCCTCAACGAGGCCGGCTACAGGAACAGCCCCGGCCTCAGCGAGGCCGGCTACAGGGGGCGGTGACCCCGCGGGCAAAACAAATCGAGCAGATGGAAGAATTTATCAATTTAGGACTACCCCTTTGGAGTGAGACCATGAGAACACGACACACCTCCGGGACATTGCGGCCTTTTTGGATGAGGGCTGCGGCTTGGCTGTTGACGGGCGGGCGGTGCGCCGCGCCTGAGCGCGGTCAGTCCGGACAGGCCACCCGCGACAAGCGGGGCGGGAGGGGTGTGGAGTCGCGTCGTGGCACGCGGGGCAGACTGGCGCAGTGGGGTTTGGCGGCAATGATCCTCGCGACGGGCTTGATGCCTCGCCAGACCGAGGCGGCGTATGAAGGCTCCGGAACCTTCAAGCTTATTACGAATACGAACGATATCACCTCTGGCGGGTATTATGTTTTTGTGGGTGCGCCTTCATGGGCATCGACGGCAATGGGAACCGGGCGGATGACCGCGGCATCAACCGCCGCGCTATCCACCTATGCGGTGTCCTATGCCAGCGGTAACATAGTGAACCCCGCTGCAGGAATCGTCTGGAGGATTGATGCTACATCATCTTCTTGGTCCATCTATAGCGAGGCAGCCAGCTTCTACGTTGGGCAACCCAACGCCAACGGTGTGCGCACCTCCACGTCCGTGGCTGGAGATGATTATCGGTGGTCATTTGCCAGCACAGCCTCCAGCGCCTTTGATATCCGAAACGTCGCGACGGCCGCGCGCATGTTGCGCTACAATTCGGGTTCGCCTCGGTTCGCCTGCTATTCTACCGGGCAAAACCCCATTCGCCTGTACAAGATGCAGGCGGCCACACCTTCGATCACGCTTTCGGGTTCGACGACGGCGTTCAGCACGCCGGTTGGGACGCCGTCGGCGGCGCAGTCGTTGACGGTGTCGGGGAGCGATTTGTCCGGCGACATTACCGTGAGTGCGCCGACGGGGTTTCAAGTGTCCAAGTCGGAGAGCTCCGGTTATGCCGATTCGATTACGTTTACGCCATCTGGTGGTACCGTGTCCAGCAGCACGGTTTATGTGCGTTTGACGGGAACTTCGGCGGGATCATATTCCGGGAATGTGACGGCCAGCAGTACGGGGGCAGACAATAAAACAGTTGCGGTTTCTGGTACGACCGCTTCGATCACGCTTTCGGGTTCGCCATCGGCGTTCAGCACGACGGTTGGGACGCCGTCGGCGGCGCAGTCGTTGACGGTGTCGGGGAGCGGTTTGACCGCCAATCTTACGGTCACTGCACCCTCGGGATTTGAGGTGTCCAAGACATCGGGCTCCGGTTATGCCAGTTCGATTTCGTTTACGCCTTCTGGCGGTTCCGTTGCCAGCAGCACAGTGTATGTGCGTTTGACGGGAGCTTCGGCGGGGTCATTTTCCGGGGATGTGACGGCCAGCAGCTCGCCAGCAGCCAACAAGACGGTTGCAGTTTCCGGCACGACTTCCGCGGCGGGGTGTGGGGACTATCACCACGCATTGTATAACCGGGGGACGCCGGTTTATACGTATTATTTGGGGGATAAGTTGCAGTACCAGTTTGAATTTGCATTGAATCAAGATACGACCGGCTACACAGTGGAATACGGTCTTGGGCGGAACACGACGGGTACGGGCTGGACTTGGCGTGATGCAGTCTGGTCGCGCCTGGATGGTGATGGGAATGTCAACCGCGTCTGGATATCCAAGCAGAATGAGCAGCAGTTTACGGACACGGGCAACTGGTATTACGCGGGGCGGTTCACATCTGGTGGTTGCACCTGGTATGCGGATGGGGATTGGGAGCAGACAACCGGTGGCGGATTTACGGCGAGCAGCTATTTCACGGTCAATGCGCTGAACAACCCGAGCGGGCAATCGGCGACGCTCCAGTTCGGGGAGCCCGACGAGTCAGATTGATTTGTCGTGGAGCAAGAACGCGCAGGGGCACAATGTGATGGTGGTGCGCAAGCCGGCGGCATCATCGTGGACGGAGCCGACGCAGGGCACGAGTTACGCAGTGAACGCGAGCTTGGGGGCGGGCACGGTGGTGTATAACGGGTCGGGGACGGCGATGAACAACACGGGGCTGACGGCGGACACGACGTATGACTACAAGTTTTACAGCGTGAACAACAATTATTATTCGGCGGGGGTGACGGCGCAGGCGAGCACGATGGCGGCGGAGCCAGCGAGCAGCCCGACCTCGCTGTCGTTCAGCGCGATTGGCACGTCCGGCCTGACCATCAACTGGGATGGGGTGAGCACAAAGGTGTTGGTGGTGGTGCGGGCGGGGAGCGACGTTTCGGCCGATCCGGTGGATGGCACTACGTACACGGCGAACGCGAACTATGGCGGCGGCGGGTCGGCGCTGGGGAACGGCAAGGTGGTGTACGAGGGGACCGGCACGAGCGTGGAGCTGTCGGGGTTGAGCGCGGGGACGGTTTATTATGTGCGGATTTACAACTTCAACGGCGGGGATGGCGCGGAGAATTACCGGACGACCAGCCCGCTGGCCGGCAGCAAAATTACCTGTCCGGCGGCACCGACGGTGCAGGCAGCTTCGGCGGTGGGGTCTGATCGCTTTACCGCCAACTGGTCGGCGGTGACCGGGGCAAGCAGTTACCGGCTGGATGTCAGCACGAGCCCGACGTTCACGGGCGGGCCGGTCAATCTGATGACAAATCCGGGGTTTGAGACAGGGGACTCTACCGGGTGGGATACAGTAGAAACACAACTTAATGTTTCATCGTCGGATGCCAACTCTGGCACTTATTCGTTGTATGCCGCCCCAACGGCCACCCGCAAACTGATGCAAAAAGTGAGTATAACCGGCGATGGCACGACACAGTACGAGATCAGCTACTGGTACAAGGGAACAGGCAATGTTAGAATCTGGGCTTCGTGGTCCAGCGGTGGGGTTGTGACAGGGGATAACTTGCAGCCTGGTAGCTATAATGGCGACGCTGCAACTTGGACCAAGATGACTTATACGGTGACGCCTCAGAGTGGAAACAATGTGTTGGATTTTGAGGTTCGTTTTTATAACGGAGCCAAGATTTATGTGGACGATTTCTTTGTCGGTGTGAGTGGGGGCGGCGGGGCGGCGTTTGTGTCGGGGTATGAGGATTTGACGGTTTCGGGGACGAGCCAAATCGTGACGGGATTGGAGCAGGACACGAAGTATTACTACCGGGTGCGGGCGGTGAACGATTCGTGCGTGAGCGAGTACTCGGGCACGCAGGATGTGACGACAATGACGGCCACGCCGGACATTGCGTTGGGGAACAACGGCACTCAGGTGGCGGCGGCGGAGGTGGGCGCGGGCACGACGGCCCATGTGCTGCATAAATCGCAGTTGGCAGTGACGACGGCGAAGGCGGTGCTGACGGGCGTCAGCTTCACCTCGGCGGGGACCTATGCCGCGACCGACATTAGCAACTTCAAGGTCTGGTATTCGGCGGACAACACGTTGGATACGGGCAGTGATACGCCGCTGGGGACGATCTCGACAAGCCTGGGGACGGGGTCGCATTCGCTATCCTCGTTGAGCCAGACGATCAACGCGGGAAACACGGGTTATATCTTTATTACGGCGGATATTGCGGCCTCGCCGACGGGCGGGAAGACGATCAGCGTCAGCGCGTTGACGACGGGTGATTTTACCTTCGCCGCGGGCAACAAGAGCGGCTCGACCAGTGCCGGCGGGGCGCAGACGATTGTGGTGTTGCCGTCGTTGAGCTCACCAACAGCGTCGGATATTGGCCCGACGGCCGCGACGCTGGGGGCGAATGTGACAAGTTTGGGCGGGGCATCAGCGCTGACAGCGCGCGGGACGGTTTACAACACCACGGGTTCGCCGGTGACCCAGAACGGAGCCGCGGCCACTGGCACGGGCACGGGTGCCTTCTCACATGAACGCACCGGCTTGAGCCAAGGCACGAAGTACTACTACCGCGGATACGCGGAGAACGCGGCGGGGACAGCCTATTCAGCGGACGGCAGTTTTTACACGGAACCGGGGCAGGCGAGCAGCGTGGTAATTGACTCGCTGAGCGCGACGGGAATGAAGGTTACGTGGACGGCGGGGGTGAACAGCGATGGCGCAATTGTGGTGATGCGGGCGGGGAATTCAACGGTGACGGACCCGACCGACGGGACGCTGCACAGTGCCAATGCAGCGTTTGGGAGCGGCGATAATCTGGGCAGCGACAGCTATGTAGTGTATCGCGGCAGCGGTACCTCGGTGGACGTGACGGGGTTGACGCCGGGCACGACCTATTATGTGGAGGTGTTTGCCTACAAGGGGACGGTGGCGGACAGCGGCAACGACAAGGGGATCAATTACCGGCAGGCGAGCCCGGCCACGGGCAACAGCCTGACCTGCCCGGCGGCGCCGACGATTGCGGCGGCCAGCAGCGTCGCCGATACGTCGTTCTACGCGAACTGGAGTTCGGTGACCAGCGCGACGAACTACTATTTGGACGTGTGGACTGAGGATGGGGGTGGGGCACCAACCACCCATATTTCAGAAAACATCCAGAATTGGACATCTGAAACCAGCTATGGAAATTATCAGGAAGTCATATCTGCTGGCACAGTGAACATGACCGACTGTATAGTGGCGCCTACTGCGGGTGCAACCTCGCCAGCAACTGTAGGTTCTGTTCAGATAAAAGCAACAACTGGCATTCTTGAACTTCCTGCGGTCAATTCGGTGGGCACAGTTATTATTAATATTCGATCGGGTGGCACCAGCCGCACAATTGATCTGGAAAAGAAGGTGGGGAGCGGTTCTTGGACAAAGGTTGGCACGATCTCCATAGCTACGGCAACGACTATTGGTTATACGAATGATGTCAATGACACGAGTGCAAACATTGCCTTGCGCTTGGTTAACGCCTCCCATGCGCTATACATCCACGACATTGTCGTCTACTCAACGGGCGGTGGCATTACCTATGTGACGGGGTATAACAACAAGCTGGTGGGGAATGTGACGACGTACCAGGTGACGGGGCTTGATGTGGACACGGAGTACTTCTATCGAGTGCGGGCGCAGAATGCGGTTTGCACGAGCACGGATTCGGCGACGACGAATGTGACAACGGCGGCGGCGACGCCGACGGTGGCGCTGGCGGACAACGGGACGCAGGTGGCGACGGCGAATGTGGCAGCGGGCACGACAGCCCACGTGCTGCACAAGTTCAAGCTGACCGTCGGCGTGGCGCAAACCACGTTGACGGCTTTGCAGATCACGACGGCGGGCCATGATGCCGACGACCTGACGAACCTGAAGCTGTGGTATTCCGCCGACGATTCATTTGAGAGTGGCAGCGATACGACCATTGGCACCATCAACAGCCCCGGCGCATTCGGCACCAAGACCTTCAGCAGCATGACGAAGGATTTGGCCATTGGCACACACTACTTTTTCATTACGGCGGATATTGCCGGTACGGCCACGGCAGGCAACACCGCCAGTGTGGGGGCGATTGCGAACACGGCGGTGACGGTATCGGCGGGCACGAAGTCCGGGGGGCCGACGACGGCGGGTGGGGCGCAGACGATCACGTCGGCGGTGACGATCAGCAATACCGGCACCCCGGCGGCGGGCAATGTGGCGGCGGGCACGGCCAATGTGGTGCTGTTTGGGTTCCAGATTTCGCCGGCGACGGGCAGCATTGATTTTACCGGGCTGAAACTGACCACGGCGGGCAGTGCCACCGCGAGCGATTTGAGCAACTTCCGGGTGGTGTATGACGCGGACAACAGCGGTACGTACAACGGCGGCGACAGCGTGGTATCCGGCGCGGGGGTGGCGTTGGCCAATCCGATCAATTTCACGATCAGCAGCCAGACAGGCATCAGTGCCGCGCGGCGCTATTTGGTGATTGCCGACGTGGCGAGTTCGCCGACGGCCGGGCGGACATTCACCGGTTCGATTGCCAGCGCCGGAGATGTGACGACGACGGGCACGGAGAGCGGCACGGCGGCGGGCAACGCGCAGACAATTGTGACGGTGCCGACGGTGACGACGCCGACGGTGACGGATATTGGCCAGACGGCGGCAACGCTGGGGGCGAACGTAACGGCCAACGGCGGGTTGACGCTGACGGCCCGCGGGACGGTGTGGGGGACGAGCGCGAATCCGACGGGCAACGCTGCTGCCGAAGGTGGCACGGCGACGGGCGTGTTCTCGCACAACCGCAGCGGATTGAGCCAGGGCACGAAGTATTACTACCGCGGTTATGCGGTGAACTCCGTGGGGACGGCCTATTCGGCGGACGGCAGTTTTTATACGGAGCCGGGGCAGGCAAGCAGCGTGCAGTTTGCGAATGTGGCGCACAACGCCATGCGGATTAGTTGGACGGCGGGGGGGAGCAGCGACGGAGCGATCGTGGTGATGCGGGCGTCGAGCGCGGTGGTGAACGATCCGACAGACGGCACGCTGCACACCGCGGATGCGGCATTCGGGAGCGGCGCGAACCTGGGCAACAACAGCTTTGTGGTATACCGCGGCAGCGGCACGCAGGTGGATGTGACGGGGTTGAGCGCGGGGACGACCTATCATGTGGCGGTGTACGCGTACAAGGGGACGGTGGCGGACAGCGGCAACGACAAGGGGATCAATTACCGACAGACGAGTCCGGCCACTGGCAGTCGCAGCACCATGGCGGCGGAGCCGACCACGCACGCGAGCAGTTTGAGTTTCAGCAATGTCGGGGCCTATGACATGAAGGTCGGTTGGACCGTCGGCAATGGCGCGGGGCGGATTGTGGTGGTGCGGCAGGGCAGCGCGGTAAGCTGGACGCCGACCGATGGCACGGCGCCGACGGGGGTGAGCGCGGACTTCTCCGCGGCGGCGGACCAGGGCAGCGGCAACAAGATTTGCTATAGCGGCACGGGCAACAACTTCACGTTGAGCGGGCTGGACCCGGAAACGACCTATTATGTGAAGATTTTTGAATATAACGGGAGCAGCACCGAGATCAATTACTACACGGGCGGCACACCGTTGGCGGGGAGCCAGGCGACCACGGCGGCGGCGTGCGTGCCGGCCGAGGTGAATATCTTGCAGCGGGCGGCCTATTACACGACATGGGAATCCGGCGGCGGCATCTTCAACAACGGGAGCAACACCAACGAACTGGGCCAATGGGCGAACACCGGCGACAAGCAATCGGTGGCGTGGCGCAAGTTCAAGACCAACGGCAACGGGACAGGGGACGACCGCGAGTTGCAGCCGGGCGACCGGTTCCGGATCAGTGTGTGGGGCTACTCGCCCGCCGGCATTTTGGGGGTGTCCCTCAACGATGGCGCAGCGACGGGTTCCTGGGCCAACCGGCATAGCAACACCCGCGGTTATATCCAGTGCGGGAACGGCTCCGGCGATCTATATGTGACGGATGCGAACGGATCCTTAAGCTGGTCCGGCATTCGTCCGTGGGACACCACGTTGACGATGGAGTTTCATATTCTGTCTTCGAAGGAATTTACCGCGAATATTGTGGGGCAGACGCCCAAGTATGATTTGAGCATGTTGAACAGCCCGGGGGACACTGACCGGGTGGACGGCTACTCGATCTACTACAACGACGGCGGTTCGGACGTGTACTGGAAGCCGGAAACCGCGGTGACGAATTTGGGATACGTGGAGTTCGGGGCGGACGGTGGCACGCGGACGATTTACGGCAAGATCACGGACGGCACGGATCCGCATTGTCCCGAAGTGACGAGCCCGAACTACTTGAAGAAGTCGGGGTCGGGCACGATTACGCTGAACAACGCGAACAGCACGTACACGTTGTACACGGACATTGCGGGCGGCACGTTGCAAATTGCGGCGGACGGGGCCTTGGGCACCGCACCGGCCACGGCGCAGGCCCAGCACATCCGGCTGGCGGGTGGGGCTGCGCTGGTGCTCACCGACAACCTCACGCTGAACGCCAACCGCGGCATCACCCTGTACGGGAATAATGCGTTCCTGGCGGTGGCGGACAACAAGGTGGTGGACTATGCCGGCGCGATCACCGACGGCGCCAGCTCCTACGGGCTGATCAAAAACCAGGGCGGCGAACTGATTCTGCGCGGGGCCAGCACCTACGACGGCTGCACCTATATTGACAATGGCACGCTGACGGTGAGCAACGCGAGCGCGCTGGGCACGGGGCAGGTGGATCTGGGGCAGGGGTCCGGGTCGCCCAGTTTCCCGGCGACCCTCAAGCTGGTGCTTTCCGGCATGACGCTGGCCAACACGCCCATCACCATCAAGGACAACAGCTCCGGGGTGAAGACCATCCAGGCGGTGGAAAACGCGACGTTGAGCGGCGCCATTGCGATTGATGAGAAGTCCGACGACCAGTTTGCGGTGGATGTGGCCAATGGCAAGACGCTCACGTTGAGCGGGGTGATGAGCGGCGACACCGGCGGGGGCAAGATCACGAAGACGGGCGCGGGCACCGTGGTGATTTCGGGCAACAACACGCACGATAAGAAGGTGCAACTGAACGCGGGGACCGTGGCGATTTCGGCCTCGCGCAATTTGGGCGCGGACCCTGCCGGTGCCTATGCCAACAAGGTGTATTTCAACGGCGGCACGCTCAAGGCCACGGACTCGTTCACGATGCACGCGAACAATTTGACCACGCTGGGGGCGGGGAACGGCACGGTGGAAGTGGACAGCGGCCGGACGCTGACCTATGCGCCGGTGATTTCGGGATCGGGTACGCTGACCAAGACGGGCGCGGGCACGTTGATTTTCTCCGGCGCGAATACGTTCAGCGGCGCGCTGACGGTCAGCGCGGGCACGGCGCAAGTCGGGGCGGGCGGCACGAGCGGAGTGGTTGGTGCGAATATCGTCAACAATGCGACGCTGGTGTGGAACCGGTCGGACAGCCTGACGTATAGCGGCGTGATCAGCGGCACGGGCGCGATGACGAAGAACGGGGCGGGCACGCTGACGCTTTCGGGCACGAGCACGATGAGCGGCGCGACGACAGTCAGCGCGGGCACGCTGCTGGTGAGCGGCTCGCTGGCGAATTCGGCGGTGACGGTGTCCTCCGGGGCGACGTTGATGGGCGCCGGCAGGGTGGGGGCATTGACCGTGGGCGGCACCGTGGATCCGGGGAACAGTGCGAACGCGGTCGGCAAGCTGGAATGCGGCGCGTTGACGCTAAACGCGGGCGGGGCGCTGCGGGTGGACATGGCCAACGTGTCCGGCACGGCAGGAACGCACTGGGATCTATTGGCAGGTGGCGCCATTACGGCCAACGCCAGCGGCACATTCACGATCAACGTGGCGGGGAATCCCACGGGCTGGAACGCGACGGCAGGCTACTCGTGGACCATCATCAGCGGCAGCTCGGTGAGCAGTTTCAGCGCAGGACGCTTTACGGTGAACACCGCCAGCTTCACGCCGGGGTTGGACGGCGGAAGTTTTTCGGTTGAGAATGTGGGGAATAACATCGTTCTCGTCTTTACGCCGCGCAAGCCGGCGGTGCCGCAAGCGTTCTCCGCCAGCAAGGCGGGGGCGGATTCCGTCACGCTGACCTTTACCCGCAACGCGCAAAGCGATGATGTTATTATTGTATATGATCTTGACGGCACGTTCTCCGACCCAGGGGGGACGGCTCCGGCGGTTGGGCAGTCGTTCGCGGGTGGCACGGTGGTGTACAAGGGCGGCACGTCGCCGCAGACCCATGCGAGCCTCGCCGCCTGCACCAAGTATTACTACAAGGCGTGGAGCTACAAGGGCACCAACTATTCGGCCACCGGGCTGACGGGGGATGCCACGACCGACCCGCCGGCCGCGCCGGCGACCATCTGGGCCAGCGCCACCAACGAAACCGATTTCACTGCGAGCTGGGCCGCGGCTTCTGGCGCCACCGGCTACCGGCTGGATGTCAGCTTGTATGAAGACTTCCAGACGGCGGGAGGCGACACGGACCTGATTAGCAAGGAAACAATGGGAACTACTGGAACGGCCGGCAGTTCCATTGCCACGCACGAAACCAACAACCGGTTTGTCAACACCGCTTTGACGATGAGCGGCACGGGCGATATGCGCAATACGTCAGAGTCCAGTGGGTACACCGGGGCTTCCGGCGGATTCAATGTGATGCTGAATACCAGCGGCGAAACTTTCATCATGGAGGGGATCAACTCTTCGGGCAAGACAGGGATGAAATTGTCGTTTGGTGTGCGCAAGAATACCAATGCGGAAGATGGCAGTACGATAACCGTACATGCCAGTACCAACGGAACGACTTGGGTGTCCTGCGGGTCACCTACGCTCCCGACCGGGGAAAACGGCTGGTACTACCGGACCTTGGACGTTCCGAACACAATGGCGGGTTCCAATCTGCGGATTCGTTTCACTTCCTCCTCCACAGTGGAATGGCGTCTGGACGACATTATTCTGACGGCCAGTGGCGCGGCAGAGCCCTCGTTCGTGGACGGCTATAACAACCTGCTGGTGTCGTCGGGGACGAGCCAGTTGGTGGAGGGTCTGGCGGGTGATACGAAGTACTACTTCCGGGTGCGGGCGGAAGGCGGGGACGGGGCTTGCGCGAGTGCGAATTCGTCGGTGGCGAATGTGACAACGCTGGTGAGCAGCACGGTCGCGCTGGCGGACAACGGGACACAGGTGGCGGCGGCAGACATTGCGCCGGGCAGCACGTTCCACATCCTGCACAAGTTCAAGCTGACGGTGGGGACCAAGCCGACAACGCTGACCGGGGTGAAGTTCACCACGGCGGAGGGTTACGCGGCGGCGGATGTGAGCAAGTTCCAAGTATGGTACTCGACGGACTCTTCGCTGACGTTGGCCGATACCAAACTGGGCAGTGACATCACGACGAGCCTTGGGCCGGGTGAGCATTCGGTGAGCAGCTTGACGCAATCGTTGAGCGTGGGCGATCACTACATCTTTATTACGGCGGACATAGCGGCGGGGGCGACGTTGTGCAACGCGCTGGCGGTGAATGCAATCACCACGGGTGACGTGACCGTTTCCGGCGGCAGCAAGTCCGGCAGCACGACGGCGGGCGGGGCGCAGACGTTTGTGGCGGCAAAACCGGCGGCGCATCCGACGGGGTTGACGTTCAGCGCGGTGGGCACGACGAGCATGCAGGTGGGGTGGACGCTGCCGGATCCGGCGCCGGCGGGCGTGCTGGTGGTGGTGCGGCAGGGCTCGGCCGTGAGCTGGACGCCGACAGACAAGGCGCTGGTGAGCGGCATCAACGCCAACTTTGGCACGGCCACGGATCAGGGGAGCGGCAACAAGGTGGTGTACAACGGCAGCGGCAGCAGCGTGACGCTGAGCGGGCTGACGGCCGAAACGACGTATCATGTGGCCATCTATCCGTACAACGGCAGTGGCAGTTGTTTGAGCTATTACACTGGGGGCACGCCGCTGACGGGCAACCACACGACAGCCTGCATGGATGTGACGGCCAGCCTGTATGCCAACGCGACGAATTACACGGAATTCACGGCGACATGGAGCGCAGTGGCCGGCGCGACAGGCTATCTGCTGGATGTGGCGACGGATCAGTACTTCACGTCCGGATTGACAAGCGTCCTTGAGGAGGATTTTGTCAAATTCACCACGGCAGACAGCACCGAGATCACCAGCTCGCTGGACACCTACACGCAAGTATCAGGGTGGAGCGGAGAAAGGGTCTATTCTGCGGCAGCGAAGTACATGGCGAAGCTGGGGTCCTCCACCGCCCGTGGCGTTTTGATCACTCCCACGGTGGATTTGTCGGGGAATAGTGGCGCGGCGACTGTTTCGTTCCAAGCTGCGGCCTATGGGACAGACAGCACGGTGATTCAGGTGTTCCATGCGGCGAACGGCAGCGACTTTACCCAACTGGGCGCGGACATTACGTTAACGGGTACGATGACGACATATTCCCGGAATATTACGGGCGGCACGGCTTCGTCGAAGGTCAGGATCATGGCCAAGAATGCCACCAGCTATCGCTTCTATTTGGATGACTTCCTATTGGAGGCGGCCGGCACGGGGTCGTTTGTGCCGGGGTACCAGTCGTTGGCGGTATCGGGGACGAGCCAGGTGGTGGCGGGGCGGGGATGGCTGGGCGGTGGGGGGGGAGGAGGAGAAGAGAGGATTTCTTTTGCATTGGGGCGGCGCGAAAACCAAGGGTCTCTTTTTCAATCTGGCGCGTCGCTGCCGACCGCTCGCGGACACGAGTCCAGCGAGGGTCGGCTTCAACGCGCCATCTTCGAAAAATAGCCGCCTTATTTTCGCGCAACAGCCCCGCCCCAATGACAAAAGAAATCCTCTGCTCCACGTCCTGCGGACGGCGGGCACGGGGAGGGCGTTTTATTGAAGGGCCTTGCTGCAACCGTGAGGGGGTGGCAGGGGCGAGCGTAAGGCACCGAAGGGGCGGCAAGGGGGCGTTGCGGGGGCGGAGTGCAAAGCGGCATCATCGAAAAATCCGGCGGTTATTTTTGCGTGGAAGCCCGGCAAAATCCTAACGAAAGCCTCTACACCACGTCCTGCGGACGGCGGGCACGCTACCGCATGGTCTATAAGGGGCCTTGTTGCGACCGTGAGGGGGGAGCAAGGGCGAACGTAAGGCACCGAAGGGGTGGCAAGGGGGCGGTGTGGGGGGCGATGGGGCGAGGCGCAGCCTTAAGCACACCGGCGCAAGGCCGGTGGATGGGGTGGCGGGGGGCGGGGAAGGGCAAAGGGGGGAACTCTGCGCTCGGTGAGCGCAACTACAGAGTAGCTGAACGGCCTTTCGGCGGGGGAAGGCCGCTGGTCCCGTGTGAACAACCGGAAGAGCTGTCTGCGCTCAACGAGCGCAGCTACAGAACAGCCGGGCTAAATCTTTTGTGTAAGTTTTAGTAAGGGGAGGGGGAAAAGTGAGGTTTTTAGGTTTTATGGAATGTGTTTATTTTGTTTTTTGGATGTGGAATATTGATTGTGATTTGTGAAAGATGGTTTTTGGTTTGTAAAATCAGGGGCTAAACTGGTTATTACAATATGTGGTATTGGTTTTTGTAATAATTGAAATATGAATTCTTTTGATAAGGATTAAGATAAATTACGTTTTTAAATAAAGATGATGGGAAGTGGGGGAAAGGGTTCAGGGTTCGGGGTTCAGGAGGGAAGGCACCGAAGGGGCGGCAGGGGGGGGGCCAAGTGGAATGCTGGAGGGGGGAGAGGGGGCGGAGGTGGTGCAGGGAACAGCCATTTAACGCAAGAGACGCGAGGGACGCAAAAGGAGCGCAAGCGTTTTTTTTGTTTTTCTTGAAACCTGGAACCCTGTGGAGAGGTCAGAGGTCAGAGGTCGGAGGTCAGGGAGAGGAGGGGTGGAGGGGTCAGGACATAGGTGACATTTGAGGCTCAGGAGATGGGTAACACTTTTGGGGTGGTTTGTACAGCCTGAGCGTCCTTCCTCCGGGCGGCATGCCGCCCGGAGGAAGAGCGACGTGTTTCTCGTTTGCGTACGATTGGGAGGAACCGGAACGTATGCAAATCGATATGACCCAGACGAAGATAATCAAACCAGACGTCCAAACGATCGGCGAGTGGTTGCAACCCCAGCGTGAAGCCACCGACCGCTTTGGACACGTGTATGGTGTGATTCAAAAGACAAATCGCTCCCTTTGGCATCACGCGCCGTTCCAGCCAATCCGGCGGATAGTTCAGGTCCGGGGGGCCGGGTTCATAGACGGTTTGGGAGGGGGCGTAAATTTTTCCCGGGACCTGCATGTTGAGTGCCTCATGTGGCCGTACCCAATTGAAGTCGTGACGCCATTGGTCGAAGAGCGCCTGTGAGGCCTCCATTCCATTCGCCGGGGATAGTTGCAGTTCTGCGCGGATGTCTCGATGGATGCGTTCATGGGCGCCGTTCTGATCCGGGCGTCCCGGATCAATGCGGTCCAGACGAATGCCCAGGGCCACCCACCAACTGGACAGGCGGGTGAGACCGAGAGGGGCTTGATGGGAAGCAAATGGCGAACCGTTATCCGAGCGGATGGACTCCGGAAGTCCATAACACTCGAATAAACGCTCAAATGCGCGGCGCACGGCGCGTTCGGAGGTGCTATCCATGGCGCGCAAATCCAGCAGAAAACGACTGTAGGCGTCCCGAACCGTCAGCGGTTCGCAACGAGCCCCGTCCCGAGTCTTCCACCATCCCTTGAAATCGACGGTCCACTGTTGGTTGGGCTTGGTGGCCACGATGCCTTCCTGGATACGTGCGGGCGCATCCCGGCGGGGACGTCGGCGGCGCTGGACAAATCCCGCGCGGTCCAGAATGCGCTTCACGCTGCTCAATGACGGGGCGTGAGAAGACCCGTGCAGCCGTTCATACAGGGCTAGCACCTTCTTAGGGCCCCAGTTTGATGCGGAGGTGGTCTTAATCCGTATTAACTCGCAGACGGTGGCTTCGTCCAGCGCCGAGGAACTGCTGTGCGGGCGACGAGAGGCATTGCGCAGGGCGGGGAGTCCTCCCTGCTTAAAACGCACCATCCACTTGTAACCGGTCTTACGGCTGATGCCGTACTCCTTGCATAAGGCCGAAAAATCCATCACAGGACTCATCGCTTTCAACACAAACTCTTCTCTTAATGTCACAACGTTACTCTCTTTCCATGGCATGCCCATCTTCCTCCTGTAGGGCAGACCTTATCACCCCAAAGTGTCACCTATGTCTTGAACCTTTCGTGTCACCCATGTCTTGAACCCGTACCAGAGCCGAACAGCTGAACAGCCACACGGACGGACACGGACAAACACGGACGGACACGGACGGTTGGAGAGGGCAGAGGTCAGAGGTCAGGGAAAACAGGAACAGCCGAACAGCCATTTAACGCAAGAGACGCGAGGGACGCAAAAGGAGCGCAAGCGTTTTTTGTTTTTCTTGGAACCTGAAACCTGAAACCTGGAACCTGAAACCGAAGAGAACAGCCTCTGCGCTCGGCGAGCGCAGCTACAGTTCGGCGGCGGGAGGGGCGAGGGAGAAGCGTTTTACTGGGGTGGGTGATTTTGGTGTGCAAGTTGCTTGACGGTTTATGGGTTTTAGGGCAGTTTATTATATAGACAAATTATGTAGGGAGAGCTGTGCACACGTCTGGAAGAATTTGTTCGGTTGAGGTTGCGGGCGAAGGGCGCGGGACGGGTGTCGGGAATGGTGGAGAACATTTTGGGTCAGACATGGGACGTAATGATTTCAGCAGGAATCCAATCAGGGGGATGAACATGCAACAACAAACAGCGCATCTGGCGGGCGATCAACGGGTGAAGTTTTTCACGGGTCGCTTGTGGAGTCACTTATTCGGGCGGACGTCGGGACGACGGCGGCCAACAGCCGGTCATCGGGCCGGCCGTGCCGACGGCGCGCCGGCCGTACGGACTCCTTTGGCTTTTCTTGTGCTGGGTCTATTTGTGGCGGCAGACGCCTTGGCCGCAGGCACAGCTACTGTGACCTTGCGGCCAACGCACGTTGACATCTCCAGCACTACGTCGCGACAAGCTGTGCTGATGACACTGAGTGGCTATACGGCCGGCAGCCTTCCGCGATATCGCATTTACAATGGTAGCTACCAATACGCGCCTTGGAATGCCGATACGGGCGCGTTTGTGACATCAACAAGCTATTCCGCTGGCCCCCTCGTTCCTGGGGACTATGTGAGTGGGACCACATTCTGGATTTTGTGCCAACGCAACAACAATGCGAGTGTGACTGCTACATACCGCGACCGTCTTACTAGCTACACGTCAAATAACAACACGGTTGCTCTGCCCGGCGCTACGGCGATTTCATCACCTTTCACCCTGAATGGTACCTTGGTGGGCGGCAGTTGTTCTTATGGCCTTGATGTCAGGTATGTGATACTGGGCTTCGATTCGACTTCCGGCGGGACGCTTTTGTGCACGTCGTTTTCAGACGTTACAACCGGATCGTTTTCTCTGGTGTGTCATGGCGGCCATACGATTCGGCGCGTTGAGGTGAGGACGATAGATAACACGACCATTACCGCGGCAACCCAGACGGGAACATGGACGGCCACAACCGCCCTCGGGAATGTTAATCTTTGCGTTTCCACTGTGGCGCCGACGGTGACGAGTACGGCGGCGGGCGGGATAGGGGCGGGCGGGGCGACGCTGGGGGGGAATGTGACGGCGGATGGGGGGGCGACGGTGACGGATCGCGGGGTGTGCTACAAGACGTCAAGCGGGGTGACGATCAGCGACAACAAGACTTCCATCGGCACGGGGACGGGGGTGTTCAGTCAGGGTATTACGGGGCTGGGCGTGAATACGCGGTATTATTTCAATGCGTTTGCGATTAACAGCGCGGGGACATCGTGGGGCACGGAATTGAACTTCTGGACGCTGGCGAATGTGCCGGGCGCGCCGTCGGTGTCGAATCCGACGACCTCGTCGCTGAACGTGGGGATTAACGAGAACGGGAATCCGGCGACGACGTCATTTGCGATTTACGAAACGACGCAGAACAAGTGGGTGCAGGCGGATGGCTCGCTGGGGGCATCGGCGGTTTGGCAGACGAAAGCGCAGTGGGGGACGAAGACGGTGACCGGGTTGTCGGCCGGGACGCAGTACACGTTCCAGGTCAAGGCGCGCAACGGGGCGAATGTGGAGACGATTGCGAGCGGAACGACCAGCGGGACGACGCTGGCGGCGGGGTGTTCCAGCTTCTGGCACGCGCTGTATAATCAGGGGACGCCGCTCGCGACGTACTATTTGGGGGACAAACTGACAAACCAGTTTGAGTTTGCGATCAGCCAAGACACCACTGGCTGGACGGTGGAATACGGGCTGGGGACCACCACCAGCGGTTCGGGCTGGGCGTGGCGGGCCGCCGAGTGGTACCGACAGGTCGACGATAATCGCGAGTGGAAGTCGAAGGCGAACGAGCATCAGTTCACCTCGGTCGGGAACTGGTACTATGCGGGGCAGTTTATAACGGGCGGTTGCATCTATTACGCGGATACTGGTTGGGAAGCGACCACGGGCGGGGGGCTGTCGGCGGGCAGCTATTTTACGGTCAACGCGTTGAATGATCCGGGGAACCAGTCGGCGACGGCGGCGGGCACGACCAGCATCAGTTTGGGCTGGGCCAAGAACGGGCAGGGGCACGATGTGATGATTGTGCGCAGCACGGACAGCAACTTCACCGCTCCGACGGGCGGGACGACATACACGCCGGGGAGCAGTACGATTGGCGGGGATTTGGTTGTCTACCGCGGCGGGAATACATCCTTTACGGATACGGGGTTGGACCCCAGCACGACGTATTACTACAAGTTTTATTCGGAAAACTGGAGCTACTATTCGGTGGGCGTGACGGCGAGCGCGACGACTCATACGCCGACGCCGACGATTGTGCTGGCGGACAACGGGACGCAGGTGGCGGCGGGGAATGTGGCGGCGGGGACGACGGCGCATGTGTTGTCGAGTTTCAAGGTTACGGTGTCGGTGACGACGGCGAAGCTGACGAAGGTGGCGTTCACGACGGCGGGGACGTACCAGACGGCGGACATCAGCAATTTGAAGCTGCGCTATTCGACGGATGCGACGCTGGACACGGGTGACGCGACGCGCTGGGGTTCAACGACTTTAGAGAGGGCGAACCCTCTCCGGCTTGTCCGCCCGTGGCGGAATGAGCCGGGCTTTCGGGGCGGGGAATTTCAATATTCAATATTCAATATCCAATGTCCAATATCCACTGTTCAAGTGGCAGGAGTCATTTCTCACGCCAAGCCGCCCGCCTTCGCCAAGGCTACGGTGGGCAAGCCAAGACGCGAAGGGGAATCCTGGCAGGGATGCCTTGCCCGGCTTTTCGACCAACGATCAACGACCAACAACCAACGACCACTGCCCCCAACCAATTTCAATTGCGCACTCAACGGATGACGGAGGAATAATGCCATGAAATTTTTCAACATACTCTTGGGACGCGGCAACGCCGCTGTCATTGGATCGGGCGCGCGTCCGTGCGCACCGCCTCCCGCCCACCGCCCAAAACATCAATTTATAGGACTGACCCCTTCGTCATCAAAATATAGGACTGACCCCTTCGTTGACCCCTTCGTGTGACCCCTTCGCCTTTGCTGACCCCTTTGTAACAAGTTGAGGCAAGAGAAAAGTTGGACATGAGCAATAACATCAACATCAAGGACCGCAAGCCCGCCGAGACAAGGCGCGGGCTTGTCTGGTTGCTGTTCTTGGCCTTGGCGCTGCTGGCGATTGTGCCGATGCTGCCGGTTCTCCAAGGCGGGTTCTTGGATTGGGACGATCCATATTATGTGACGCACAATTTCCGGATTCACCAACTTTCGTGGGGAAATATCGTAGATGTGTTCCGCTTCACGCCACAAAACGGACCGATTCCCAACGGTCAGTATACGCCACTGGCGGAACTGACGCTGATGGTCGAGCATCGGCTGGCGGGCCTGACGCCGTGGGTGTACAGGGCGACAAATCTCGCGATTCACGCGCTAAACGTGCTGCTGGTCTATGTCCTGCTGCGAAAGCTGCGGGCGGACCGGGCGTGGGCGTGGCTGACGGCTGCGCTGTTCGCCGTGCATCCGCTGCACGTCGAGTCGGTGGCGTGGATCGCCGAGCGCAAGGACGTGCTGTGCGCGCTGTTCTACCTGGGCGCGCTGATCCTGTACCTGCGATTCCGCGAGACGGAGCGGATCCGCTGGTTTGCCGCGTCGGTCGCGGCGGGGCTGCTGGCGCTGCTGTCGAAGCCGATGGCAGTGACGCTGCCGGCGGTGCTGGTGCTGTGCGATCTCTACCTGGGGAGGCCGCTGGCAGAGCAGTGGAAGCGGCCGTGGCTGCTGCCGTTCGCGGGGCTGAGCCTCGTTTTCACGGGGATCACGCTGCGGACCCATACCGGCTACGGCGTCATCCGCGGCGGCGAGGTCGGCAACGTGGTGCAGAACGCGATGATGGCCTGCTGGAATTTCTTCTGGTTCGCGGGCAAGACGGTGTGGCCGGTCGGCCTGACGGCCTACGTGCCGGTGCCGACGTCGGGGGCGGGGACCACGGTTCTTTATGTCCTGGCCCTGCTGGGGGTGGCGGCGCTGGTGGCGGGGCTGGCCGCCTATTCCCGGCGGCGCGGGCTGCGGCTGGTTCCGTTCGGCGTTTTCTTTTTCATGACGGCGCTGCTGCCGGTGTCGCGCCTGGTGCCCATCGGCATCCGTTACATGGTGGCGGACCGGTTTTTCTATATTCCGGGCATCGGCTTTCTGATGCTGCTGGCGTACGGGCTGGTTCGGTGGGTGCGGCGGCCGGGCGCGGCGCGGCCGGTGCGGATCGCGGCGGTGGCGGCGCTGCTGCTGGCCTGGGGCGGGCTGACCTTTGCGCAGAGCCGGGTCTGGCGGTCCAGCGAGACGCTGTGGACCCGCGTGCTGGAGCGCGTGCCCAACGCCACCGTGGCGCTCAACGGCCTGGCCCTGGCCCGGTTGAACGACGGCCGGCTGGAGCAGTCCGACGACTATCTGCAGCGCTCGCTGCAGGCGGATCCCGACTTCGAGGAGACCTGGGCGCTGCGGGCTCGGCTGGCGTACCGGCAGGGGGATCTGGAGGCTGCGGAGCGCTATCTGACCGTGGCGAAGACCAAGGGCCTTTCCCCCTTGCTGGGGGCGGACATCGAGGCCAAACTGCGCAGCGCGGCGGGGCAGCATCGCGAAGCCATTCTGGCCCTGAGTTCTTACGTCGAAATCGTACCGGCGGCTTACTGGCATTACTACAACATGGCTTGGGAAGCCCTCCATCTGGACGAGGACAACCATGCGTTGGCCTGCATGGAAAAGGCGCAATCAATGGCTTCCGTCCAACAGACGGAAATGTGGGGTTTTCTGGCTGGAAACGATCCCGATTGGCCCCGGGTGGACGCCTCGGTTCGCCATTGGGCGGCGAGCATCGACAATTTTTCCCAAATCTACGAGTTTGCCCGGGAGTTGCATTTCTGGGTGCAGGACGAGGCCCGCGCCTTGCAGGAGTACGATTTGATTCTGTCGCATTACGAAGCGGCGCTGGCGTGCTGGCACCGCGCGGCGTCCGCTTCGAAGGCGGATGGCCCGCTCTCCGCGGCGGAGCTGAAGCACCTCGACCGCAAGCTGGGCATCGCGGCCTATAACAAGGGGTGTATTTTGGCCAAAGGCGGGCGCGCGGATGACGCGTTGGCAGCTTTGCGGCAGGCTTTCCAACATGACGCCACGCTGCGCGACGAGGCCCGCACGGACGCCGATCTGGCGGCGCTGCGAGAGAATCCCAATTTCATCGAACTGACCCGGTCGCCCGACGCGCAAATTTCCTGCGCGGAGGCGTCCCATGCCCCGTCTCTTTGCGAAATGAGGATGCTGTGATCATGAAAACCCCCGAATCTTTTTGCCGCAACGACACTGAACGGACCCATGCCGGACGGGAGAGCCGCACCATGAACATGCTAAAAAACCTTTTCGGACGGCGCGCGCGCGCCGCCATCCAGCCCGCGTCAGAGACGACATCAAAGCCGGGGAAACCCCTTTTGCGAGGTTCGGCTACGTTGTGGGCGGCGCTCGCGGCGGGGCTGCTGGTTGCGGCTGGGCCGCAGGCCGCGCGGGCGGCGGTGAGCGAGAACTTCGACAGCATTGGCTGGGGCACATCCTATAAGGACCAGACCGCCAACGGCTGGCGCATCAACAGCGGTTTGCGCAGCAGTTCCTCAGCGCGCTCCGGGTCCTGCGCCCGCTTGGCCTCTACCGGTGGGAACAACTACTTACAATATGAAGGCAGCGATGGTAACGGCAAGGACGGCGGCGTCGGGACCATCTCGTTTTGGTATCGCGCCTGGGACCAGAGTCCCCAGCCCAAATTCAAGGTCCAATACAGCGTGAATGGGGGGTCTTTCACTGATATCGGAAGCGAAATCAGCCCCAACACGACCTATACGCAGTTTTCCAGCGATCTGAACAACTCCAGCGACAATATCATCGTCCGGGTCCAGCAAACGGCAGGCGAACGTTTGCTGATAGATGATTTCTCCATCGGCGACTACGCGTCCGCCACGGCGCCGACGGTGACGACGCTGCCGGAGAGTTCGGTGGCGGCGACGTCGGCGGTGCTGGGCGGCAACGTGACGGCGGCCGGCGGGGCCACGGTGACGAACCGGGGCGTGGTGTACAAGACGTCGAGCGGGGTGACGATCGGCGACAACAAGACGCAGATCGGCACGGGCACGGGGGCGTTCAGCAACACGGTCAGCAGCCTTTCGGTCAACACCCGCTACTACTTCCGGGCCTACGCGCAGAACAGCGCGGGAACGTCGCTGGGTTCCGAGAGCAACTTCTGGACGCTGGCGAACGTGCCCAGCGCGCCGACGGTCAACAATCCCACGTCGTCGTCGCTGGACGTGGCGGTGAACGAGAACTCGAATCCCACCTCGACCGAATTCGCGATCAAGGTGACCTACGGGGCGACGACGAAGTACGTGCAGTCGGACGGGACGCTGGGCGATTCGGAGGCGTGGGCGACGGATGCCACCTGGGGCACGAAGACGGTGACGGGGCTGAGTTCCAGCACGGAATACACCTTCTCGGTCGCGGCCCGCAACGGGGCCAACGTAGCCACGGCGTACAGCTCGACCGCCAGCGGCACGACCTCGGCGTCGGGGTGTTCGGAACGCTGGACGTGCTTGGACAACTTGGGCCAACCGGTCTACTCGGGTTACTATCTCGGAGATGATCTTGCCTATATTTTCTACTTTGAAATCAACGTCGACACATGGGGCTGGACCACTGATTACGGTCTGGGCACCACGTCGGACGGATCGGGCTGGACGTGGCGCTCGGCGACGTACGACTCCAACAACGGAACCGATTGGAAATGGAAATCCAAGGCCAGCGAGCATCAGTTCACCTCTGCCGGGGATTGGTACTATGCGGGGAGGTTTGTGAACGGCGGGTGCACCTACTACGCGGACGTGGACTGGGAGTCAACCACGGGCGGCGGGTTGGCGGCGGGCAGCTATTTCACGGTCAGCGCGCTGACAGATCCGACGGTGGGGACGGTGTCGGCGACGGCGAGCGCGATCACGCTGAACTGGTCGCTGTGGAACAGCAAGAACGTGATGGTGGTGCGCAGCACGGACGCCTCGTTCACGGATCCGACGCCGGGGCAGGCCTACGCGG
>Ga0209718_1001499_pt1 | contig 26167 bp, 45 predicted proteins | sample AD_JPNAS1_MetaG_FD_184420 | JGI IMG/M metagenome (GOLD analysis project Ga0209718, IMG submission 184420) | Active sludge microbial communities of municipal wastewater-treating anaerobic digesters from Japan - AD_JPNAS1_MetaG (SPAdes) (version 2) | ecosystem: Engineered > Bioreactor > Anaerobic... | reverse complement strand
GTGGATGAGGACGATGCCGAATAACGTTACCACAGGCGTGCTGATGAGGCTTTAGGAGCCGAAACGGGGCTGAGAATGCCCCGTACACGTCAAACCAAAAATTAAAAATAAAATGGAAAATAATTTTGCAAATGCCGCTGAATTATGGGTAAAAGCTGGCAAAACCAGTAAACCTTCCCGTAGGGAGCTTAATTTTATCCGGTACCTGGTATCCCGTGAGGAATCTCAGGATAAGATTATCGAGATAATTCAAGAAGTCTACAAACCTATTAATTTTTAATCCGATGAAAAAGAGGGAAATTTTGGAAAAGGTCCTGTTTGGATCAATGTACGTGTTGGCTGCCTCATTTTTGCTGGCAATTTTAACAGGCTGGGATTGGCTTGTCGTGCCGATGGGCGGCAGCTTTTTAGTGTGGGCGGGTATTATTGCCTGCGCAGAATAAGACATACTGATGAGGCTTAGAATAGCCGAAACCGGCAGGGCATTGTCGGTCTATGTCAAATTAAAAATCCAAAAATGAAAAAGAGAACTTTTGTGCTGACCTTGTGCCTGTTGACAGTCCTGTTGGTACCTCTTTGGAGGGGTATCGCGAAATACCAGGACGTCAAAATGGAGTGCAAGGACCTGCAGGAACCTACGGACATGAATATCGTCCTTGTTTTGGAGAAATATCATTTCTCCAGGCTTGATGTCTTTGACAAACCGAACCTTGTGGATTTCTACAAAAGTGGGTTAAGGAGGATGAGATGAAATACTTTGCGCCCAGGAATGCCATTAACCTTAAAATTGAATCTCTGATTGAGGAAATTTTGAACACGGACTATCTTGTTATGGGTCGTTCTGTGAACATCGCAAATCTGGGATGGAAATTTGAGTGGGACTCTGCTAAAAGGAGATTCGGAAGATGTTCTCCCGGTACTAAATTAATCTCTATTTCTTACCCATTGGTACGGCAAAATCGTGATAATTTAGGTGCGGTAAGGAATGTAGTACTTCATGAGGTTGCCCATGCTATCCATTGGGTAATTTATGGACGATCTTGTCACGATGCCATATGGCAGCACATCGCCCTGGAAATTGGGTGCGATGGTAAGAGGTGCTATTCCTCGGAAGATGTGAAACCTACGGAATCCAAATATTCTTTGGTTTGCTTAACCTGTGGAAAAGTTTATCCTAAACACAGAAGGCCGACAAAGGTGTCCAGCTGTGGCATCTGCCAACCGAGAAGGTTTGACCCTCAGTTTAAATTGAAATTGATCCAAAATTATTAAAATGAGAACGTATGATGATGAACCTGTCAGATTTACCGGCAGAATTGAAAAAGTTGTGATTAAGCCCTTGCAAACCACACCAAGACCTATTCGTGAGATTGCTCATGATATTCTCTTGGATTGGAAAGGGCTTGGACCGTACCGTGCTTATCTTACTCCGTTATTCAAATTTAACAAAATAACGGACAAAGACCCTCAGCTTGGGTTTCCTGGAGCAGCTAAATCTGCTGTTCTTGGTTTCCTTGCCAACAGCCAATCCTGGAAAGGAGAAACTGCCAGGAAAATCAAAGAAGAATTGAAAGGACTCTTAAACCAAAATGAAAATGGGTACAGTCATTGCCATAGAAAATGACAAGTGGATGCAGGATATGGTTTTCTTTAAATTGTTTAATGAAGATCAAATTCGTATTGGAGCTTTGAATAAGTTCAAAGAACATTTTGAGATTGTGAAACAAGAAATATGTTTATCTAAAAATTGATGAAATGCGCAAAGAGACGACACACCCAGCCGTAGTCAAAATGCTTCAGCAAATTGGCTATGAAATGGAAGAACATCATCAGATGAAAAACGGGGTTTACAACTCCGCAGACCCTACCGCCTATTCAAAAGGCAAGATGGACTTCACACACGGAATAGTTCCGTATCATCTTAAGTACTTTGATTGTACTTGGGGCATTGAGTTCACAGTTTATCTGTACCATCCGCACGAAACGTGGGATGGAAACAATAATGACACTTTCTTAAAATATTTCCATAAAAAGACAATCGGTGGGTTCTATCTTACACAAGATGAAAAGATTCCAAAAGTAATTTATCGCGATGGTGAACCTGGATTGCTTCTTTTACTGTATCAGTGTTTCAAAGATAAATTGAACCTGAGACCTGATCAAGACACTCGTGTATATCAGTCTGAATTTGAAGATAGTGAAGACGTGTGGACTGACCCTGCCGGAGGAATTCATTATAAAGAAGAACAAGAAGAACGTGAACGATTTTTACGTAAAAATCGTAACGGAGTATTTGGTAGTATTTATTAATTTAATTGAAATAAAAAATGGAAGAAAAAACTTTGACACCGGAACAAATCAAACATTGGAGAGGAATCATTGCTCTTCAAATGTATGAAAAAGCAAAATCATTAGGGGTACCTGATGAAAATGCGAAAGGCGCGTCTGTGTACGCTCATTTAATGCCTGAGGCAGAAGTGATAGCTTATTGGCAAAAAGTAGTACGATTGTTTCAAGATTCTACAGAAAAATGTCCTGAAAGTCTTGAAACTGAAAAGGAATTCAAACCCAGAAGGGTTATTGAAAGAAAACCTTGCAGACACACAAACTCAATAAAAGGTGCGAACGGTAGATATTGTCTGGATTGTGACCGTTATGTCTAAATTAAAGGAGTGATATAACAAGAGAGTTACCGCACTAAAAGGGTCTTTCGGATAATCAGTTACAACCTACCTTAGAAATAAGATGAGTTGTGTAATACGATGAATTAACATTTGATTCTGGTTAGCATCCCTCTCTCTTGTTTTTAATTTGAAACCAATTAAATTCTAAATATTATGAAGCAGACTATCAAAAATGACCGCATAGGATTTGTGGTCTTCGTTATTATCCTGCTCGTTATTATGGCAGGTGAATCAATAGTGAATTTTATCTTAAAACTCTTTGGATTATGAAAATCGACACCTATTATCTAAACAATCACGGCTCACGCTGGGTTGTTTACAAAAATCGGGAGAAAGAACGTGTCAAAGTTCTTTTTCCTGACGGGCATATTGAAACCCGTGCTGTCCTCTATTATGAAATGTTTGGAAACTTTGCAGTAACCTGCATTTCTCTGAAAGGAAAAAGGAAAACCTTCTTCCAGGATGAGTGTTTCATCCAAGATGAAGATGATAACGAACAATTATTTCGTGGAATTATTTTAAAACCGGAGGATTTACAATGCCAAACGAATTCATGAAAAGATATTCATCGTTCAGTAGGTCTCCAAAATGGAAACCAAAGACTGAACAGCAAAACAAAAAGATAGGTATTCCTAAGCATATTGTGGAAAAATTACTTGATGAAATCTATTTTGCTGTAAATCCTTATCTGGATACTGTATCATCCAAAGAAGACCTTGAGGAATTAAAAGAAAACTTTCCTTGGGTTGCTGGACTCTGCTCTGTGTATAATGGTTTATTGAATAATTGCCCTGATGAGATTAAAAATGAATTTGATTTTATAATCGAAAATGAGTAAAAAGATAAATGCCTTGTCGTGCCGAATTCTGCAATATAATTTATTAATAAGTTAGTTAATTAACTTATTTAATTCTTTTAAAGAAAGGCACGACAAGGCTGAGCTCAGCCTATTCGTATGAGTGTACGTTACTAAATGTAATTAAAAACATAGAAAACCAATAATCATTAAATTCTACTTTATGGCAACAATACTGATTTCAAAGGTAGGAGATTTTCGATGTTTTATCAAGGATGTATTCGTCCCAGATAAAGAAGGATATTGTTATTTTGTCCAGGAAACAGGCTTCTACACAAGAATTGAAAAAAGAGCTATCCTTCACGCAAGAAGGTATTTAAAAAAGAAACGCGAAATGTATCACAGAATAAGAGGAATATGATAAGAACTGCAAATCTGATTAAGGAAAGACAGGTTATTAAAATTTGTTTTTCTTACTTAGACAAAGAAGCTTTTAGAAAGATTGCTTCTTTTCCTGATGTTAAAATGAAATCCGACTATTGGGAAGGGTATATCTCCCAAAAATTGATAGAACTGCTGAAAGAATTAAATTTTGTATTTAGTCCTTCTCTTCAAAACTGGGATAAAAAAGAAGATGAGGTAAAGAAACTTTCTTTAAATCTTGATGTAGAGGAACTCTACAAATATCAAATAGAAGGTGTTCATTTTTTAGAACAAAAGAATGGAAGAGCTTTGATAGCAGATGAAATGGGTTTGGGTAAAACAGTCCAAGCCTTATCTTGGTTAAAACTACATCCAGAATTCTCAAAAGTTTTAGTAATTTGTCCAGCCAGCTTGAAAATTAACTGGCAAAGGGAAGCAGAAAAATGGGCTCTGATAGAGATGGAAATTTTAAATGGTACTACTCCACACAAAATTAAGAGTAATGATGTTATCATCAATTATGATATCCTTTCTTATTGGGAGAAACATTTAAAGTTAAAACAATTTGATGTGATAATATTTGATGAAGCCCATTACATCAAAAATAATAAAGCAAAACGAACAAAAGCCTTTAAACGACTGGTCAAATCAGTTCCAAGATTGATTGCTTTAACAGGTACACCAATTGAAAACAAACCAATTGAGATTTATAATATTGTGAAGGTAATAGATCCTTCTATATTCCCTGATGCAACAGACTTTGCTGTTGAATTTTGTGGGGCAAAGAAAACAAGGTTTGGATGGGATAAAAATGGTGCTACAAATACATTGAGATTGAATAAAATTCTATCAAGTTCAATAATGATTAGAAGAAAGAAGGTAGATGTACTAAAAGATTTACCTGAAAAACAAATCATTAAAGTACCATTTGAGATTAACAATAGAATAGAATACGACCAGGCAGAAACAGAATTTGTAGAATTCTTAAAAAAGAAATTCAATACAGAAAATCTTACAGAAGAAATTCTGGAAGAATTAAAACAATTTGCCAAACGTAATGATATTGAAGTTAGTGAAGAACTAACCACAGATGAGATACGTTTGATAAAAGAACATAAATTTGAAAGAATTGCTTCTGCACCAGTCCTTGCACAAATTGAATTACTTAAACAATTAGCAGTGAAAGGTAAAATAGACCAAGTAATTGAGTGGATTGAGAACTTCTTAGAAAGTGGTGAGAAACTGGTTGTATTTGCCGTTCATAAAAAAGTCGTTTCCCAGTTAATGGAAAAATTTAAACATATCGCGGTTAAGGTAGACGGTAGCGTTTCCCAGAAACAAAGACAAGAAGCTGTTGATAAATTTCAAAAGGATTCTAAAACAAGATTGTTTATTGGAAATATTAAGGCAGCAGGAGTAGGAATTACTTTGACAGCGGCGTCTAATGCAGTAATAATTGAATTCCCTTGGTCTCCAGGAGAATTGAATCAAGCTGCGGATAGGATACATCGTATCACCCAAACCAAACAGGTTACAATATGGAATTTGGTTGGGGAGAATACCATTGAAGAAAAGATAATTACTTTGCTTAAGAAGAAAGAAAAAGTAATTACCAAAATATTAGATGGAAAACAATATGAAGACCAATCAATATTAATGGATTTGTTTAAAAGTTATTTAACAATTAAAACATAAAAGAAATGACAACTGAAGAAATTAAAAAGCTATTGAAGGAGTTAATAGAAATTGATCTACAACACACTTCTTCTGATTATGAAAAAGAAAAGCCTGCAAGGGTAAAAGAAATTGAACACGAACTCTATATAGTCGGTGTTCTTGATGTTAATGGTGCTTTTATTTACAGTAATCCTTATGTGGATGAATTAGCTGCTTATTATTGGAAACTATTTGATATGGGAGCATATGGAGAAGATGATTCCGGTAACGAAAATGAATTGTGAACAATTAAATTATTTTGAACACAAAGAATTAAAAAACCCTGATGGAACACCATTACTTGCAAGAAGAAATGGTAAAACTAAGATCTGGAAAAAACAATCTGAAAGATTTCAAATATCTTGCAGATATGGTAATAATCAAAAAATTGTAATTAGTAACGAAAATTGTCATTTATGGAATGGAGAAGAATAAATTAAAACGAATAAGGACAAGAAGAACTGAGTATTATGTTAGAGTCTTAGGAAAAATAAATGAAAAATTTGAAATTTGTAAATAGAATTAAAGGACGAATTTACAATAAGATTGTAGAGTTAGATGTCTTAAACGGAGTGCCTATTAGGTACAGAGTACTTAATGAAGGAAATCATTTATGGTGCCATAGTAATGATTTGTATGAAAGTGATTTTGATGAAATTTTAGATGTAAATATTGTACCACTTAATCAAAAATGAAATGAGTAAATTAAGAACATTAGCAGAAATCGAAGGTTACGAAAGTGTTTCAGAAATGCTTGAAGCCTCTACTTGGGACAGCGTGGTTCCAGCAATCTGTACAAACAAAGATTGTAATGCTACCTACAGCTACGAACCTGATTGTGATCGTGGATGGTGTGATGAATGTAAAACAAATTCAGTAAAGAGTTGTCTTGTACTCGCAGGAATTATTTAACCTTAATATTTAAAAAAATGAAAAAGAATGAAGTATCTTTAGAAACATTGAAGGCATCTTTTAATGCAATTTCTTCTGAAAATCGTTCCGTTGGTATATGGAACATAAAAAGAGAAATTATGAAAAGAACGTACCCACAAACTCTAATTTCCGAATTAGATGCGAGTGGGTTTATTAAAGAATGGTTATGGACATAATACGTTTGTATAGAGATTTCAACGTTGAACATAGAACGGAAGGACATAAACATTGTCGTCCGGGATGGGTCAACGTTGAGTGTCCTTTCTGTGAGGGAAATCCAGGGTATCATCTTGGATGGAATATAAACGAGGAATACTATTTCTGTTGGCGTTGTGGATGGCACGCCCCGGTTAAAACCATTGCTGAATTAACGGGCCTTAAAGAAAATGAGGTAACTGAAATTTTACCACAATATGGAATTAACCGGACCATACTGCATCAGAAAATAAAAACCAAAAGGGAGTTTGAAATCCCATCCGGTTTAAGTTATTTGAAAACACAACAGAAAAAGTATCTACGTGAAAGAATGTTTGACCCTAATTTGATAGAAGAAAAATATCAAATACGTGCTACCAGTCCTACCTCAAAATTAGGGATGTATTATTATCGTTTCCGTATTTTTATTCCTTACTTTTGGAATGGGGAAATGGTAAGTTTTGATACAAGGGATGTGACCGGAAAACAATCAAACAAATATTATGCTTGTCCTGATGAATATGAATTAATGGGAAGAAAACAAATCTTGTATGGAATACAAGAAAATTGGAATCCTGAGATTGGTATTTGTGTTGAAGGACCGACAGATGTTTGGAGACTGGGAGATTCAAGTTTTGCTACGAGTGGTATTCAATACACCCATAATCAAGTAAAACTAATGTCTTCAATCTTTAAACGAATTGCAGTTGTGTATGATGATGAAATACAAGCTCAATCACAAGCAAAAAAACTTGTAGCTGAATTACGTTTTCGTGGAGTTGATGCCTGGAACGTTTCCATTAAAGGTGATCCAGGTAGTTTAACTGACAAACAAGCAAAAGAATTAATAACGTATATTAAAAATCATTGAAATGGAAATAACAAGTTGGAAACTTTATGAATTAATTCGTAATGGAGCTTTTTCATATTATAGAATAACAGATAATAATGGTAAGGTTTCGTGGAGAAAATTTGGTGATATAAATACTCGTATTAATGATGTCAAAAGTAAATTACTGGAAAAGAAATATCAATTAATTACAAAATCGTTAAAAAATGAGAACAAATGAAGAAATTTTAAAAGTATTTGATGAAGGTTTTCCTAAATTCAAATGGTTCCTTGATAAGTATTTTGATGAAGGATTTATGGAAACACTTATTTGGGCAAGACAAACCAGAAATACTACTGCTTTACTTGGTATTTTAAATCAAGCTTGGTTTGAATTACCTGATGCTGAATTTAATCTCAAGGAAAACCCTCCAGGATGGCGTGAATTCTTAAATGTAATTGAAGAATGAAAAGGAGAAAACAGTACAATATCTTCGTTCAACCATACTTTTATATTTGCGCTGTAATGATATTACTCTATTGGATGATATTGATTGTGATGATTAATTTCTATTGTATAACGGATACTACATTCTAAAAAATGAGAACAAGTACTAAAATATCAAAAGACATTGAATTTCGTTTATCGGTGTATGAAAAAGCATTGAAAGACTATGAAACAAATTACCATCCAAACACATTCAGAGGATTTTGTTTATATTTTTCAGAGGAATTCAAAATAGATGTTTACAGAGAAAAAACATTTAAAGAAATTCTTCCTGAATTGTTTGAACAAAAACAGGATGGTATGTTTGGATGGTGGTTTGCTCCCGGTGATGTTGTCAACAGAATTGAATGCCTAAAAAAGGCGATTGAATTAATAAAATTAAAAATTAAAAGAAATGAGTAAATACGGAAAATATTTGATGTTGGCTGCAATGGCTACAATGATGGGCCCTGGTATTGGTGGTGATAGACCAACATTAGTAAAAGAGCCAAAGCCACTAAAAAACAATGACCTGAAATGTTTTCGTGAAGGATGTGAGAAGCGAAGACACGGGAATAAACTTTATTGTTCTTCGGAATGTTGTAAACTTAATAAACAAAAGAAATGACTGAGAAGAAAAAACCTGTACTGAAAATTATTGGTACTAACGGAAATGCTTTTGCTATTTTGGGTAAAGCTCAAAGAGTTGCAAAGCAAAATGGAATGGACTGGGATAAAATCCACACTGAAGCTACCTCTGGTAACTACGACAATTTATTAGGTGTAATGATGAAATATTTTGATGTTAAATAAAAAATTGAAAAATGACAAAAAAAGATTATGTTTTTCTTGCAGAACTATTTGCTATGCTTGAAATGGGGTATATGTCTGCCGAAGATTTAAGGTTTTATCTTATTCAATATCTTGGAGAAGATAATTCAAAATTTGACGGTGATGTATTTGCAAAATATATTCAAGATTTAAAAAATGAAGTTAAACCGTTTAAATATTTTTAAAAATGGAAACAGGGATTAGGTTAAGGGGTCTGTTAGATGGATTACTTAACAACTCAAAAATTGATTATACTGATTATAGAATACGTAATCAGGTAATTGATAGGATTGAAGAAAGTTTGAACTCTGCCGATTGGATTGAATTATCCGATGGTACTACTTACAAAAAGGTTTTTACACCTACTTATTTCAAGGAACAAGAAAAGAAATTAGAAGAATTACGTAAACAGCCTTTGTTTCGTGAATTGAATTCTGAAGAAGAACTTCAGTTTCGTGCTTGGGCAAGAAAACCTGAGTCTTTTAAAATTCCCGTAAAACACGGTCTTCGTAATTTCGGGTACATTAATAACAAAACCTGTGAAATGTGGGAGGGTGAGGAATGATAAGGGAAGAACCAGGAAAAGTAATGCCTCATCAAAGACATTATCAAGTTGGAAACATTGTTCGTATTCGTAAAGAGCCCCCTAAAGCAAGATCCTCTGGTTTCTTGCTTGGGTCGTTGCACGTCATTAAACGACCCCCTGAGGGTTGTATAAATAGTGCCTTAGCAATTTGGTTACAAGATAAGCAGCGACAATTAAGATCTCTGCAATTTATGTATTGGGAGTGGACCGGCAAAGTTGAGAAGCCTATAAGAACCCGTACAAAGTAAAATTTTGAATCTAAAATAGTTGTAAAATACCTTTAAAAGAATTTTTTATTCTTAAATTAATTTTGTAACTTTGTGTTCTTATTTCCTTATAAATTAAGGAATTACAAAAATCAACATTTTTTATGAAAGCCGACATAAAGATGTACTTTTTAAGTTTATTGATTTTTTGTTTGTCATAAAGCAACAAGCAGGTGAGTAAGGAAGCGGCTTCTTTCTGAAAACCTGCTTGTTTTTATTAAACCAGAAATGAACAGCAAATTATTTGCCTTAGAAATCCTTTCTTCAGAATCTTATTTGGTAGTAAATAAGAAATCAATTAAACAATTCGGACCTGATACTGCAATATTTTTATCAAATTTAATTGATAAATATAAGTATTTTCAAGACAAGCAAATTTTAATAGAAGATGGTTTCTACATTACTCATAAAAAATTAATTGAAGAATACGGATTCACAGATAGAGGAATTCGTAATTGTAAGACATCATTAAAAACCAAAGGCCTTATAGAAACCAAACTTATTGGTATTCCTCCAAAAGAATATTATTACATTAATTGGGAAGAATTAATTAAAAGTATGGATATAGAATTAACCCAAGAAACCATAAAAAATGGTGTAAGGGATATCCCTTACGGTTCCGTAAGGGATTGGCCTAACGGAACCGTAAGGGTTAATAATAATAACAAAGTAATAAACAATAACAAATTAAAATTAACTTCGTTTGAAGAAGAAGATTTACCAAAATTAACAAGATTTATAACTCCCAATCAATTTAACAATTTCTGGGAACTTTATCCAAGAAAAGCAGAAAAAGGTAAAGCCTTGACAAGTTGGAATAAACTATGTACCAAGAAAACTGGAGTCAAGCCAACCTGGAGACAAATCAGAAGTGCTATAATAGCCCAAAAACAAAGTGACCGCTGGCAAAACAAAGATTTCATTCCTTTACCTACGACGTGGTTAAATCAAAGTAGATGGCTTGATGACCCAAATGAAATGAAAAACTTTGATTACGGAAATAATGGAAATGGTAAGACCTATTCTAATAATAAGTTTGAGCCGATGTTTGATGAAATAGGAAAAACCTCAAGAAATGATTGAACGTAAAATAATCATAGGATTAATTACCCAAACAGAATATCTACGTCAGTTAGAGGAAATATGGAACCAAGATTATATTGAGAGTTCTACAGCCCAAAAAATATCATCCTGGTGTTGGGAATATTTCCGTAAGTACAGGCAAGCCCCGCTTGAAAATATTGAAATGATTTACATTAGAAAATTACGGGGTAAAAAACTGGATAAAGATGAAGCAGAAGAAATAGAAGGAGAGATTTTACCTAACTTGTCTGAAGAGTATGAAAAGAAAGGAATAAACATTACCTACCTGTTAGAGGAAACCAAAGATTACTTTAATGAAAGACAAGTAACATTACATAATGAAAGAGTTAGTTTTTTACTGGCTAAAAATAAGGTAGAAGAAGCCCAAAAAGAAATAGAGAATTTTAAACCAATATCTTTTAAACAGGAAGAAGAAAACGAATTAGATTTAAGTACGGAAAGATTACTCACAAAAATAGAGTCTGCTTTTGATACAACTTACCAAAATGTAATTCGTTTTCCTGGTGCTTTAGGGGAATTCTGGAATGAGCAACTTGTTCGTGGAGGATTTGTTTCTTTACTTGCTCCAGAAAAAAGAGGAAAGACTTATATTCTTCTTGAATTTATGATGAGAGCTTATAAACAGAAACGTAAGGTTGCATTCTTCCAGGCAGGGGATATGACAGAAAATCAACAATTAATAAGAACCTGCGTTTATCTTGCTGAACGAAGTAATCTTGAAAAATATTGTGGTATTCAATATGTACCAACCCAAGACTGTATAAAAAATCAAACAGATAACTGTAATAGGGCAATCAGAGAATGTAACTTTGGTGTCTTTAAAATGAAAGAAGAAGACATTAGAAAAAATATTACAAAGAAAGAACTTATTGAAGCTTATAAAGAAAATCCTACATACAAACCTTGTTACAACTGTCCTGAATGGATGAGAAATCGTTGGGGTACAGTTTGGTTAAAAGAAGTAAATTTAAAACACGCTTTGACTGTTCGTGAGGCTAAAAAGTATGCTAAAAAATTCTTTATTGACACCCATCAGTCTATAAAACTTTCCACTCACGTAAATGGAACCTTGACTCTTTCAAAAATTAAATCTACATTAAAGAAATGGAAAGATAAAGAAGCTTTTATTCCTGATGTAATACTTATTGACTATGCTGATTTGTTGGAAGCGGAAACACGCATGGAAGAACGTCCAAAACAAAATTACATTTGGAAAGGTTTACGGGCATTATCTCAAGAATATGATTGTTTAGTAATTGCACCAACACAAGCAGATGCAGCAAGTTATAAGGCTTATCGTTTGGAATTAGATAATTTCTCCGAAGATAAACGAAAGTATGCTCATGTCACAGCTATGTACGGTCTTAACCAGGACCCATCTGGACGTGAAAAAGAATTAGGTATAATGAGAATAAATAAAATAGTGATACGTGAAGGTGATTTTCATTCTTCCCACGAAGTTCACGTTTTACAAAGATTACAAATGGGAAGACCTCATCTCGGAAGTTTTTATTAATCATTAAAATAGAATGTTATGTACACAATTAAAAAAGAATTTACATTTTGTGCCAGCCATAACTTAGAGTGCTTGGCACCGGAACATCCGTGTTCAAGGGTTCATGGTCACAATTATCAGGTAATTGTAGAACTTAAAAGCGAAACTCTGAATGAAGCAGGGTTTGTCACTGATTACAGACAACTTGATGACATTAAGGATTGGATTGATGATGTATTGGATCATAGACATCTAAACGAAGTTTTTCCAAGTATGAATCCGACTGCTGAAAACATTGCATACTACCTTTTCAATGTCTTTAAAGAAGCTTACCCACAGCTTTCTTCTATTACTGTTCAAGAAACACCTAAAACTTCTGTACGGTATGAACCTTGATGTATTAAAAAGAACTTTAAGAGTAAAGGAAATATTCTTTTCTTTACAAGGAGAAGGGGCTCGTGTAGGTACACCAAACATTTTTATTAGGTTAGCAGGTTGTAATAAGAATTGTTCATTTTGTGACACGGATTGGAAAGATGGTATAGAATATACCTTAGATAATTTGATATCCGTTATTAGCAGATACCCTTGTAGTTCTATCATATGGACAGGAGGGGAACCTACTCTACAACTTGATGAAGAAATTGTGGAATTATTTAAAGAAGAAGGTTTTTATCAAGCAATTGAAACAAATGGTAGTAATCCAGTTCCTATTGGTATTGATTATGTTTCCTGCAGTCCAAAAGAAGGTGTAACAATTCGTGATTTGTGGGAGAATTTTAATGGTAGGCAACTTGATGAATTTCGTTATCTTATTACAACAGACTCTATTAAAGAAATAGATAAGCAATTACCTGATATTGAAAATCTTCCAGAAGCTACTTATTATTACATTTCTCCAATGTTTGATGGATTTGCGTATGTTCCTGATGTTGTAAATGCTTGTGTGGATTACTTAAAAAGTAAATATAATTGGTTCAATAAATATAGCAGTAAAACGTGGAGACTTTCAGTGCAAATACATAAAATTATAGGAATCGCATAATTCCTATTAAATTAAAAAATAAATTTAAAAAACCTTAAAAAACCTTTGGTAGGCTCAGATATTCTACGTATATTTGTGCTTACTTTTATTAATCAAATTTTTAATTTTAAATCTTTAATGTTATGGCAAAAAAATTGACAAAGAAAGACCTTGTAGCAGCTTATAAAGAGTTGGATAAGGTAGCAGGAATCGACCCTGCAATTGAGTACGATGAATTGTCGCTGGAAGAGTTTGAAAAAGAACTCTACATTACCATTGATCAAGTGGTTGAGGAAGGTGACAAATTCAGCAAGGCTACCCAAGCCGTGTTTGATGCTCTTGCTGAAAAGTACGGTACTGAGGAAGAGGAAGAGGAAGAAGACGAGGAAGAGGAAGAAGACGAGGAAGAGGAAGAAGACGAGGAAGAGGAAGAGGAAGAGGAAGAAGACGAGGAAGAGGAAGAGGAAGAGGAAGAACCTGCTCCTGTAAAGAAAGGAAAGAAACCGGAACCTAAACCTGCTCCTGTAAAGAAAGGAAAGAAACCGGAACCTGAGGAAGAAGATGATGACGAGGATGAGGATGAGGATGAGGATGAAAAGAAACCTGCTCCTAAGAAAAAAGGACCTCCTCGGAAAGTTGGAAAAAGCAATCAAGAAATTGCAGACGAATTACTCGCGGAAAAAGCGGATGAGAAAACTATTCTTGCAGCCTTTAAAAAGGTGTATGCTGAACGTGCTATTACGGACATGGACTTTGTGAAGAAAAGAGCCGGTATTTACATGGACATTGCGAAGAAAAGAGCCGGTGTAAAAGTCACCAAACCTGTTAAAGCAGAAAAGGAAACAAAAGAAACAAAGAAAATTGTTCCCTTGAAAGAAGAAGTGAAACAGGATGTTCCGAAAAAGAAGAAAAAGTAATTGAGTTATTCTGGATACAAGAGCCGGTGGATTGATTATCTTATCGGCTCTTGTAAATTTTTTTGATATGGAAGAAGTGTTTAAAGAAATATTTAATTTAATCGGAGATAACCCAGAAAGGGAAGGTTTAATAGATACTCCGAGAAGAGTTGTTAAAAGCTGGACTGAACTTTACAAAGGTTATAACCAAAAAGCTGAAGATATCTTAACAGTATTTTCAAGTGATGGTTATGACCAAATTGTATTGTTAAAAAATATTGAGATGTACTCAATGTGTGAACATCATATGTTACCCTTCATAGGTAAGGCCCACGTCGCATACATACCTAATGAAAAAATTGTAGGTATTTCTAAACTTGCAAGATTAGTAGATATTTATGCTCGTCGTTTACAAATACAGGAACGTATTGGACAGCAGGTAACTGATGATTTAATGAGGTTACTCGAGCCAAAAGGGGCGGCGTGTATTATTGAAGCTCAACATCTTTGTATGTTAATGCGCGGAGTGAACAAACAAAATTCCATTATGGTGACTTCAAGTTTACGTGGTGTATTCTTACAAAACAGTACAAGCAGACAAGAATTAATGAATTTAATTCATACCAAATGAGAAAGACTTTTGTAGTAGTAAAAACGACTTTTTCTGCTTTACACGCCTGGCCAGAATGCCCATATGAGGATGTGGCTTTTTTAAGAACTCCTCATCGACACGTGTTCTATGTAACGATGAAGATACAAACAACGGAAGATCGTGAACTTGAATTTATTCGTTTAAAAAATGAATTAAATAACTACATCAGGGATAATTGGGAGAACAATAATTTAGGTAAAATGTCTTGTGAAAAGATTGCAGAAAATCTTATGAATAATTTTAATGCTAATTTTATAAGTGTGTTCGAAGATGATGAAAACGGAGCAGAGATTTGGAATGATTAATATTATTGATCCTTCCAGCACAGAATTTAATAGGGGTTCTTTTTGCTATTCTCCTTACCTACTTTATAATGGTTTGTCAGAGTTAAGAGTAGCCGATAAGATAAATCTCTTAGAAACCTTTGTACCTGAAAATTTAGATCTTATACCTAAAGCAGATATAAATATTGTTACACTTTGGTCATATCCTCAGATTGAGACAGCTTTACTGCTTAATCACTTTATTCCTTTTGAAACTGGATTAAAGAATGTTTATTATGCAGGGTATTCACCATTAATATCTCATTTAGGTTTACCTCATATAAAAGATGTTTTAGGTTATGATCCTATAGCTGATTATGCTTTTTTGAAAATAGCTATGAAAACCTATCCTAAATATTACAGTCATTTTCAAAGGTTACTTTTAAGTGATTGTGATATGCATCTGCAATCTCTTGAAAAAGGACAACTTGTTTATCCATTATTTACTTCATATGGTTGTCCTATGGGTTGTGAATTTTGCCCTTCTACTAAAAATTGTGGAAATACTCGTATTTCTTTATCTTTATATGAGGTGATTCATATGCTTCATGAGTGTGAAGAAAAAGGTATTTTTAATATTCATTTTACAGACGAGGATTTTTTCTTTTCAACCAAAAGAGCTTTTGCTATTTTAGATTATTTGAAAAATAAAGGATTTCATTTAATTGCTTTAGGGTCCTCTTCTAATGTTTTACGTTTTATCAAACAATATGGTGCGGATATTTTTAAAGAATCTGGATTAGAGGTTATTGAGATTGGATTTGAGTCAGGTGAGGATGCTGTTAGTTATGCAATGGGAGCAGGGAAATCACTTGATTCTTGCTATGAATTAGCCGAAATTCAAGAGAAAATATATGCACGTATATTTTGGCTTGTTTTAACTTTCTTTCCTGGAGAAACAATTACATCATTAAATGAAACAGGGTTGTTTTTACGTAAATATGGATTAACTCAAAATGAGGTTGTTGGTCGTTTGCGTACAAATGGAACTAAAGGTGGGTTAGGACAATTTTTTCAACCTTATCATGGATTAGGTATGTACGAAAAATTAAATGGTAATGGATTGTTTTTAACTGAACGTCCAATACGTTTAGTACCAAGTTATATTCCTAACAGTTTTTTAAATAGCTTGATAAAAGAAGTTGTTATAGAAAGATTTGTAGAAGTAAAACCTTGGTTGGAATTATATAATATTGAAATGAATGAAAGTGAATTACCTTCTTTATTAGGTAAATTTGTTTTTGAATTTATTAAAAAGAAACCTACCGTAGAAGCGATGCATAATGCTATCAAATTTGCAGTATTAGCAAGAATGGGGGTGATAAAATGAATAAGATTACAATATTAAATATACCAATTGAACCATTAGAAGAACGTTATTCTATTCAATGGGATATTTGGTTTGGAAATTACTTTAAGAGTTTTTCCCGTAAAAAGAGTTTTAATTTAGAGGTTGAAACAATTTACGGAAATAGTTCTCAAGGTAAGATTACTCAAGGCAGTTTTTTAGATGTGATAGATACTAATATCTATAAAAATGAGCAAACCAACAAAATCATAGAATACATAAAAAACAATCAGGAAAAAGAGATTGTTTTATTCTTTCATGATTTATGGTTTCCAGGAATAATCAATATTGCTTATGTAATTTACGGTTTAGGTCTTAAAAAATCTGTAAAGATTTGTGGGTGCCTTCATGCAGGGTCTTACGATTGTGAAGATTTCCTCAGTAAAAAAGGAATGACAGTTTGGACTCATTATTTTGAAAATAGTTTGTTTCAAATAATTGATTTAGTATTTGTAGCGACAGGATTTCATAAAAATTTAATTCTTAATAAAAGAAATATTGATTCAAATAAAATTAAGGTAACTGGTTTTCCTATTTTCCCAGAAGAGTTTGTAAATGATTCTTTAGAAGAGAAAGAAAACATAATTGTATTTCCTCATCGTTTAGATTCAGAAAAATGTCCTGAGATGTTTGATGAATTATCCTCCATATTACAACCTATGTATCCTAATTGGAAATTCCTTAAAAGTAAAGAATGTACGAGTTCAAAAAAGGAATATTATCAATTATTAGCCAAGTCTAAAATTGCTGTTTCTTTTGCAAAACAAGAAACCTGGGGTATAGCAATGCAAGAAGCTGTATTTCATGATGTAATTCCTATTGTACCTGATAAATTAAGTTATCCTGAATTATATTCTCCAGCTTTTGTATATAATGGCTCTGTTATGAATGCTATTAAACTCATTAAGTCTGTTATTTATGAATACGATAAATATAGAATTTTTCTAAGGTTCAATAAAAACAGTTTAATGGTAGCTGGTGATAATGCCATCAAACTTATGTTGGAACAAATCTTATTATTTTGTAGGAATGATTGATTATAAATTTTCTGTTTTTGTAGACTGTGGAGCTCCTTCACTCTACAATAGACTGTCCAGAAAAACTGGAACAGATGCTAATGTTATGGGAACTCATTTTAAACATAGAAAATATGACACGTTTTCTTATGTAGACTTACCAGAATATATTGAATACAGGGACAAGTATGTTCAATTTTTAAAAGAACATGAAAAAAGTATCAATATATTTTCCAATCTTGATGTAATTAATAATCCTACACTAACCTTAAAAAATCAAAAAATAATTGAAAGTAAAGATGTATTTCCTATTCCTGTCTTTCACTTAGGTAGTGATGTGAGTTATCTAAGGGAATATGTAAAAAATTATGAGTACATTGCTATTGGAGGTTTAGTACCTAATCCAACCTCAGTATTAATTCCAGCACTTGATAGATTATGGAGAGAAGAATTAATAGATGAAAAAGGATTCCCTAAAGTAAAGGTTCATGGTTTTGCGTGTACTTCTTTTCCATTAATGTATCGTTATCCTTGGTATTCTGTTGATTCTGCAACTTGCCTTAAATTAGGTATGTATGGTAAAATCTATTTACCAGAATATCGTTCTATGCGACTTAATATGTTAGCTGTTTCAAGTAGAGATATTAAAGTAGATGATCGTGTTACAAAAGGTGTACAAAGGGAACTTAATAGACGTGCTGAGAAATGGAACACAGACTTAACTTGTTTAAGTGAAAACATTACTGAAAGAGCTATTTGGAATTATTTAGTATTTTTGGAGCAAATACAAACCTATATTCCAAATTGGCCTTGGTCACTTTTTAATAGGAGAACTAAAAATACTTCGACAGGAGAAAAACTTAACTTTTATTTAGCAGGTAATTTTTCTAAAAAAGAAGAAAAAGTATTGTGTGAAAAATTAGAGGAACAAGCTATACCTGAAAATCAAAGATTTAGATTATTATCCTTTTGGTATCGTGAATATACAGCATACAGATTAAATTTAAGAAATGAAACCATTGTTCGAAGAAGTTCCAGAAAAAGAAAAAACAATACTTGATTTTGAAAGTAAATTATCAAGGATTGGTTATTCATTTACATTTGTAGAAAATGAAATGATAGGTGCAGGTACATTAATCAAATTGTTCCCAACGGAATTTGAATATGATTACGAACTTGTAATACCGTGGGTTCGCCCTGCTGTTATTACAATGAATCAATTTGATAAAATTCTTGCAGATTACCCAAGGTTAAATGTACCAAAACAAGCATTACACTTATCTGATGAAGATAAAATAAATTTTATGTCAGGTATGATTAATGAGAATAGGTTGCATTTTTTAATCATTATACCACGTCCAAACAGTTTTTCAGATTTTTATTGGTTTGGTCGGTATTCTAAGGTATTTCCTTCAATGAGATTAACATATAGGGAAAAAGGTAAAGATGCAGATAGACTATGTCTTGGTACTTATTCCACTTATAATTTTTGTAAATTGATAGAATTAAAAACCATACTTGATAAAAACTTCGCAATATGAAAATTAAGAAAGAAGATTTAAAAAGGGCTTTAGAAATTGTAAAACCTGGATTAGCAAACAAAGAAATTATTGAGCAATCCGGTAGTTTTGCTTTTATTGATGGTCGGGTTGTTACCTACAATGATGAAATCAGTGTATCACATCCTATTAAAGACTTAACTATCACAGGTGCTATTCAAGCTGAGGAACTCTACAAATTTCTTGCAAAAGCAAAAGAAGAAGAAATTGACATTAAAATTACAGAAACTGAAGTTATTATTAAAAGTGGAAGAGCTACTACAGGATTTTCATTAAACAGTAAAATTACCTTACCTTTGGATGAAGAACTTGTAGTGAAAGGTAAATGGAAAAAATTACCTGTGGATTTTAATACCGCTATTAATTTTGCCAGTATGTCTTGTTCCTCAGATATGACTCATCCAAAACTTACTTGTGTACACGCAAATCAAAAAGGATTTATTGAAGGTAGTGATAATTTTAGGGTAGCTCATTATATGCTTGAAGAGTTGCCCGTAGGTACTTTTCTTATACCTGCAAATTCAGCAAAAATTGTAACCAAGTTAAATCCTACTAAAATTTGTGAAGGTAATGGCTGGGTACATTTTAAAACAAAAGAAGGTACTATGATATCTTGCCGTGTCGTTAATGACAATTACGTGGATACAAGTCCGTATACTAAACACCCTAAAAAGGGAGTTAATGTAAGATTCCCCAAGACATTAAGCGACGTATTAGATAAAGCAATTATATTTGCTAAAGGTGAGCAAAACTCCGATGAATCTGTAGAAATCCTAATTACTAAAAATAAATTGACTGTAAAAAGTGCTTCCTTAATTTCTTGGTTTAAAGAATCTATTGATATTGAATATAATACTAATGAAGAAATTTCCTTTTCTATTGTACCTCATTTATTAAAAGATATTCTAAAACAGACTTACGATTGCGTTTTGAGTGAAGGTATTTTGTATTTTAAGAGTGATAATTGGATTTATGTCACATCATTGTTAGGATAAATTATGACTGGATTTTTTACTAAACACGAAACACAGTCTACTGATAGACCTGATGGAAAAAAATACACTTGTTATTCTTGTGGATTATACAGAACTTGTATATCTCCAAAAATGGAACCTTATGGTAACTTTAAAAAGAAGATTCTTAACATAGGAGATGCCCCTACGGAAATTGATGATGACAAAGGCAGACCATTTCAAGGTAAAGCAGGTCGTCTACTTGAACGTACTTATGCTAAATATGGAATAGATTTGTTTGAAGATTGTTTAAGTATCAATGCTGTAAATTGTCTACCCAAAACAAGTGATGGTGAAGCAAGAGTACCTACAAACAAAGAAATAGAATGTTGTCGTCGTTCTGTATTTAGTTATATTGAAAAGTATAAACCAAAGGTAATAGTTTTATTTGGTGGACAAGCAGTTTACTCTATTATTGCCCATAGATGGAAAAAAGATTTAAAAACCATTAATGAATGGAGGGGTTGGATTATTCCAGACCAAGAAATTAAGGCTTGGATTTGTCCCACCTTTCATCCTGCTTATGTTGACAAAATGGAGAAAAAAGAGGTTTACAATATTTGGGAAGATGATTTACTAAAGGTAGCCAGTATGGTAGATACACCTCTTTATATTGATAAAGAACCTGAAATTATTTATCTTAAAAATTTACGTAAATTAACAACTATTCCAGATGATAGTATAATTTCAATTGATTATGAAACAACTGGTCTAAAACCACACGGTGAAGGACATACCATTGTTTGTGCTTCTGTTGCACTTAATGAAAATAAGGCTTATGTATTTGAAATGCCAAAGGATGAAGTTGAAAGAGATATTTACATTTCTCTGTTAAAAAATAATTCCATTAAGAAAATGGCTCATAATTTAAAGTTTGAGGAGAATTGGAGTTTTGGTATTTTAAAAACAAGAGTACGTGGATGGGATTGGGATAGTATGTTGGCTGCTCATATACTTGATAATAGGTCTGGTGTAACAGGGCTTAAATTTCAGACATACGTTAATTTTGGTATAATTGATTACAGCTCCCATTTAGAACGTTGGTTAGGTACAGAAGGTAAAAGTGCTAATGAACTAAACAAAATCCAAGAGTTCTTTAATACACCGTCAGGACGTTTAGAATTAATGAAGTATTGTGCCTTAGATACTATTTATCAGTATCGTTTAGCGAATAAACAAAAACTATTATTTGAAGAATTACCTTTTTAAAATAGATTATGCTTTATGAATTAAAAACCTACAAATTTTTCCAAGAAGGAATTTTAGCCTTGTCCCGTATGGAGCAACAAGGGTTAAGGATTGATATGAAATATGCTGAAGAAAAAAAGTTAGAATTAACTAAAGAAATTGAAAAACTTGAAGTGAAGTTTAAAGAAACAAAACTCTATAAACATTGGGCTCACACCGCTAAAAACAAAGTCAATATTTATAGTCCTCAGCAACTTGGTGCATTCTTGTATGGTACAAAAAAGATTAAAATTAGTAAAGAAACGGCTTCTGGTCAAGGTGCTACGGATGAAGAAGCTCTACAAGAATTAGGAATACCTGAATTAGATATTCTTTTACGTATCAAAAAACTTAAAAAAGTTCGTGACACATATTTGGATGCTTTTGTAAGAGAACAGGTTAATGGAATTGTTCATCCATTTTTTAACCTACATCTTGTACGTACATTTCGGGGTAGTTCAGACAGTCCTAATTTCCAAAATATACCTAAAAGGGATAAAGAAACAATGGAAATTTGTAGAAGAGCAATATTACCACGACCAGGACATCAATTTGTTGAATTAGATTATAAACAACTTGAGGTTAGAATTAGTTGTTGTTACAATAGGGATGAGCAATTAAAGGAAGACATACTTGCTGGTGATATGCACAAAGAAATGGCAATTAGAATTTTTCATATTGAGGATTTTAATAAAGAAACAACAGGTCATTCAGTTCTTCGTAGTGCTACTAAAAATGGTTTTATATTTCCACAATTTTATGGGGATTATTATAAAAATTGTGCTGTAAACCTTTCTTATGGTTGGGGACATTTACCAAAGAACAGAAAATGGAAATCTACAGATGGTATTGAATTTGAAGATGGAAAATTAGGGGCTCATTTAATAAGTAATGGTATTAAAGATTTAGAATCTTTTACCCAGCATATTAAAACCATTGAAGATTATTTTTGGAACGTTCGTTATAAAGATTATACAAAATGGAAAGAACGTTGGTGGGAACAATATCAAAGGGTAGGACATATTACTTCCATGACTGGGTTTAATTATCAAGGAGTAATGAAAAAGAATGATGTATTAAATTATCCAATACAAGGTTCTGCTTTTCATTGTTTACTATGGAGTATTATTCAAGGTATTAAAGTACAGGTAAAGGAAAAGTGGAAATCCAGGTTAGTTAGTCAAATACACGATGCTATTGTAATGGATGTACACCCTGATGAATTAGAACACGTTGTCAAAACAATGAAAAGAATTATGTGTGAAGATATTGTTAAACATTGGGGTTGGATTACTGTACCTCTTGATGTTGATGTTGAGATACATAATGTAAATGATAGTTGGGCTGATAAACCACAAAGGTAATGAAAAGGACAAGAAAACATTCTACAGGTGGTTTGTTCTTATTTGAAGAACCTAAACCAGTTGCTGAGGTAACGATACGTCAAAGAAAACCAAAACAAGTTGATGGTTTTATTGAAAGATTTAAAGGTAAGGACCCGTTCTTTGTTTTAGAAAACTTTCTTAATGATAGAAAAAAGTACGTCACAAGTCGTTACCCAACAGATCATCCTCAAGCGTTTTCTACTGTATTGTTTGAACTGAATTTATATTTAGACGTTCTTATACGTGTTAAAAATAATCTTAACCAATTTAAAATTAATGACAAATGAAAAATCAAAGAGACACCACCTCGGAAGACATTGCTTTTAAGTATGCTAAAGATGCATTATTAGAAGAAATGCAAGGTAAAGAAAAAGTATCTGAAAAGACATTTGAAGTTTTTAACATTTCAGAAGAATTATGGGACAAATGGTTTAAAGAAGTAACTTTAAATCAATCTTTATTTCTCGCTTCTTCTAAAACATTTGTTATTCAACAGTTGTTAAATTCTTCAACTTCTTTAACAGAGTATTCTGCTAAAATGATGATATTTTATCAATTTAAACAAAAAATAATGGAAATGTCAAGTAATCCGCTTATGTCACTAATAAATCTATTAAAATAATGGGATTGTATTTAAAGTATCGACCAAATGCCCTTACTGAAATTGAAGGTAACAGGGAAATTGTACTCACTTTGAGAGGTATGTTTAAAAAGAATGAGATACCTCACTCTATGCTGTTCCACGGACCGACAGGTTGTGGTAAGACTACCTTAGCCCGTATTGTAGCAAAAGAACTGGGTTGTACTGAAAATAATTTAATTGAAATTGATACAGCACAATTTAGGGGAATTGATACGGTACGTGATTTACGTAAAAACATTCAATACACTCCTTTAGGTGGTGGTATAAGAGTTTACATTATTGATGAGGTACATAAAATGACAGGGGACGCTCAAAATGCTTTCCTTAAAATATTGGAGGACACTCCCTTACATATTTACTTTATTTTATGTACCACGGACCCACAAAGTCTTCTACCTACAATAAAAGGACGTTGTAGTCAGTTCCAGGTACAGTTATTGTCTGATGATGATATGAAATCATTACTTACAAAAATTGCTGAACTTGAAAATGATTCTATTGAGGATGAAATTATTGAACAAATAACACAAGATAGCCAGGGACATCCGCGTAATGCTTTACAGATACTTGAACAGGTATTAAGTACCCCAAAGAAAAGAAGATTAACAATAGCCCAACAGGCAGCCATTGAACAATCCGAGAGTATTGCTTTGTGTCGTGCATTAATGAAAAAACAAGGTTGGAGTGAAGTAAAGAAAATATTACAAGGTTTAAAAGGACAGGATGCCGAAGGTATTCGTCGTGTTGTTATTGGATATGCTTCAAGTGTATTACTGAATACAGATAATGCTGTTGCAGGACTCATTTTAGAGGCATTCCAAGAACCTACTTACAATATGGGATTTCCTGGAATTGTACTCGCTTGTTACACCGTAATTAAAAGTTAATGATATGGCAGACAAAGTAGAAAAAGTGATTGAAACAAAAGACAACAAATGTTGGGTTACAATTTCTTACAACGTTAATCTCGGTGATTACGAAAATGTAAAAGTTGAAACAGGGTATTCACAAACAATACCTTTCAATCGTTCTCCTATTGACTTGCTCGAAGAAATGCAAGATAACGTAGCAAGTATTGTTATTGACGAAGCAAAATCTTTGAAAAAACAACTTAAAAAGAAAAGGAGTAAAGAATGAATCCATTATTTAAACTTGCAAAAGAACTCTGCCCACAAGGTGGTGTAGAAGATGATGCTCCATTCCCAAATTCTACTGACCAAGATATTTGGTGTGAAGGATTTGTAACCGCTGCTGAATTAATGTTAAACGCTTGGTATGTTGAAGATACTGATGTTACAAGAAGATTACTTGCTGAAAAACTTAAACGTGCTCATAAAAACTAATTCAAATGAATTACGAAAAAGATATTCATATTGATGAAACTGCTCTTGATGTTGAGTGGTTGGAACAATCTGAACTTGCTATTAAATATGGCAAGTATTGGTCTGCTTGTAAAGACAGAGTTACCCGTGCTGAAGAAAATATTAAGTTAATTCGTGCTCAACTTATTGCAGAAGCAAACGATGACCCTGTTAAATGTTGTAACAAAGAAAAACCAAATGCCGCAGATATTGAAGCATACTATCGTCGGCATAAACGTCATATTAAGGCAAAAGAAGAATGGTTAGATGCTTTAAAGGAATGTAATGATGCTGAAATTGTAAAGAATGAAATTTCATTTACACGAAAAGCAGCCTTGGAAAACCTTGTACAATTACACGGACAAAATTACTTTGCAGGTCCTTCTATGCCACGTAACCTTCAGGGAGAAAGGGAAAGAAAACAAGAAAAAAGAAAAGAAAGTGAATCGAGAATTAGAATACGTAAATCTTAAATTTTAATGATTATGAAAAAGAAAAAGTTTAATTTTGCAGGAAAAATCAGTAGTAATGCCGCAGCCAGAAAAAAAGGTTTTGGTTATGGACATCTTCTTCCAAATGGGTTGGATGTATGGACACCAGAAGTAGATTCCAAAGTTGTTATGGACATTTTACCATACCTTGTAAAGGATAAAAATCATCCTGATAAAGACAAGGAAAAAGGAATAGCAATGGAAGGAACATATTGGTTTAAAAGACCTTTTAAATTCCACAGAAACGTTGGTGCTAAAAACAGTTCTGAAATTTGTTTACAATCTTTTGGAAAGAAATGTCCTATTTGTGAATACCGGGATAAACTTAAGAAGGATCCTGAAGCGGATGAGGATGCAATAAAAGCATTAAAACCAAGTGAACGTAATTTGTATGCGGTTGTAATCACAAAAATTAATGGAAAGAAACAAGAAAGAAAACTTCAATTATTTGAATTTTCAGATTACCTTTTCCAGGAAAAATTTGTTGAACAACTTGAGGATAAACCTGAATTTGAAACATTCCCAAATCCTTATGAAGGTGCTTCGGTTAGTGTTAAATTTGCAGAAACCAATCTTGGTGGAAACAAATTCGCAGAACCAACAAGATTTGATTTTGAACCCAGATCAAAACAATATGATGATGAGTTTATTGATGAAATTCCTTGTTTGGATGAATGTTTGCGTGTACTTACCTATGATGAACTGAAGGCTAAGTTCATGGAAAATGATGATGTAGATAACGAAGAGGAAGAGGATGAGGATGAGGAAGAAAGAAAACCTGTAAAGAAAGGTAAAAAACCTGTAAAACCTGAACCAGAGGAAGAGGAAGAGGAAGAGGAAGAGGAAGAGGAAGAGGAAGAGGAAGAGGAAGAGGAAGAGGAAGA
>Ga0209718_1001497_pt1 | contig 26209 bp, 19 predicted proteins | sample AD_JPNAS1_MetaG_FD_184420 | JGI IMG/M metagenome (GOLD analysis project Ga0209718, IMG submission 184420) | Active sludge microbial communities of municipal wastewater-treating anaerobic digesters from Japan - AD_JPNAS1_MetaG (SPAdes) (version 2) | ecosystem: Engineered > Bioreactor > Anaerobic... | reverse complement strand
CGAAGAGGCTGGTGAAGACCGTACGACTGGGACGCAGACCAAAATCGGCGGTCGTCCCGACTGTATTGGCGCTTTCATAGCTGCCGCCTCCGTTTCCATAGGCGACGAGATAATCCTTGCCGCCGGCGTAGGTGTTCGCAAACCACTGACCGCTCGGTGCCTCATCGACTGTCGGTCCGACAGCGGTGAAAGCCCAACTCCATCCAGCAATGGCGAAGGCCTCGCCGCCAAAATAACCGAACCCGTCGCGGATCAAGCTGCGGCGCGGGATGGCGGCATACGCGCCCTGTTTGTGCCGGTAGTCGTGGGCCTTGCGCAGGTAGCGCCGCAGCAGGAGAAGCTCGGTGGCAGCGGTGGTGGGGGCTTGGGTCATGTTGTGCAGATCAACGCGCCCGACCATCAGTTCCGTTGCGCTGGGCAGATAGCTTTGGTCGAACTTGCCATCGCCGGGGATGTTGATGTTGGCCGAACGCGAAGCGCTGGAGTTGCTTACCGAGGTGTCGGTCCAGATGCCGTCCATATCGGCGTAGTAACCATCGGCCGGCCAGGCGCCGACATGGTTGCTGTGGCCGTCCGGCGCGATGTTGCCGGAGTAGGGGACCGGGACGTGGCCGAGCAGATAGACCATCTTGACCTGCGTGGGATCGGCATTGTAGGCCGACTGGATCAGCGCTTTGACGGCGGCAGGCGTGCCGGCGCGCGGCGCGACGAGGGACTGCACCGTCCAGCCATCGGCGGCGAGATCGGCGGTGAGTTGTGCGATTTCCGGTGCCAGCGGCGCGGCCAAGGTATCGTCGACCACCAACAATAGGGTACCGCGCTGATGGACCTCGGGGACCTTCACGCCCGCGCTGAGGTAGCCGACCGCCGGAGAGGGCGAGAGCCCGGCAAACGTACGTTGCAGCCAGTATTCGTATTCGATACCCGGCACGGCGCTGCTGTCGGCATACGTAGTGGCGTTGGAGGCAAGCGTCGCTTGGAGTTCCCACGGCATCCCGCTGGCATTTTTAAGGCGTCGATGGAGCTTTTGCGAGGCGATCTTATCGACTTGGCGCAGCGACCAGGAGAGGGTGATGCAGGGCGCGGTGTCAGAGACCGTTGCGCGCAGGTCGATCGCGAAGTCACGCGGCGTTTGCGCGATGGCTGTCAGGGAGAAGGCTACGCCGAAGAACCATGCGGCGATGCACATCTTTTTTGTCGGATATGAGAGTGCGGGCATGTGTGTCTTCATACGGCAGTTTAGCGGCTGTGCCGCAGAGCGGCGTGGTTTTACATGGCTTTTAACAGTTCAAGCTCGGCGTTCAGAAGGATGTTGTACATCTCTTCCGCACTTGTAGCGGCGCGCAGATCGGAGAGCAGCTCGGTGCCATGCGCCAACATACAGAGCCGGGCCAGAACATGCAGGTGCAGGGCGTCGTCGACGCAACAGATTAAAAAGAAAAGGTCGGTCTGATCGCCGTCTTGTGCCCCGAAGAAAATCGGCTGCACAGTCTTGCCGAGTACGATAAAGGAATCGGCGGCATAGTAGGGGTCGTGATAACGCGCGTGCAGAAAGGCGGCACCGCCGCCGATCGCAGTGGAGCTGACGCTCTCGCGCTCTTCAATTTCGCGCTGCAAGGCGGCGTCATCATAGAGCAGGTCCGTAGTGACCGCGAGGGCGACCATGTCGCGGATTACCCCCGGCTTGGTTTTTGCGGACAGCACGGGGTCGATCCACTCGGGTCGGCAGAGACGCTTGATGAGGATGTCGTCCGAGTCCCGGTCCGCGCGTCCTTCGGTCTCTTGGCGGTGGTGCTCCGAGAGCATACGACTGCTGAGTCCCATAATCCTGCGCTGTGCCCAGTCGTCGAGTACACGGTGTTCGAAGACCACGTCATCGCCCTGCCGGATAAAAGGAATCTCGTCGCGCTGTACCAGATGGAACAGCTCGCGCTCCGAGATGCGGATGTGGCGTGCAGCCTGCCGCAAAGATAGTTTTCTGTGTGGCATGAGGAGTGATTTTACCGGATTCACTGTTGTGCGTCAAAGCACATGTCCGTGATATTACAATTTTCTAGCCGTTAATTTACAATTTTTTAATATGCCTTTCGACACGGGGGCCAGCTATAATATGAAAATAGACAATCGGGTATTGTAGTGTTCAACGGTTGGGTAAGCCGACAATAGGAGAAAAAGGATGAATCTTAATCGCAGAGATTGTCTCCGTGGCATTTTTTTCACGACGCTTTCCGCTGCGGCGGGTTCGCAGCAGGCGGCGTTCGGCAAGTCCTCGGTGAGTGCGGCTCTGCCTGCGCCGAAGGCAGGGATATTTGATTTTGAGGCGGCGGCGTTCGATCCAAAGGGCGGGCACATACAAGGTGCCGCGGCATCCGATGAGGCGCTCTATCTGGCGCAAATGACGCGGATATGCAAGTTTGACTGGAACGGGAAGATGCTCAAGACGCTCGACGTGATCACCCACACAGGCGACGTCTGCTGGCATGACGGATGTCTGTACACGTCCGTTGCCGTCTACGGCGGGCCGAACAAGGGCAAGGGGATGATCCAAGTGTTCGACAAAAATCTCGATCTCCAGCGTGAGACGCTCATCGACCGGGGAACCGACGGGATCACGTTGTTGGACGGCACGCTCTATGTGGGCATGGGTGCCAAAACGCAACCCTCGAAAGAGCCGCACCGCGTGAATCTTTTCGGACGATTCGATCCGGTCTCGCTGAAAGAGACCGCGCCGCGTCAGGAGGTCGATTACGGTTTTGAGACGCACTACGGCGCACAGAATATGCTGACGGACGGGAAGATACTCTACGTAAACTTTTACGGTGCGAAGGGGAGTCCGCCGTTCGTCGCGTTCGACAAGGATTTCAAGCCCTTGAAAACGTTCCGCTTCGGCACGGGGCAGGGAGCCGATTTTGTGCCCGCCGCGCGCGCAGCGGGCAAGGTGCGCGTGTTTACCATCCGGACGACCGGAAACTGGCGGGCGAAGGGCGATCAGCCAGCCGAGCCACCAGGCGCACGGATTCAGTTTTACGACTTCGACGGCGAGACATTTACCGCCGTTAAGTGAGCGATAGGAAGCACGTCCGCATGATCGATCGGATCAATGGTGGCAGGTTTGGTGAAACTTTAAATCAGGAGGAAAGATGATGAAACAAAAAGTGATTTTCGCATGTCTGTTACTGCTTGGCGCAATGGCGCTCATGGCGGAGGATGTGTATGTGGAGACGGACTATACTCAGGGTCAGGGTATCAACACGGGGTACTGCATGACGCCCAATACGCGCTGGGAGGTGGACTTCCAACTCACGGTGACGACTAACAGACAGGCGCGGATCGTCGGGGGCGACCATGAACATTCCGACCCCAAATTTTTTGTCTCTTGCTACATTAACGGGGGCGGTCACTTCAGCTTCGGAGCGGGCAACACGTTCAAAGCGTTTTCGACCGGTATGCCGGTGGACACCGCCCGACACACGGCAATTCTGGACTGTTTCACTAAAAAGATGTACTACATCGATGCCGCGGGTGTTACAAATTGGACGGGGACGATTGATGTGGAATGTACGAAAACGGCGACCACACCGCTTGTCCTCTGCGCGGATGCGTATACGGCAGATGCCGCTCAAGTCACAAGATGCGCGTCTGCAAAAATCTACGGCTTCAGGGTCTATGAGCAGGGGACGCTCGTGCGCGACTTCACGCCATGCATGCAGGCGGGTTTGCCGGGGTTGCGTGATTCGGTGACAGGACTGTTCGTCAAGGACGACCGCGTGGGTGCCGCCGCGCTCGCCTACGGCGGCGACATTGAATCGTATGAGGATGGTTACGTTGAATCCGCAGGCAATCAACATGTGAACAGCCGTTACTTTATGAACCCCGGCACGAAGGTGGAGATCGACTACGCCTTGACCGATGCTCAGGTGAACTCGCAGTGGCGTCTTGTCGGCGCGGACAAATCCGGCTGCAACACGTACTCCGCCATTTACATTGGCGGGGGCGGCGTGAGCTTCGGCACGGGTGATGCGCTTACGGGCCACGGTACGCAGATCGCGCCGGATCTGTTGCGCCATACCTGCGTGATCGACAGTCCCGGCAACACGTATTACTACATCACCGGCGCGACCACGAACTGGCGGGGCACCATCGCCTCCACACGCACAAAGACTGCTTTGCACCCGATGGGAATTTTCGGAGGCACCACCAGTGCGTCAGGGACCTCGTTTGTCGATCCTGCGAAGGCGAAGATTTATCGCGTGAAATTCTGGACGGACGGCGAGTTGCTCCACGACTATCTTCCGTGCGTGCAAGACGGTGTCGCCGGGTTCAAGGATTTGGTCGACGGCGTGTTTGTCACGTCGGGCGGCTTGACCGCCGGTGGTGACATCGCCTCTGAGGAGGGTGATGGTTACATCGAAAGCACCGGGGGCAACCATTATATTGACACAGGGTATTACTTCGGGCCGAAGACCCGTATCGACGCAGATTTCGCCCTCGTCGAGACCAACTTACAGCAGTTTGTCTTCGAGACTGGCACCGAAGTGGTGAGCCGGTTCTATATCAATGGGTGGGGCCAATACGCTTGGACGTGTAATGACGATGTCGGCAACTGGACCTCCACCGGCATACCGCTCGCGACGTATGTACGGCGGTTGGGGACGATCGATGCCCACAACAAAACGGTTGCGTTTTCGACGGCGAGTTTCACCAATTACACTGCCACGATCACGAATTGCACCAAAACTTGCACAAGGCCGATGATCTTATTTTCGAGCATAAACAAGAACAGCAACTTCGCAAAGATGCGGCTTTATGGATTCAAAATCTACGAAGAAGACGTGCTGGTGCGTGACTACGTGCCGTACGTGATAAACGGTGTGGCGGGGCTGAAGGACACGCTCAGCGGGTCGTTTGCGGTAAGTGGCAACTACAGCGCTTTTTCTTGGGGCGGGAATATTCAGGGTGAGTCGGGCGATGCCTACCTCGAAGCGGACGGCACACAGGCCATCAACACCGGCTACTTCCCCAATCCCGGAACGAAAATCGTTGCCGATTTCCAGATGATGACAGTTGTGGGGCAGATGCGTCCTTTCGGTGAGGCCAACACAATGAGCGCCGAACTTTATATCGACGGTTCGTCGACGGGGTCGGGCAACTTTGCGTTTGGCTTCGGGGATTCATGGACCAAATCGAAGACGATGGCAGCGAATGACAAACGGCATGTGGCCACGCTGGATATCATGAACAAGGGCTATTCCATTGTCACGGACGGGGCGGTTTCCCTTTCCGGAACCATCGCAAACGCCTGTACGAAGACGGCGGGCCATCCGCTGGCGTTGTACGCCAAAGCGATAAGTGCAGACGGCACGGCATTCGAAAGGCACGCGAAAATGAGGCTGTATTCGGCCAGAATTTACGAAACGGGCGTGCTCGTGCATGAGTTCCTGCCGTACAAGGATGGCGAGACGGTCGGCCTCTACGACACCGTGACCGGCACGGTCAAGACCGACGCACTGTCATCGGCAACGGCGTTTACGATCGGCGGCATGGGTGTGGACGGCGGCGGATCGGCTTTTGTGGTCGCGCCGCAGAATACCGTGGTGGGGGCTAACCAGACGACCACACTCGCGGCCTATGCGCCGGGCGCGGTTGCGTACCGCTGGACAAAAGACGGTGTTCTCATTGAAGGCGTGACCGGCGGCAGCCTGACGGTCGCATGGGAAAAGCTGCCGCTGCAGAGCGTGTACGCCGTGACGCCGGTTTATTCCGTCAATGGCAAGGCGGTTGAAGGCACGCCAACCACAGCCACTGTGAAAAATCTGCCGCGAGGTATGCTATTCTACATTCGCTGATGTGGCTGCAAGTCGCGGGTCGCGAGTCAACCTCTCTTTATTGCGACCACCCAGTGGTCGCAATGATGAGTGTAAAAACGGGCGGGAAGACAGCCTAAAAAGTGCCCGAAATGCTGTAAATGGTCACGGGCGGGGCGGGGCTACGTGGTGCAAGGTTTTAACCTCGTCTTTGTGACCACTGTGTGATTACAAAAAGTGGCTCGCAATCGTGAGCGAAAGTTTGCTGACTTTCGGCACAGGGGCTGTCTATAATGGGGCAACTAGCAAAGGAGAAGAACGAGACAATGAAAAAAGTGATGGTGGTGCTGGCGGTGATGCTGGCGGGCGTGGCCGCGCAGGCGGAGCAGTGTTTGAACGGCGGCAGGGGTTCCGGCGGTAACAAAACAGACCTGCTGCACCTCTCCCATGTGCATCGCGGCGGCGGGAGACTGGAGAGCCCGGACAATACCTTGGAGACGTTCAAGTGGTGCTGGGAGAACGGCAGCGCTCTCGAATGCGATTGCCGCAAGACCAAGGACGGCGTGGGCATCATGCTGCACGACGACACGCTTGCGCGTACGGCACGGGGCATCCCGGAAGAGTTGAAGAAAAAGTCCGTGTCGAAGGAGTTGACCTGGGACGAAATCAAGGACGTGGATGTGGGCTCGTACCTGTCGCCGAAATTCGCGCACCACCGCATTCCGACGATCGACGCGACGTTTGCGGCGATGAAGGGCAACCCGACCTATCTCTGCTTTGTGGATGAAAAAGGCGCAGGACCGGAATACATCGCGAAAAAAGCGCAGGAGGCAGGCGTGCAGGATCAGGTATACTACACCGGCCCTAGCCACGCGAAGATTTTCGAGTGGAACAAGATCCTGCCCGGCGGCAAATCGCTGCTTTGGCTCGGCGCTTGGCCCAAGGGTCGGAGCGCGGCTGAGCGGACGCGTACTGATACTTGGTTCCGCGATGCGATGGCTAAGTTGCGTGCGAAGGAGTTTAAGTACATCTCCGCTATCTCGATCCACACCTACTACGATCCGAAAGACCCCGTCGATCCGTTCATCCCGTCGACGCCCCTCCTCAAGGAGATGGTCAATGAGTTTCACTCGCACGGCATTCCCGTGGCCTCGATCCCGTTCGCGGGCGGTGAAACCGAAGAGGTGTACTTCAAGCTGTACGATTTGGGTTTTGACGCCTTCTCGACAGACTATCCGTCGGTGATGTTCTCGGTAATCCGCAAGCTCAAAGCGGGCAAGCGTGAGTAGTTGGGCTCTTGCCCCCTCGTGGCATGGGCGTCCCGCCCATGAAACACGGGCAAGATGCCCGTGCCACACTTGTGAGCAAAGTTGTTTACGTATGAAAAAACTGTTTGATGATGAGGTGATCGACCGGCGCTTCCACCGCGGTCAGTGGCGGATGCTCGGCATGACGATCATCGGGTACACGCTCTTTTACTTCCTACGGAAGAACTTCAGTTTCGCGATGCCGGGACTCGAACAGGATCTCGGTGTCTCCAAATCTATGCTCGGCAACTGTCTGTTCGCCGGCGGCATTGTTTACGGCATCTCGAAGTTCTTGAACGGATTCATCGGCGACCGCGTCAATGCGCGCAAGATGCTCTGCTTCGGGCTTGCGATCTGCGTGTGCGTGAACATCGCGTTCGGCTTCGCGGAGGAGATCGCCGGTCTCTTTTTGGGCGAGGGGGCGGACGCGGCTTCGCGTGTGGCGACGTTGGCCGTGGTGATCGGCGGACTCTACGTCCTCAGCCAGTTCTTTCAGGGGACAGGCTTCCCGCCGTGCGCGAAACTGCTCGCCTTCTGGATTCCGCCGAATGAGCTAGCCACCAAGATGAACCTGTGGAACACCTCGCACTCGATCGGTGGCGGGATCGTTGCGAAAATCTGCGGTGTGATCATGGGGCTCGGCGTGATCGGGAGCGCCAATCAGGGCATCGGAATGTGGAAGTGGTGCTTCTGGTCGATGGCCGCTTTAGGGTTCGCCGGTCTCGTGCTCCTGTGGCTCTGGCTCCCGGGCACACCGGAAGAGGAGGGGTTGCCGCCTGTCCCAGGAACGGAGACCTTGAACACGGAGAGCCAGACGACGATGGTCAAAGGCGATCGTCCGTCTGTCTGGAAGGGAGTGTTCTCGCATCCGGCGATCTGGGTGCTCGGATGTTGCAACTTCACGATCAATGCCGTGCGCGCGCTGGTGGCGGACTGGGGGCCGACCATGCTGCAGGAGGCGAAGCACCTGACATCGTCCGAGGCCGGGACGGTGATCATGGCCTTCGAGTTCGCCGGTATCGCGGGCATGCTTCTGTCGGGCTGGGTGACGGACCGCTTCGCGGGCGGGCGCAGCCCGCGCGTCTGCGTGTTTCTGATGGCGCTCACGGCGCTGTTTCTATGGCTTTTCTTAAAGCTGCCGACCGGTGCCGCTTCCGGCGCGGCGCTGTGTGCGGTCGGGTTCTGCCTGTACGGGCCGCAGGCCCTGACGGGTGTCGCGGCGACCAATCTTTGCGGTAAACAATTTGCCGGGACATCCATCGGTTTTATCTCGCTCTTCTCGTACATCGGCGTGTCGATCTCCGGCAAGGTCTGCGGTACGCTCGCGCAATCAACGGGCGGGTGGCAGATGCCGGTAACGGTCATCGCCAGCACGGCGGTGGCCGGCATGGTGTTTTTCCTGTTGCTCTGGGGCGCGAAGGCCGACAATTATGGTGAGTGAGAATATGTCAAAAAATATGATCGAAAGGGCGCTTGATAACGCCTGTGATACCAAAGTGTGTTTGATCGGCGAGGGCGTGCTTGAGCAGGTGCCGTGTCTCTTTAACGAACAGTTCGAGGGAGCATTAGATGCGTTCGTGGTCTGCGACCCCCGCACGAAGGCTGCAGCAGGCGAGCGGGTGACAGCGTTGCTCAAGGATGCCGGCGTCGCCGTGAGCGAGCACGTGCTTGAGCCGGGCGGAGAGTTGGTCCATGCCGACTACCGCTATGTGGAAGAGATCCGCGTTGCCATCCGGCGCGCGATCGAACGGTCAGACGGGCGGACGCTCATCCCGGTGGCCGTTGGCTCGGGGGTAGTGAACGATCTTACCAAACGTGCGAGCGGCGAACTCGGCGTCCCGTACATGGTCTGCGCGACAGCGGCGAGCATGGACGGCTATTCCAGTTTCGGGGCATCGATCCGTTCTCCAGAGGGCGCGAAGACGACCTATGCGTGCCCCGCTCCGCGTGTGATTGTGGCGGATTTAGAAGTGATGCGGACGGCTCCAGCGTGGATGGTCGCCAGTGGTTTCGCCGACCTGCTCTCGAAAGTCACGGCGGGCGCGGACTGGATTCTCGCGTTTGAATTGGGTGCCGCAGAGTGGCATGACCGTGCCTGGCACACCGTGCAGGACGGCCTTCCCGAGGCCATCGGCGATCCTGAGGGTGTGGCGGCGATGGAGACGGTACCGCTCACGAAATTCGTCGAGGGGCTCATGCTCGGCGGCTTCGCCATGCAGGACATGCAGAGTTCGCGCCCGGCCTCAGGCGCTGAGCACATGTTCAGCCACATCCTCGATATGCGCAACCACACCTACCGTGGCGCTAGCGTGTCGCATGGTTTTCAGGTAGGGGTGTACACGCATTTTATGGCGAAGCTCTACGAAGAGATACTGGCCTTCGACTACACGCAACTGGATGTGGAGGCCTGCGTCGCCGCATGGCCGGAGTGGTCCGCCGAAGAGGCGGTCGTGGAAAAGATTCTGGCAGGAACGTCACTCGTCGAGGTCGGTAGAACCACTACAAAGAAGAAATACGTGGACAAAGCGGGACAACGTGCCCGGCTATCGGATTTGAAGCAGCGCTGGTCTGCCATCAAGGCGCGCCTTGAGAAGCAACTGCTGTCGGCCAAGGAGATTGAGCGCAGACTGCGGGTTGTCGGTGCGCCCGTCCATCCCGAAGAGATCGGAGCGACGCGAGAGCAGTCGCTCCGTGACGTGATGGTCGCCGCGCACATGCGTGATCGTTACAACTCGCTCGATTTTCTCTATGCGACCGGCCAGATAGACCTCTTCGCCCAGAGGGCATTGGCAGTGCGTTAGCGCCCAAAAGGGCAATCTTCGGCTCTTATTGATCAGGCGTGCGGAGTAGCGGTCTTTTCAAGGCGCGGACTTCGCTGTCGCTGAGTTCGCGCCACTCTCCGGGCCGCATGTCGCCGATCTTGAGAAAGGCGATGCGCACACGCGTAAGGCAGAGCACAACGAAGTGTGCCAGCGAGCACATTTTGCGGATCTGGCGGTTGCGGCCCTCCGCAAGCGTGAAGGACAGCAGGTGCGTGTTGTCGCGCCCCACCTTCAGCACTTCGACCTCCACCGGTTGGATGACGTAGCCGTCGATTTCGAGCCGTGAGCGCAGGGTTTCGATCTTGCCCTCCTCCATGCGCCCCGCGACGCGCGCGTGGTAGGTCTTGGTGTGGCCGTAACGCGGATGCGTCATGCAGTGAGTCAGTTCTCCGTCGTTTGACATCAGGAGCAGCCCCTCGCTCTCCTTGTCGAGCCGGCCGACCGGCACGAGCCGTTCGCGGAAGTGCGGGCGCATCAGATCGCAAACCGTTGCGCCGCGCTGGTTGTCTGCCGAGCAAATCAGACCGCGCGGCTTGTAAAGCAGGATGGTGCGCAGGCACTCGGCCTGTTTGGGTAGGCTCTTGCCTTTGACGCGGATATCGTCTTTTTTCGGTTGCACACGTGCGCCGGGCTCATATACGGTTTGGCCGTTGACGGTAACCGCGCCAGCGGTAATCCACTCGGCGGCATGGCGTCGCGACGCGACGCCCCGGCGCGCCAGAACATTCTGCAGGCGTTCGCCACCTGCGGCACACGAGCTTTGCGGCGCGGCGCGCGATGTGGTATCGTCTGATCTCATCTATGGGACTTTCCGATCGTGAATATATGCGGCCCGGCGCCCGCCGGAGCAATAACGCAACGCCCTCGGCGACATTGTGGCAGCGGCTGCGGTTCTGGCTGTGGCGTCTCTGGCACCGCGCGTGACGGTTGTCAAGTACTGCGGTAGGCGGCCAGCGCCTCTTGGTAGGCGGCGGTCTCGACGTAGCCGCAGCTCTTGAACTCTGGACAGAAGCCACGGTAGACGCACTCCGGCACGCAGACGCTGTATAGCTCGGGCTCGCACCGTTTAACTTCATCCAGCACAAGCTTCCAAGCCGCTGTCGTTTCGGGGGACGCCTGGCGGCAGAGCCGTTTGCGCGAGATGAAGATGATCGCCTGCGCGTTGGCAAAGCACTCGTGATCGACCGGCGCGGACTGGGGCATGGTTGTGCGGTCCACGCCTGTGCGGTCGGTACGTTGGGTACTGACGAAGTGCTCGATACCGATCTTGTGGCGGACGAAGTGAACGCTGACCCAATAAGGAAGGTCGAGCCATTTCCACTTGAACATCATCTGGCGGATGGGCGAATGTTCAGAGAGCAGGATGCGGCGCTTCCAGGCGCTGCTGGGCTCTTTCTCCCCCTCTGCCATACGGATGGTGGTGCGCGCGGCATCGGCGACATCACGCCATGCAAAACGCATCTTGAAGTACTTGAGGGTGACAGACGGTTCCATGGGCGTGAAGTTTGGCTTTTTTTACGGGAGAAAGCAATACGAATTCCCGAATCGTGGTTTTTGGGATGGTATGAGCGCCGAAACTCCTAGTTCCTAAACCCCAAACCTTCCTTCAAGGAACGACTCAACGCCGTTGAATCGCTCCTTGAAGATTTAGGCCCGTGCTGGCACAATAGTATCGGTTTTTTATTCGGGTCCACGTGAGGTAACGGGGTGCCGCTTTATGGGCCATGTGTCCGTGCAAATTGAAGAAGGTTGTCAAAACGGCGATGTCGTCTACTATCTCGGCCGCGCCTGTCGGCTCTGTGTGAGGCATTCGGTCTGGAAACGGGTCACTCTGGAGTCAGATGTCCTACATGTAACGTTGGCGCACGACACGGATGGTGCGCGCGTCAAACGTCTGGTCGACGAGTGGTTTGTGCAACAGGCGCGTGAGGAACTGCCGCGCTGTTTCGCCGAGGTGCTGGAACGCCACGGCTGGCGGTTGCGAAATACGCGCGTGCCGCTCGTGATGCGTTCGCCCGACCAGCCGGATGGGCTGCGTCTGACAGTGCGCCCGATGAAGTCACGTTGGGGCAGTTGTTCGATGGACGGCCATGTGACGCTGAATGCCGAACTGGTGCGCCTGCCGCATCGGTTGATCGAATATGTGACGGTGCATGAGTTGTGTCACCTGATTCACCATAACCATTCGGCGGTGTTTTATTTTCAACTGGCGAGTTGCCTGCCGGATTGGCGGCAACGCCGAGCCGAATTGAGGGCGGTCGCGCTCGGGGAGGCGCGCTAAAAACATGAAGACGGTGTTGCAGGTGCTGGAGGCGACAGAGGGCGGCACGCGCCGTCACCTGCGCGATTTGGTGGGAGCGCTTGATCCGGCAGAATTCCGCTGCGCCTTGGCTGTCGCGTGTCGGCGTGACCCTGATTTCCAGAGCGATCTCGCGGCTTGGCGCACACGCGGTCTGGATGTCACCGAGTTGGCGATGCAGCGCGGTGTGTCGCCGCTGGCCGACCTTGTCGCGCTCGTGGGACTGATCCGTTGCGTGCGGCGCGTCCGTCCCGACCTGATTCACGCGCACAGCGCCAAAGCCGGCGCGCTCGCGCGGGTCGCAGGATGCCTCTGCCGTGTACCGGTCGTCTATACCCCTCATGCCTTTCCGTTTTTGATGGCGTGCGGGCCGCGTCGGTGCGGGTTTTATCGGAGGGTCGAGCGGCTGGCCTGCCGAAAGACGGCGACGGTCATCGTGGTGTCCAGCGAAGAGGAGACCGCCGCGCTGGCGCTGGGCTATCCGCCTGAGCGGGTGGTGCGCATCCCCAACGGTGTGGTACCCGGCGAGGCCGGCGAGATTATCATCCGAGAAACGGCTTCGTTGCGGATCGGCTTCATGGGGCGGCTGGCGTACCAGAAGGGGCCGGATCTTTTGCTGGAGGCGATGTGCGAGGTAGCCGTCCGTCTGCCGCATGTGCAGGCGGTGTTCTGCGGTGATGGCGCGATGGCGGCAGAGTTGCACGCGCGCGCCGAACAGACGCCGCTGGCCGGTCGCGTGAAGTTTGTCGGCCCGTATGCGCAATCGGATGTGGTCAAGCTGTTGCGCGAGATGGATATCGCGGTGCTGCCGTCGCGCTGGGAAGGATGTCCGTACGTTCTGCTGGAGGCGTTTCAGGCGGGCGTGCCGGTGGTGGCGGCGGAAGTAGGCGGTGTGACCGATTTGGTGCGGAACGGTGAGAACGGCCTGTGCGTGCCGCCCGAAGACCCTACGGCGCTTGGCGATGCCCTGCTCACCTTATTGCGTAATGCAGACTTGCGGCGCAAATTGGCCGAAGGGGGACGCGCAACGCTTGCGGCATTTACCTTGGAGCAGATGGTCAGTCGCGTGGAGCAGGTGTATCGCGAGGTGTGCGGCGCGCCGCCCAGCGCGGCCGCAGTGCAGTGACAAGGGCCGCCGCGATCAACAGCGAACCGGCCAGCAGGCCGGGAACGCTGGCCGACTCCTTAAAGAGGCAGAGCGAGACGGCGACGCCCAGCGGAATCTTGAGGTTGTTCATGACGGCCAGCACACCGCCCGGCACACGGCGCGCACCGCGGTTCCAGAAGAGATAGCTGACGCCCGAAACCACCACGCCCAGATAGAGCAGCACGGCGGCCTGAGATGCCGTGGGCACGGGCGCGGTCGTCAGGGCGTCGCGCAGGCCGAATGGCGCCAGAGCAGCAAAGCCCCCCAGATAGAGCCAGAAACTGGCGCGGTGATCCGGTGGCGGCTGCGACATGCGGGCCATTACCTCGCGGTAGGCGATCTGGCCCAGGGCGAAGCAGAGGTTGGATGCCTCGACCAGCAGAAAACCGATCAGCGGCGCCTCAGAGGAGACTCCGTGCCAGAGGATCACACCCGCCCCGACCACGGCCAGCAACGCAGCCGCCAAGTTGGTGAGGCAGAAGCGGCGAGCGACGATGTCGCTGGTCACCGTCACATAGACTGGCGTCATCACGGTGAAAAGCGCCACCTCGTGCGACTTCAAGTAGCGGAAACTCGCCATGTACGTCAGCGACATGAGGCCGAATTGCAAAGCGCCGACAGCCACAAGCGCCAAGCCGCTGCGCAGCGTCATGCGTGCGGCGAACGGTAGGAACACCAATGCGGCAATCGCCAGACGGATCGCAGCCAGCCAAGCCGGCGGCAGTCCCGCCAGCAGGTTGCCGATGAGGCCGAACGAAAAGCTCCAGATTAAAGAGGCAGCGACGAGTAAGAACATCCGGGAATCGTAACACCTCGATGCGGGATATGCGAACCGTAAAGATCGTCAGCCCGTAATCGGTTGGTGACAGGGGGGCGAAGACAATGCGTTTCTGGTGAAGGAGTTATGCATGGCTTGGGCTTCGCACAGCGGAAAAACGCTCAACGTTCAACGCTCAACGTTCAATTTTCAGCAGCGGGGACGCCCGCGCCCCGACCGCGCACGCACAAAACACGCACAAAACTCGCGTGCCCCCTGTCACTAACCGGTGTCACTAACCGATTACAACTTTTTCAACTTTTTTTCGATCATTCTTGTGTGTCTGGGGACAGTTACCTATAATGAACGCCCACCATTGGAGATAACAAGATGTTGAATTGGCCCCCTGAACTGTATGGACGCTCGCTCTTGCGGATAGCGGATCTGACCGACACGGAAATGCTGGACCTGATTGACCTCGCGGTCGCGCTGAAAGCGCGGCGGCGCGCGGGTGTCCGCGGTGATCTGCTCAAACGACGTCAAGTCGCGCTGATTTTCGAAAAAAGTTCTACGCGCACGCGTAACTCTGCAGCAGTGGCGATTCGTGACGAGGGCGGCTCTACGGAGTATCTGACCAAAAATGACATCCATCTGGGTGTCAAGGAGTCAGTCAAGGATACCGCCCGCGTGTTGGGCCGGATTTTTGACGGCATCCTGTTCCGCGGCTTCTCGCAGGAGACGGTTGCCGCATTGGCGCGTTACTCCGGCGTGCCGGTCTGGAACGGTCTGACCGACCTTTTCCACCCGACTCAGATACTTGCTGATTTGATGACGATCCAAGAGGCCTTCGGACGGCTCAGGGGCATCAAGTTGGCGTATGTGGGCGACGGGCGTAACAATGTGGCGAACTCGCTGATGCTCGGTTGCGCCAAGGCTGGCGTCCACTATGTGAACTGTACGCCGTCTGAGTTGTCGCCCGATCCGGTGCTGGTCAAAGAGGCGACCGAGGTGGCCGCACGTAACGGGGTGACGCTGGAGATTGTCAACGATCCCCGGCGGGGCGTGGCCGGTGCCAATGTACTCTACACGGACGTGTGGGTCTCGATGGGGGAGGAGGCGAAGCAAGAGGCGCGGTTGCGCCTGTTGCGCCCCTATCAGGTGAACATGGGGTTGGTCGAGGCGACCGGTAATGCGGGCGGTGAGTTGATCTTTCTCCACTGTCTGCCGGCTCTTCATGATCATGACACCGCAATAACGGCCGAGAGCGGAGCGCTGGAGGTGACCGACGAGGTCTTTGAGGCACCTTTTTCCAAAGTGTTTGACGAGGCTGAAAACCGCATGCACACGATCAAGGCGTTGTACGTGTCGGCAATGGCTGATCTGTCCGCCCTGTGATGGCGGCGATTCGGAATGGGAGGGAATATGGCGAAGAAACTGTTCAATATCGCATGGGAAGAGTTCAGCGCGTTGCCGCTGATGGAAAAAATCCCTTACTTGATGCAGCCGGACGGCGTACCGTATCACACGCTGTTCGCTCAGCAGTTTGATAGCGTGCTGCTTGATAAACTCGCGGCACTGGCGAACGAGATCCGCGCGATTGCCAAGACCCGCATCGGTTCGGAATACCTGCGCCAGCAGGTTACGCACAAGCGGGCCATGCTCTATTTTTCCCAGCCCAGCTCGCGTACTTTCCTCTCGTTTGTTTCGGCCTGCCAGATTCTGGGCGTGCCGGTCGGCGAGGTGCGTGACACCTCCATCTCGTCGGAGTTCAAGGGGGAATCGCGCGAGGATTCGGTGCGCACCTTCAGCTCTTACTTTGACCTGATTATCATGCGTACGCCGGAGAAGGGGCTGGCCGAACACATGGCCTGGGTCATCTCCAACTCCGACCGTCCTATCCCGATCATCAACGCCGGTTCGGGCAAAGACCAGCATCCGACCCAAGCGCTGCTCGACATCTACACCCTGCTGCGCAGCTTTGATCGTGGCGGCGGGTTGCATGACAAGACGGTGGTCTTTTGCGGCGATCTGTTGCGCGGCCGGACAGTGCGTTCGCTGTCGTACCTGCTGACCAACTATCCCCGCATCCGGCAGATCTTTGTAGCCCCTGATCCGCTCCAGATCGATACCGATGTTTTGGAAATCCTTCGGGAGAAGGGTGTGGAATATGTGCAGACCGACAATTTTCGCTCGGTGATCCCTGAAGCCGACGCAGTCTACATGACGCGCATTCAGGATGAGTGGGACAACTTCAAAAATGAAAGCGCGGCGATCGACACCAGCCATTTCAAGTTCGGATTGGAAGAGCTGGCATTGCTGCCGCCCCGCGCCATCATCATGCACCCGCTGCCGCGCCGCGATGAAATCGCGGTCGAAGTGGACGACGATCCGCGCGCCATGTACTGGAGGCAGATGCGCAACGGCATGTGGATCCGCACGGCATTGATCGCCATGACCTTCGGCTGCGAAAGACGTATCCACGACTATTACTGCCACAACAATTGATGTGGCCGGTTAGTGAAGAGGAACCATGAAACACACTTAGTCGAATACGCTTAGTCGCCCACACTTAGTCGATTGCGCCAGCGACGAAGTGTTTGGACGAAGTGTACACGACGAAGTGTAGCGACGAAGTGTTTGGACGAAGTGTACACGACGAAGTGTAGGGACGAAGTGTTTGGACGAAGTGTGAACGACGAAGTGTAGGGACTAAGTGTGAACGACGAAGTGTAGGGACTAAGTGTTTGGACGAAGTGTAGGGACTAAGTGTTTGGACGAAGTGTACACGACGAAGGGACTAAGTGTTTGGGACTAAGTGTTTTGGACGAAGTGTAGGGACGAAGCGTAGGGACGTGTGGCTCGCGACACCGCTTTTGCACACACCTTTCCGCTGTGCTCGTGCTTTAGTTGCCGCATTGATGTGCGTAACGGCCCTAGCAGCCGGGGCGACCAACAGTGCGCCGGATCATGTGGTTCGACGCTTCAGGCTGGGCCCCTTTTTTGAATACAGCGCCACCCGCGATGGCGCGACGTTCTGGGCGTTTCGGCCGTTCTACTCGAAGGTCCAAGATCCGACCATCGATACGCGTGTCACCGATGTGGTCTGGCCGCTCAGCACGTTTCACCGCGACCGCGAGCAGGCCTGGTGGCGTTTTTTGCTGGCCTACGGTTCGGACGACGATGTCGCCTGTGACTCATCTCCGTGGAAGTTCACGCTGCTTCCCATTTGGTTTCAGGGACGCAGCAGGCTGGGCGAGGATTACTGGGCGCTCTTCCCGATCCACGGCCATCTGCCGCACCTCGCCCTGATGAATGACATTGATTTCACGTTGTTCCCTTTTTACTTAAATTATGAGATCAATGGCATCGAACGGATCTACACGCCCTGGCCGCTTTTTTCGCGTCTGACGGAAAACCCGCATCTACGCAAAGAGGGGATATTTCCCTTCTGGAGCCGACAGATCAACACCAAATACCAGACGGATCGCCGTTATGCGTTCTGGCCGTTTTGGACTTCGGCGGTCTACGGCGACACGCGTAATCCGGGCTCGTCGTTCCTGCTCTTTCCGCTCTACGGAGAGGTCAACCGCACCAACGAGACGCAGCGCTTGGTGCTGCCGCCTTTCTTCTCCTACGCGCGTACCGACTCGGCGGAGCGTTGGCGCCTGCCGTGGCCCTTTTATGAGACGCATGAGGTCTGGGCTACTGCCACCACGAAGCCATCGATGAAGCGTTCCTACTGGCCGCTCTACGGGAGTGTTACCGGCGAGGACGACCGCCGTTGGTATGCGGCATGGCCGTTGCTGTGGTACTCAAGCTCCGAGAGCAAAAACCGTCGTGCCGAGCGCACACGCTTCTTCCCATTTTACGCGCATGAGACCGTTCGCAACACCGACAAGGCTGGGAGGGATTACGAGGCTGAGCGCTACACGCGGCTCTGGCCCCTCTACTTGCGGGACGAGACGCCGGAGCGCATGCGTTTGCGCGTGTTGGAGATCAATCCAATCCGTCACAGCGGCGGCATCGAGCGTAACTGGACGCCCTTCTGGACGCTTTACGAGCGCACCCGCACACCGGACGGAACAGCGCGACACGATCTGCTGTGGGGGCTGGTGCAATGGACGACCAACGCCGACTTACGGTAATCCTGTAAACAAAAAAGGCCAGCGGCAACGCTGGCCTTTTTTCATGATTGTTCTATCGCATGCGTCGGGCTTTTATGCCGCGCCGAGTTGGAACCGCACGAAGCGCGTGATGGTGATCGCGTCACCGGTGGCCTTTTCGCATGCCTTCACGACATCCGTGATGGACTGCTTGGGCTCCTTGACGAACGGCTGGTTGACCAGACAGACCTCAGAGTAGAACTTGTTGACGATGCCTTTGAGGGCATTCTCCACGATGTTCGCTGGCTTGCCCTTAAAACGATCACTGTTGCGAGCGATCTCCTTCTCGTTCTCGACCACCTCGGCCGGAACCTCGGCGGAGAGCAGAAAGCGCGGCGCCGCAGCCGCGACCTGCAGGGCGAGATCGTGAACCAGCTCTTTGAATGCGTCGGTTTCCAGCGTTTCTGCTTTACCGGCGGCCACCTCGACGAGCACACCGACTTTGCCGCCCATGTGGATGTAGGACTCGATCATCGTGTTACCCGCGCGGACATAGTGGGCCGCACGGCGGATCTTGACGTTTTCGCCGGTCTGCGAGACGATCGTCATGAACGGCTCCTTCAGCGTCGCGGCCAGCTCTTCCGGGCAGGTCTTGCCGGTATCGAGTACCGTCCGGGTCACCAGTTCGGCAAAGGCCTTGAAGTTATCGGTCTTGGCGACGAAATCGGTCTCGGTGTTGACCTCCGCCATCGCGAAAACCTTGCCGTCATCGGAGGCAGCGGCGCTGATGATGCCCTCTTTGGACTCTTTGTCGGCGCGCTTGACCTGAATGGCCAGGCCCTTCTCGCGCAAAATCTTGACTGCGGCCTCCATGTCGCCGCCGGTGTCGATAAGCGCCTTCTTGCAGTCCATCATGCCGGCATTGGTAAGCTGACGCAGTTCGTTGATAAGTGCAACAGTGATAGTGGCCATAAGTATCTCCTCAATCAAAAAGGGTGAGTGGTTGGCGGGGCAGTCCGGCAAGCAGACCTCCCCGTCATGAATTATTCAGCTTCCGGAGCCGCGCTCTCAGTGGCGGCCTCAACCTTCGGCTCTGCGGCCTTCGCTGCGGTTTTTGCGGAGGACTCGGCCTTTTCAGCAGCCTTCGCGTCCGACTCGGCGGTCTTGGCCTTCGCATCGGCCTTGGCTCCCGGTTTGGCGGTCTTCGTATCCGCCTTCTTCGCGGTTGTCTCGGGCTTTGCCTCGTTCTTTTTCGCGGTGGCCTTGGTATCCGGCTCGGCCTTCTCAGCAGTTTCAGCCGTTGGTGCCTCCGCCTTCTTTGCGGCGGCCTTGGCTTCCGGCGCAGCCTTTGCAACGGTCGGAGCTTCGGCCTCCTTCGCGACAGTTTCAGCCGTTGGCGCGGCGGCCTCGGCGGCAGTCTCGACAGCGGCGATCTTCGCGTCGACCGCGTCCTTGGCAGCCTTGGCGGCGCGCTTACGGGTTTCGCTCAGCTTGGCCTTGGCCTTGTCGGCACTCTCGGCTTCAGCGGCCTCCTTGCGCACCTTGCGCGCCGCACGCTCCTGGGCGTCCTTGGCAGCCTGTTCGGCCTCGCGCTGACGCTGGCGTTCGGTGGCGATCCGACTGTACTCGTCGTTCGCCCCTTTGATGACCTTGCTGAGACCGTCCACGATCGTCTTGACGCCGCGCACGGCATCATCGTTGGCGGGGATCACATAGTCAACGGGATCAGGGTCGGCGTTGGTATCGACCATCGCCACGATCGGGATGCCCAGACGGACCGCCTCCTTGACCGCATTCTGCTCGCGGCAGATGTCGATGATGACGAGCGCACCGGGCCTGTTCTCCATGTCCGCCACGCCGCTGAGGTTCTTTTGCAACTTGTCCAGTTCGCGGCGCAGGCTTGCGGCTTCTTTCTTATGAACGGAGAGCACGCCGTTGTTGTTGCGGGCCATCGCCTCGATCTGGCGCATGCGGCGCACGCTACGGCGGATGGTCTGGTTGTTGGTAAGGGTACCGCCCAGCCAGCGCTCGGTCACGTAGTACTGACCGCATGCGGTGGCCGCTTCCTGCACGACCTCCTGCGCCTGCTTTTTGGTGGCTACGAAAAGAATCTTTTTGCCGGCCAGCACCGTGTCGCGCAAGAATGCGGCGGCTTCGTCGATCAGGGGAACCGTTTGGGTCAGGTCGATGATATGGATCCCGTTGCGCTTGTCGAAAATATAGCGCCGCATCTTGGGATTCCAACGCTTGGTCTGGTGGCCGAAGTGCAGACCTGCATCCATCAGGTCTTTCAGGGTGAGCCCAGTGAGGCTCGACACTGGCATTTGCATGGTGTCGTTTCCTTTGAACGTGCAGGACAGTGCCATCGCACCGTCCCTGAGGTTAATCCGCTTTGACGCCCGGCGACACGCCGACACGCCTTTCGCTTCCGCACGAAGGAGCCACTCGGCAGTTCGTGCTCATGTGGAAGGCGGCATAGTATCGTCTCGCGGCGCCAAAGGCAAGGGCAAAACCCGCAAAATTTGTAATCGGTTGGTGACAGGAGGCATGCGAGTTTAGTGCGTGGTTTGTGTATGCGCAGTCGGGAACGCGGGCGTCCCCGCCCGCTCTGTGAAAGGCCGCTCGTGATTCCGATGCGCGGTTTGGTTTCCAAAGGAAGTAAGCGCATCAATCCTTTGCAAGACACGTTGTTGTGGGCGAGGACGTCCGCGCTCCCGACTCTCTGCTCCCCTTTTCATCAGAAACGCGTGATCTTCGCACACCCCTGTCACCAACCGATTACGCAAAACTTGGCTGTTAGGTGTTTTGGCTTGAGGCGGAGCGGACTGAAAGGGTATCGTAGAAGCCATTCATGGAAACACAGAGAACTCATCTGATCCGAGCCGCTGTCCTTCGCGACGCGGTGCAGGTTTTTGAATTGATCCGTAGCCATCAGGACGACCTGATCTCGCGGCCGATCGGTGATATTGTCCAGAACATTGACCGGTTCGTGGTCTGTGAGATCGACGGGAACGTGGTGGGCTGCGCCGCTTGGAAGATCCTGCCGGAAATCGGCGAGCCGGAACGCGCTGCGGTCGAGATCCAGTCGGTCGCGGTGTTGCAGGTCTACCGCCGTATGCACGTCGGGACGCAGATTGTCACGCGCATTCTGAATGAGGTGCGGCGCTTCGAGCCTGCGCAGGCGATCGTGTTGACCTTTGCGCCGAAGTTTTTCGAGACCCTCGGTTTCAAGATCGTTCCTAAGACTCAGGTCATGCACAAACTTTACATGGGGTGCATCAATTGCACCAAACACGCCAACCCCTTCACCTGTCCTGAAATCGCGATGGCGCTGGACTTGCGCCAGCCGCGACAGGTCTGACCTTGGAGACCGTCTGACGTGATGAATACTCGATATGCCGCCATTCAGTCAATCGCCGCTGTCCCGCCGCGTTTCGCGCACGCGGAGATCGGTGCCTTCCGCGTCGCGCAGCAGGCATTCGGCAGTTGTGTCTTTAACGATGATGTGATGCGGCAGCGTCTGCCGGAATCGGTCTACCTCAAGGTGCGGCGCACGATTGATCTCGGCGAGCGGCTTGATGTGTCGGTCGCGGGGACGGTGGCCGAAGCCATGCGCGACTGGGCGATTGAAAACGGTGCCACCCACTACGCCCACGTCTTTTATCCGCTTACCGGTCTGACCGCAGAAAAGCACGACAGCTTTCTGGAGCCCGATGGGCACGGCGGCGCCATTGCCAAGTTCTCGGCCAAACAGCTTGTCAGCGGCGAGGCCGACGGCTCCAGCCTGCCCTCCGGCGGACTGCGCGCGACCTTTGAGGCGCGCGGCTACACGGCATGGGATGTGACAAGCCCCGCCTACATTCTCGAAGCGGCAGGCGGTCGCACGCTCTTTATCCCCTGCGCGTTTTGCGCCTCGAACGGCGACGCGCTCGACAAGAAGACGCCGCTCTTGCGCTCGATGCAGGCGGTCGACCGTCATGCGCGGCGTATCCTGACGCTGTTCGGCGAACCCGAACAGAAGGTGGATGCCAACGCGGGTTGCGAGCAAGAGTATTTCCTGATCGACCGACGCCTCTTCCTGTTGCGCCCGGATCTAATCAGCGCGGGGCGTACTCTGTTCGGCGCGAAGCCGCCCAAAGGCCAGGAGTTGGAGGACCAGTATTACGGCGCGATCCATGAGCGTGTGCTGGCCTACATGATCGAGTGTGAGCAGGATCTCATCCGTCTTGGGGTGCCGATCAAGACGCGCCACAACGAGGTCGCGCCGGGGCAGTTCGAAATCGCGCCGATCTTCGAGCAGGCCAACATCGCCGCAGACCACCAGCATCTCGTAATGGCGATCCTGCAGCGCACAGCCGCCAAGCATGGCTTCGTCTGCTTGCTGCACGAAAAACCTTTTGCAGACGTGAATGGTTCCGGCAAACACGTCAACTGGTCGCTCAACACCGCGACCGCCAACCTGCTCAATCCCGGCGAGACGCCGGAGGCCAACGCGCGTTTTCTGGTGTTCTGCGCTGCCGTGATCCGGGCGGTCTCGCTCCACGGCCCGCTGCTGCGCGCGTCAGTCGCGCACGCGGGCAACGACCATCGCCTCGGCGCGTGCGAAGCGCCGCCGGCGATCATCTCGATCTTTTTGGGCGAGCACCTGACCGAGCTGTTCGAGCGGGTCGCGGCCAGTACGTCACACGCGCCGCACCGCGGCAAGAAGGCACTGGCACTCGGCGTGAACAGCCTGCCCCCGCTGATGGCTGAGAAAAGCGACCGCAACCGCACCAGCCCCTTTGCCTTCACCGAGGGAAAATTCGAGTTCCGCGCCGTCGGGGCCAGCCAGTCGGTCTCCGGCCCGCTGATGGTGTTGAACGCGATCGTGGCGGACTCGCTCGACTTTCTGGCCACGGAGTTGGAGACACGCGTCAACGGCGATCCCGAACGCCTCAACGCGGCGGTGCAGGCCGTGGTCAAAGAGGTGTGGGACGCGCACGGCAAGATCGTGTTCAACGGCGACAACTACACCGCCGCCTGGCACGAAGAGGCGGCGCGGCGCGGTTTGCAAAACATCCCCTCGGCGGTCGACGCACTGGCGCAGTATGTGGCGCCGGAAACCATCGCGGCGATGGAACGGCAGGGGGTTTTGTCCGAACGCGAGCTACGCGCCCGCTACGAGATTTTCCTAGAGCGCTACATCAAGGACATCACGGTCGAGGCGCGCCTGACGCAGGAGATTGGCCGCACTTTGATCCTGCCGGCCGTAAGCCAAGCACAGGGAAGCCTTGCCGATACCGCGTTGAAATTGCGCCAGCTTGATCTGCCGGTTGACACCTCAACGCTGGCCGAGGTCAGCCGCTTAACGGTCAGCCTGCAAGAGGAACTCAATCAACTGGCTGAGATCTCGCGTGAAGCGGAAGCGCACCACGCCTGTAAGGCCGCCCATGCGCGCTACATGCGCGAGAAGGTGATGCCGGCCATGGAGCGCGTGCGCGAGTTGGCCGACGCGCTGGAGGGGCTGATCGATGACACGCTCTGGCCGTTGCCGACCTATCAAGAACTCCTGTTCATTCGGTAGCCAGCGGGTATGCCCCAAATCCACCGCCGTCTGTTGGACTGGTACGACGCGAACCGGCGCGAGATGCCGTGGCGTGACCACCCCGATCCGTATGCCGTCTGGGTCAGCGAGATCATGCTGCAGCAGACGCAGGTCGAGACCGTCTGCGGTTATTTTGCACGCTTCATGCAAGCCTTCCCTACAGTGGCGGCGCTGGCCGCCGCGCCGCAGCAGCAGGTGCTCAAGCTGTGGGAGGGACTCGGCTACTACACACGCGCCCGCAATCTCCAGCGGGCGGCGCAGCAGATCGTGGCGTCGGGCGGCCAATTGCCGCGCGATGTCGCGGGCTGGGCCGCGCTGCCCGGCGTGGGGCCTTACACAGCCGCAGCCATCGCCAGCATCTGCTTCGGCATTCCGGCGCCAGTGGTGGACGGCAACGTGATCCGCGTCTTCGCACGTTATCTGGGATGGGATGACGACTTCCGCAAGCCAGCGGCGCGTGTGCGGCTGGCGGAGTGGCTACAGCCGTGGATCACGGCGTCCGGGCGTCCCGACGATTTCAATCAGGCGATGATGGATCTGGGGGCTACGTGCTGCACGCCGCGTTCACCGTGTTGCGACGGGTGTCCATTGCGCGTCGACTGCGTGGCGCGCCGCGAAGGGCGTCAGGCCACGCTGCCGACGCGCCCGCCCCGCAAAGCCCTGCCGACGCGCACCGCCGTGGCGGTGTTGGCGCGTGATGTGTCCGGACGTGTGCTACTCACACAGCGTGCGCCCGACGGTCTTCTGGGCGGATTGTGGGAACTGCCGAACGGCGCGTCCGGCGAGACCCCGACCGCGCGTGATGCGGCGCGTGTATTACGCACGGCGGCCGGGATGCGTGCTACGCGCATGGAGGCGCGGGGATGCTTCTCCCACACTTTCACACACTTCAAGCAAGTGTGGCACCTCTTCGAGGCGATCGGGCTCAGCGGTATCCCCACGGCCGATCCGCGTCCGTCGGGCGCACGTTTCGCAACGCCGCGCGAACTGCCGCTCACAACCCTGACCCGCCGTGTGCTTGTTCTTTTTTTAGATTATGGCACAATGAAGGCATGAAACGGATTCGGTTGTTGGCGGTGGTGCAGTATGCGCCGATCATCCTGATCGGGATGCTCGCGACCGGCTTGCCGTTCGCGGAGCGTGCGCATGCGAGTGGCAGGCCGCCATCGGTCTTGCACCCTTACACCCGCGAGTCGCGTTCCGGGACGTATGTCTTGCATGTCAATCCAAGTGACCGGCTGGGACGAGGTCCGGCGGACTATCGGTTCACCAAGCAAGGTGTGACCGTGTGGTCCGGCACGTTGGACTTCACGCTGTGGGACTGCGAGATCGCGAACTCCGGACATGTCGCCGGATATGCCTACAGTCTGGGCGAGGATGGTCTTTCCGAACAGGGGTATTTGGCCGGGTGCGGAACCTTTTCCACGGTCATCATGTCGCCTTCGGGAGAGGCTATTCATCAAGAGACGCACGCGCGTCAGAGGAGTAAGTGGTCACAACGTCTACCAGACCCGAATTGTGAGGGGATCTTTCTGGTTGAGCCCGCTGACAGGGTGGTGTGGTGGGTGGCGGATGCGGACTTGAGTCGTGGTATTGATCAGTGGTGGGTATGTGAGATGTCGAGCGGCAAGCGAGTCGCGACGGTATATCCGCAGACGCTGATGGCCGCCGCTGCGGGTAAGCCGTGTCGTACGCTCATGACGGCCAAAGCGATTCCTTCGACAACATACATTTTGGCGCACGGCGTGATCGCAGATGATGCGCACGGCAGGGGCGGCGTGTTTATGCTTGTGGATGCGGCGGAGACCCCGTTCTGGTCGCTGGTCCTGAACGGGGATTACACCTTCCCCGATGATCCCGACAGGCAAGAAGAAGTGTGGGAGGCTCTCTGGGATACAGGTGGTATTCTGAACGTCACGCCCGACCGCACCTTCGACGTGCCGCATGTAAAAGCCGGACAACGCGTCTCGTTCGAGATCGTGCCGCAGCCGGAAGGGGCGTGGCAGGTCCGCGAAACTGGACGGACGCCGTACATCTGGCCGCCCAAGGACGAACCCCGGCCGGTCTTTGAGTGTCCTGAGTTTCCGTTGCGGTCGGCGGGCACCTTTGCGCTTGCCGGTGTGCCGGGGAGAATCCCGTCGCCGCTGCGCGATTTCTGCGCATTTGATTTCGATGCCGAGGGCAGGATCTGCGCGTTGCGCTACGGCGCGGGCGAGACTCCAGCATGGGTACAACTCACCCAAGACGGCGCGGTTCTAAGCGAGTTGCCGATGCGGGATATCGCATTGCCGGAGGGACCGGTTTTCGCGGGGCCTTCGCATGTGGGGGGACGCCGCTTCCTGACCAGTGTCTCAACCGAAAAGGTGGGAGACACGGCGCGGTTTTT
>Ga0209718_1001494_pt1 | contig 26246 bp, 12 predicted proteins | sample AD_JPNAS1_MetaG_FD_184420 | JGI IMG/M metagenome (GOLD analysis project Ga0209718, IMG submission 184420) | Active sludge microbial communities of municipal wastewater-treating anaerobic digesters from Japan - AD_JPNAS1_MetaG (SPAdes) (version 2) | ecosystem: Engineered > Bioreactor > Anaerobic... | reverse complement strand
ACCCCAGCGCGCAAGTCTATACAAGCGGACAACAGATCCAACTCACAAACCCCACTTGGATCACCTTCAAGGCCTACCTCGATGACTGGCAGGCCAGCTGCAAAGTGACAACGAAATCTGCAAATTGTGCAGCGAAAACTGCAAACTGTCGCATCGTTGCTCATCCTTACTCATCCTTTCCAAGACCCTTTTAAGTAGTTTCTGACAGGATAACTGCAAATCCGATCACCGATAATTGCAAATTGTGACAGTGTTATTGCATATTGAATTGTTGCCAGCTGCCCCTGAGTGAGCACATGAGTACCGATAGTTCGTGAATACTGCTTCGATACATCAGATCAGTTGAGGCTTTGTACATTGCCCACCACTAACCATCTAATCTACAGCGAAAATTGCTTCTAGCGCTTAGTGCTTAGTTAATCATCATCCAAATCGTCAATTAGCGTATTTAGATAATCTTCAGCTTCTTCTAGATCAGAATCGTCTGGTAAAGGATAATCATCGTCATCAAAATCATCTAAAATACTAGATTCCTCATCGTCATCGTCATAGTGATCTGTAAAATATGCTTCCTGATTGGGTTTGCTGACAACCGCCCTTTTAGGCTTATTTTTTTTCTTTCGAAGGGGTTGGGTTGGTGTATATGGTAAAGAATCTATGTGTTCTGCATAATTGCCACTCTCGGAGATGATTCTGCCAACGTGACAAGGATAAGCATTGCAAAGCCATTTTAATAAATGCAGAGTGGTCATAGCATCGCCTAGAGCATCATGTTGTTTAACCTCCAAGTCACTAAATATCCTTTTCAAAAATAGCAAGGCTGTGCTCAGTTTATTATCCGGGAAACACTTCATCTGCCTGATTATCTTCAAGGTATCTACCACAGGATTATTAATGTTAACACCACCGTAGGACAGGAAACGAAGATCAAATGGAGCATTGTGAAAAACGAAAACGCATTTTTCAGCGATAAACTCATTCAACTTCTTGTAGGTTGGAGTTTTCTTGATATCTTTCTGTTTCTTTAGAAACGAGTCTGATAAGCCATGAACCATATAAGCAAAGGGATTAACTGGAACATGAGGATTACAGTAGTCAGAAAAAGTCTCAACACCAGACGAATCAAACTTAACAAGAGCAAGTTGACAGATCCGATCGGCTGGAGTCAATCCAGTTGTTTCTGTGTCTATAACAACAAGACTAGACTTTTTGAAAAAGACCGCCAGACTATTATCAATTCCATCACCTCTAGTAGCTGCCCATTTGAGATCTAACAACCTATGATAAGCTTGCTCGCGGACATCCTTGCTACGATCCAGTTTAGTGAGTTGTTCCAATAAATACAGGTCGGTTATGTTTTGCACTGCAGCCATGCGATGATCTTTATCTGCTCCGGTAAAAAGCAGGTATTTTAAGAATTGTTGATCATCAATACCCCGTATAGCAGCCAGCTTGGATTTCTGGCTTCTTTTACTTAGAACTATATCCTTAAAAACTGATTCGGTTTCAATCGTTAGGTTAGGGTTAGATTTTTTGCCAGAAAGTTCAAACGCAATTTTCTTCAGTGCAACGAGAGTGTATAGGTCTTGTACCTGTTCCCATGAGTCCTCTTCTACAATAAAGAGGTCTTGTTCCTGTACCCATGTGTTCTCTTCTACTAAGATGGACCTGATCAGCTTGCTTAAGTCCTTGCTCTTGTTGAATACATCTAAATTCAATTGCGGACGTTCAATCTTGATACCTGAAAACTCCTCCTGATACTTGTCCCTCAACTCTACCCATGGTGTTTTTCGTTTTCCAGGTCCTTTACCTTGTTGATTAATCGGTTTGACAGTATCGGTTGCCTTCATCATCTTTTCGAAAGCTGATTGCTGTTTTTGTGGATTATGCTTATGCCCTTCATTTTCTGCTGCTCTCTCAGCTTTTTCGATTCGGTTTCGTGTTCGATTTAGTCGTGCATTAGCCATGTTTCTAATGGCAGCAAACTTGCTTTCGGACGACAATCTTGTCAAGATATCAATATCATCGATTAATCTAAGCGCTTGCTTCATAGTATCCTGCTCTTTGCTCTTGAGCACTACCTGCTCTAATAATGCAGGCTCTGTGATTCTCGCCACCACCGATGCTCGTATCTTGCTACTTCTATCATTCAGGGCTATCTTTAGAAGCAATTGCGGGTCGACGATCATATCAGCAGCTGTTTGGCGAATACTGGCATAAAGACTATTGAGAGCTGCATCAACAATGAACACATCATCTTCAACCTGACTTAATGCGGTGCATTGGACACTTGATGAACGATGCATTTTAACGATATGTTTCAGCATCTTTTGGTAGTTTGCAGAGCTACGGATTGCTTTTATAACTTGGCTTCCCGATATTTGCGTAAGGATAGATACTAAGACTTTATTAGGCAGATCTAGTACTTGTTCATAATCTTCATACTCCAGGCACCAAAGAAGCAATTCGGAAGTATTTGAATCGAATTCTGTAACTAGGGCACGGGCACCATCAAGAGACTCGCTCTTCTGAGAATTTGCATGAGAATTATCAGTAGCAGTAGATTGTATGCCCCCCTCCGGAGAATTTGAACCTTTAGCTTGGATATCAGGGCTTTTGTTGTAATGCCTATCAAGTTTTGCTTGTTTAGCTTGAAGCCCAGGATCATCCTCTAAGTCAATTACAACCTCAACTGGCTCATGAATCGACTTCCGGATATCTTCCCTGACCGACGATAAATAGTCCTTGTAATCTGGCAAAAAATAAATCCTGGACTTCCAAACCGCTATGTGAATCGTGCTTTCAAGTATATTTACTCCTTGTACGAGTAAGAGAAATTGATAAGTATCAGGATAGCTGAGTTTGAAACTTTCGGCGAACTCACTCCAATGCTCTTCTATCCACCTCAATTCGTACTTTTTCCTGATAACTGGCTTAGAAATTAACACAGGAACTTTTGGCATTAGCTCCAGAGATTCTGGTAAGGAAGACTCCACTTTCAAATTGCGAAGTGCCCACAAAACTATGATCTTATCAATTTGCATATGTCCAACGCAGGAAGGACAGCCGTGTTTACAAGGACAAGATTCAACGATTTTGATAGCATCGAGAATCACATCTTCCATTACCTCGTATATCTTCTGGGCAAATCCAAGCCCTCCCTGGTATTTATCATAGATCAATAAAGCAGTTTTAAGGGGATCGCCAACTCCAAATATTGTTCCGCCGATATCACCATAAGAGGCCATTGTTCTGATTGATGCTGCGTTTACCAGGGCAAAGACCAATCCATCAATATCATACTTTGAGTCTCTGCTTACGGGAGATTCGTCGCCAGATCCAAGTCTTGTGGGTAAAGCCTGCAGGTTATCAGGTAAAACGATCCAGGTTCCTTCAGTATCCAAATCAACTATCAAATCTGTATCCAATTCCTCGAATCCTAGATTCTCATGAGTGAAATATGCTATTTTCTTGTAAGCGTTGATTAGGGAAGTAACTTTGACGTCACCCCAAGCTGCCTGACACCTAAACATCGATTTGTGATTTACGGTGTCGAGTATTCTGACCGCGGTGTTCACAAACGGCACTGTATAGTGGTTACTGTTAACCCCGGTCAATATTGCTTGTTTTTCCTCAAAATTCAATGCAAGAACTTTGTACTGTATCCCGTCGTGGAGATAGATAGCGCCAGGGAACAACTCATACTTTGCGGTAATCAGATCGGTGGACGTAATTGTTTTTTCGCTCTGGCTATCCACAACATCAATACTTTCGTTGCTCATGTTGCGTAAACTGATCTCCATTGCAGGATTAGTATTGTTTTTATACGCCCACAAGAATTGTTCACTATCTTGAGTCAGCTCGCCAGTCTCAACAAGTTTTGGCACCATCACTCCAAGGTCATGGAAGTACTTGATGTCTGTTCTTGATAGCGGTAACTCGTATGCTGCTGCCCGAATGTGGGCTAATTGAATGAAGATGTTGCTAACATCTACTATCGCGTTCTCTACGTTGGATTCAGTTAACCAGTTCAGATCTTGAGCGATGTAATGCTCTATGGGCCGATTGGATAAAATTATCAGAATAGATGCATTCCCAGATCTTCTTCCAGCTCTTCCCGCTTGTTGCCAGAAACTGGCCTTGGTTCCCGGGAAACCAGCCATTACAACCACATCCAGCGATCCAATATCTATGCCCAATTCAAGCGCATTGGTAGAGATTACTCCCCTCAGATTTCCCGTCCGCAGATTTAGCTCGATGGATCTTCTCTCATTCGGTGTAAGACCTGAGCGATAAGCAGACACTCTATTTTGTATGTTACCACTTCCGTGCTGCTGTTCCAGGATTGCACGGATCTCCCGCGAGGTAACCTCTACGTCTCGCCGGCTCTGACAGAATGTGATGCTACTGATATCATTAACAACCAGATCTGGTATCAGATCGACAACTTCATTGATAGTGTCTCTAGAGAGAGGACACTGCCAGAACACCAGCTTCTTCCCGGAATTGAACGAGCCGTCATTATCGATCAGGATGAATGGCCTGGAGCAGATATTTTCCGCAAGCTCGAGAGGATTGGCAATGGTGGCGCTGCTGCACAGAAATTGGGGAGAAACTCCGTGATAATCACAGATCCTGAGTATCCTGCGCATCAGGTTTGCCACATGTGTTCCGAAAGCTCCTCTATAAACATGCAATTCATCCAGGACCACAAAATCCAGATTACGAAATATCACTTGGAATCCATGCCTGTTATGGTTTGGCAGGAAGCTAACGTTGAGCATGTCCGGATTGGTCAGGATGATATTGGCATGCTCTCTGATCTTCTTTCTTTCAGAGGGCGGTGTGTCTCCATCGTAAACTCCAACAGTTATCTCAGGCGTGCATTTGATGGCTTTTAGTATTTTCTCCAGGCTTGCTTTTTGATCCTGTGCCAGTGCTTTAGTTGGATAGACAAAGAGTGCCCTTACGCGTGAATCCTCAATTATCCTTTGCAACACGGGCAGGTAAAAAGCCAGTGATTTGCCACTGGATGTTCCAGTAGTAATGATAATATTCTTGCCCTTGTCAACTTCGGAAAACATCATGGCTTGGTGGCTATACAATTGCTTGATACCCAATGTTGCCAGCCCTTTTTTAATGGCAGGGTGGCATCGTGCTGGCACTGGCTCAAATACTGCGTTTCGGGAGTTAATCGATTTTTCGCCAATGATTCTATCTTGAAAGTTACTTAAAACCTCATCTAGAGCTTTGTATGCCATTCATTCTCCAAAAGTCTCCAATTGCAACGTAACAAAGGCCACTGCATGTCATTTTTTTGATGCTGTGATGCTGAACCATATGATCGACTAATATGCACACTGCTAATCAACTTTGGGAGTGCTTAATACCTGCGTATAGAAATCCTCATAGGATTTACACCTAACTTTTTTGGTGATAACTCCTAATACATCGAGCATATTTACAATAGCTTGTTGTTTATCGGGAGTCAAAGGGATAGAACACTTATCTTCCCGGCTTTTCGTGCTCAGCATTGGATAATAATATGTGATTGTATTGATAGGGCTAAAAGAAGCCTTCTCATCTTGTTTCTTACTGAAAATATCTGAGTCTTTCTTTAAACTAAATCGTCGGTTAAGTATCCACCAAATGTGCATTTCGGAGAAATCCAATGTGAGACCTATTATGTCAATATCCTTGAAGAAAAAGTAATCTACCCATGTATCCATGTTAACACTATCAGGTCCTGTTCTATAGGCGCTCATCTTCTTATGTAATGAAGATATCCTCGTTGTTTTTGTGATCCTGTCTGTAAATAAATATTGATATATGGCATCAAGGTAGGAAACATATTGGCTGTAGCCTATCAAGACTGAGTTGCTGGGTATGATTACTTTCGCCTTAGAGTATTTTGTGTCGTTGATCTCGCCATGAATATGCCATACTGAGAATAACTCATCTTTAAACTCATACTTCCGAAACAAGCTGTGTATTTCTTCATTGGTGCTTCTCGTATTTTTACATGCCTCTCGAAAGTCAGATTGATGGTTAATTTTCTCAGCATATGCTTTTTCCAAGGTATACTCATAATTTGTGGTCAATACATTCCGATACTTAGTGTTATTTGCTATCATCCGGTGTGTTTCTTTTACAGGGATTTTCCCAAATATCTCTGCAGTTTTCGTCTTCAACACTCTTACAGCTCTATTGTAAGAATTGCCCTTTGTCGTTAGTATTTCTTCAAATGCCAGGGGAAAAGGTTTGAAGGGATTACTAAGATCAATACTTCCCGAACCTAGTTTTGACAAATCCTGCAGAAGGTTACCCCAGGAGTAGTCCGAATCGCAAAAAACTCTGTTGATGCCATTACCAACCAGCAACGCTTTCTCAGTTGTGTTTGTCATACAATATTTCCTTAATGTGTAATGATACTATATCAAAGCCCCATTCCTTAGTTTCCTGAACCATGACTCAAATCCATCCGCTCTCAGCAGGAAGAAGGAGTAGTGCTGATCCTTTGTTTCCCGGCTGGTCAGATGCAGATCTATCGGATTGGCTTTTTTGAGTTCTTTATTTAGCTCCTCAAAGTGGCGGGAACCTTGCTCATCCTTAGCATTTGTCACTTCCTCAAAATCATCTTCGGCTTTTATCTCCACGACGCAGACCAGTTCCCTGATACCTTGATCCTGCAAACCTATCAGCTTTCTTATATCCGAATCATGCATGTTCTTACCACAATTCGTGAGATAACGGGCCAGATCAATGCGGATGAAGAAATCAGGGTTGAAGAATCGCCGGACTCTGTCCTTGCCCCTTTTCCAGAATTCATAGCCAAGGGAGTAGAAACCCATATCAGGGGATTTGATCCAGCTATCCAGATAGGCTGCATGTTTGATCAATCCGATGATGAAGTTGGTCTCCGGGATGTGGGAACAAACCACGCAATTTTGGGGAGTTTTAAAAGCGCTAAGATTGACGGTAAAGAATCTCTTGCCCTCAAATGGCTTCTGGATCAGATCGGTATCCAGATCGGATATGCCAGTATCAAAGATAGTGGTTTGATCAGCAGATTTGCCTGATATTAGGGCAAGTTCATTGATAAAAATGTGATACTCATTCGATAGCTCTTTTTCCCAATCATCAGAGACAAACAGCGAGCTGCTTTGGTCGAGGGCTCCGGCCCGAACACTAGTGGCGCTCATCTCCATGGTACGTAAGGTAGTAGCCAGATTGACTTTTCTATCAAATCTGATACTCTTCTCACCCCGGGGCAGGAAGCTGTTGAAGTAAAGCTCCACAGCCTTCTTGTTCTCGTTTGTGAGCGCTTCTTGCGTGATACCGGCATCCTTCATGGCAGCACGGATGGCTTCTCTGATATAATCACGGTTAGTGAGTTGAGACAGATCAAGAGAACTATCCAGGTTAAGTCGCTGGTTTTCAAACTCCACATTCTTCATCTTCCTGAAAACGCTGAGAACCACTTCATCCAAAGAGCTGAAGTCCTTAGTCAGAGTGAAAGTCTTTTCCCCATGTAAATATTGCACATCCGCCGTCATAGAAATGGTCTGAGGCTTCAACGTCAAAGACCGGTTTGACTCCTGCTCCGGCTCTTTATCCACGATTTCTTTTACCAAGTCATAATCCAGGTTGAACAAAGTGAAATGATGATTAAATCTGGGGCTCTCATCCATAGAAGTAAACACTTTAGAAGATACGATCAAATCACATTCACGCACCTCATCCAGGAGATTGCGCACCGTCTCGCCAAACTTCTCATGATTAGTGATCACCACTTCGGGGTAGTTGCCCTTGAGCTCAAAATACGAAACCTGACGAGGTAGCCTGAGCCCTCTTCCCAAAACTTGGGAGATCAGCAGCTTGGAGTTGAACACCTTCTCCTGCATGGGAACGATCTGGAACACATTGTCCACATCCCACCCTTCGGAGAGTTTATTCACTGCGAAGATGAATTCTGTCCTACCCCCGGTTTTAACTGGATCAGTTTCCTCGATCCTGTTCAGTTGATCCAGGTAGTCTTCCCTATTAGCTGAGGATGTAGCCACAATCACTACCTTGTCATTACGCAGCAGACCTTCGATAGCGTTCGCGGTCTGGCCTTGAAACAAAGGATCATACTTGGATAGATAGCGGCTGTAAACAGTGTAAAACATATCTGCATTAGACTGAGCGGCTCTTTGGGTGTTGTTGATAAAGATGCTGATAGGTTTTACCAATCCTCCGTAGGAATAGCGAGATTTGTTATCCAGATGTGTCTGGATAATCTGCTCATATCTCTGATCCTGAGTAAGATTGGAATCATCATCCGAGGTTTTTATTTTCAGCAAGGGATTGATCTTTTTGATGATCCCCTCTTCCAGTGCATCTTTGATGGAGTAGTCAAAGATCACATCCGGGAAGAAATCGTTCTGGTTGTAGGGAGTTCCCGTGAAGCCGATATGGCGTTTTATTTTAGTTTCATCACTTAGCTTTTGGTCTTCCAAGAGGTTTTCCCGCAGGAATTTCATCCACAAACGCTCACTCTTATCTTCGCCTTTGCCGTATTTATCTCCATCGAAATCGAAGGCTACTCCGGCATCGCCAAATTTCAAGTGGGAATAGGCGTGATGCACTTCATCGCTCAAAACCAGTACTTCTTCGGTATGCTTGAAGAGCATATCCGTGATCGCATTCTCGCCTTTGGTATAGACAGCGTTGATATTCTCTATAACGATGCTGTAATCATCCACAATGTCATTGGCGTTGCACAGGCTTACCTGTATATTCCTGTATTTCTCCGGCAGTTTTTCCCTCAGGGCCAATCCTTTGGGAGAGAACATGTAATCCCGAAACTTTTCCGTGAGCCCCTGCTCGATCACTGTGGAGGGAGGCCCCAGCACCAGCACCCGCTTCACCTTGCCCAAGAGAATGGAAAGATAGGCAATGGCAAAGATCACGTATGATTTCCCGGCTCCAGTGGCCATGTAGCAAACTCCGGAGAGCTTGCCGGGCAGAGGTATCTGGGAGAGCAGAGTAGTTTCTGAGGCAAATCTCTGACGGATTGCTTCCTTCTTTTTGAAATTCTGCCGGCCCAGGTCTTCGATGGATTCGTAGCGTCCGCCCCAGAGATATACCATGATCTGCCGGATGGCGTCAAACTGATATTGCCTGCCTGACGATAACGCCTGAACATAATCCTCGATCTCAGAAAAATCAAACTTGCCGATATCATATTTCTTGGGATCGATATCCAGGGTGAGTTCGGAAAGGCTGATCTTGTTTCGGTATTGCCTTGCCATATTACTTCTCCAGAACCATGATCTTGCTTTCGTTGCCGTGCCTGTCGATCACGATCACAGCAACTTTATCTGTGAGCTTATCCACCTTGATGATACCGTCATCTTTGATGTCTTTGCGATATACAGCTGCTTCCATGGTGAACATCTTGCTATCATAATCCTTGTCGATTAGCACCATAGCCAATGCGTCCAAGCCCTTGATCTCATTACCGGCTTTGTCTGTGATAGCTGTCTCCAGATCCGAGATCCGCAATCCTTGAGCATGCCATTCAAGCTTGCAAGTTACATCCTGGTTGAAGTAGAAGCGCGTAGAGGAGATAAGTTTATTTATATCTGAAGAGCTGCCCGGCTGCTCGGAAAGCTGCTGGGAGCGGCTGATCTCTTCCAGAATCTTATAGGGGTAGCTCAATATCTTGAAGCTAACTGTATTGCCCTGGGAGGTTCTATAGTCCCAATCGCTCACCCGGTCACAGATCTCCGGGGCAATGATATAGTAGTTTCCTTTGAGTTTGCCACCCTCTGCTTCTGCCAGGCCTTTGAGGTATTCCTTGTCGATCTTGATATTCTTCAGGTAGTCGTCTTCCCAAATGGGATAGATCTCCACCGGATCGCCATCTTTCAAACCATAGATGTTGGGCAGTTTGTACTTTGCCAGTTCCTCAGAACTGCGCTCCTGGATGTTGAACAGAGTTAGTATGAAATTGATGTAGGCTTCCTTGTGCTGCCTTAGGTTAACAATCCGGCTGAAGTCAAAACTGCCAACGGAGGCAATGAGAAAAGGTTTGGCAGGTTGGTTGTACTTAACACTTGACTCGCAATCATCATCGAGGCAATTTGAATAAGCAATAGTTAACATCCGTTTCTGCATATAATATATCGAGTGTTTGCCAAAGTCACATATTATCCATCTGCGTCCAAGTTTTTCAGCTACTGCTGCAGTTGTTCCTGAACCTCCAAACACATCAATTACCAAGTCTTCTTCGTCTGACGCACATTGAATTACTCTGCCAATCAGTTCTTCAGGATTCTCAGTGGGATATGAACTCCCAAAAACATACCCTTTAATATCAGTCCAGTTGTTGTCCACAGGTACCGTGTCAGTTTGTAGGTATTCAGGTAGTCCAGTAATCTTATTACCGTCTATATCTGTATACGATACTTCGTAGTTTATCCTGATTCTTCCTTCGTGAATCATTTGGTCAATTCTTGACTGCTTGAAAGTCCAGTGACGCCCTTTGGGGGGTAGCATTTTTATGCCTAACACAGTTCTTAACGGAGGATTTCTTAGCCCGGGAGATGACATTCCCCTCCATATAGGGTCTGTTTCCTCAGACGTAAACACATTCAGTCTTTTTCTGTAAATCTCTTTAAAATAGTACGCTTGGTTCTTAGAGTAAAACAAAATTGAGTCAGTGCCATGATTGAATCTCGAAAGTCCTTTTAACTGGCGCTTAAATCGGTTGATAATTATCTCGTTAAGAAAGAGTTCCCTGCCAAAAATTTCATCCATCATGATCTTCAAGTAATGAGAAAAGTGATAATCAATTCTTACAAAGATCGTACCATCTTCTGACAACAATTCTCGAAGATAAATCAACCGTTCTCGTAATGATTCACAGTATTCTGCACCCGCTAGTTTTGCGCTATAACTCATTTCACCACCTGCTCCCCCATATTCGTCCCCAGTTCCAAAGGGCGGGTCGATGTAGATCAGTTTTACTTTGCCTTTTACCTTGTCTTTGATCAGGGGGTCCTGGTTCAGGTAGCAGGCTTTGAGAAAGAGCAGATTGTCGCCCTGGACGATCAGGTTGCGCCAGTCATCTTCGCCACGCTTCTGCTTCTCCAGAATATCGAAGATCTCTTCCTGGGTGTCACCGTTGTGCTTGAATTCTTTACCGTCAAAATAGCGCAGGATCTGCAGAGGTGAGCTTTCACCCAAGAGCGCGGCTGAAGCGAGGATGGCAGGTTCGCTGCGTTTACCCTCATAATCCAGAATGGGGATTTTGTATTTATCGAGCCGTCTATAATCGAACTCACCGGCTTGGGCGAGCTTGTCAAAGAACCCGGGGGCGATCTTTTTTACTATTTCCAGCGGAAACTCGACATTCTCATTGATGCATTTGGCGATGATCTCTTTTTCTTGGTCGGATAGATGGATCTTGCTCACTTTATTCCTCCAGGGCTTTTTCCAAATATTTGTTCAGGGTGCTTATCTTGGTCTGCGCCGGGTCTGAGGGCAGCAGATTGAATTTATTTATGCGTAGGAACTTGTAGCCATAGCTCTCAAGTTCCAGCTGGCGGGTGAGGTCATATTCCAAATACTGGGGATCGTGGGGGGAATTGGGGTCAAAGTGATATTCAAAGCCGTCATATTCCAGGATCAATGACCGTTCTTTACCGCCCTGGCTGTGGGTCAGGAGGAAATCCACCCGGTATTTGGGAATATAGCGTTGGTACTGCTGTTCCAGGTATTTGCCGATCTCAAATTGAGCCACCAGCTTGATCTGATCCTTGTGTTTCTGGTAAAATTCCGTCTGTGTGATCAGGCGATACAGCTCTTTCTCTGCCTCAGACTCGAAGATGCCCTCGTCTTCGATGTAGTTGTCCCGGGTGCCTTCCAGTTGCTCATGATAATGCTGCAGAGCAGCTCCCAGGGTAGTGTCGTTGTACTTTGTCAGAGGCATGCTATGCACAAAGACCATGGTATCCTTGGCGCGGGAAAAGCCTACATTGAGCCGCTGCATCTTCAGCTTGCGGATGTTGTCGGCCGTTCCGCCCACAACGGGATAGATCGTCCTCAGGTCGGTAGTCTTGAAATTATCGTCCTGAACGAAGGAATAGAAGATCACGTCCCGTTCCTCGCCCTGGACATCGCCCACAAACCAGACCTTAAGGTTATTATCGGACTTCAAATGGGTGATATAGTTCTTGTTACGGAATTCCTTTTCCATCCTGGCCTGCTGTTCTTTGAAAGAGCAGATCACGCCGACAGTACCCTTGAAGTTTTGCTCGTGCAGTTGTTTCAATTCTGCCATGATAACTTCGATCTCATCAAGGTTCACGTTTGAGGCTGAATGCGTCTTAGTTTCCACTCTGATGAATCTGAGTACTTGCTTGATGGGTTTGGTCCTGATCCGGTTGATGATCAGATCGATACTGTTTTGTTTGTAAAAGAACTTGGCGGAATAGGAGATGATCTCCTGGAAACTGCGGAAGTGAACATCAAGGGCAGAACTGTAATTGGCCATCGCCCTGCAGAAAGCCAAGGTGGAAGTCCTGATGCTGAAGGTTTTCAGCCATTCGATGTTCCCGGCTGAGGGCAGGAAAATCCGGGAAGTCTCCTCCTCATCTTCATCAACAGAGGCCTTGCTGACCTCGCGGCTCAGCCTGTCAGTATCTTCATCTGAGACATGGAAGTTTTGATCTTTGCTATAGCTGCGGATGATCTCCTTGAAATAGGCACTGGCATAATGCTCTGCCACGTTAACCGCGCTGACCGCGCCATATTGGAGTTCGTCTCCAAATATGATCACCTGTTTGGCCCGCAGGATCAGCGATAATGAATCCGCAATCGAGACCTGGGAAGCTTCATCGATGATCAGGTAATCAAAGATATCCTCCTCCATGGGAAAGTAATCCGTGATCAGGCTGGGTTGGGCGATCACGCAGGTTAGATGCTGGTTCATCACACTGGTTTGTTCTGAGGAGAGGCGTTTTTTAGTGAGGATCGAGGTCTGCATCCGGCTGATATCTCCTGTGAAATTCATCAGGTCGGAATAGCGTTCATCGTTTTGATATTCATATCTCTGATGGACAAGGCGATAGAATTCCTGAATGTCCTGTTGTGCAGGTTTACTTGCTCCCGATAAGGCAGCCAGTTCATTCTGCAGTTGGATCAACCTGAGCATCTTCTCGAACATTTCGGCGGGGATCTGCTTCCAGTTGCTCAGATCGTGCAATCCGATGCCCAGATGTTCCAGCCAGGCTGGGTATGTATCATATAGTTTATCAAACCAATCCCAGTCAGTATCCTGAATCTTGCTTACTACCTCATGCGCTCTTTTTAATCTGGTATTAATCAGGGGAAGAGCGCTGACATCGGTTTCCAACATGGCTGCCAGCTCTTCAATCAGGCTGTTTGCCAGGCCAGTCTCGTTCTGAGATCCTAATAGGTCAACTCCAGTTACAAGGTCCTGCAATGTGAGGTCATCTTTCTTTTTTCCGGTTTGATCGGCTATGGTTTGGATAAGCTCAGCATGATCTATATGCCCGAGTTGCTGAAGGTTGCTCTTAATACTTTCAAAGCTGACTCTTTTGTGCTCAGCCAGCAGATAAGCATCTGTGAATTGGGAGTCGCTTGAGTTTTGAGCCAGTTTCTTTTTGATTTCATCCAGGTATTTTCTGGCTTCCTTGACCTTTCTAAGCTTGAAGACCTGGTCACAGAACTCCGGGTGATCCTGTTCAAGGGCATGTTCCGCCTCTTCGCGTTTCTTTTTACTTTCCTTGCCAGCCAGTAATCCGCTGTGCTTTTCGATATCATTTAGCAGAGCCGATAGCGATTCCAACTCATCTGCCCGGGGAAGATACTTATCCCCCCAGCGCAACTTGATGGGTTTCAAATCATCTTGGAAAACACTGAAATCGCTTTTTATTGATATGGCTAATGCTCTGACTATCTGGCTAAAGCTCTCCAGTGAAGATAGATCTACGCTTTCAGGAGCGGCGGTGGTCGGTATGGTCTTATCTTTGTTTAGATGCTCCAGTGCTTTTCTATAGGCCTCGTACCTTTCCCTTTTCTGGAAATACTCCTTCAAGTGCTGATAACTGAGGGGGAAATCAATCTCCTGCAACTGGTTGAAGAATCCGAGCAGATCGGAAGCGTCCTTCTCTGTGAAGTTACATATAAGAATCTCGCTCTCCGTGAGTTGTAGATCCTTTTCCAGATCGAGGTATTCGGAGATGAGATCATTCGAAACCAAAGCCGAGTTGAACTGCTTCCAATAGTCTTGGTTCTGCTCTTTGATCCTATCCAGAGTCTCTTGTAGTTTTTGCTCTGTTGCAGCAATATCAATTCTCTGAACCCTGTTTGCGGCTCCGTTGAAAGCTGGATTAGCCAGAGTCTGAGCGGGTGGATTGGCGATTCCATCGCTTGCCTTGTCCATTCTGATGATGGCTGGCTTCCCTGTTTGATTTAAGCTTCTGAACTTGGCAGTCAGATAACCTTCGATCACATCCAGCGCTTGCTTCTTGTGAGAGGTGATCAAAACGCTTTTACCCAAGCCTGAAGCCATATAGACCAGAGCAGAGATTGTATGCGACTTACCGGTACCGGGAGGGCCTTCTACAACGATTATCCGGTTCTTCTCATTTTGAGCAGCAAGGAGGATCTTCTTCTGGGACTTGTTTAGGGGGAAGGGATTGTCATCGACAATGTTCCAGACATCCCGGGGAGGGTATTTATCCCGGTATTGCTGCTCTGTCTCTTTTTGCGTAGAGGGAACATTGGAATTGATGTATTGGTCTATTAAATTGAGGAATTTCTGCCCTACTGAAGAGTCCGATAGTGCCAGTAATTCTGAGTAATCCAGGAGGTTATTGGAGTCCTGTTTTACTATCTGAAATCCCACCCGGGAGGATATCTCTGGATAGTTGGGCAAAATCAAGCTGGGGAATTTGTCCTGCATCAGAAAATCCTGGGGGCCGTGGTAGATGGTATTTAGAAAGCCATTTAACTGACGTATGGTAGCCAGTGCGTTGCTCATTTCTTCAGCACGTGGTAATGTCAGTACATCTTGGGGCTTGTTGGCGTTGATAGCTGGTGTATTCAAGTAGATGATCTTCTGGGTCTGTATCAGAGTTATAGATGCAAATTGGTTGTCAATGCTCAACTCAACAAAGTAGAGGGGATAGCTGCCAGCTTCATTACTGATTTGGTGGGCAAAGAGATAGACTCTGTCCAGACCAATCTTCCTATCCAAATCCCTCAACTGGGCAAACAAGTCAAACAGGACCAGTGTATACTCGGAATTCTTGATGATCTGCAGCACTGCCTCTTTAAAGTGCTCAATATCAGTGGTGACGTTTATCTCACGTTGGATGCTGTCATAGATAAGTTGCTCATTGATGCTGGGGTTGAAGCTTGTTTTAGGCTGATATGAAGTTCCATGCAGATTTTGCAGTTCGGCTATCTTCTGGGCTTGCATGTTGTATTGTATAGCCTGGACTTTGGAGCGAAGATCCAGATTGAACTGCCTGATAGCATTGTTGGTTTCTTGATTTGCCGGGTCACAGGTCTCTGGTAATCTGGAAAACAGGCCCTTGGCTTCCCTGGAAACCTCATCAATAAATGCCCTTCTATCCAAAGAAATGCTGTGCTCTTCAGGGTGGATTGAAAGATTTATCCTTTTACCCTCCTGTATCTCATTTAACAGGTTTTGGGCGACTTCAGGAAAAAAGGGAATATCCAGCGTCTTGTCGTCATTGCTCCAGGCAAAGTTTATCCTGGTATCAAAGCGGAATCTGGTCTCGTTGTAGGTAGAGTAGTAGTTTAAGATGCTCTTGGCTAGGTTCTTCACTCTCTGTCGCCTCCGTCTATCTCATTGTTCCCAACATATCTGCAAGTACTTGGATAAGGCTGTAAGCATGCTGATTTGAAGAATTGCATGGAAACAAAATCCTGATAGGCTCACTGGTAACAATGCGCACTACTTCCCCCCGGTTCAATGCCCTGAATCAGGGCTCCTGCCTTCATGTCTTCTAATCTCATCATCCTGATTCCCTATACAAGAACTAGATGATCCGCCTAACACTCCCAAGGTCTGATCAGTTGCCTCTTTCAAGCGTTTAGTCGCATCATTAATTTCGGCCATTCCACGCCAAAAGTCAAACAATCATATCAGCTTCTTCTGTCAATGAGAAAAGCGACCTTGCCTATACCTGTAAATGAATAGAGTCAATTTGCTGATGCTAATGTAGTCATAAATAGGCATGAATGTCCGAATGAGAGTCTTCCCTGAATGTGTATCGGGAATCTAAGCCAAACTCGCCGAACTTGTCTAATTGGTTCTCTTATCTCAATTGAACAAACATTTTACGTGATGAATCCGAAGACCTGACAAAGCTCAAGATTTTTACTTCTTGACTAATCTCAGCACACTGAGAACATAGCAACATGAAGAAAATCCTGATTACCTTTATTGGCAACAACGACTGCCTTCTCAGAGAAGGGAAAGAGGGAGCTATCATAAGCATCCTCAAACAGCGGGCATTTGATCTATTGTACATCTTGTATAATGATAACCGCTACCTACAGCACGCCTCGGATATACTGCTTTATTGCAGGAAGAAGTTTCCCAACCTCACAGTAAGGTATCAAGAAGCTGAATCGCTAAATCCAATCGATTACAATGTGGTTTATCCATCTATGGTATCTGCGATCAAGAGCATCCAAAATGAAGAAGGCACTAAGGATGTGGAGTATACTATATCCCTGACTTCTGGTACGCCTACTATGCATTCCTGTTGGATTCTGATAGTAATGGGTGGGATTATCGATGCTAAACTAATCCAATCATCAAGAGAGGAAGGTATCCAGGATGTTAACTTCTCACTCGATGATTTTCCCCAGATCAGTTCCGATAAACAGACTAAGATCGAACTCACAAAAACGAACCGTGAGAACAAGATACTCCGCAAGCAGCTTCTTGATAGCTACGCAGATCTGATCGGTGAGCATGAGTCGATAATCCAGGTAAAGCGTCAGATAGACAACCTAGCCAAGTATGATATCCCGGTTTTCATCAGCGGTGAAAGCGGAACTGGCAAAGAGGTGGTGTCCAGATTGCTACATTACAACAGCCCCCGCAAAGAAGGACCATTCGTAGCAGTCAACTGCGGATCGATTAGCGAAAACCTCTTTGAAAGCGAGTTCTTTGGCCATAAAAAAGGATCATTCACCGGAGCTATTGCAGATCATGAAGGATATTTCAGCCAAGCAGATAAGGGGACACTTTTCATGGATGAAGTGGGCGATCTGCCGCTACCCATGCAGGTCAAGTTACTCAGAGTTTTGGAAGAGGGAGCAATCCAACCCTTGGGAGGCAAAACTAAACAGGTGAATGTAAGGATAGTTGCAGCCAGCAACAAGGATCTTAATCAACTTGTCAGAGAAGGCAGATTCAGAGAGGATTTGTTTTATCGCATGGTACAGGCTCAGATATACTTGAGTCCCTTAAGAGATAGAGGCTCAGACATTCTGCTACTGGCGCGATGTTTTCTGAGTGATTATTCTGCCAAAAACAGATCTGATAAGCGCTTTAGTGAAAAAGCGGAGAAAAAGCTACTTGGTTACCGCTATCCAGGAAACGTCCGACAGTTGCAAAATTTAGTTAAACTAGCCTATATCCACTGCGAGGCGGAGGTGATTGAGGACAGGGATATTATATTACCTGATGCTTCCGACAACGCTCTGAATGTGGATATCCCCTCAGAAGGCCTTGACTTGGACAATGAAGTAATACCTGCATATTATAAGGCAGCCCTGAAACTAGCTAAAAACAACGCTTCTGAGGCAGCACGCTTGCTGGGTTTGAAGCCACATACCTTCCGAGCGAGGCTGAAAGCGCTTGAAGAAAGTAAGAATAATGACCGTTAATAGTAATGATAGTTACCATAACAGACTGGCATGAATTGGCTGTACAGATCGTAACGCATTGTATTATATGATGTATATCTTGAATTGGCGAGATTGGAACACGGCATGCAAACTATATGGCCATGCCGCGTTAGCGGTAAATAAAATATCCGGGAGGCCAAAATGGCCAGATTCCGATCCCACAACGGCTACCGCCAATACAATTCCGGCTCCGGCTGGAACTACACCCACCGCACCGCCGCAGCCAACAAAATGGGCGGGTCGATCAGACCCGGCTACCACGTCCACCACATCAACGGTGTCAAAACCGACAACCGTTACTCCAACCTCACCGTCATCCCGGCATCCACACATGCCAAAATTCACAACAAATAAATTCAAAACTAAAATCGCGGCAGGGGTCAACTCTGCCGCAGGAGATGATTTTCAGGAGATAAAACATGAATAATAATACACGCAAGCCTCTGTTTCAGGGATTCCTGTCTTTCACACAATGGGAAAAAAAGTACCACGCAGCCACTGATACACTGAAGGGACAAGATGATAGGGATGTGCATGCAATAAAAAAATCCTATTTTGAATGGCTAAATGAGAATCTCAATAGAGAATTGCAGATTGATTTGGATATAGCTTTTTCGATTCTCATCAAGCTCTCAAAAAGATACAAGGGATTCTCAGAATATCTTGAAATAAATACTCCATACAAAAAAATGCTGTCCCTGATAGAGAAGGGTGAGAAAGACAAAGCAGAAAAAGAGTATAAACGGATATTCAAAGCCAGCCCGGATTTACAATTTATAAAAGCAAAGAACCTGGCAGATGAAAAGCAGAATCATAGGGCACTCGAACTTGCTTCAAAAATCCTTGTTCAGTTTAACTACAGCAACAAAATCAAAGCTCAGATCCATTTATTTATTGCAGAGCAAAAAGCAATTCTTAACAGAAGCGATGCCAATGTGAACATAGAAGCCGCATGTGATCTATATCTCCAAGAGTTGGATGGTTTGGATGCAGAAAAAAAACTGCCTTATCTCTTTGTTGAATTACTTAGTCTTAGAGCTAAAGAAATTGTTTGGTTCTCTTATCAGGAGTTGATTGCAGAGAAGCTTAGTGCTAAGTTCAGTGGAGGAGAAATCGTCGTCTTGTGCACATTTTTGGATAGCCTTGAGTCGATTTTTTCAGACGAGATAACTGCTTTGGCAATCAAAAAAAGACTGGATGTTTACGAAAAATACATCACTGGCAAGTTTCCTGATTCAGTCAGAGATGCAGCTCTATTGTGGAAAGCCGAACAGCTTATGTTGTTGTCACGATATGAAGACTCAGTTCTGGTTTACAAGGAATCTATGCTCTTGGTTCCAGATCAATCGATATGGAGTATCTTGGCTCTCAATCAGAATTTCGCTGGATTATATAATGACGCTTTGTTTTCAATCAATAAAGCTTTAGAGTATAATCCTGACAATGAAATCTATCTACAAATCAAATTTCAAACTCTTTTATCACTGGGAAGGCAGAAAGAAGCTCTTGAGATCGCAAAATCTCTACCTAAATCCGCTGAGGATAAATTGAGTATATTTGAATGGAATACATTACTAACAATGGGGGAAACAAGCCAGATTGTCGAACGGTATGCAAATCTCGAACGAGACAATTTATCAGGTAAGGACTATATAGCCTTGATGTCGGGACTATGGTACGAAAACAAAATGAACCAAGTCAATGAAACACTCGTACATCTTTTGGACAATATGGACACCCTTCCCGATAAAGATGATCCGATCGTGCTATCTGTTTTGGTAAACCTGAGTAGTGCGTTTGCCTATAAAATAAGTGATCTGTACGACAAATATATTAACAGCTTATCGTCCCAGAAGCTAATAATTATATTGGCGCATAAACCGAACGCACTCGATGTCGATTTAGTTGATTGGTTAAAGAGAAAGGATAAATTGAAAGAACTAGTTGAAAAGGTCAGATCTGAAAAAGTTCCATTCGACTTCAAACTGATGGCTTTATGCAATATTGATCTTGTTGCTGCCAGAGGATTCCTCGAAGAATATCGTGATTTGCTTGATGTCATTCAATATAGAAAGCATGATTTACGATTGTCTTTGTTGGAAGGAAAGACTATAGAGAATGACCTTGATCTAAATATACTGATATCAGAGTTAAAAGAAAAGGACTTTGACCTTCTGCTAAATACTGCTTATGAGAAAGAAAGGTATGATCTGGTTAGCGGATTTTTAGACATCAGGCCTTCAGCCCGTCCCATGTATACCTGGTACAAATTCTTGGCATGCACATTCCTTGGAGAAAATGAAAAAGGACGCCAAGTCTTGGAATCCGTTGACTTCGATCATCTCATCAATACCCATAAGTTTTCTGCCTCCGATAATCTTATCAGTATTGGCGATGTAAAGATGTCGCCCATTCAAGTCTTGGAAAGTATAGACTCTTTGTTCCCTTCCGGATTTCCATATCACAGAATTGCTCTGGAAAACTTCATAACCTTGCTTAAGAAGGCCTCTGATCCCAGTTTACACAAGCCGATCGACTGGGCTGTTAAAGCTGTTCTTGAGACAATTAAGCTACAACCTAGTAAGTTGAATATGAACACAGCCTACGGCGATGAATATAACGACTTAATGGTGAAGAAAACTCTTATGGACCGCTTGAGCGGACTGCTAACACGCCAGGAGCAGAAGAACGCCTATGCTTCGCAGTGCTTGCGGAACAGAATACAGGAATCGATTTTGGAGCGTTACACGGAGATCGTAGACACCGTAAAAAGGGAGGAACGTAACCGTATTCTCGCCAATCTTTCTCATAGTATCAAGAATATGCTTCGCTCGGTAATCGACCCCCTGGTCAACTTAAGAAACGAAGTACCAGAAAAAGGAGCGCTGATCGAAAATGCCATTAAGGGCGCTAATCTTATTCGAGAGATTGTCAATGCTATAAATCTGTCATTCAAGACTAGCATTGATGATCTACTATGGGATTCTCAGAAGCCCGGGATAGACAGCATGTCGCTTCATGATATTGTTACCAGCAGCATAAGGTACTCCATAGGCAACATGTTCGATTTTCGTTACTTTCCCGCTTATGCAGGGAACTACTTCCCCAGAAACCTGAACAAGGTTGAGTTCCAGCGCGTAAAAGACCGATGGGACACGATTTCGTCAATTGCTGACATATCCATGATAACAGACTTCGTAAACGATAACATGTTTATGCTTGATATGGAATTATCTGATGTTTCTAAGTATCGGCTTGGAAACGATAAAAGTTCAGCAATCAAACTGATGATCCTTTTTCAGGAGATAATATTCAATGCCGTCAAATACGCATCCTTTGTTGCCCGGAAGGACCGTTTCATAGAGATTAGATTGATTGATCATGAGCAGAATCTATCACTTACCGTCAGCAATAGCTACCGACCAGAAGTGCAGGCTAAAACAACCGGTGTGGGTAAGCTGGTGATAGAGAATTTTGCCAAGGTCCTGGATTGTCAACCGGAGATAACAACTACGGATCAAGTTTATACCATCAGAATGGAATTCAACAATATATGGAGGAACCATGCCCAAGATCCTTTACATTGAAGATGAGCTGACCAAGAACATAGCTTCGATCAAGAAGTTCTTCAGTCCTGTAGTTTCAAAAAAGAAATTCATCGAAAAGCTGGATGAGCTTGAAAACGAAGATAGGTTGTTGCCAGAAGATATCCTGCTGGTTTGTGGCAGAAGTAGCATTTTAGACGTTTGTCATACATTTCCCATGGCGCTAGACAGAATTGTAAACAACCATGAGATATACGACTTGATTATCATCGATCGAAACCTTAGTGTTTATGAGTATTCAGATGAGATGATCGATGTTATCAACACCCTTATGAGCATTGGCTTGGATTATGACGACGACAGATTGCTTAGTTTTTACGAAAGGGAAGGAGACCTGTTATTGCTGGTTCTATTAAGGATCAATCCAAGTTATCAAGACCGCGTGTATTACTTGACCGCTAACACAAAGGACGATCTTCGTGGCTCTGCTGACCTTCAACTACTTATGGATATAAACCAGTTCACAAAAGACCATATCATCGAAAAGGGGTCAGTTCAAGAGAATGTGATATCTGAAATCCTCGCAAATTTCAGCAGATTTCAGATACAAAACAGGTTTTCCAATCAGTGTGATGCACTAAGAAAACAGAATAACGAATATGTTGTGGATCAGTTCATTGAGTCTATAAAACACTATGATACCGGAAAGTGGGAGGACTTTGCTGCCAACACAAGGAAGGTGCTCCACAATTTGCTTATTGAAATAGCCACAAAGATTAACGATCCAATGGGAGAATCGAAAGCCAAGTTCTGGGATGATTATAATAAGCTAAAAGTCAGTGACTTCCTAATAAATTCGGATTACGGACTTCCTAAATACTTCCAGAAAATTGGATATAATAAGATCATCAGGAACTTTTGCGTAGCATTGCACCATATATGTAGTGCATACGGATCACATGATGATTCTGACAACGAATTGGTTTCAGGTGATCAGAAACGATCGACTTCTGTCAAGTTATCGTCATACACAGTTACGGCAATACTAAATATGGTATGCGAAGTGATCCTTTGGTACGATAGAACTATGCAAGCATTAGCTTAATGTTCCAATACAGCTTCATGCGGAGCAAAATTACGGGAGGAATAATGCCAGCCATACCGAAGAGCTACTTAGATGAAATCAAGAGTGTAGTAGAGGATATTGTCGCGGATATTGAAAAGGCAAACGGCCACTACCCCAAGGACATCATCGATCAAGTCTTTCTGGAGATTGAAAGCAAGCACCGGCGAGAATATAACACTTGGATCAAACTACCCAATGGATCTCTTAATGATAGATTTGTTAATCCATATATTGGTAGTATCGTACGCCGTTCTACCGGACTCAAGGTTATAGCCTATCCCGTTAAGCCTAAAAGCAAATTGATAAAGGGCTATAGTGCCTTGGGGCACTAAAAATCAGAATATCTGAACGGCCTTTGCGCTGATTGAGTACTGAGGATTCTGATCGTAGGCTACTTTATCCTGCCGAACTTCAATATCCCTTTTTTGATATTAGTTCCAATAGCCCAGACTCTTTCTTTCGAGATAATCTGGTAATAACCTTCGACTTTCTCAATTACTCCGATCGAAGCTAGAGCTTCCAGATACACATACACCCACTGCCTGGATTTACCGATAGCCTTGGCGATGGTGCGGACGTTTCTATGTCTGTTTGCCTCGACTTCCTTCAATAGCATCATCGCTTTGTCTTGATCGAAGTTCCAGCGATTATGATCATGTGTCCTCTCGTATATCCCCATGTAGCGATTAGCCTTAACATAGATCTGCACAGGATCAATGGATACTACCTTGATCTCTTGATCTGAGATTAGTCGGTCTATGATTGGCTTCAGACGTTTGATGGATATGCCAGTATAGCTTGCGATAGTATCTGTTGAGAACGGCCTCCGATACTGGCTCACGAAGTTGCGAACCAGTATCTCGGCTTTATCTGATTTTTTGGAGATTGGAATTGTGGGATGAACTTGTTTGGTTGTTTCTTCAGTTCCCATGTTCACCTCAATTGATCTCGCTTGCTTGAGCGGTATGTTCCTGATTGCCGCCTATCGCATTCTCGACGCCATAGATTAGCTTAATCGCTCGTCTCAAGTTCCCTGTTGATTCACGATAGATCATTTCTTTCATGGCCTCATTTGGCGTCTTATCCATCACCTGCCGGCAAAGTTCCGAGACATCTTTCTTGTCACTGCTGCTGAACTCGCAGAATACGTTGCAGCGGTCGAAGTAGTATTCGTTAACCTGCAGCAGCTTCTCTTTGGCATTCTGCATGCCCACCAGGATAACGATGGCCAGGGTCTCATCCACAATATCCCTGATCGCGCCCAAGAGCTGTTTGTTGCTGAAAGCGTAGTCGATCTCATCCACGATGACCACCGCATCCTCATGATTCTCCAGGATTGACATGCAGCGTTTGAAGATGGTATTGGTAGCCCCACAGGTTGGTACGTTCCCGTAGTTGTATCTGCTGGCGAGTGAGCTGAGCAGCCTTTGTGCGAAGTTCTTGGGAGTGGTGGTGGATTCCAGCCGGAGATAGATGTAGCCCTTGCTGAAGGCGGTTCTGCTTGCCCAAGTGCTCTTGCCTAGTCCGGGTTTGCCATACACCAGTCCCAAGCCCACCAACTCCAGTTTCGGTCTACGCTGCAGATATTCGATGGCACGGTCGGCCTTGACTACATTGGCTGTAGTTATCAGTTTTCCCTGTTTCATGGCCGCCCCCTATTTGAAAATCCCGATTCTGCGGAGCGTCTCTTTATCCAGGTATTCTATGGGTTCCTGATTGCTGTCATCCTCCTCACCATCATCTTCACCGGGTATGGGGATGCCCTCAGAGCGCATGAGTTCAATATCTATCTCATCAAGAGTGTGTTGGCGTTTATCTGTATCGTCCTGATCTGGCTGATTCTTCTGCTCGCCTGTTGCCTGATCAGGCTTTGGCTGAGTGTTTGGCTGAGCTTTGTTTTGTTCTGCTTGTTGCTTGCGGATGTGGTTGTTGGCCATGTCGATAAAGAACTGAGGTATTTCACCCCTGAATTCCCGACGATCAAAGCCCATCCGCTCGAGCACGGTTCTGATTTCTTCATCCTTCCTGCGTTTTGCTTCATACGGAGTTTCAGCTTCAGTTTCAACATCCTGATTCTCAGTGTTTGCTCTGTTATCAAGCATACGCGGATGCAGTGGCATGTTGCGCATGGCTTGCCTGGTCATCTCTTCGATGATCTCATCTGGATCAGGTGGTGGTGCTTCCAGCATGGGTGGGCTATTGAACAGCGATTCCTTGTATTCCAGTTCATCTGGCACTTCCGGTCTTTTCGCATGTTGCCTCAGGAGCGCATCCACCGATTCCTGGGCAGACATCACCCATTTCTGAGCGCTGCGTTCCTTATCCCGCCTAAGCTTCTTGATCTCATTGTATTCCTTGTTGAGTGCCTTATGCGAGACCGCCTTATCCATCGAGACCTCAATGAACGGATGCTGGGTCTGACGCAGCGCCGCCTGGCAGATGAAGGTGTCGTTCTTGTCATATACTACGATCCATCTGGCATCACTATAGTCATACCGAATGATGCAGGGTTGTCCCACATGATCGACCAGCTTCCTGTCCCAATACAGCAGTTTGTTAAGCCGGATACCTTCATTGCGGATGTTCTTGCGCTCCATCGCCATCATCATGAAGTTGAGCCTGGAGATCTCGATCTGGCGATTCTCGGCTATCCTGGCAGAGCTGAAGACCTCATAGGGAGTCCGATGCTGCAATGAGCCATGCGGTGTCTCTCCATAGCATTTTCGCACGTAGAAGTTGATCATCTGCATCGTCTCTTCTATGGTAGGCGGCTTGCCGGTATACAACTTCTTTGCCCACTTCTCGTTTCTACCATAGTGAGCTGGCTTATCGGCTACGCTGGCTCCCCGGAAAGTAGAGATGAACCGCTCAAACTGCTCCTGGAAGGTCTTGAAGAACCGCTCGATGATCTTGGCCCTGGCATTGTAACTCTCCGCGAATCGTACTCCTATATCAAGCCGGGGGAAGATACCGCCCAGTTCCTTGTTCAGGTCATGATCCTCCCACTGTTCATGAAAGAGTTTTGAGCGGAAGGCCTTGCCATTGTCCAGATAGACGTACTGCGGAAGTACCGCCATAGTCTGCCTGTCATTATCGGCGATCTGCGAGGCGTTAATGAAGCCATTGCGGAAGGCGGTCAGGATATGCTGGCTATCCTCGGTGAAGGCCAAAGATGCTCCCACCGGATACCTGCTTGCCCAGTCCATCACCATGATCATGGTCATGCGTTGGGCTCTGCCGGTCTGGGGATTGATGATATCAAAGGATAGGGTATGTCCATCGGCCACCCATACTTCGCCCACAGCTAAGCTGCTATCGTCTCTGCGGATGGACTTGATGACTCGCTCGGATACATATTTACTGCCTTCTCTGGCCTGGAACCACTCAGCCGGATGGGTCTCAGCCCATTCCTCGCACCAGCGTCTTAGGGTCCGTTCATGGGTTGGTGAATCCAGAAAACCCTGCCTGGACATCTGCTTCATATTGACGATGGCGGAACCGATCTTGATCCGGTTGGGGCTGAGCAGCTTGTTGAGCAGATACTGCTGCTCATGAAAGGTGATCTTGCGCTCTTTGCGGGTGCTCTTGCTCTTGTGAATCAGGGC
>Ga0209718_1001493_pt1 | contig 26258 bp, 20 predicted proteins | sample AD_JPNAS1_MetaG_FD_184420 | JGI IMG/M metagenome (GOLD analysis project Ga0209718, IMG submission 184420) | Active sludge microbial communities of municipal wastewater-treating anaerobic digesters from Japan - AD_JPNAS1_MetaG (SPAdes) (version 2) | ecosystem: Engineered > Bioreactor > Anaerobic... | reverse complement strand
CGCCGTTTTCTCGACATCGACGGGGAACTGGTCGTGTACCGCACCGCGGCGACCAACGATACCGAGGTCGTGTTAGGTGACTGCGAGCGAGGTTTCTACGGCAGCACGATCCGGGCGCATCCGGTCGGAACGCGGGTGACGCGGCTGGACGGCTATGACCATTACGACTCCCTGATGCCCGGCACCGACGAAATGATCGGCGAGGTGGCAGTGAACATCGCCGCTGCCGCGAAGCGGGGCGGCATGGGGAACATCATCCTCGACGGTGTGGAGTGTGCGGACCGCAGCGGCAACGGCAACTACTCCGTCAATCGCTTTATCCGGACGATCTTCGACCACCTGCCCAAGGAAAACGTGACGTTCGTCGGCAGCCGGATGACGCACTACACCTGGCATATCTTCACCACCCAAAGCTGGGGCGAACACGACCTGAAACGCGGCATTCGCGGCTCGCAGCTTGAAACGCGCCTCCAACACCAACTGGACCTGCGCCGCAATAACTATCCGAACAAGCTCGGCCAGTATTATCCCGATTCCTGCTCACTCGAGGACATCGACTGGATCATGGCGTTCGCCGCCGGTCACGATGCGGGCGTGGACTTCCAGTTCGGTCTGCCGAAGACTTACGAGAAGTGCGAGCGCATCCGCCTGTGGGAAGATGCCCGCCGTGCCGGCGCGTTCACCGAAAGTGAAAAGCGGCTCATGCGCCAGACAGACACGCTGTGGGAACTGAAGCGGGAGAACGGAAAGTTTACGCTTTCTTTCGTGCGCAGATGGAAGGGCGACCGGTTTGAGGAGCTGCCCGCCTCCGCAGCACCGGCCAAGGCGCTCGGCACGGGCACCGCCGTGATGCCGCGCTCGATCGACCGGGAGTGGGTCCACGCCTCCGGGCAGTGCGAACGCTGGTGCATCACGGACGACCTCACGGCGGGGGTGTCGGCGAAACCGGTGGATTTCGAGGTTACGTCGCCGATCGACAACCGCAAATGGGCGATGACCGTGCCGCTTTTCGTCATGAGTGTGCCCGAAAACGGTGGCCCGGTGGTCAACCCGGTAGCGCACTACCGCTGGGGCAATCGCCGCGGCAAGATCCGCATAAAGACCACACTCGCATCTGGCGAGTATGTGACGATTCCACACCGGGTTTCGCTAGCGACCGTCTACAACGCGCGCCACGAGTTACTGCGCGAAGTGGACATCGAGGATATCCCATGCGCGTCGTTTGCAAAGGGTGACACCGTGGGCGTGTCCTTCACCTCGGACAACACGGAACCGGTTCCGTTGCGCGTGAACCTGCGCTTCATCGAATCGTCCCTCGATGGAGAGTAAGATACCGGCGCAAAATCCGTTCGCCTGACTTGCAGTACCGGAGGGGATACAACTCCTAAATCCTAAATCCTAATTCCTCCTTTTTTGGGATTGATCCTGCCGCGTCTCCCCGTTATGCTACGGGCATGAAACACTTCCTGCGGTTTGACAGTGTCGGCGGTGCCAGCGGCGACATGATTCTCTCGGCATTGGCCGCCTTGGGCGCGGACATACACGCGATCGAGCAGACGATCGGCGCGTTTTTCCCCGAGCCGTTGCACTTCCATATCGAACCCGCCAGCGACGCGGGTCTAAACGGTTTGCGCGTCTCGGTTCATGCCGCGCACCATCCGCATCACGATGAGACGTTCTGGCCCGATGCGGACAACCACGGACACGGGCACGATCATGACCACGGGCACGGCCACCATCGTCACCACCACGAGCACGAGCACCATCACGAACACGCCCACCCCCATGACCACACGCATCGCGGGCTGACCGAGATCACCCGCCTGCTGACCGACGCCCCGCTGCCGGAACGTGCGCGCGACCTCGCCCTTAAGGTCTTTCAAGCGTTGGCGGAATCTGAAGCCGCCATCCACGGAAAAACCCCAGAGACCGTCCACTTCCATGAAGTCGGTGCCTGGGATTCGGTTGCCGATATCGTCGGTGCCTGCCTCGCGCTCGACCAACTCGGTGTGAGCGGTGTTACTTGCGGTCCGTTGCCTGCCGGCATCGGCACCATCCGCTGCGCCCACGGCGAGATGCCCAACCCCGCCCCCGCCACACAACACCTGCTCGCCGGCATGACGGTCACACAGACCGACGAACCCTTCGAACTCGTCACGCCCACCGGCGCCGCCCTGCTTCGCGTCTGGACCCGTACGCTCGATCCCGTGCCAGCCACAGCCACGGTAGTCCGCAGCGCGTTCGGCTTCGGTTCGCACACACTGAACAGCCGCCCGAATGTCCTGCGCGCCACCCTGCTCACCGAAACGGCGGCCGACGCTCCCGCCGCGCGTGACCTGCTGGTGTTGGAGAGCAATCTTGACGACTGCAACCCCGAATGGTTGGGTGCATTGACCGCCGACCTGCTGGAACGCGGCGCTCTGGATGTCTGGCACACGCCCGCCGTGATGAAAAAGGGACGCCCCGGCACGGTGCTCAGCGTACTGACCGACGCTACGCGTGCCGACGCACTGTGCGAATGGATCTTCCGCGCCACCACCACCTTCGGAGTCCGCCGCCGGACTGTCCAGCGCGACGAACTGGAACGGCGTATCGAGCAAGTGACCACCCCGTGGGGGCTGGTGCCCGTCAAGATCGGTTCGCTTCAGGGCCGCCCGATCACCATCGCGCCGGAACACGAGGCCTGCGCCGCGCTCGCGCGCGAACACCAGATCGCCCCGCGGCAGGTTTACGACGCGGCTAAAGCCGCCTGCACCATTGGCACGTACCCCGATCCTCACGGAGCGAACTCAGCGACATGAGCATGCCCCGCTTCCATCGCCGCACGCACAGCACTCACCGGCGCGAACACCGGCACTCGCGTGAAGGCGCTTCGCGCCATAGTTCCTCCACACACGCAGCGGAAGATCGCGGCCGGATACACACCGGCGACCGGCACAGCGAAAGGAGCAGTTCCTCGCGTCGCCGTGACACCCGTGTCGGTGCCGGCAATGGACGCAACGCCTCGGCCCTGTGTGTCATGGCCGCCGCTCTCGCGTTCATGATCACCGTGGTCGCGGAGTTGATCGCCCATTCGCGTCGTGAACCGCCGCTCTTTGCGTTGTGCCTCCTCGCGGGCCTGCTGGCCGTCGCGGCTCTCGCGACCGGCGGATACGCGCAAATCGTCCAGTTGAACCACTGGAGTCGCCGCGTGCACAACCGTCTGCTCATCGGCGTGCCGGGTGGTCTGCTCATGTTGATCTTGGCTGCCGTGAACATGTATAAGCAACAGGCTCCTGTCAGCCGCACAAACACGCCCAGTTTGGTTGCCTCCCGCAATCCTTACCTGGCCGACGAAGACCACTCGCTGTTCAAGCCGGGTTGGTATGGCGAAGGCCAGAGCAACGGTGTGCAGGTTGTCTTAACGTCGTTCGAGGAGAACGCCGCCGAGTCGCGCGCCTTCAGCCGAAACACCACCGAGCCGGTCACTTACGCCACATTGACCGTCATCAACCTCGGCAACCCGCAACCGGTTACGTTGGCGCGTACGCGCGTGACGCTACTGCTGGAGTCCGGCGAAGAGGTCCAAAGCATGGACGTCAAACCCTTGCTGCGTCTTTCGGCCCTAGACGATCAGATGCGCCAAAGATTGACCGAGCCCCGCATGATCGCGCCGGGCATGATGGCTGCCGACATCCCGATTTGCCTGAACTCGCAGTTCCGCTGGGAACGGGCGCGGGCTGTCAAGGTCTCGTTCCAAACCGGCGACTTGCTGATCGCGGGGCGTGTCCTGACGGCCGACGAAAAACGCAACCTGACCGAACAAGCGGCCAAACCCCAAAACACCGTGACCAACCTCTCGGCAGAAGCCTGGTTCAAAGAAATGTGAATTGGGATTTCGATTGCACCAAACTCCGCGTAATGACATACTATAGACGTTGATGGGTTTGTGGTCGGAATGACTGGCTCACGTTCGCAACGAGGGCTTGCGACGGTTCCCCTCAAAACGAAAGGATGGATAGGAATACAACGTCAATGACCCGCATCGCATGGGTGCTGGGAATATGCGGCTTGCTGACAGGAAGTCTGGCACAGGCCAGTCTTTGGTGGGAAGCGCCCGCCCTGAAATATGATGAGAAATTGGTCGGCAGTATCGCAGTGGATCCTCACTACATGAACAAGGATGAGGACGACCAATACCTCGCCTTTGTGACCGGCTCGTCGGGTGGTACGGCCTACCTCTACAGTATCCCGGCGCTGACCGCCGCCGCGTCATCGAACGACGTCGTCCCGATTGCACAGGGCAACCACGGCAATTACTGGGGGACCGTCTGGAAGGGTGTCGCCGTCTCCTCCCGTCTGCGCCGGGTACTGACCGGGCAGACCGGCGGAGCACCAGACCACACCAGCTTCCCCGTGACGGCACCGTGGCTCAAAGGCGTCAACACCTTCAATGTCACCAACGATCCGACCAACGTCTATTTTGACGGTTGTACCTTCAGCCCTTCCGGCGAACATCTGTACTCGGACGTCTATAATAGTGGCAACCCGGCCATCCCGCGACGTACGACGATCGTCAAGTGGAATGTCACCAATCTGCTCAACAACGGCATCGGACTCACGACCAACGCTGTCGCGTTCACTTCGCTCAGCCGTATCCGCAATGTCAGTGTCTATGCGATCGCCGGTAAAGACTTGGTGTACTACGGCGAGGGCGACGACGCACTGGGAGTCGTTTCGCGCAAGATCTGCGTCTACGATTTCGACAAGATGGAAGAAACGGTGCTGACCATGCTGGACCGTACCGGCGAGGCGGGCGTTATCGGTGCGAATCTGGACATCATGAATGTCAAAGTCGGCGGCAACGTGCCCGGGCGGCAGATGCACCTCTATGTCCAGTGCGACGACGGTGCGCTGTTTATCTACACGCTGAATGCCGACGGGAAGTCCGTGGGTGGCTTGGTCAAGAGCTTTACCTCCGCTGAAATCAAAACGCTCGTCGGCGATCCGGCTCTGCCGCGCATCCGCAACTTTGAAGTGACGAACGACGAACGCTTTGCGTTTATGCTGAACCGGCCTTCCTCCGGCCGTACCAGCGATGTCTGCCTGCATGTGCTGTGGACACCGCCGGTCCAGAAACAAGCCTGGTATAAACGGCCCTCCCTGAAGCTCAAGGAGGAGATCTCGGTCACTAACCCGCAGTATCTCAACAAAGACGCGGGGGACAGCTACCTGTTCTTGCCCTCCGGCACCGGCAAGACCGCCCCAGCCTACCTCTATGACATCTCACGCCTGACGATGGCGGGCTGCGCCGACGAGGTCGCCCCGATCACTGCCGGTGTCCCCGATGGGACGCTGATCTACCATGAGGACTTCGACGGCATCGAGACCACCACGACCGACGCAACCCTTGACGCGCTCGGCTGGCAGAAAGTTGAGAACAACCCGCCGGGACTGGCGCATACCGCGACCTACACGATCTCCGGCGGTAAACTGACCACCGATAACCTCGATGCCACTGCCGGCGGTACGTCCAACGATTCCTACGCGCTCATCAAGTCCAGTGACTTCATGCGTGCCTACTGCACCAACGACTACACCTACCAGTATGACCTCACTTACCGTGACATGTCCGACAACGGCTTCCGCTATGTATCGTTGCTCTGCAACTACACGGGGACCAACGTCTACAACACTGTGGATTTGCGCATACACGGCGATGGTTTCAATCAAGCCCGTATCGGCGGCAATTGGCCGCACTACAACAACACCACCTGCCCGTTGCGCGCGACCGGCACCAACTCCATGCTCTACCGGCTCTTCGGCGAGTCGCTCACAACCGATCTGAAGCAACTCGGTCTCAAGGACAAGACCTTGACGGTGCGCGTGGAGATGTCCAGAGAGCACGGCCCCACCGTCTATGTGAACAACATGCTGGTCTCGAAGATGGCGGCCAACACCCAAAACTGGACCGCATTGAGAGACGTGGCCTACGCGATCTGCTTCAAGACCTCGCGTGACATCAAGGCCGAGATCGACAACCTCATGGTCTGGACCGGCTGCTGCCCGCAGCCCATCCAGCCGCCCGTACCGGCCGGCACGATGATCTACGAGCAGGATTTCGACGGCATTGAGGCCTTGGACAACGCTGCGGTCGAGCAGGCGCTCGGCTGGGAGATTGTGGACTTGCCCGCTGCGCCGCTTAACAACCTCCCGCATACGGCGCAGTACTCCATCCAAGGCGGTAAATTCACGACGGATAATCTGGATGAAACAGTCGGTGCCTCCAAAGATTCGTACATCATCATCAAGCCCAGCGATTACATGCAGACTTACTGCACGAACGACTATTCGTATCAGTATGATGTCACGTACCGGAACGCGAGCACCAACAACTTCCGTTATGTGGCCATCCTGTGCAACTACACCGGATCGAACGTCTACAACACGGTTGACGTGCGTATCCGCGGTGAGGGCTACAACCAGATCCGGCACAACGGCAACAAGTGGGAGCTTTACAACAAAAACACTTGGCCGTTCAACGCAACCGGACAGAACTCCATGATGTATATGCTGTACGGTAAGCCCTACTACACGCCCGCCAACAACAACGTGCTGTACTACAACTACACCAACATCACCCTCACTGTGCGTGTCCACATGTCCATGGAAAAAGGGCCGTCGGTCTACGTCAACGACATGTTGGTCTCGCAGATGGATCAGAACCAGAGCTACTGGGGTGAACGTACCAACTGGAACGCCTATGCCATCTGCTTCAAGACCTCCAACAAGGTCAAGGCCGAGATCGACAACCTGAAGATCTGGACCGGATGCGGCGCAGCGCCCGTCTGGAAGTCTGGCGCTATCTCGAACCGCGACCTGCGCGTGCTGACCAGCAGCGGCGGCGCACCGCTGGCCAGTTCCAGCCTCGCGCTGGATGCGTCATGGCCTGGCGATACTTCGGTGATCCAGACCGATGCGCAGACCGTGCAGTTCGACACGTTGGACTTTGGTCGCGACGGTACCAGTCTGTACACCGACAACCGCAGCGGCGCACCGCGCAACCGGATCGTCAAGTGGGATGTCGGCTCGCTGACCACGAACGGCATCAGCCTGATCTCCAACGCCGTGTACACCACCTCGGTGAATGGGCTCAGCGCGATCAACGTGTACGGTATCGGCGACACCGATCTTGTCTACTACGGCGAGAGCGTGGTCACCAACGGCGGGATCGCAAGCGTCTACGTGCTTGATCCCGCGACCGGTACAGAGAGCCTGTTGCTCAACAATCTGTCTGGTCGTGTCGCCAACGTCAAGGTGGCCGGCGTCGGCCTCGGCGAGCTGCTGCTCTTCGTGCAGTGCGACGACGGCGCGTTGAGCGTCTATGCGCTGAGCGACGACGGCAAGTCTGTCGTGGCGCAACTGAAGGCCTTCACTGCCGACGAAATCAAGGCGCTGCTCGGCGGCGTGAGCTTCACCGCCATGCGCAGTTTCGAGGTCACCAACGACGCCCGTTACGCCTTCTTCTCCTTCGATGATGCGGACGCACTGTACGTGGTGGAAGGCTTGCCGTCGCACAGCATCGGCACGCTCATCAAGATCCTCGGGCCAGAAGAACAACCCTAGCCGATAACCAAACAGGGCGGGGCAAGCGCTTGCTTGCCCCGCCCTTGTTTTTTGGGGGTTGAGCGTTTTGCGTCCTTGTCACGAAGATGGCGGCGTAAACGTCGCCCACAGGACCGAGCGCAAACGCCCAACGCCCTAAAACTCCTAAATCCTAAATTTTAACTGCCAACTCTACTTCCGCGCGGTCGCGCGGAAGTAGTCGATCGTGCGCGTGAGTCCTTCACGCAGCGGCACCTCAGGTGTCCAGCCGAGCAACTCTTGCGCGAGCGCGATATCTGGCTTGCGGCGCTTGGGGTCGTCCTTGGGGAGCGGCTGGAAGATGAGCTGGCTGCGGCTCTCGGGCAGTTGGCGCAGGGTCTCTTCCGCGAGTTGCTTGATCGTGTACTCGCCCGGATTGCCCACGTTGAGCACCGGCAAGCCCATCTCTTTCTGCGCGAAAAAGGCCTTCATCTTCTTGGTGTCCAGCGCCATGAAGAGCATGATCGCTTTTACCAGATCGTCAACGTACTGGAAGCTGCGCGTCTGCTCGCCGGTGCCGTAGAGCGTGATGGGCTTGTTCTTAAGCGCCTGCATGATGAAGTTGCTGATCACACGGCCGTCCTGCGGATGCATGTTGGGTCCATAGGTATTGAAGATGCGGATCACGCGCACGTCGACATTATGCTCGCGCGCATAATCGGCGCACAGGGTCTCGGCCGCACGTTTGCCTTCGTCGTAACAGCTCCGCAGACCCACGGTGTTGACATTGCCCCAGTAGCTCTCGGGTTGAGGATGGACTTGCGGATCGCCGTAGATCTCCGACGTCGAAGTGTGAAAGACGCGCGCCTTGGTTTTGAGCGCGAGTTCCAGCACGTTCATCATGCCAAGAAACGAGGTCTTGATGGTCTCGACCGGATTGCGCTGATAGTGAATCGGCGAGGCCGGACAGGCGAGGTTGTAGACCTCGTCGAACTGGCCCCAGAACGGCTGCGTCACATCGTGCAGGATGAAGGTGAAACGCGGGTTGTCCATCAGGTCATAGATGTTGGCCTTTGTCCCCGTGAAGAGATTGTCCATGACGGTGACTTCGTGGCCCGCCTCCAGCAGACGGCGCGCAAGATGGGAGCCGATGAAGCCGGCCCCGCCGGTGATGAGTGATTTTTTTATCATAAGGTCAAAGGGGGTTGTCGAGCAGCGCCTGGCGCTGACGTTTGATCAGGGCACGGATACCTTTCTTCGCCAAAGCGCGCAGGGTGTCCAGAGCCTCTTCGGTAAATGGTTCTTGTTCGGCGGTGCCTTGAAGTTCGACGAAACGTCCGTCGGCAGTCATCACGACATTCAGATCGACATCGGCTGTCGAGTCGTGCGCATAATCGAGATCAAGCACAGGCACACCGTCGCAGATGCCGACGCTGACCGCCGCGACAAACTGCTTGATGGGGTCGGCCGTCAACAGCCCTTCGCGCCGCATCCATGCCACGGCGTCAGCGAGGGCGACCATACCGCCGGTGATTGAGGCGCAGCGCGTACCGCCGTCGGCTTGCAACACATCGCAATCGATGGTTATGGTGCGTTCGCCGAGCGCCTGCATGTCCACGGCGGCGCGCAGCGCGCGGCCGATCAGACGGGCGATCTCGGAACCGCGCGCATCGGGCTTCCCGCGCTTGATCTCGCGCTCCTTGCGCTCAATCGTGCTGCGCGGCAACATGCTGTATTCGGCGGTGACCCACCCTCGCCCGCTGCCGCGCAGAAAGGGAGGCACCCGCTCCTCCACACTGGCGGTGCAAAGCACCCATGTCTCGCCCTGTTTGATCAGCACCGATCCCTCGGCATGGCGGGTGAAACGGCGTTCGAATGTAACCGTACGTAGATGATCGGGCTTTTTCTTCATGCTTATTTCTTGATGGGCGTCAGGATCATGTTGCGGTAGTCGACGTCCGTGTGGTCGCCCTGCAGATAGATGGGACCGGGCTTGAACTCGTCGGAGGTCATAGCGCCGCCGGTACAGCCGAGCACGGGGTGGTTGTCAATGATGGTGGTCCCGTTGAGGATCACCGTCAGGTGGCGGTCGACCAGCGTAATGTCCAGCGTCTGCCACTCGCCAGCCGGACGTTCGGCGGCGACGGAGGGCGTGATGCGGCTGTAGAGCGCGCCCATGTTATGCGAATCCACGTTACGGCCGTGCGTCTCGGCGATCTGCACCTCGTAGATACCGCGCAGGTAGATGCCGCTGTTGCCGCCTTTGGGAACGCGCACCTCGGTTTTGAGGTTGAAGTCTTCGAACTCGGCGACCGTGCGGATGTTGGTGCCGTGGCGGTTTTTGCCGTCGGGACCTTTGACACGGTTACTGAGCACACCGTCGGCCATGCTCCAGCAGTTGGGTGCCTTCGCGTTCATCACCTTCCAGCCCGTCAGGTCATTGCCGCTCAGCAGCCGGACCGGCGTACCGAACGTAAGCTTCGACAGATCGGGACGCGGCGGCAGGTCGGGGATTTTCTTGCCGCTAAAATCAGCCTTGCCGACCTCTTTGCCCTCGTCGTTGACTGTACGAGTGGTCAGAGCCAGCGTATCGCCATCGCGCTTGGCCGTAAGGGTTTCGGTAAAAACCACATCCTTGCCATCCTTCTTGCGCTTGTGCTTGCGCACGACGACCAGCGCGCCGTTCTCGACCTTGGTCTCAGCGGTCGGCACGACGCTGCCACCGCCCCAGAGGATCGATCCCTTGAGCGTACCGTCTGCCTGCGGCTCGATGCCAAGCCAGCCGGCACCGCCGCCAGGGATCGTCAGCGCCCAGCGGCCGACATACGGTTTAGCCGCTTCACAGCAAGCGTCAGCGGCGAACAGGGTGACAGCTCCGCAGAGGAGCCCGGCGGTCGCGAGACCGCGCACGACAGAAGTATACAGAGAGTGTTTCATAGTGCGTACATTGTCGCCTCAAGTGGCACCCTGTTCAAGCCCAAAAACACTAGCCACTCGCCACTACTTTCAGCTATTATCCGTGTATGCGAGCTAAAATAAAACCTCTATCCGTTTTCTTCTTTGTTCTGTCGTTGCTTACTGCACAGGCAGGAGACGATTTTGCCGCGCCGCCGAAGGACGCTTGGCCGCAGACGTGGTTTCACTTGATCGGCGGGAATGTCTCGAAGCCGGGCCTTACGGCAGATCTCGAGGCGATCCGTACAGCGGGAATCGGCGGCATCCAACTCTTTCACGGACAGGTCGGCGCGGCGACGGCGTGGCCGCGGACGCATGAACAGATCCCGTGCTTGAGCCAGAAATGGGACGATCTCATCGGATTTGCCGCCGATGAATGCGCGCGTCTCGATCTGAAGTTCGAGATGCAGAACTGTCCCGGCTGGTCCATGAGCGGCGGACCTTGGGTGCCGCCAGAGAAGGCGATGCGCAAGCTCGTTTGCTTCGAGCCCGGAAAGAAGCCCGCATTCAATGCGGACGACGACTACCGTGAAATCGGCACGGTCTCATTTCCGGCACCTGCAGGATGGGGTACACCGGACCCCGTCCCTGAATCGGTCACCACGAACGGTGACGTGCGCGTCTACACGTTTGCCCGTGCGGTGACGCTCCGCACACTCTCGCTCCCCGCACCGCAAGAACTCAATCACCCTTGGGCGTATGAGCCCGGATTGTCCTTCGTGTTCGAGGCCGAGGGCGAGAACGGATGGAAGCGCGTCCTCGACCGGCAGTATCCTCGCGGCTGCTGGCAGGACTCCGCGCCGATCTCTTTCGCGTTTCCCGCGACAACGGCAAAGCAGTGGCGACTGACGTTCACGCGCACGCACGACCTGAATCTCCGCTACGTGCGCTTTTCGTCCGTCGCCCATCTCGACAACTGGGAGACGTGCGCGGGCCTGGGCTATCGCGAGTTGCCTGCGCACGGCACGCTTGACGCGGCCTATGAGCGAGGCACGGGCGAGGCAACGCTGGTCTTCGGGCATGTGAATATGAAGCGCCGCAACGGTCCCGCACCGCGCGAAGCGACAGGCTGGGAGTGCGACAAGCTCGACCCCGCAGGATTCAAGATCATCTTCGACAACTATCTCGGTCGCCTCATGCAAGGACCGCTCGCGGGCGGTAAACTCAAGGGCATGGTCGTCGATAGCTGGGAGTGCGGCTGCCCGACGTGGACAGGACGGATGGAAGAATACTTCCGCAAGCTGAACGGATACGACCTGCGCGCGAATCTGCCCGCGCTCTTTGGCTTCGTGCCCGCATCAGACAAGCAAGCGGAGGCCTTTCTGCGTGATTGGCGTGAGACGATTTCAACGCTGATCGAGGAGCACTACTACCGGGTCATCGCCGAGACGGGGCGTCAACACGGCCTCGACGTACAGTTTGAGACGGCGTTCGCAGATGTCGTTCCCGGCGACCCGCTACGCTTCTGGAAGTACGCCGACCGACCGATGTGCGAATTTTGGCGTCCGCACGACAACACAAAGGGATTTGTCGGGAGCGATAATTTTAAGCCGGTCCGCCCCTGTGTCTCGGGTGCCCATCTCTATGGCAAGCGGCGCGTGCAGGCCGAAGCGCTCACCAGTTTCTCACTCGACTTCGACGAGAACTTTGATGACTTCAAGCGCGTCGCCGACCGACATTTCGCGCGTGGCGTGACGCATCTCGTCTTCCACACCTACACGCACCATCCGCAGACAGGGGCGGACTTCCTGCCGCCCGGCACATCCTTCGGCGCGCGGATCGGCTCGCCGTTTGTGCGCGGACAGACGTGGTGGCGCTTCATGCCGCATCTCACGACGTACTTTGCGCGGTGCGGGATGATGCTCGAACGCGGCAAGCCCGTCGTAGACGTGCTGTGGTATCTCGGGGACGCTGTCGGGTACCGTCCCGACGAGAATGCGCCATTCCCCGAAGGGTACAAGTACGACTACTGCACATGGGATGCGCTGGCGACACGACTAGATGTGAAAGACGGACGGTTCGTTCTGCCGGACGGCATGAGTTATCGCGTCCTGTGGATTCCAGAAGGCACATTCCTGCTACCGCGCACAGAGAAGCGCCTCGCTGAACTCGCGGCGAAGGGTGCACGAATCTTGCGCGGCGAACTGAAGCCGGACTGGCCAAGCGAACTTGAAAAACTCGGCGGGCTACGTCCGAAAGAGTGGTACCAGCGCCGAGACGGCGACGAGGACATCTTCTTCGTCATCCTTCCGAATCAGGAAACGGTTTTCATTACCGTCAAGGATGGCGTACGCCAGATGCTTGATCCAGTGACCGGACGAAAACGCGACGCGTGGCGCGACACTGATCGGAGCACGGCGGGCATGCCGCTTACATTTACGCCGTGCGCGAATTATCCAGACGATGCGACAGAACGGGTCTACACGACGCGCGTGAAGGGTCCGGCAGAACAAGGTGCGCGTGCGATTCTCTCCCTTGGGAAGGTGCGCGACTGGGCGGAGATCGAGGTGAATGGAGAGAGGGTCGAAACGCTCTGGTGTACGCCGTATGTATGCGACATCGGCCGCTATCTCACCAAGGAGACAAACGAGATCCGCGTCACGGTGACATCCACATGGCATAACCGCATCATTCGCGACCGGTCGCGTCCAGAGAATGAGCGCACGACATGGACCATCGAAGGCCCCAAGGCCGGCGACCCTTTACGTCCCTCCGGTCTCCTAGGACCGTCTCACATTGGAATGTAAGAGGATTGCAGTCCGACGGTTGAAGCGCCGAAATTCGCCTTCCCAATGTCCTATAATTTCAGTATAGACAGAAGAAAGGAGTAAACAGATGCAACGAAGCTTAGTGTTTGCAGCCGCATGTGCGGCAATGTTGTGCGCGGCCGATGCCGGACAGTGGGCGAAGCCCGCATGGATTCCACGCGAAGAGGGATTGTACCGCAGTCAGGTTCACCGCGGCGGCGGCGTACGGACGCGGCCGGATAACTCGATGGAGTCGTTCCTCTGGAGCTGGGGACACGGTATGGCACCAGAAGCCGATGCGCGCCTTACGAAGGACGGCATGGTGATCGCGTTTCATGACAACGACCTCAAGCGACTTGGTCGCGGTATCACGCCGGAGTTCGCGGCGACGCCGATCAAAGATCTCACATGGGAACAGATCCGTGACATCGACGTCGGCTCCTACCTCGGGAAAGAGTATAGCTCTGTCCGTATCGCTACGATGGAGAGTGTCTTCGCCGCGATGAAGGGACGTCCCGAACGGCTTCTTTACGTGGATGAGAAAGGCGCGCCTCCGAAGCTCATTGCAGAACTTGCCGAAAAATTCGGCGTGATCGAGCAGACGTATTATTGCTCACCGAACTGGCGGAAGGTCGTCGAGTGGCGGAAGGTCGCGCCAAAGGGCCGCTCGATGGTGTGGCTCGGGGACTTCCCAAAGGACAGTAGCCCCGAGAATGTGGCGAAGACGGAAGCCTTCGTCCAGCAACGTCTTGATGAAATGGCGGCGACTGGATTTGATGGCATCGATCAGGTGCAGATTCATGTGCGCACCGATCTCAAACGCGATGATCCGTTCTGCCCGTCGACGCCGTTCATGCGTCGCGCGATCGAACTCATGCACAAACATGGTGTCTCCGTGAATGTCGTCACGTGGACGGAGGGGACGAACAAGGAGGTTCACCTCAAGCTCTGGGATCTCGGGTTCGATCATTTTACGACGGACTATCCTGAAACACTCATTGCAGTCGTGGACGAGATCAAACGCGAATATGCCGCGAAGAAGGCCAAGCAATGAGAGCCTGTATTGAATGCCTCCCTTGCCTTGCCATGACGCCAATGTCCGAAAGAAAGATAAAACCACAAATCTGCCCCCTAACCACACCGAGACGCACGCCAACACATATCCCCCTCTGTATTCAAGCCTCCTTTCTCCCCAGAAGAGCGATTGAGAGCTGGCAGGCGTCTTCGTTACGCAACTTCATGACGATATGCCCGCCTCAGCACCGCGCATCTGGGCCACACACGTATTCGAACAGGTGACACGTAGACACCCGCTATATTCAATGAAACCCAATACTGCATTGGCGAATTGTGATCGTTCCCCACGGTAAACCCCAGGGTCACATATTCGAATATGTGACCCTGGGGGACGAGGAAAAAACGCTGGACTTGCGAAGCGTCAGAGAGGCAATGCAAGAGAAAACAGACGCTCCCTCCTATTGGACGTCGGCTTTGCTGCGCGGCCTTTTTCGGCTGGTTTGTCTTCGGGGATTGATCCGTCGGATCGGTCGAATCAGTCGGATCATCATTCACTCTCCTGATTTTCAACTGGATTTACAACGAGGAACGCAGTACCTTTAGACCAACAAAGGACGGGTGGGTATGGATGCAGTCGTTATTCAGGATGTCTCGAAGCGCTTCGGGAGTACACAGGCGGTCAGCCAACTCACGCTGAGCGTTCAGTCCGGAGAGATATTGGGCTTTCTGGGCACTAACGGCGCGGGAAAAACCACGACGATCAAGATGCTGCTGGGGTTGATGCCACCGGACGAGGGCAGCATCCGTGTGCTGGGCGGCGATCCGCAAGAAGCGTCGATGCGTAGCCGCATCGGCTTCATGCCGGAGACAGCCGCCTATTACCCCTATCTTAACTTGCATGAGCTGCTGTTTTTTTATGGCGGTCTCTGCGGGATGTCGCGTGCGGCGATCCGCAAGCGGGCCGACATTCTTATCGAGCGGGTAGGGCTCGGCGCGGCGGCGGGTCGATTGCTGCGCACCTACTCGAAGGGCATGCTGCAACGCGCAGGCATCGTGCAAGCGCTGCTGCATGATCCGGAACTGTTGATTCTCGACGAGCCGTTGACCGGACTCGATCCGCTGGCGCGTATCCACTTCCGCGACCTGATCCTCGAACTGCGCGATCAGGGCAAAACCGTTTTCTTCTCGTCGCATGAGTTGACCGAGGCGGAGTTGATCTGCGACCGCGTGGCGATCCTGAAGCAAGGCGAGCTGGTAGTCTGCGGCGCGATGCAGGCAATCGCCGGTGACGGCGAGCGGAATCTGGAGCGTATCTTCCTCAACGTGCTCGACACCGATGGGGCGAAGAAGGAGGTGCTGGCATGAAACAGTGGTTGTTGCAAGTGGCGGCGCTCTCGAAGCTTTCGGTTCTGGAGTTGTACCGGCGCAAAGACCTTGTCGTGGTCTTTCTACTGGCGATCGTTATCCTGTTGCCAGCAGCATTTTTAGCGCCGTTTGGCGTGAGCGGTGCCAGTCGCTACATCTCTGAGTTGGCGATGCTGCTGATCTGGCTTTTCTCGATCATCATCGGACTGGGCGTTTCGGCGCGTCTCTTTCCGCCTGAGTTTGAGAGCCGCACGATCTATCCGCTGCTGGCCAAGCCGGTGGCGCGCGGCACGGTGGTCTTCGGCAAATATCTAGGCGCGCTGACGGCCTCGGTCTCCGCATTGCTGGTGTTTTATCTGGCCTATGCCTTGTTGATTGGTATGCGTCAGGGTGAATGGTTTACGCCGATCCTGTTTCAGGCCGCACTGTTGCATATTGGTTTTTTGATCATCATCACGGCGTTGACGTTGTTGGGGTCGCTGGTGATGACGCCCTCCGCCGCGCTGACGCTGAGTGCGTTGACGGTGGTCGGCATGCTGGTCTTCGGACAGCGCCTGCCCGCATTGGCCGCAGCGCAGACAGGGGCGGGACGCTGGGTTTTGTACGCGATCCACTGGTTCGCGCCGCATGTTGAATTCTTTGACTTACGGCAGCGGCTGGTGCATGCGTGGCCTTGCGTGGAGTGGCGCGTCTGTCTGGCGGTCCTCGTGTATGCCCTCGGCTACGCGGGGCTTTGTCTGGTCCTTGCCGGGCGGGCATTCCGGCGTAAACGTCTCTGAGGGATTGAAACGTGTCGCAGTATTTCCAACATGCCCTTGTCGCAGTCGGTGCGATTGTCACATTCGCATACGGGCAACTCTTGCCGCACCTGTTCGCCGGACGGATGCCGCAGGTACCCGGCGAGAATGTCATGGCGATGCTGTTGGGCGATGCACGGCAGGAGATCAGTTTCGCCTTGCTCGAAAAGGCCGACGACTATTTTCACGGCGGGATGCGCCATGCGGAGTGCGACCACGAACTCTCCGGCACGCCCAGCAGAGAGCCGGAGAACTGTTCCTGTGCAGAGGACGGGCACGCGCACGATCACCATCATGACCATGACTCGGCATCCACCCCATCCGGCCATTCGTTCGACCCTTGGAGATGGATCAATCGCCGCGTGCATGTGCAGGAGCATCGCCACGCCGAAGGCGAAGACGCGCGTGAGCTGCTACCTTGGCTCTGGGCCGCCTGCCGTACATCACCACGAAACATTCAGGCATACGAGAGTTCGGCCTACGTGCTGTCGCGTATGCTGAAACGGCCACAAGATGCCATGACGCTGCTGGAAGAGGGTGTCCGCCTTAATCCAACGTCGGCCGAACTGGAATTTTCGCTCGGCGAACTCGCGCTGCATTCACTGAAAGATCCGGCGCGTGCAGAGCGGGCGTTCGCGGCGGCCCGTGCAAAGTGTAAACCGGAGCCCGGCGAAGTCGGCGAGGATGCCCGTTTCCTACAGGGACGTATCCTTTTTTACCTCGGCTATCTGGCGCATCAGCGCGGCGATCACAACCAGGCCGCAGACTATCTGGCCGAAGCCGTCAGAGAGGTGCCGAAGCATGTCGGCACCCGCGATCTGCGCAATCTGCTGAACCGGCAACATGAAGACGAAGGAAAAAAACCATGACGAGACAGATGTGGGTATGGGCGGCAGCCCTTTTGGTGGCGTGGTCTTGGGTGGCGGGATGCATTCACGCGCAGATCGGTAACATGCATTGAGCGAACACCCTCGTTTCATACAAGCCCGGCAGGCCTGTTTCGCGGCCATCGATTTTGAGACGACGGGTGCCGTGCCGGATTATCCGGTGGAGCCTTGGCAAGTAGGCATTGTGCGTCTGCGCGCGGGTGTGGTCTGCGCGGACGAGCGTTTCGAAAGCTTGCTGCGCGTGGGCGACCGCCCCTTCAATCCGCGTGCGCCGGGCCGCCATGCACTGATACGGGAGCAGCTCGCCGTCGCGCCGCAGCCGGGTGACCTGTGGCCCGAGTTGGCGACGTGGGTGGTCGGAGTTCCGCTGGTCGCCCACAATGTCGGGACCGAACGCAGCGTTCTGGCGCGGCTCGCGCCGCTACACCGCTTCGGGCCTTGGGTGGACACGTTGGCGCTTGTGCGGTGCGCCTATCCGTCACTCGCCTCGAAAGCGCTGGACGAGGTGACAGCCGCATTGGGCTTGCTTCCGCGCATCGAGGCGTTGTGCCCCGGACGCGGCGCACACGACGCACTGTTCGACGCAATCGCCTGCGCCGTACTGTTCGAGCACCTCTTGACGCTTCCGGGATGGGAACATGTGACGGTCGATGCGCTGGCGGGACGCTAGCGCGTATCACGACTTAGGAGAACGAAATGACTGTACTGATTGCAACGCATAACCGACACAAACTCGAAGAGATCCGGCAAATCTTCGCTCTGCCGTCGTTGAAACTGGTCGCCGCCGATGAGGTGCCGGGGTTGCCGGAGGAGGTTGTCGAGGACGCCGACACGTTTGAAGGCAACGCCCTCAAAAAGGCGCGCGAGCTGTGCGCGGCATCCGGACTCTGGACGCTGGCGGATGACTCCGGGCTTGAGGTCGAAGCGCTTGGCAACGCGCCGGGCGTCCACTCGGCGCGCTATGCGGGCGAGCCCCATAACGATGCCGCCAACAACGCCAAGCTGCTCTGCAATCTGGCCGGCGCGACCAATCGCCGGGCGCGCTTCCGCTGCGCGATTGCGCTGTGCGCACCGGACGGACGGGAGTGGACCGTAGAAGGGCGCTGCGAAGGCGTGATTGTTTCAGAGGTGCGCGGCGCAAACGGCTTTGGCTACGATCCGCTCTTCGTGCCGGACGGCTTCGAAAAAACATTTGCCGAACTCGACAGCGCCACCAAGAACGCCATCTCGCACCGCGGGCGGGCGCTCCGCGCCGCAGCGCAAGCCTGGCGGAGCTGGCTAACCCCTAACTCCTAAATGCCAACTCCTAACTCCGTGCGCAGCACGGAATTATTCGCCGTAGACGATCGTCTTGATCTCGTTGTAGAGAAACAGGATGTTCGTCACATCATAGTCCACGTGATGGATCTTCGAGATACCACCCTCGCGCATTGCCGTGCCGATCGACGCATCGCCCGTATTGAACAGCAGGATGGCCTTTGACGAAGCCATACCTTTCTTCGCGGGCTTCACACTGTTGTCGACCACAGGGTCGGAAGCCACATGGTCGATCGTGATGGCGGCCATGCTGGTGCCTTTCATTGGAACCACACCACAACCTGTCATCGAAGCAACAACCGCCGCCAACACACCCAACATCATCAATTTTTTCATTTTTTAACCCTCTTTTATGGCCTGCAACGACACTTTGCCGCTTTTAGGATGTCTTGAGTGTGGCACATTGACGCCATTCAGGCAAAAGAAAAATAAATATGCGCTTGCCGTTCAGGTTGCAAATCTGTTAAGTTACCCCCAGTTGTTCACGACTTTAGGTCGTGTCTTATCCGGGTGCGGGAAGCGACGAGCCCCCGCAGGCTAACGAGATGGTCGGGCCGCCATCCATTGAACTGCGCGTTTTGGCGCAAACGAGATGGATGGTACGTCATGCAGAACCAGCCAATCCCCGGGCACAGCAGTGAGGCAGGTTGCCTCATTCGTATCTACTGGATGTTTCTAGGCAATGCGATATTGTTTACTTTGCTTGCCTATCTTTTTCTGAACCGTCTGCGATTCCCCTCCATTCTGGACGCCGGCTGTCTCCTAACATTGGTGTCGCTGGTAGCTGCCCGCTATATCGACATCCGTCGGTTTAACGGCGCGAACGGGGAGAACAACGCCCCCGCAACGATGGCCGACTGGCGGAAATACACACTGTTGTTGGTGACAGGATGCGTTGCCGTCTGGCTGGCAATTCGCACCCTCGTGCCTGTACTCACAAAATAACCGGCACGGAGCAAGGGCGCGAGATGCGAAAACCGGTTAGGAAACCTCTCAGACATTTCTGGCGTGCGGTCGTATGGTTGTGCCACGGCATGACCGCGATCTCATGTGCCGGACTGGTCACGATGGTGGTCGTCGTCTGCGCCGACGTGGCGCTGCGGGTTGTCAGGCATCCCGTTGTAGGCGCGTACGACATCGTGCGCGTGGCGGGAGCGGTCACGATCTCCTGTGCGCTCCCCATCACGACTGCGATGAAAGGGCATGTGGCGATCGAACACTTCTTCCGGAAACTGAACCCGAGGTGGCGAGTCGCGGTGGATTCTGTGATGCGCTTGCTGATGATCGTCGCGTTCACCGTGGCAGCGTACGGATGCGTCGGATACGGGATCCGGTTCCTACGGAACGGTCAAGTGACCGACACGATCCAGATCCCGATCTTTTGGGTACCGTGGCTGATGGCGTTGTCCTTTGGCGTGACGACGCTAGTCGTTCTGTTCCATCTGGCACACCCTGGACGGGAGATGATCCGGTCAATTCCAAGTCATGATTCTAAGCTGAACAATGAAAAACAAGTCGGCGGTGCCGACAGAAAGGGGTGAGCATGCTGTTACAGGGACTTCTTCTGATGGTTGTGGGTGTGGGCATTGTTTCGGGTTTTCTCGGACTGCTGGTCGTGATCTTGACACTTAGTTCCAAGATCGTTCCCCGGTTCAACCACATCCTGCCGGATGAGCAGCCGAAAGTGAAGGCGAAAAAAGCGCAGAAGCTCGACGCTTCGCCTGACGCCGAGATCGCTGTCGCGATTGCCGCAGCGATGCTGCGTCAGCGGGAGCAAGGATAAGCGGAGCGTGGGGCCGCCGCTAAAAAACCGAATCGCAAGGAAGGAGGATGCTGGAATGAACGGGCTGTGGCAGAAAATAAGAGATGGCTTCGTCAGGACGCTGGAGATCCTGCTGATGGTGCTGGTTGCCGTCATGACGCTGACGGTGCTGTGGGGGGTCTTCACCCGTTTCTGCTTGGGACGCCAGGCGCACTATACGGACGAATTGGCCCGCGTGCTGCTGGTTTGGATATCCATGATAGGGTCTGCACTGGCGTTCGGCGCGAAGGCGCATCTCGGTGTTGACTATTTCGTGTCCAAGCTGCACCCCGAGGCACGCAAAACGGTGAGTGTTGTCGTGCAACTGGTAATCCTTGCCCTGGCTCTGATCGTGTTCATCGTCGGCGGTTGGGGACTGGCGATGGGGCAGATGGGGCAGCAGTTGCCTGCCCTGCCGATCAAGCGGGGCCTGGTTTACATCTCGATGCCGATCGCGGGCGTGCTCATCATCCTGTTCGCGATGGAAAACATAGTTGAGATCATCCGGACGCCAGCCGAGAAGCTCGGCGCGCAAACAAAATCGGAAGGATGAGCTACGGCCCGTTTTGAAACAAATAACCCCAAAAGAAAAAGCCCGGCAACTTTGGGGTTTTTTTACGGGTGGATGATCTGATATGATGAAAGTGTTTGGAAAGTGTTAGCGTTTGGCGAGCCGGTCGGCGACTGACGCATACCCGTTCATTTTATGATACCTTTATGAAACACCTGAAAACTGCATTGTCCGCTTTTCTTCCGCTGCTGCTGACCGGTGCTCTGCTGGTTGGTTGCGACCGGGTGCCCAAAGGACTGGAACCCGACAAGCTGGTGCTCTTCACGCCCGAAACCCAACTCGCTCCGCCCGGTTCGGTTCAAACCAACGCGATTCGCGTGGAACTCCTGAGCCGCAACATACCGGGCCTGCTCGGCGGCAAGGGCACAGCGCATCCGATCGCAGGCAAGCGCCTGACTGTGACGCCGACCGACCCCGCCAGCGGTATCCGTGCGATTCCCGCAGAGGGTGTCACCGACGCGGGCGGCACATGCAATTTCAGTGTTGAGCTAGGCAAAGGGTTCGGCGACCAGTACTTGGATATCGTCTGCGCCGACGTGCCGGAAATCCGTCGCCGTGTGCGTTTCCTAGCGGGCGTCGCATTGGAAAACAACCAGCAGGAGATATCTGCGGGCAAGCCGCTGCCCAAGCCGATGTGCGTCACACTTACCGCGCCGGATGGCACGCCTATCGCCGGTGCCCCGGTTTACTTCACCCTCACGCACAAGCCGGGCAAGGCGAGCAAGCTCTCGAAGAGCAGCGTCAAAACCGATGCCGCCGGTGTCGCCGAGATCACGCTCAAAACCGATCCGAAGGCCACAGGTCTGTATGAGATCCGCGCCGAAATTGCCGATAGCGAACGCGGCCTGCACACCCGCCCCTTCAACATTGAGGTCCTCTCAATGTGCGTCATGCGCACCCTGATCGGCGTGCTCGGCGGTCTGGCGCTCTTTATCTTCGGCATGACCCTGATGAGCGAGGGGCTGCACCAAATCGCCGGCGACCGCATGAAGGCGGTGCTGGCGTATATCACGCGTAACCGCGTCGCTGCGATCTTCGCCGGCACGCTTGTCACGTCGCTGATTCAGTCCTCCAGTGCGACCACGGTCATGACGGTCGGCTTCGTCAACGCCGGCCTGCTCTCGTTGAAGCAGGCCATCGGCGTGGTTTTTGGCGCCAACATCGGCACCACCGTCACCGGCCAGATGGTCTCCTTCAAGCTCGACGGGCTGGCGTTGCCCGCCATCATCGTGGGTATGATCGGACTGTTGCTCGCGCGCCGCGCCGTCTGGCAAGGCAGCGCGCGTACCCTGCTCGGCTTCGGCCTGCTCTTCTTTGGCATGACCATGATGTCCAACGAGCTGGAGAGTGTCAGCTCCTTCCCCAGTTTCGTCCACATTTTCCAGATGTTTGACTGCGCACCGCAGCCGGGCCAGCCGATGCCGCTCGGCAAGGTGCTGGGCGCGATCGGCATCGGCACCCTGACGACCATGATCGTGCAGAGCAGCTCCGCCACGATCGGTCTGGCCATCGCGCTTGCGAACAGCGGCCTGCTCAACTTCTGGACAGCCGTGCCGATCGTGCTGGGCGACAACATCGGAACTACGATCACTGCCATTCTGGCCTCGCTCAACGCCAACCGTACCGCGCGCCAGACCGCAGCGGCCCACTGCATGTTCAACGTATTCGGCACCTGCATCATGGTCGTCCTCTTCTACGTGCCGTACCGTGGCGTACCCTGTTTCCTTTACCTTGTGAACAACGTGACCACCGGCAACGTCTTCCTTGGCGAGAATATCGGTCGCCATGTTGCTATGGCTCACACCCTTTTCAATGTGACGAACGTCATTCTCATGACCCCCTTCATCGGTGGCCTCGCTTGGCTCTGTGAACGTCTGATCCCGGCCAAGAAAGCCACGACCGCGACCGTGCACCTCGAAAAGAATCTGCTCAACACCCCCTCGCTCGCGCTCTTCTGCGCCATGCGCGCACTTGCCGATATGGCCGACACCGCCTGGCGCGCAGCGATGTTGGCTCTGCGCGGCTACAAGGATGGTGCCCCAGCCAAGGTCTCCGACATTGAGGCACTAGAAGACCAGGTTGACAATAACCAATCCGACATCATGGACTACCTCGTCCAACTCACGCGCAGGGATCTCTCCGAGTTGCAGGCCGCTGCGATCCCGGTGCTGATGCACTGTGTCAACGATGCCGAGCGTATCTCTGACCTCGCCCTGTTGATTGCGCGCCGCGCCGAGGAGGGCCAGGCCCAGTCAGCCGCGAAAAGCTTTTCAAAAGACGCTCTCCACGAGTTGGAGACCCTGCTTGAAAAGGCTACCGCCGTCGCCCGCCTCACCCACGCGAGCCTGCAAGACGGACGCTTTCTGGCTAAATCCGTGGGCGTTGCGGTTGAAGATCTCGAAAAGATGGCTCATGCCTCCATGCAGAACCATGTCCAGCGTCTCCAGGATGGACTCTGCACGCCGGAGCGCGGCCTGATCTTTGTGGAGGTCGTCGCCGCCATCGAGAACATCGTGCGCCATCTCGAAAACATCGCGCAGCGCTCCGACCAACTCACGGCGGCTGCGATGTAAGCCTGCGTCCGGAAGGAGCCCCAAGCCGCTTGCTATGCCCGATTTGACGATTACCTCTCTTGCCAACCCGAAGGTCAAGCACACGATCCGGCTGCGCCAGCGGTCGCATCGCGATGAGGCCGGGCAGATGCTCATCGAGGGCTATCGCGAGTGCCGTCGCGCACTCGACAACGGCTACCGGCCGCACATGCTGTTCTACTGCGAAGCACTCTGGCTCAAGCACCTCAACGAGGCCAGCCTTTTACAGCGATGCCGGGAATTGGGTGCAGAGCTGTACGCCTGCACGGCACCCGTCTTTGAAAAAATGGCCTACCGCGAACGCCCCGACGGCCTGCTGATGGTCGGCCCGCACTTGAACAAGACGTTGGCCGACCTCGCCCTGCCCGAGAATGCGCTGCTGGTGGTCGCCGAAGCGATCGAGAAGCCCGGCAACCTCGGCACGATCCTGCGATCAGCCGATGCGGCAGGCGTCCATGCCGTGATCGTCTGCGACCGTTGCACCGACATCCACAATCCCAATGTGGTCCGCGCCTCGACGGGCACGCTGTTCTCGGTTCCGGTCATCGAGGCCGACAGCGATGACGTGCTCGCCTTCTTGCGTGGGCGCGGCTTCCGCATCCTCGCCGCCACGCCGCACACTGAACACCTGCACTGCGGCGTTCAACTCACCGGCAACGTGGCGATCGCGGTCGGTGCCGAACAGTACGGCCTGTCTGAAAAATGGATGAGCGCAGCCGATCTGCGCGTACGTATCCCGATGTTCGGACAGGCCGACTCGCTGAACGTCGCCTCGGCAACCACCATCCTGCTTTTCGAAGCCGTGCGCCAGCGCATCGCCGCCGGGCAACTCCAGCCGCCGCCCGCCGAAGCCTGGCACGGCGAAAACGCTTTCGACGCCTGACGCCCATCGGGCGGGTTTCTGAGTTCGGCGTTCTGAGTTCTGAACCACCTCGCACGCACCATCGTTTAATCCACCAACAGCGGTTGAGCGCGTGGATTTCATCCAAGCCGCTATCGGGATCGGAGGACGTGGTGGACAGTGTGGACAATGTGGACGTGGACATTTTGGAAAACGGCGGCACACGGCGCACCATACGATGTTGCGCGGGAAGCATCGTCCTCGGGTGCGCCCTGTGCGCCGGTCTCGCCGGTGCGCAAACCAATGCCCCGGTGGATCTCGGCACGATCCTGGTGGAAGGGGCACCGATCTCGAAATACCGCGCGGAAACTGTCTCGACCGCGACCTTGTTTGATGCACCCCCGGAAGAGATACCGTCTTTCGTTGATGTGCTTACGGAGGACTTCATCAGGGAGATGAACCCGACCGACCTGTATGACCTGCTACGTAATCAGGCAGGCATCTTCGCCTCGGGTGGCAAGTCACCACAGGATCGTAACCCCGGGGTCTTCTCCATCCGCGGTATGGGCGGATCAGAGCCCAAACTCGATGGCACGCTGAGTTTTTCCGGAGCCATGGGGCTATACATGGATCCCACGGCTTTCGAGCGGGTCGAGATCATCAAGGGGCCGATCGGCGCGACGGTCGGCGGCACGGCCAACTCCATGGGAGATGCTGTCGGCGCGGGCGGCACCGTCAACCTGATCCTGAAACAGCCCTTACTGGACATGCCGCTCCACCGCCTCAATACCCGCACATCTTTCGGCGAAGACGCCCAGCGTTATCGCCTCGGCTTTGACTTGAACGAGCCGCTGATTGAAGAAAAGTTCGCAGTCCGGCTCCCCGGCAACATCGACTTCGCCAAACCCTTCTGGCTGCCGGGCTCCTACGATTGGCGTGAATCTTACTTCATCGCTCCGTCCATTCTCATGCAGGTGCGCGATGACCTGCGCATCGGTGCCAATCTCACCCTCCAACACGCCGATGTGCCCGGCTATCAGGGCATACCGACTTACCGCGGTAAACCACTGCCAGGCTATTCGTGGGATTCAGACCTCGCGCCTTACGACACGCGCGACATCTACTACGGCATGACCCTGCAGCCCTACATTGAATGGGACGCCACCTCTTGGTTGACCCTGCGCAGCGGCTTCGGTTACGCCCTCTCCGACATTGAGTTCGAACACATCGGAAGCGGCGGCTCATATTACAACACCCGCACCAAGACGGTTAACCTGCAAGCCCCCTTAAATTACGAACACTCCGAAGGCGACAGGTTGACTCGTTCTTGGAACGTCTACGAGCGCGCCACCGTGACCTTCGACACCGGCCCCGCCGAGCACACCCTGGTCGGGCAGGTCGACTATAACCGGCGGATCTCGCAAGGCCGCTCGATCTTTGGAAATTACAATGACCCCTACACGAAAGGCAAGCCGGTCGGCACGCACTACGACCTGCAGAAATACGGTTTACTCGCACAGGACTACATCTCGCTTTGGAAACTCCGGTTACTGGGCGGCGCCCGCTACGATCACGACATCAGCGACCTCGGCAACACGGCCGACTCGTTTTCACCGCGTGGAGGCGTGAGCTTTGTTGCGACCGACTGGCTGATTCCCTTCGCGAATGTCTCTGTCACTGAAGCCTCAAACCTTGGTAAACGGGGGCGGGCCGTCGCGACAACGAAAGCCACGGAATTGACCTCGTCCTGGCGTGCCACGCAGTACGAGGGCGGCGTGCGCGTCGCCCCGGTCAAAGACCTTTGGA
>Ga0209718_1001492_pt1 | contig 26261 bp, 15 predicted proteins | sample AD_JPNAS1_MetaG_FD_184420 | JGI IMG/M metagenome (GOLD analysis project Ga0209718, IMG submission 184420) | Active sludge microbial communities of municipal wastewater-treating anaerobic digesters from Japan - AD_JPNAS1_MetaG (SPAdes) (version 2) | ecosystem: Engineered > Bioreactor > Anaerobic... | reverse complement strand
CATCACCTACCCGAGCGGCACTGCCTCGATCACCAACTGGTTCGACGCGCTGGGCCGGCTGACAAACCGGCTGGACGGCTTGGGGGTGACCCTGTATCAGTACGCCATGCTCGGCAGCGGCCTGCAGTCGTTTGGCGAGAACGGTCCCTGGACCGGCGATACCGATCTGGTCACGGTGACCAACCAATACGGTCGGCGCGTGGGGCTTGCGATCAAGCAACCGACCGGCCAGTTCGTGGTGACTAATGCGTGGGACGCCGCCGGGCGGTGGGCAGTGGTGGGGGGAACGGCCGGCACGTTCAGCTACAGCTACCCACAAACGGCGAGCGTTCAACCGATCGGCATCGCTCTCCCCGGCGGGGGATACCTCACCAACGGGTATCGGATGGGGTGGCTGACGAACAGCGAACTGCGCAACCCGACTGGCGCACTGCTCAACCGGCACGGGTACCAGTACAACGCCGCCAACCGGCGCACGCTGCTCGGGCGGACGAACAGCGCCGTGAGCGCCTGGAACGGCTACCTGACCGCGGCCTACGATGCGGCGGGGCAACTGGCGCAGGCGTGGGCGTACCAGCCCAACGGAACGCCCGTGACGGCCGAGAAGTGGAGCTACGGGTACGACGCGGCCCAGAACCTGTCCAAACGGACGAATAACCTGAGCGTTGAGACCTTCACGGTGAACGCCTTGAACCAGTTGACGTACACGCGGGGTCGGGACATGAGTGGGACGCCGGCCGGAGCGGGCGGGATCGGCGGGCTCTTGGCGCGGAGCCACGGGTACAGCGGCGGTGCCTGGAGCAGCCACAACTTCTACCATGCGGACGGGAACGGGAACGTGACGGCGCTGGTCAACGCGGCGGGCACGCTGCAAGCCGGCTACAAGTACGACCCGTACGGGCGGTATTTGGCCGCGAGCGGAGCGCTTGCCTCGGCGAACGTGATGCGCTTTTCGAGCAAGCCGTGGGTGGCCTTCGCCGGCTCGGCCACAAGTGGCCTCTACTACTATGGGTACAGGTTCTACGATCCGTACCTTCAGAGGTGGCCAAACAGAGACCCCATCGGCGAACAAGGCTTCCAGGTTCTCACGAGGAAGGTTCTGCGAAAATTAAGCGAGGACGCGAATCTGTATTATTTCGTCGGCAACAATCCGGTCAGTTTTGTTGACTATCTCGGGTTGGAAAAGCAGGGGACGGGGGTCAAATGGTGCGCAGAAGGGATACACCAGTGGGTAGAGTATCCAGGCGGTTCAGCGGGCTATTACCCGAAGAACGACACGATTTGCAATTGCATTTGGGGAGCAGGCCAAGTTGTCAATCCTGACCCGCACGCGGGCAGCGAGGGTGCAGACTGCACTGAAATCAAGCTGGACGACGACGATTACGACATCAAAAAGTTCCAGGACTGCGTAAAGAACAAGTCCAAACCCGGGACACGTGGCACGCCGTATTCAGTCTTCGGAGCGAACTGTGCAAACTGGGTTGCGGTGACAATCAAGAACTGCAAGGAGGAGGCGAAGAAGTAGCGGTGGCTTTGTTCATGTGCGCATGGCTCAGACACGAAACATTCAAATGCGTTGGCTGTTACCCATCGTCATCTTCGCAGGAATGGGACTGTTCATCTGGCTCATGGTGGAAGGCACTCCTCACGTCGAAGCGGTTTTGCTGACCGATGCCAAAAGCAACTGGCAGTCGAACGTTTTTACTTGTCCGAGAGGCGCGAACTTTTACCTGGTCTTTGGCGTTCCACAAGGCGCTGCCGTCACCGAGAACGTCTCTGGAACGGTCGCCGTGCTTTCGGAAGAAACGCTCGTCGCCGAAATCCCCTTCGACACCAAGCAAAGCACTGTCGCGAGTTGGTTGAGCAAACAGCAGTTGCAGGCATACGTGTTGAACTGGCCGCCGAATGCAACACCAACGCGGCTTGACGGGCGACTAATTCCCGGTCGCGATTATCGAGTGAACCTCAACTTCCAGTCGCCACCACAAATTGGTTCGGTGTGGTTCGTGTTCACTCAAACTGCGCGAGACCGGCGAAAGCCTTAACAACCGCCGGTGTCCCGCCGGTGAAGGTGATAAGGAATCTGGCGGCGCTCAGGCCGCGCCGGAATGAGTCGGCCACCTGCCTGTCTGCGTGCGGCACGCACAGGCAGGCGCCTGCCACACAACCTTGGACGCTGCGGAGTTTTGGTTTGTCGCCTGCACCGTGCCGAACTACGCTCCGCTTGTTCTCATGAATTTAACCGCCAACCACGCCAACCACGCGAACCGGAAAAACCATCCGCGTCGGGGTTGTTCGCGTGGTTCGAGTATTTCGCGGTTCACGGCCTCTGACCAGTGCCTCGGGAATCTGACCAGCGATGGTCGGTGGACGTACATCTGGGACGCGGAGAACCGGCTGGTGAAGCTGGCGGCCGGGACGGGCGTGGGGCCGCAGATTTCGTTGCAGTTCGACTACGACCACCAAGGGCGGCGCATCCGGCAGCGGGTGTGGAACAACAAGACCTGGATCGGCAACCCCACCAACGACGTGCGATACGTGTATGACGGCTGGAACTTGCTCGCCAGCCTCAATCCGGCATCGGCCGTCCCCCAGGCTTACCTGTGGGGCTTGGATTTGAGCGGGACGATGCAAGGCGCGGGCGGCGTGGGCGGGTTGCTGGCCATCACCGATGCCAGCCAGGGTTCGCACTTCTGCGCGCATGATGGCAATGGCAATGTGACCGCCTTGGTCAAAGCAGATGGCTCCGGACAGGCCGCCCAATACGAGTATGGCCCCTTCGGTGAACCCCTCCGCGCCACCGGCCCGATGGCCAAAGCCAATCCCTTCCGGTTCTCGACCAAGTATCAGGATGATGAGTCCGACCTGATTTACTACGGTTATCGGTATTACAACCCGAGCACCGGGAGGTGGCCAAACAGTGACCCAATGGAGGAAGAAGGAGGCTTCAACCTTTACGGGATGGTGTTCAACGACCCCGTCAACGCCTACGATGCATTCGGCCTCCAGGGCAAAGATGGGAAGCCCAAGCCGCCCAAATGGGATCCTGGTTTTTGGAATACCCCGGCGAACAACAACTGCTGCAATTACGCTTACGACCGGCCGGGAGGCTGGAACAACACGCCCTACAACCTTCAGCCTGGCGAACTCGGTGGGATGAAACCAGCCACCAAGCAGAGTTGCGATGACATCAAGAAGCGCGTCAAGGCGGACTTCCCGAATGACCCGAACGTGGGCGCACCGAAAGATGGCAAATGCCCTGAGGGCTACCACAAGATCAAACCTTGGGTATCAGCAGACGGTTGGGGCTTTCACATGCAACGCCAAGACGACGACGGAAAGTGGTCTGAGAAACCGGGCGCACTCGGTAAGGCGCAACGCTGCAATCCAAACAAGCCAGAGCAAAAAGGTGACAAGCCATGCGACGAGATGTGCGTCCCAGATGCTGCGCGTTACTGATTGCCGTCCTGATTGGATGTCTCGTTGCAGGTTGTGCAACGAAGAATGAGGGGCGCTGGATAGAGCCGCAGGCGGTTTTTGGGTTTTCCTCGATTCAGGAAATTACCAACAAGTTCGCGAGCTACGAAGTCAGCGCAGCGCACGGAATGCGCACTCGGGAGGTCACAACGAAGGACGCGCACTTCCTCTTCGTGACCACAATTCCGCATAGCTCTTCAAGCGTTCTCAGCACCTACTGTTTTGAGCAGATCGACCGAGACTTTTGGCATCTTCGAGCGTTGCTCGTATTTGCGCGAGTGAAGAGTGTGGACCTGGACTTCGTCGCGGATGGTGACGCCGTCAACGTCATCAGCGAAGGCCGGGTTCTTTTCAGAGTCGCGAGCGCGGTAACAGATCACTCGAAAAGTCCGTGATTGGCTGTCCCGCACAAACGGTGTAAAGAATCGTGTGCCTTCGGTAGACGTGCGGAAGGTCGAGAATCCTGGGAATTCCGCGAGATCGGCCGGGCGGGCGGCGATATCTGACTAGGGTTCCCCCATACTGGCTGAGTTTTCATTGTAGATATTCAATGTTTACAGGGGTTTTATGGTAGTATTGTGTTGTCTCTAATAGTCGCATATTGTTCTTGCCCTCCGCCCTGTAATCCGTCAATCTGCCCTCCACATGTTCATCAAACGCAACCGCGCGCGGTTGGCAGGCAAGACCTACGAGTCCATTCTGCTGGTCCAAGGCAAGCGGGTCCCCGCCAAGCGCCCGCCGGGCCGGCCACGGGCGGACAGTGCGCCGCCCAAGTCGGTCGTGGTCCATGAAACCTTAGCCAATCTCTCGCGCCTACCGGCCAAGCTCATCGAACTGATCGAGGCGTTCTGCAAGGATCCGCAGGCGAAGCTAGGCCCGGTGCCCATGGGCTGCGGGAGCCGGGCGCAGAGCAGCAGCGGGGAGGAAGAGTTGGAGATGGGTCCCTGTTACGGGGTGCTGGCCGGTCTGCACGGATTGGCGCGGGAGTTGGGGATCGTCAGCGCGGTGGGGGAAACCACGCGGACCCAACGCCTGGCGTTGTACCTGATCTATGCGCGGCTGATGCTCAACAAGAGCCGTTTGGCGGCTGCACGGGCCAGTGAGGATCACGCGGTGCGCGAGGTGTTGGAGGTGGGGAGCTTTGACGAGGATGACTTGTATCTGGCGCTGGAGTACCTGGAGGATCACCAGAGCCAGATCGAGGCGGCTTTGAGCCCCAAGCCGTGCGGGAAGGGGGCCGGGGCGGTGTTTCTCTACGACGTGAGCAGCGTGTACTTCGAGGGGCAACACAACGCGCTGGCGGAGTATGGGTACAACCGGGATGGGAAGAAGGGCAAGAAGCAGATGGTGGTGGGACTCTTGACCGACGGGGAGGGAGAGCCCTTGTCGATCCAGTTGTATCGGGGCAACACGAATGATCCGCCGACGTTCTTGGACGCGGTGGAGAAGCTCAAGGTGCGCTTTGGGGCGGAGGAGGTGGCGTTGGTGGGGGACCGTGGGATGATCAAGGCGCTGGGCAAGCAAGCGCTGGGGGAAGCGAAGTTTCGGTATGTGACGGCGCTGACCGAGCCCCAAGTGCGGGCATTGCTCAAGGCGGGGAAGCTGCAGATGGAGTTGTTCGACGAGAAGCCGGCTGAGGTCGAGGTTGGAGGCAAGCGATATGTGCTGCGGCGCAATCCGCAGACGCAAGCCCGGGAGGAGGCGCGGCGGGCGGACCAATGGCGGCGAGTGCGAGAGTGGATTCGCAGGCGCAACGAGCAAGTGAAGCAGAAGAAGCGCAGTGATCCGCAGAGTTCGCTACGGCAGGCGCAAGCGCGGTTGGCCAAGTACCGGCTCACGGGCTGGGTGAGAGTGCGGTTGGAGGGGCGCGAGGTGATGTGGCAGGAGGACCAGGCGGCCCGGGAAGCGGAGGCGCAACTGGACGGCTGCTACGTGGTGGAGAGCGATCTGCCGGTGCAGGCGGCGACGACGCAACAGGTGCATGATCGGTATGTGAGCTTGACGGCGGTGGAGCGAGATTTCCGGACGTTGAAGACGGGCTTGTTGAAGATTCGACCGGTGTTCCTGCGCAAGGAAGGGCGAACGCGCGGGCACGCGCTGGTGAGCTTGCTCGCGTTGAAGGTGGCACGAGAATTGGATCGGCGGATGGCGCCCTTGGGGCTGACGGTGGAGGATGCCATCGAGCGTCTCAAAGGGGTACGGTTGGTGCGGTTGGGAGAACCAGGAATGGGATTGTGGCGATTGCCCAAACACTATCAGGTGGTGCAGGCCGAGGTGCTGGAGGTGTTGCCAAAACTGGCTGCGCCCGTGTTGTCTCTAGGAAAAGCCAACATTCGAAGGCTAAAGAATCCACGTAAAGGCCGCTCAAATAAATGACTTACACCGGCTCAGACCCGGTCGGGAAACTGCAGCCAATGGGGGAAGACCAGCCAGAAACGGCCCCAACCCCCCGACACCACCAGCCCCTCCTGCCAAGCCCGCGCTCACCTCCATCTCGACATCCTCGTCGCCACCTTGCTCGATCGCGACCCTTACCCCGTACATGCGCTCTCCAAACTCGATTTGCGCCGCTGGGAGATGGAACTGACCATGCGCCACCTCAAAGTCACCCTCCAGATGGATCGCTTGAGCTGCAAAACCCCCGAGAACAAGAACAGTCCCCATGCCGGCAAATACCGCAACTCTGCGAGGCCTTAACTAACTGCCGTTCGGGACCGACCCCATCGACGCTACTCTCCCACTCTCACGACGCGGTAGAAGCGGTGATGCGGCAGCGGGAACTGGGGGTCTCGGAATTCGATCGGGCCGGGGCCCGCATCTTCGATTGTCTTAAGGAGGCGCCAGACACTCGGGGTAAGAGTGTCCGTGTATTGGATCTCGTACGTGGCGTCGGGACTACCCTCGACAAAGAACCGAGGGATTCTCTCGGCGTGGTCGAAGACGCATCGGATGCGGAGAGGCAGTTGATTGGCCTGAAGCCGACCCGGCGTGCCTCCGATGGGAGAGGCAATCCAATTCCCAGGGTCATTGCCATATCCTTCGAGCGTCATCCGTTCGAGGCTGGCGCCGCCGGTGTCTGGAATGAGAGGCCACGGCGTTCGCGGCTCGTACTCGACACGGTCCACGCGATAGCAGGGCACTGCGCCATCGGTTCCGGGGGGCCCGGGCCGGACGAGTCGGAGGTCTTCACCCGCATTGTCGAGCAGGCCGGTCCAGGGGCCGAGCACCGGGGTTTTGTCGCTCACGGCGTATTGGGTTCGGAAGGCGGCGGCGTTTGTGTTGCAGACGATCAGCGGTGTCCAGGGGGCCAGGCTTTGGCCGGGCGAAAACGCGAATCTGACAGCTCCCGTCAATTTCCACACGCTGGTCGGAACAGCCGGGTCGCACAGGTCGATTGCCGCGTCCGAGATGTTGACCAGCTCGACATACTCGGCCAGGCCGGGCGCGGGGTGGTACATGATCTCGCTGAAGACGACGGGGCCGACGCGCGGCAGGGCATTGGCTTCTCCCGGCGTTGCGGCGCGCAGTTCGGCGTAATCGATCATCCCGTCCGAACGCTCGTAACGCCCGGACGTCTCCTTGCGGTCGACCGCCGGGAAATCGACCGTGTCGATGAAGCGCACGATGTTCGTCCCCGACGCGCTTGTGAGAAGGATGTCGGATCCGCGTGTGCCGAGTCCGAATCCGAATTCGGCGGCGGACAGAACGAGGTATCCTTCCGCCGGGACATGGAGTTCCTGCTGGAAGGCGTGTCGGAACGGCTGGTCATATCGGTCGCTGAGATAGAGGCCGCACAGGTCGAACGGCTCCGCGCCCGGGTTATGGAGTTCGATCCAATCGGTGGTTCTGTCACCTCCGGCCCAGGATTCATTGATGACGATTGGCTGGACCCAGGCATCGAGGCGGCCAGGGGAACCGTGATAGAGCGGGCTTGCGCGCCAATGACGTCCTTGGGCCAGGTAGTGCGTCTGGGCCGTCGCGTCTGTGGGGACGGAGGCTGGATCGCGGAGCTCGATGGAACTGCCCTGGCCGTCGGCCCTGCGGGGCCAGGAGCCATCCGGACGGTAGGTCACCGCGCAAACCGGATCGAGTTGGGGCGTCAGCAACGCGACGGATTCTCCGGCATTATCGAGTCGTCCGACCCATGCGCCGGCCACATTCAAATCCGGATAGGAGTAGGGCGAATCGGGCGATTGATAGCGTGCGGCAAAGGCGGCGGTGTTTTCGACAACCAGGGCGAAGCCGCCGGGCGGTATGCGAAAACCTGAGGGGAACAGGAAGTCGACGCCACCGGCCAGGCGGGCGCCGGTCAGGTCGACGAGGTTCGAGCTGATGTTCCAGAACTCGATGAACTCGCAGTCGGGCGATCCGGCCGGGTTGTAATGGACCTCGGAGATCACGATCTGGCCGGGGATGACCGGTTGCGGTTCGGCGATATCGAAGCGGGCCTCGACGAGGGCGCTCCAGGTGGTTCCGCTGAGCGCGCGGGCCCGGATCGAGGTGTTGCGATCGATGACGATGCCGGTTGCCTCGGTTCGTGAGCGCGCGTGCAGGGCCAGGTTGAAACTGACGTCGGTGCTGGCTCCACCGGACTGATGGACCTCGACCGCCAGAAGGTTTGTGCCGGCCACCAGGCCCGTCGGAGGCGTTGCGAAGCTGAAGAACCGCGACTCATCCGCGCCTCCGACGGCCGTCGAGGCGAGGTCCGCATACTCGACAACGCCCGCGGGCATGTTGTCGCGGAAGAGTTCCTTGCCGTTGAGGTAAACGATCGCGCCATCGTCGCGGAGCAGATCGACAACCAGTTCGGTGATGGCCGCGGGGTCGGACGCAGTGAATGCGCGTCGGAAGTAGTAGGCGGGGTATTTGTTGTTCGAGTCGGGGCCGAACTGGAGGACCGTTGTTTCGTCACCGTCGCCGTAGCCCAACTCGGACCTGCCGGAGCTCCAGCTCTGGTCGTTGAAGGACGGGCTATTCCATGTGGCTGCCGGCGGCGCTCCTTTGTCCCAATAACGCCATTCGGAGCCTGGCGCGATGAGCGTCTCCTCGCCGCCGTTGCCGGCGACGAGCGCTCCGGGCGCCACGGCGCCGCCGGGCAGGCGCGGGTCCGATCCGTCAAGCGTGTAATAGATTGTGCCGCCGGTTCCGGCGAAGAGGACGGTGAAGCCATTGGTCACCGTGCCGCCCCATTGGTTCATTTCGGGCGCTTTGAGTGAGGGATAGAGGCCGCGATTGCGGAGCAAGTTGAAGAGATTGGTGGTGCGGCCGGGGAAGAGGCCGGTGCGGATTGTCTGGGCGGCGCTTTGCCAGTTTTCGGGTGTGCGGACGCCCCAGCGCGCGCATTCGGCGACGAGGCTGTTGGTGATTTCGAGCATGCGCTCGTCGAGGCGGGCGAGGTTGCGCGCGGGGGTCAACGCGCCATCGAGGAAGAAGTGCTTCTGGATGCGATCGGCGAGCAGGGTCATGAAATCAGGATGCTTTTCGGAGACCAGCGCGCCGAACAGGCCGCCCGGGCCCGGGTTGGAGGTTCGATCCGAGGTGAGGGCCGAGGTCCGCAGGAAACCGTCCGCGTCGCCGATCCAGAATTTGAAACCGCTGCCGGGGGCGATGGGACCGGCGGCGCGGTATTCGGTTTCGCAATCGCCGTAAAACCACATCAGCATGAAATCGATGAGGTGAGGCACATCGAGAGAGGGTTTCGACGCGATGTAGGAGCTGCGGTGCGCCCGCAGATTTTCCCAGGGGGCGCGGTTGCGGGGATCGGGCGTGCCTGGGATGAAGCTGTCGCCGACGTTGTCGTTGCCGCGCACGTTGACATAGTCCTCGCGTTCGCCGCCGAGGTAATCGGCCAGGAAGCTGTCGGTGAGGCGTTCGCGCGCATGGTATTGGCCCCAGTACTTGCCGTTGAGGTATACGTTCACGAAACGCCCGTGGGGATTGAGGCTGCCCATATCGAGCATGGTGTCCTCGGTGAAGCGGCCCGCCATGTAGAAGCCGCGATCGATCATGTCGTGCGATCCGCCGACCAGGTCGATTTCGTCGAAGCTCTCGCGGGCGAGGAAGCCGCGGTCCATGCCGCGGAACAGGGGCGCCCTCAGCTTGGTTGCGCCGTACTCGCCGCGGAACTTGAGCCGGTAGTTTTTCTTGCTGAACGTGGTCCAGGCGCCTCCGAAGCGGAAGAAGCCGCAGTTGGCCTGGACGTGCGGCGTCCGGTCCGGCCAGAGCAGCTCGACCGAGGCCTCGCGCTCGATGTAATCGTCGGGAATCTGCGGCACGGCGATCATCAGCGCGGGCAGATCCGTCAGCCCGCGCCGGATACAGTCGGTGTAGCGGGCGTCCCGGACCATGTTTTGGTTCATCGAGGAGGACGCCATGTCGGCATCGATGAGCACGTACGAATGGGTGACGGTGCGCGGCGATTTGTAGCCGGGTCGCCGCACGGTCGCGCGCACGCTGAGGCTGGTCGACACCGCCAGAGGCGCGCCGTAGCGCAGAGCAGGCTCGCGCCCGTCGATCGAGTAGAGCAGCTCGCCGCCTTGATTCGGGTCCGTGATCGTGAGCGCGAAGGCGTTGGTGTGGAAACCGCGGGCATGGCTGAAGGCCGGCGGCTGCAACCAACCGTCATACGATGCGGCCACATTGGGGCCGCCCGGCGTGGGATCGAGAAACGCCAGCCGCCCCTCGAGCGTTCTTCCATAAGCCAGGTCCTCGCGCTGCGGAGGAAAAGCGGAGATCACATCGACCGCCGACGCGCCGTCCTGGGCGGTCAGCACCACCGATTCGCCCTCGGCATCGAGTTGGAAATTCGCGTGCAGTCCGCCGGCCTCGTCCCACGGCGCGTTGCGCCCGGACGCAAACACAACAAGGTAGCCGTGGGCCGGGATCGAGACGGACGGGAAGAGCCACTTCATGGGGGTGGCCGGATCGTCGCTCAATCCATAGCCGGCAAGGTCGCAGGGCTGGTTGTTGGGGTTGTGCAATTCGATCCAGTCGGAAGGTTCGCCGCGTCCATCTTCGAGAGAGAGGCGGTTTTCGGCCATGAACTCGCTGATCCGCACCGGGAGAGGGCGGTCATCGACGATGACGCTGACTGCTCGCACAGATGCGCCGTTGCGGTTGGTGCCGACCAACAGATACTCGACGGAGTTCGCGGGTGAGACGGTGAGCTGCCCCGCGCCGCCCTGGTCTGTGAAGGCGCCGACCGATCGCCCGCCGGGATAGAGGTCGAGCCGATGCAGTTCCTCGCTCTGCCAGGTCAACGTGGTCGAGTCGCCCAAGGCGATGCGGTTGGTGGATGCATTGAAGGCGAGCAGGCCGATCTCGTCCGCGGGGCGTCCGAAGACCTGGACTTCGCGCAGGCCCAGGTGCCATTCAATGCCGCCGGTGATGTGCGACCGTTCCTTGTTCTCGAAGCCGACACGGACATAGCGCGCTGTGATTGGTCCCGCAACATCGACGTCGAAGGTTGGATTGGTGCCGGCGAGATGCTTCGAGAACACCGAATCATGGCCGGCATCGAACAGGCGAACAGTCGCGTGGCTGAGGCGGGCGGCGAATCCCTCGGCTGCCACGGCGCGGACGTGGTAGAGGGCATGGGGCACGCCCAGGTCAACCTCCCAATAGGCATCGACGGACGCATCGGTCGTCTTGGTTTCGGTGGCGTAATTGCCGTCATTCGCGTTGGTCGCGGGCGGCAGGTTGTCCTGGTACCGTACCATGTAGCAGTCCCGTCCCTGGGCCAGGTTCGGCGCGGTCAGGACGATCACCTCGGCCAGCGACACGATCCTGTCGCCGGCGCCGTTGGCGGCGCCGCCTTCGAGTCCGATGCGCACGTGACGACCCGACGCGCCCGCCGGGGGGTCGAAGCCCCAGACCCCGCCCAGACCCGGATTGGTCAGGGTGGTCGAGGCGACTGTATTGGATTGATCATCGAGGATTCGCACGACCAATCCCGCGAGTCGGGCTGGTGTGGTGTCGCGCCGGTTGACGACCTCGATGCGCTGGATCGGGCGGACGCGGTCGAGCGTGAGGGTCCAAAAACTGTTTGTGAGGTCGGCGGTCTGGGAGAAGGTTGCCGGATCGCCGTCGATGGCCAGGCTGGCCGGATAGGACGGGCTGAAGTCGCTTGATTGTCGGGCCGTGGCGATGGCGCCGAGCGCAATCGGGCCAGTCGCCACCGAGGGGTCGCCGAACGCGCGCACCTCGGCCAAGGCGACCTGGTGTTTGCCGGCTCCGTTGGGCTGGCCGTTTTCGAGGCCGATCCGGAGGATGCGCGCGTCCAGGCCGGCGGGGAGGTCGGCGGCCCAAGTCGACCCCGGACCGGGATCGTTGACCGGCGTCTCGAAGACAGTGCAATCGCGAAGGTCCTCGAGCCGGAGCACGAGGCCGTTGAGGGCATCGCCGTAGGAGGAGTCTGACGGGGCGACGATTTCGATGCGGGTCAGGGTGTAGACCCGGCTCAGTTCGCACTCCCAGTACGCATTGGGAATCTCGGTTGTTGCGCTGAAGGTGCCTGCGTTTCCATCGAGCGCGCGGGCCGGCGCATTGGCGGCGGACAGGTCGCCGGTCTGGGTGGCCATGCCCAGCTGAGCCAGGTCCAACTGGACTGCGCCCAGAGACGACAGGGCGGAGGCGAGAATGCCTGCCCAGACCAGGGCGATTAAGCGAGCAACTCGGGAACCCGTGTGCAGTGCGGGGGCCGCGCCGGACCTTGGGCGGTCCAATTGCATGGCAGAACTCCGTCTATTGGATTCGGTAGAGGTGAGTCCTGCTTCTGAGGATCAAGGCGTCTCCGGTGACGGCGGGACTCGCCATGAGTGGATCATCGAGCTGGCTTCCTCCCAGCACGCGGAACTCGCGTCCGGGCGCGATAACGGTCGCGCGGTTTCTCTCGTTGAAGAAGTAGATGCGGCCAGGGGTGTAGATGGGCGACGCGGAGTGTTTTCCGCCGATGCGTTCGCGCCAGACCACGGCGCCGGTTTTGGCCTCGACGCAGAGGGCGAATCCCTGGTCATTGACCATGTAGAGCAGGTCGTCGATCAACAGGAGCGAGGCTGTGGAAGGCATGTCTTTGACCACCTTCCACGCGACATGGGTGTCCGTGACGTCGCCTTGTCCGTCGGGCCGCACGGCCCAGAGTTCCGGGCGTTCATAATCGGTGATGACATATAGCAATCCGTGTCCGAAAAGCGGGCGCGGGACCATGGACCAGCCATTGTAGCGCGCCTTCCAGAGTTCGGCGCCAGTGTCGGGATCGTAGGCGAACATGCCCTTGGCGGCCGGGCTGAAGAGTTGGCGGCGCCCGCCGGTCTCGATTGCGATGGGTGTGCAGAATGCCTTGCGGCAATTGCTCGGAAACTGGCTGTAATCGACCGACCGGTCTGTCCTCCACACGGTGCGCCCCGTGGCCTTGTCGAGGGCGACCACGTATTGAACATCGCGGCCATCGACCGGGACATAGAGGCGGTCCCCATCGAGCATGATCGACGCCCCCGGACCTTCGTGATGATCGCAATTCAAGTCACGACGACTCCAAAGGACCTTGCCGTTTTCCGTGTCGAGGCATGCAGTCCCATACGTCCCGTAGTGGACATAGACCCTTCCAGCTTCGATTGCGGAAGTGGGCGACGCGTAGCTGTTGAGGTTCGATATGTGCTCCGGCTCGGGCGTGTCGAAAACCTTGACGTCCATCACGACGCGTCCGGTCTGGGCATCCACGCACACGGCGTACATCTCACGCCCGTCGGTGGTGGCCGTCGTGAGCCAGATTTGCTCGCCCCAGACGACCGGCGATGACCAGCCCAGATCGTGGATGGCCGTCTTCCAGACGATGCGGTTCGTTTCACTCCACGACAACGGCGGGTTTGCATCGAGGGCGTGCCCGTTTCTGAGGGGGCCGCGCAGTTCCGGCCAATTGACGGCGGCGAGACTGGACACGACGCAAAGGGCGGACAGGAGGAGAAGCGCGCCATTGACGAAGGCTGGTCCCCGGTGGAATCTGGTTTCGGGACTCGATTGAGCGCGATCGCAGTTCGGATCTCTGGACTTCAGCATGGGCGTATGATCCGATGCCGCCGTCGGGAAAGCGAGCATTCAGTGTGCGAAAAATGAGAGTGCGCGACCATTTGGCAAAAGCAGAAGGCTCGGGCCTTTGCCTCGCCTTGGTGGGCGCGCAAGGTCCGAGCCTCTGACGGGCACGGTTCGGAAGCGGACTAGGTAGTCGGAATGAAGGCGGTGCGACGGGCGCGGTGCAGGCGGCGCCAGGTCATTCCGACGAGGCCGGCGGCGAGGACCAGGCCCGAGGCGGACGGTTCCGGGATCGGGGTGATGGCGCCGACGACGGCGACGTTATCGAGGCGGAGATTGCCCGTGCCGCTTGCGTTCCAGCCGTAGAAGCGGAACTCGTAGGAATCGCTCGACAACCCTGTTGTGGGTGTGAAGTCAAAGACCCGGCGGCCGAGCGTGGTGGTCACTTCGAACTCCTGAGAGCTTTCGAAGTTCACGCCGTTGCGCCACAATTCCACCTTGCCAATCTGTGGGCCGGTGCTGCTGCGCGAGGTGTCCCAACTCAGCGAGGAGAGCGCGACCTCGTATCCGACGTCCGGGCGAAATGCGAACGAAACGAATTCGTTCGGATCCTGCTCCGCTCCCTGTGTCCAGTGTGAACTCGAGAAGGCATCGATTTGGTTCACGGCGTTGACCTGGGTCCGTGCGAAGGCGCTCAGAGTCATGTGTTCCGGCGCCGGGACCGTGGCATCTCCGCCCGGATCGCTGCCGGGAAATTCATAGGTGAACAACACTTGCGCGTGGACTGTGAACGCCACAGCCCCGCCGACGAATGAGACGATCAGTTTCTTCATGGTGCTCCTGACGGTTACGGATGTGTATTTGGTGTTTTCCTTGGCGAGGAGGGCTTCCATCTGTCGGCCGAGACCTGGCGCCCGCTTCAAGCGATCCGACGTTGGGCTCGTCCGACCCCGGTGTTGACCTCCTCGTGCCGAGACGGGCAAGCAGTTGCCGTGCCAGGGTTGCCGGCAAGCCCGGAGGTTTCACAGAGCTTCGCAGAGTCTGACATCCGGTCTGTGGCTAAACCGCGTCCAGAAAGGGAATCGGGAGCATTCTGTCGGTCCTGCGGGTGGTCTGCCATGAAAACAGTGTGTTGCGGTGCTTTGTCTCTCGAATCTGGGGCGGTTTTACTTCTCTAGCCCGCATAGCAGTCCTCTTGCGGAGTCTCAGTGCCCTCCCCACCATCGGTGTGTAAATATGCGGGCGAGCCCGGATCGGTCACGGGCTCCGCGCTGAACCGCATCCGGGCTGGTCGGCGGGTGTCCTGTTGTTGAGCCGGGAGTCGAAAGGGTGTCCCGCTTGAGGACAGGCAGAGACCTGGAGGCGAGCGAGCTATCGGGCATCTTCCGCGGATCGGTGACCCATTGTCGGGTTTCGCGATTGCAGGCTCGGCTTCAGCCGGTTTTCTCCGCGTGCTCTGCGCCTCTGTGGTGAATCCCCCTCGATGACAGTACGGTTCCGGATTGAACCACAGAGGCGCGGAGAGCGCAGAGAAGAACAATTCCCGACTCAGCGTCCGCAGCAATGCTTGAATTTCTTGCCGCTACCGCACGGGCAAGGCTCGTTGCGCCCCACCTTCCGCTGGGACACCGTTTGCAGGAGCTCGAAATGCCGCTGGCGCGGTTCGGCGCTGGGTTGGAGCATCGCCTCCAACGGCAGCCCCTCTGCGCCGAAGTCGAACGTCGTCCTCAGGCGAAGTTGGTTTTCGCCCGCGACAGTTGCGGTCGTCCGGGCCTTTGTCGCATGTTGTGCCAAGGCAGCAACCTCGTCGGACCGGCCAGTCTTCTTGTAGAGGTCGGTCAGCCGGGTGATCAGCTCCTCGCGATCGCGCACGCCGGGCACCGCCAACCCGCGCTGAAGGAGTCCCTCGGCTCGCGCATGATCGGGCCTGGCATTGTGGCGCGGAAACCAGTGCAGGTCCGACCACGCGATCCAGCCCCAGCCCCATTGCGGGTCCTCCCTCAGCCAGGCCTCGAAGAGGCTCTCGGCCTGTGCGCGCTCACCGCTGCCCCATGTCGCCTCCCCCAGTGCCCAGCGGATGAGCTCGGTCATGTGCGAGTCGTGCCCGCCGAAGCGCTGCAGGAACTCGTCTGCCCAGCGCATGCGTTGGCGATGGTACTCCGGACGGCCCACCGAGGCATTGCTCAGCGCAATGTCCAGGTCCTGCACCCAATTCGCGACGAACTGAGTCCCGCGCAACTCCTCGTCGAACTCGGCGATTGAGCGCACGCCGCTCCGCTCGAGGAGAGTCAGGAAATCGCGCCAGACGCCCAACCAGCAATCGCACGCGGCCGCAAGGTCCCGCTCCTGGAGCCGATACCCCTCCTGCATGCGTTCGTCGAACATCTCCGTGCTGGGGATGTCGGGAAACCACCTTTCCCACAGCAATGTGAAGGCGAACCAGACCCAATCCTCGCCCATCTTGGACCGGGCGATCGGGCGGCGACACCCCTTAATCGCCTCGCGAAAGATGGCCTCGGCGGAGAGAAACTTGTCCACCAACTTCCGCAATCCCTCCCGGTCAAGCGCAATGCCGAATTCGGCGAGTTTGGACAACAGGGCGTCGTCGGACAGCTTGCGAGCCTCCGACAACAGGACCTTGCCGTTGCGTTTGAGTTCGGCCCGATACGCCGCGTCGCGCGCTGCCTTTTCCTCGACGACCCGATTCATTGCGATGAATGAGAAGCTCATGCTCGAGCACCGAGATACACGCCTCCTGTGGGACGTTCAAGTCCCAAGCCGGCTTTGCCCGGACTGCATCAAGCCCACCTTTTCGGGGCGGGGACGGCTCATCCCCAACGAACGTCGTTGAAGAACCTGTTCGAGGCGAGGGGCCGTCGCCAGGGACGGCAGCCCTGCGCTGCTCCCGAGAGGCCGACCCTGCTGGGCCCGAACCGGACAGTCATCGGACGGAATTCACCTCAGAGGCGCGGAGCACACAAAGGCGAGAGCGGACAAGGCGTACATGCCCATGGTGGCGTCTGCATCGGTGTTCGCGCCTGTGCGGTCGATTTGTTTTGGGTGTTGTCTTGAAAATTGGAAATCGGTTTCCTATTTTCAAGACATGATTGACCGAGCCGTGGCGCAGTTGCTCCGACGACGGCTGGCGCAGTTTCCCGCGGTCACGCTTGTCGGGCCGCGCCAGTGCGGTAAGACGACGCTTGCCCGCACGCTGGCGCAGAGTTACTTCAATCTGGAAGCACCGGAAGAACGGACTCTCCTCGATGCCCGGTGGGAGGAAGTCGTCGCCTGCGATGGACCGGTGGTGTTCGATGAAGCCCAACACTGGCCGCAGTTGTTCCCGCGGTTACAGGGCGCGATTGACGCGCGGCGCAAGCGAAACGGGCGCTTCATCCTCCTGGGCTCCATCGCGCCTTCGCTGATGCGGGATGTTGGCGAGTCGCTGGCGGGGCGCATGGCGGTCGTTGATCTGGCGCCATTCTGCCTGGGTGAGGTGGATGACCTGGAGCGACTCTGGCGCTGCGGCGGCTTTCCCGACGGCGGAATACTTGGCGGTGAGGCCTATCCCGTATGGCAGGAGAGCTACCTGCGTGCCATGGCGGAGCGCGACCTGCCTTCGTGGGGGCTGCCCGCCAAACCTGTGGTCACGCAACGGCTCTTCCGCATGGTGGCGGCCGAACAGGGATCGATCCTGAACTTGTCGAAGCTGGGCCAGAGCCTCGGCCTCTCGCACCACACGGTCAACGCCTACCTCGACCATTTGGAAGGCTCCTTCTTGATTCGTCGGTTGCTGCCGTTCGCGGCGAACCTGCGCAAACGGCTGGTCAAGGCGCCCCGTCTCTATTGGCGCGATTCTGGAGTGCTCCATGCGCTGCTGCGGTTGCCCTCTGGCGACGACGTGCTGGCCCAGCCTTGGGCTGGTGCCAGTTGGGAAGGCTTTGTGATCGAGCAGATTCTGACGGCGCGCGCCATCCGCGGCGAGGGGTGCGATGCCTGTTTCTTTCGCACCCACGACGGTTACGAAGCCGACCTCGTGATAGAAAGCGGGCGAGCGCGCGAGGTGATCGAAATCAAGCTGACGTCGGGACCGACTCCGGAGGACCTGGCTCGGCTGGCTCAGGTTGGGCAACTGATCGAGGCCACCCAACTGGTGCTGCTGTGCCGCGTCGGCCGGTCCGTCACGACCGGTCGCCAGTGGGTGACGAACCTTCCTGACTACCTGCAAGCGAAGGCCTGAGCCGAGGTTTGTCTTTGGTTTTCCAGACAGGTCGGTCCTTGGTATTGATCGATGGAACCTCAGTGCGCCCTACGGCTTCTATCGCGCGGTGTTGCAGTGACCCCAGAGACAGGCCACCAGGATCGGGCGCTTCCGCTTGGAGTTGATTGGCCCTCCCTCTGCGCGCTCTGTGTCTCTGTGGTTCAATCCGGGGCGGTGACAGTCATCGGATGGGATTCACCACAGAGGCGCAGAGCACACGGAGGGAAAAGCGCCTCATGAAGCGGGGCGGATCATGAATGGCGGATGACTCCTTGCGATTTCCTTCATGTTTCGTCCTGATTGTGCAGCCATGAAATCATTGATCTCCCTTCCAGACCGGGCGATGACGGGGAATCTCGGCTTTGAAATCGCCCAGGCTCGACCAATGCAGCCGCCGGTTCAGGTCCACCTCCGCGACGGCGACGGCGCCCCATTCCGTGGCTTGGGCGACGACGCGTCCTTCGTGGTCATAGACGGCCGAGATCATCCAGCGGGTCGCCACGTCCGTGTAGGTGCTGCTGACGATGTAGACGTGGTTCTCGCAAGCGCGCGCAGCGGCGAGCAGCGGGTTGCAGCCCCAAACGGGAAAGGCAATGACTTCGGCACCGTTGATGCTGAGCTGACGCGCCACCTCGGGGAAGAAACCGTCGTAGCAGATCATCATTCCGACGCTGCCGAACCGGGTGTTGAACACCGGGTAGTCGACGCCGGGGGCGACTCCACCTTCGATCTCGGTTCGCGGCAGGGCGACCTTGCGGTACTTGCCCAGAATCTGTCCATCAGGGCCGATCAAAACGGCCACGTTGAAAATCCGATGCCGATCGCGTTCCAGCAAGCCCACCACCAGGTGCAGATTGTGCTCGCGGGCGAGGGCGGCAAAGAAGTCCGTCGAGGGGCCGGGGATCGGTTCGGCGGCTTCAGCAAAGCTAAGGCCATTGCCGCAAATGGTGATGGTCTCAGGCAACACCAGCAGGTCCGCCTTCTGGCGAGCGGCTTCCGCAATCAGCGGGGCGAACAGGCGGCAGTTGTCCGCCGCGGTCTTCTGGCCGGACGGGCGGAAATGGGCAGTGGCGAGGCGGACCATTCGGGGCTCCGGGGCCGGCACTTCATCGAGGGAGACGCGGCTCCACTCGACCCTGGCGCCGGGGGCCCAGCGCAAATGGAGTTCGACCACTGCATGGGTTGCCTTAAGCGGTGCAAGGTAGGTGTCCGAGACTTCCATCCACCCCGTGGCGTCCGCGCCTTTGTCGGTCGGGTACTCCGGCTCGGCCACGGGCAGGGGTCCGTCGCGGTAGCTGAGGGCTCCGGGTTCATCGTGGAGGACCTGGCGCCCCTGGCCGTTCTGCCAGAGAATGCGCGCAAGCACATTGCGGCGGGGCGTCGGCACGTTCTCCGTGCGGCGCAGCGCGGCGAAGCGGTAGTGCCGTCCGCCCTGGATCGGGACGGTTTTGGTCCAATGACCATCGAGGCCCTCGCGCGCGTCCGATGTGATCACAAGGCAGCCTTTGCCATCGGGGCCGCCGGAGGGATCGAAGGCGAATGCGGGCCGGATTTCCTCGCGCGCGGCGACGCCCTGCCAGCCGTCCGGCGGGGTGGGTCCGTCGGCCGCTGCAGAAGCCGCCACGCGCATCCAGAGACTGGCGAGAACGAGACAGAAGCAGGCAGGTGTTTTCATACTCGGTGAAGGCCCGTTCAAGGAGACCGGACGATGGTGCGCCCAGATGAGCGAGTGGATACAGGCGCAGGGGAAACAGGTCAAGCGACAGTTGATGTACTACATCACGTGCCCGAAGTGCGCCAAACACTACGGCAAGAACTACGTGGTGATCCTGGCCGAGGTCCGACACGCCTTGGCCGGACCCATGCGGTGGTTCGACAGGCGGATGGAACATGGGCACCCAGTAGTGACAATCCCTCGCCGAACCGGTTCTCGAATCCGGCACCAGGCCGTCAGAATCACCATTGCGGAGCCGATCCGGCTATCCTCACATCCTCAAAACTGCCTAATAAGGTATTGACATCTACGCGTCTGCATCTAGCTTTCAGGGCAGTGATTTGATTCGGGTGGCGGTACGTTTCTTCAGCGGGGTTCCCCACCCCCACCTCCTTGGCGTCTGCTGCCCGAATCTTGCTTCTTCTGCGCATCCCATTAACGGCTGATCGGTCTACTGCGAACCCGTCCAGGCCCGATAGAGCGCGGCGATTTCGTCCGAAGACAGCGCGTCGGAATGGACCAGCACACGGTAGCGGAGACGGACGGTTTCGTCGGGTTCGAGGTCGATCGAACCGCCTTCGGGCCAGTACATTGGCGTCGGGGAGAAGAACCCGTAATCGCGCGTGAACCAGGGGGGTGGCGACCAGCGATTGGCGGGATGGGACAGGATCGTCACGCCCTCGGTCGCTCCACCCCATTTACCCCGACAATCCGCCCAAAGGGCCGGCTTGCCGAATGTTCCCTTCTCGTCTTGATCGCCCGCGTCGTTTGTCAGGGTCCCTCCGCCGGTCACGGCGAGTTCGGGCGCCATCCGAACCGAGAACAGTGAGTGGTTGGTTTTCTCGATTCGGACCTTGCCCCGCGCGCGCAGGGTGATGTCGAAGTCGATGATGCGCCGGTCCGGCGTGGGAGCGGTGATGACGATGCGGCGGCGGTCGGTGAAGGGCGACTCGGCGTCAGGACGTTGCCATGCGCATTCCTGTTCGAACTCGATGGCGTTGCCGGCGGCTTTGAGGAGCCGCACGGACTGGGAGGCGATGCGTCCTCGTTCGAGGCCCTCCTGCCAGTAGTTGCCGCCATTGACACGGTCGCATCCGAAGAAGATCGAGCTGTGGTGCGGATACGGCTCTGTGCGGCACGTGGTCACGCTTCGTCCGGTGCGCGGCCCCATCACAGGATAGAAGAAGGGATACTTGCCATCGGGGGTAAACAGGTACTCCGTGAACAACCGCTCGCCGGCGTACACTCGCACGCGGTCGTCCAGGACCTCGGCCCGCAGGCCAGGTGCAGCCGTAGAGACCTGGGCAGGCGATGGGGTTGCGACGGGCTGCGGTCGGGACCCCTTCTCGATAGCGGACTTATAGGATGCATAGGCCTGTGCCAGAGCCTCGTGTTTGAGGTTGCCCCGGTGAACCAAGACCCGGTAGCCGCAGCGGATGGCCTTGTCCGGCGGGAACGTCTGGCTTTCCACGCCCGGCCAACCGAGGCACAGAACCCCGTAGTGCCGGGTCAACCACATTGGCGGGTAATCCGGATGATCGGGCGAAACCAGGATCGCCGCGCCGCTCGATGCGGACTGCCCGGCGAAGCGCGCGCTCAGATCGGTCCAGGCGAGCCGGGTCATGTAGAGATCGTCCTTGCTGACGCCGAGCGGGGTCGTGATCACCGTGTCGGTCCTGGGCGCAAACCGGAGGGTAAGACCGCCGTAGCTCTTGCCTTCCGCGCCGGCGAGGCTGATCGGCTTGCCGATCGGCTGCCAGGTGAACTCGAAGTCGATTGCGCGCTGTGTGTCGGTGGCGGGGTGGGCGGTGACCCAGACGCGTTCCTGCATGACTTTCGAGGCGCCGATGTACCAACCGTTCTCGATGCCGAGCAGCGCGGCGTCGGCGCGCGTCTCGCGTGTCAGCCATCGCACGAACCGCTGCTCGATGCCCTTGAGCATCCAGAGGTCGGTCTCCTGCCCGCCCACGCCCACATGCGGCCAGGCCCAGAAAAGACCGCGATGGTGGTAATGGTCCTTTGGAAAATCGTCGGTCAGCACTTCGCCGTCCAAACCATAAAGCGGGTGGATATACGTGCTTCGAAAGCGGTCGGCTGGGACGCCCTCCGGCTTGGCCAGGTCGTGGCGATACACAAGAACGGGCCGGTCGCCCTCCCACAGGCCAAGCGAGCCTGCATCCACATCGGCAAAACGGAAGCCCAATTCGGCCAAGGCGGGAAAGGCGGCGCCCATGACCAGGATCACGCCGATCAGGAGAAACAGTCTATCCCGCCGCGGGAGATGGCCTCGATGATCGAGTCGGGATGGGGAGGCCGTGGAGGAAGACGGGGCGAGGGCTGGGGGTGTTTGCATAGGCGCGGCGTGAATTGGATGGGGTGTTGACAGGTGGAAAAACAAATGGCAGACGCGGCGCGCGTCATTTTGATCGGTGGTTTCCTCGACCTCGCTGTCTCTTCTTGAGAGCGACCGTCTTGGGGCGGGACCGCGGGATGAGCACGATCGGGCATCCCTCGTAACCAAACGCGCGGCGCAGTTGATCGGCCAGGTACTTTTCGTACGCGGGGGTGGAGAGCTCCGCGCGATTGACAAACAAGAGGAATGTGGGTGGGGCCGGCTTGACCTGGGTTGCGTAGTAGAACTTCATTCGCGATCCGGCCGCGCTGACCGGTTGGCGGCGCTCGATGGCATCGTGAAGCGTGCGATTCAGGATGGCCGTGGGGATGCGCTGCTGCATTTGCGAGGCGACGAAGCGGACGGCCTCGAGCAGGCGGTCCAGGTGGAAGCCCGACTGCGCGGAGGTGAAGATGACCGGCGCATAGTCGAGGAAGAAGAGTTTCTCCTGCACCCATTGGCCGAACTGAGCCAGTGTGCTCCGCGGACGCTCCCCGCGCCTGCTCATGGCCCCGCCGGGCGCGCGCGCCCGCTGCTGCGCGCTTTGGACCGCCGCCTCGAACAAGTCCCATTTGTTCACCACCACAAGACAGCCCTTGCGGGCTTCGACGATGCGGTCGGCGATCTTCTTGTCCTGTTCGAGGATTCCGGCCTCGGCGTCGAGGACGAAGATGACCAGGTCACATCGCTCGATCGACTGCTCGGCGCGCTTGACACTGAAGAACTCGATCGAGTCAGCCACGCTGCGAGTCTTGCGAATACCCGCCGTGTCCACCAGCACGTAACGCTCGCGCCGCCCGTCAGTCTCGACCTCAAAGGGCACGTCGATCGCATCCCGTGTCGTCCCGGGCATCGGGCTGACGATCACCCGCTCGGATCGGGTCAGGGCGTTGACGAGCGAGGACTTGCCGACGTTCGGACGCCCGACAACGGCCAGCTTGAGCGGTGTCGACGCGGCCTGATCGCCCGTTGCGAGGGCGGCGTCCGGGTCGGCGGCGGGAAGAAGGCCCGTAGCCGCTTCGATCAACGGTTCGATCCCGCGGCCATGAATGGCGGAAATCGGGAAGACCCGCTCGAACCCGAGTACGCTGAACTCGGGCAGCCCTGCCTCCGCACGCGGCTCGTCGACCTTGTTGACGGCGACCAGGATGGGTTTGCCGGCGCGTCGGAGGTGTTGGGCCACCTCCCGGTCGAGCGGCGCCACCCCTTCCTGCACATTCGTCACCAGAATGATGCCGTGAGCCGCTTCCAGGGCAAGATTCACCTGCTCGGTCGTCGCCCGGACCACGACGTCGTCGGCCTTCTCTCCCCGCATCAGGCCAAGTCCACCGGTGTCGATCAGCGTGAACGAACGCCCACGCCACTCGGCCTCGGCCGTGATCCGGTCGCGCGTCACGCCGGGCTGATCGTGGACGATCGCGATCCGGCGTCCGACGATGCGATTGAACAGAGCGGACTTGCCGACATTGGGACGTCCGACGATGGCGATCAGACCAGGCACGTCCCGAGAATGACCCGGGGAAAGACCGTGCGAAAGTCAAAAGGTGGACGATCCGAGCGGGCGCAGCGCCAATTCATGAAGTGGAGATAAAGTGACAGGTTATTTATTCTTGACATGGCAGGGGACGAACCGTCCCCCACTCCGGCCTTTTCGCCTTCATGAGTTGGCCCTGGGGCGGGCGCACAAAAGAATCCGCCCTGACAGGACGGACAGGATAGAAGGGCGGCTGAGCGCCCTGGCGCCCATCGCTGCGGGATGGGCAGATCGAGAATCGCCGGTTGCGCGGGAAGTTCCTTGAAACGGGGGCGGGAAAGAGTCCAATCTCGAGCGATCGCGACTTGATTGACGTGTTGAATCAGGACCCAGCCTATCCGAATTTCCGACACGCCCTGCTGTTGGTGGCGGTTGTGCTGGCCTTACAGGTGGCGTTTGCGATCCCGCTCGCGGTGCTGGGCGTCGTGCTGAAATCGCGCGTGGTCGAGAGCCCGTGGAGCCTGGGCATGATGAACCTGCTGGCGATCGGGGCGGTGCTGGGCTGGGGCTGTTGGAAAACCGGCGCGCCCTGGCCTGAACTCTTCCCCCTGCGCGCCGTCCCGCTCGCGGTCTGGTCTGCCGTCGCGGTGAGCCAGGCGGGAATGCTGATCGTCGGATCCGAGATCGACAACCTCGTCCGCTCCCTGCTGCCCCCACCCTCTTTCTTTGCCGACCTGTTTGCCGGTCTCACCGCGGACGCGTCCGGAGGCTCGTTTTTTGCCCTCGTTCTGGTGGCCCCACTGACCGAGGAACTCCTTTTCCGCGGTCTCATCCTGCGCGGACTGCTTCGGCGCGGCTCCGTGACGTCTGCGATTGTCCTGTCCGCCCTCCTTTTCGGGCTGATGCATCTGAACCCCTGGCAATCGATCACGACGACGATGATGGGGCTGCTGCTCGGGTGGTGGACGGTGCGGACAGGTTCGCTGCTGCCGGCGTTGGCGGCGCACGCCTTGAACAACTCGAGCGTCCTGTGGCATCGGCATCTGCCATTCGAGGTCACAGGATTCAACAACGCCGATGTCATGTCGGCGACCACCCAGTTCCAGCCGTTGTGGTTCGATGCAATCGGCGTGGCGCTGCTGGCCGCGGGAATCGTCTGGCTTCACCGCGTCCAGCCCCCTCGGAATCTTCGGCTTGCGGGTCCGGGCGAGCGCGGTCCGAACGCACCGGACCTCGGGGTCGAGCCGGCCAGGTCCGACGAAGTCCCGCCTGTGATCGACCGCGCCCGGGACTTGGCGAGCGAGGGACCGGTCAATTCTCCGCAGAATTCCTTTGACAGAACCGGCATCGACGGCTCGCATGGCAGCAGATCATCCTAAGAGCGCATGAAAAACTCTCTTATGACCCGCCGTGAGGCGATGCAACGAGCCGGGCTGGCAGCGACGGCTTGCGTGGCCGGCGCTGCTCAATTCCAGGTCGCAGCCCAGAACTCGGCTTCACCCGCTGCCCCCGAGGCGGAGCCGTATCGGCTCCCGCCGCTCCCCTATGCCGCGGATGCCCTCGAGCCGCATATCGACGCCCGGACGATGGAGATACATCATGGGAAACACCATGCGGCCTACGTGCAGAACCTCAACCGGGCGGTCGCCGAGTTTTCCGCCCTGGCCGCCAAACCGGTCGAGGCGCTCGTCCGGGACCTGTCGGCAATCCCGGAGAAAATCCGCACCGCGGTCCGAAACAACGGAGGCGGGCATGTGAATCACACCCTCTTCTGGCAGTTGCTCGAGAGGAACAAGAACGGTCGGCCCACGGGGGCCCTCGCCAGAGCAATCGAGGACAAGTTCGGCAGTTTCGACAACTTCCGCCAGGAATTCACCAAGGCGGCCCTGGGCGTGTTTGGGAGCGGATGGGCCTGGCTGACTGTCGACGGCGCCGGTCTGCGCCTCGAAGCGACTCCCAACCAGGACACGCCGATCTCGTTCAACCGGACGCCCATTCTCGGCCTCGATGTCTGGGAACACGCGTACTACCTGAAGTACCAGAACCGGCGTGCGGATTACATTGCAGCGTTCTTCAACGTGATCCACTGGGACGCGGTGGCAAATCTCTACAACCAGGCGCGCGCCTAGCCCGGATTTTTCACAAGGTTGAATCAGACAATCAGGCCTCCTGGCGCCTGACTGGAGACGGATTGCCCGGTTCCGAGAACGTATTCTGGAGCCGCGCGAATCGTTGACGCTTGCCCAACAGGCGTTGCTGCTCCGGTACCCGACCGTGGAGGAGTCGCCGATCGCTCCGGAGACACTGCTCCAAGCGCACCGACCGGAGGACGAAGGCGACGACCTCTGGCTGACGATGAACCGCTGCCAAGAAGGGCTCCTGCGTGGCGATCTATCCGATGGCCACCGTGATTGGCGCGGGAAACTGCGCTTCGGAGCCTCGCGGATCGCCTGGCCGATGGGAGACCGCTGGCGACGGCGGAGAACGTCACGGTCACGGCGTGATCGGGACTCGATCATGAAGGCAACCGCCAGGCATGGTGAAGAACAGGTCCGTTGGGGCATCTATCACCGCGACCGGGAGTATGCCCGCGAGGCGGGCGACCCGCGCCTGGGAATGGTGTAAGCCACCAGCAAGTCGGAAGCGGAAGCTGAGGCGGCAAAATCCTATTCGTCAGGCTCAGGGGAGGCGAGGCCAACCTCTGCTGCCGGAGTAGGGACTGGGGACTTGGCGGTAGGTGCCGCCATTGGATTCTGCTACACTGGCATCCCATGCGGGGTGAAAATCAGTCCAGACCCCTTGGTTTTCCGAAGGATTTGACGGTGCCTCCCCCAAACGCCGTTAAGGATTTTTGCGTGATTTCCTGGGCTGATTTCTCGGTGGTTGACGATGGCACCCTGGCTGTCCCACAGCCGCTCAG